>Ga0302319_10017805_pt1 | contig 12986 bp, 15 predicted proteins | sample Bog_T0_2_FD_203319 | JGI IMG/M metagenome (GOLD analysis project Ga0302319, IMG submission 203319) | Peat permafrost microbial communities from Stordalen Mire near Abisko, Sweden - Bog_T0_2 | ecosystem: Environmental > Terrestrial > Soil > Wetlands > Peat | place: Sweden: Abisko, Stordalen Mire...
AACCATCCTCGCCGCCAAGGCGCCCAACCTCGAGAGCGTCCGCCTCTTCGACCTCTTTCGCGATCCCAAGGGCGAAAAAATCGCTGCCGACCAAAAATCGCTCGCCTACGCCCTCACCTACCGCGCCGCCGACCGCACCCTCACGGAACGCGAAGTCAACGACGCCCACGACCTCGTCCGCCAAAAGCTCGTCGCCTCCCTGTCCTGCTCCTTCCGCGAATAAACTCCCTCGCCACACCAGGCGGAAGATCCTATCTCTTCGTAATGCGCTACTTCCTCTTGCTGGCTTTCGTCGGGGGGCTTTTGGCTTCCGCTTCTTTCGCGCAGGCCCAACCCATCGACCCCGACTCGGGCCATATCGGCAGTTCCTTGGTACATGACAAGAGCTCCGGCTTTTTCACCGTCGATTATGTAGCGGCGCACAGCCCTTCCGACCAAGCCTAAAGCGAAAGACTCGTCTCCCTGGGTCACGCTCATCACCCTTTCTCTCCTCCTGCCTGCGGCGGAAGAAATTCTTTTTCGCGGCTATCTTCTCGAAGCGTTGAGGAAACGCTGTTCCGACATCGTGGCGCTTCTCATCACCAGCCTCGCCTTTGCCGCGTTTCACTTGCAATGGAGCCAGTTCCCATTGCTCTTCGGCATGGCTTCATCTTTGGCTGGACCAAACTCAAGACCGGCACCCTGCGCCTTCCTCTCTTCCTGCACGCTTTGAATAATTACCTCGCCCTGACCTTAGCCACTTGAAGGGCAAAGCAGGGACAGACATCACCAACCGCGCACCTCAAATCAAAACGCTTCCTTTGCATCCCGACCCGCGTGAAGAATGCGCACAACCTTGAGCGGTTCAGCTGAGCGCTGGTAAATGACCAGGTAATGTCCGCGAACCGGCCAGAAAAGGACGGCCTCATCGGTCAGATCAGAGCGCTGATGACCAAGACGCGGATTTTTCGCCAGTAACTCGCACGCTTGATAAATATCAGCCTCAACTTTATCAGCGGCGGTAGGGTTGTCTTGGGCGATATAAACCCAGATTTCCTGCAAGTCAGCCAGAGCTTCCGCCGACAGTTCGTAGCCCTTCATTTAGGAAGGGCTACCCTTGGTCCATTTCTTCTTGAATGTCGCCATCTCGGTTTTCACCCGTTCCGCCGAAAGCGTCCGCCCGGCGCGGACCGAAGCCATCCCCGCCTTGATCTTGCCTGCCACCTCGTTCCTCCACACTTCATCGCGATGACGAAGCAGCCGCAAAGCTTCACGCACAACCTCACTGGCCGTTTCGTATTCGCCCACGGCGACCTTCTGACGAACGAACTGCTCCATCGGCTCGGTCAGGGAAACATTCATGCGTGAATTTTGGCTCAAGGCTCCCGCGATGTCAAATTTTGACATCGCCAGCCCGCATTAAATCCCCTCTATTGGCTGAATCTCTTGGAAAAATAGGCTACCCAGGGTTTTTAAGCCCAGCCTCGACAACGGCCTCGGGATGGATTCAATAAGGCCATGTTGCAGGCGGCCAGGAAACATCGGGAACTGATCGAGCAAATCCGGAAGCTCGACCGGGCCTATTATGAGGAGGCGCAGCCACTCATTTCGGACGAGGAGTACGACCGGCTTTACCGCGAGCTGCTCGATCTCGAGGCCGCGCATCCCGAACTGCCCACCGCCGATTCGCCCAGCCAGCGCGTCGGGGGCGCACCGCTGCCCCACTTCACTTCGGTCGCCCATGCGATCCCCATGCAGAGCCTCGACAACACTTACTCCGCCACGGAGCTCGAGGCCTTTGTCGACCGCATTCAAAAAGAGCTGCCGAACGAAAAGCTCGGCTTCGTCATCGAGCCGAAAATTGACGGCGTCGCGGTGAGCGTCCGCTATGAGAAGGGGCGATTTGTGCAGGGCCTCACGCGAGGCGACGGCCAGCGCGGCGACGACATCACGGCAAATCTCCGCACGATCAAGCAACTCCCGCTCGAGATCAGGAACGACGCGCCGGTACTGGAGGTGCGGGGCGAGGTCTATTACCCGCGAGCTGCCTTCGACAAGCTGAACCGCCAGCGTGAAGCCGCGGGCGAGGCGACTTTCGCGAACCCACGCAACGCCGCCGCCGGGACGCTGAAGCAGCTCGATTCGCGGCTGGTGGCGAAGCGTCCGCTCTCGATTGTGCTTTACGGGCCGGGAGAGTTGCGTGGCGTCGGGTGCGCGACACAAGTCGAATGGCTTAACCTCATCAAGAAAGCGGGACTGCCAGTCCCGGAAAAATTCTGGACGGCCGAAACGAAGGCCAGGCTGCTGGCCGCGGTGGAGGAACTCGATCTCGCGCGGAAAAATTTTTCATACGCCACGGATGGCGCGGTGGTGAAGCTCGACGAATGGCGTCTGCGCAACGCGCTCGGGGCCACGTCGAAGGCGCCGCGCTGGGCCATCGCCTATAAATACTCGGCGGAAAAAGCGGTGACCACTTTGGATGGCGTCACCTTTCAAGTCGGACGCACGGGCGTCATCACGCCGGTGGCGGAGTTGAAGCCGGTGCTGCTCGCCGGCACGACGGTGGCGCGCGCCACGCTGCACAATTTCGAGGAGATCAAGCGCAAGGACATCCGCATCGGCGATCACGTCACGGTCGAGAAAGCGGGCGAGGTTATTCCCGCCGTGCTCGGCGCGGTGGTCGTGGCGCGCACGGGAAAAGAGAAGGCCATCAATCCGCCCAAGGAATGTCCCACCTGCAAAACAGAGCTTGCCTGGGACGGCATCTTCCTGCGCTGCCCAAATCCATCGTGCCCGGCGCAGACGCAAAGGCGTATCCAGCATTTCGCGCAGCGGGGCGCGATGGACATCGATGGCATGGGCGAATCGCTGGTCGAGCAACTGGTCGAGGCGAAGCTGGCGAAAGACCCGGCCGATCTTTATCAGCTCAAGCTGGAACAATTATCCGGGCTGGAACGGATGGCGGAGAAGTCGGCACGAAACGTTCTCGACGGCATCGAGGCGAGCAGGAAAGCCGATCTGTGGCGGCTCCTTTTCGGGCTGGGCATCCTGCACGTCGGGGCCGGGGCCGCGCGCGCGCTGGCCGGTCACTTCGGAACATTGGAGGCCCTCGAAAAGGCCACGGAGGAGGAACTCTGCCAGGTCCGCGACATCGGTGAAGTCGTGGCCAAAAGCATCGTCGATTGGTTCGCGAAGGAGGACAACCGGGAGATGCTACGCCGCCTGCGCGAGGCCGGGGTGAACACGAAGGCCCAGCAAACGGTCCCGCGCGCGGGAAGCGCCAAACTGACCGGAAAGACTTTTGTGCTTACGGGCACGCTGAGCGAACCGCGCGACATCATCAAGGAACGAATCATTGCGGCGGGCGGCAAGGTTTCGTCGAGTGTGAGCAAGAAGACCGACTATGTGGTGGCGGGCGAAAATGCGGGATCGAAGCTGGAGGACGCGCAGCGGCTGGGCGTGCAAATCCTCGATGAGCGTCAGTTGGCGGAGATGCTGTCCGAAAAGCCGGCTTGACCCGGCCTCTTTTTCGGACGGCCTCTTAGCTTGCGAAAGTGAATAGCCTTCGTATCTTAAAGGCTTGGACGACCCTTTCCCCCCGTGAGAATTCCCGCACTTTTATTCAGCCTTGCGCTCGGTTTGTTGCTGATGCCCAGGTTACCAGCGCAAGACCCGGGGGCGCAACAGGACGCCGAAGCCGCCCGGGAAAAGTTGCTCAAAGCCGAGGACGAACTCGAGAACATCCAGGCGAATTCCGAGACGTCCAAAACGGCGGTCGATGGAATGAAGGCCGATCTCGCCGCACTGCAGTCGGACGTGACAAAATTGCAGGACGACAATGCCTCGTTAAGACAGCAACTCGCCGATCTGCAGGCCTCGCTCGACCAATTCAAGGCAGAGCAAATCAAAGCGCGACAGGCTTTGATCGATAATGTTGCCAGCATGATGGCAGCGGACAAGGCGTCAGGCAAAAAGAAGAAAGAGACGACCGATTCCGAGACGAAAACGGAGACTTCAGTTGAGACCCAAGGCCCCGTCATTCATCCCGAGACGCCGAGCCTGGCTCCGCCGCCGGACGAGTCGACAACTGCCTCAAATGGAGGAGACGCAGGCACGGGCGCCGAAGCGACGCCTCCGCCTAAACCGCAAAAGGGTTATTATCATGTTGTTGCCAGCGGCGAAACACTTACCATGATCTGCAACGCCTACAGGGACAACGGGGTGAAGGTTACGGTATCGCAAATTCGCAAAGCCAACGGTTTGACGGAGGGTAGCGTCTTGAAAGCCGGGCAGAAACTTTTCATCCCGAAGCCTGGAACCTAAACTATGAGCGAACTTATCGATGTGGAAAGTGACGGGTCCCCGCTGATCTGGCGGGTCAAAAAAGGGCCGGAGCAAACCATCTACGGACCGGTCGATGTGGAAACACTCAAGGAATGGGCCAACTCGGCCCAAGTCGCGCCCGACGACATGATCGACGAAAACGACGATAACTGGCGGCCCGCGCCCGATATCGATTTTCTCGAGATGTTGTGGATGGTCAAATTAGCGAGCGGAGAAGCGTACGGACCGACTTCGGTGGGTACCTTGCGGGAATTTATCAACGAAGGTCTCGTGACCGAAAAGACACTGGCCACGCATGGAAAAACCCATCAGTCGCTGCCTCTGGCCGCCCTGGTTGCCGCGGTCGATTTTGAAAAGAAACGCGCCGAACGGAGGCCCTCGAAGGATGCGAACAAATCGACCGCGTCGCTCGCCGTCGAGATGGCCAAGGACCAGCACATCCGGCAACTGGAGGAGGACCTGAAGGAACTCCGCCGTGAGCATGAAGACCTGATCCATAAATACCGGCAGTTGACCCTGCAATTGCAGGAGAGCACCCGCCCACCGAAGGTCACCATCCGGCCACCCCGGATCGTAGGGAAACCAGGCAGTGCAAAGCCCGTTCCTCCCCCAGAACAAGTTGAGGAGGAGTAGCCTCAATCCATCACCCCCATTTACCCCTTCACATTCCATGAGTTCGTCCCCCTCCACCATTCCCGTCACGGTCATCACCGGTTTCCTCGGCGCCGGCAAGACCACACTGCTCAACCGCATACTCACCGGAAATCACGGCAAGCGCATCGCCGTGATCGAAAACGAATTTGGTGAAATCGGCATCGATCACCAGCTGGTCATCCAGTCGGATGAGGAAATCTTTGAACTGAACAACGGCTGCATTTGCTGTCGCGTGCGCGGCGACCTGATCCGTATCCTGGCCAAGCTGCGTCAGCGGAAGGATAAATTCGATTCGGTGCTGATCGAGACCACCGGCATGGCGGATCCGGGGCCCGTCGCCCAGACTTTTTTCACCGATGAGGAAGTGAAGGAGAGCTTCCGGCTCGACGGGATCGTGACGGTCGTCGATGCCAGGCACGTCGGGCTTCACTTCGACGACATGCGCGAGGTGCGCGAGCAGATCGGTTTCGCCGATGTGATCCTGTTGAACAAAACGGATTTGGTGACGCCGGCTGAACTGGAAAAAACCGAGGCGCGAATTCGCAAGATGAATCCGATGGCAAAAATCCACCGCACGGAGAACGCCGCGATCGATTTGACCAAGGTACTGAACGTGGGCGGATTCGACCTGAAGCGTGCGCTCGAACTGGAGCCCGATTTCCTGAAGGCCGCCGAGGAGGAGCATGACCACGAGCACGAAGGCGAACATCATCACGGGCACGAGCATGAAGAGGAGCACGATCATCACCACGACGAGGATGTGACTTCGGTCGGTATTTCGTCGCCCGGCGATCTCGATGAAAAAAAACTCTCCGACTGGCTCGGCACGCTGCTCCGCACCAAGGGGCAGGACATCTTCCGCATGAAGGGCGTCCTGGCGGTGAAGGGACGCGACATGCGCTTTGTTTTCCAGGGCGTCCACATGCTGATGGATGGCAAGCCCGACCGTCCCTGGGGCGCGGAGCCGCGCCGGAACACGCTGATCTTCATCGGGCGCAACCTCGATCGCGCCGAGTTGAACGAGGGGTTTAGATCGTGTCTGGCGTGAAAATGCTCCTCAATTTCCCGGCTTCCGAACTTTAGATTGTGCTTCCCGACATGTTCGATAAATTAAATGCATGCGCTTGACGATTGAGCAACTGGCTGAAGAAGCCCTTGCCTTGCCCGCGAACGCACGGGCCCAGTTGGTTGACCGATTGGTGGAGAGCCTGGATCCGGTGGATGATGTTCCTTACCGGCAGCTTTGGGCGGCCGAAGCTCTTCGCCGGCGGGATGAGGTACGGGCAGGCCGCGTCCAAACCATTCCGGGAGAGGAAGCTCTCAAACTGGCGCGTGAAGCTGCTTCGGGATGAAGTTTGATTTTCACCCTGAAGCCCTCGCGGAATTTCAGGACGCTGCGCAGCGTTACCGTATCAATCAGAACGAAGCTGGCTTGCGCTTCGTCGCCAGTGTGGAAGATGCAATTGACCAAATTTTGGAATCTCCTCTTCGTTGGAGAATCCTGGAACACGATGTCAGGCGTTGTTTAACGCGCGTGTTTCCGTATGCCGTGCTTTATACCATTGAACCGGAATTTGTGCTTATCATCGCCGTCATGCACTGTCACCGCGAACCGGGTTATTGGCGAAAGCGAATTTCAGGCTGAGCCACATGAACTCGAACCTCCGCCCCATCGCATTCGTCTGGCACGGCAAGCTGGACGATTTCAACACGAGCCTTGCCTGGTCGCCGGAGGGGGATCGTCTGGCGGCGGCATCCGTTTCGGGGCAGGTGGCGATTTACGATGCGGCGCAGGGTCGCGCGATCCATCTTTTCGAGCAGGCCCATGCCGATGGCTGCGATGCTCTGGCGTGGCGTCCCGACGGCCAGGCGCTGGCGACGGCGGGTCGCGACGGCAAATGGAAACTTTGGGACGCGATGGAGGGCAAAATCCTCGCCGAGCACGAGGCGGGCGCGATATGGGCCGAGCATCTCGCGTGGAGTTCCCAGTCCATCGGCGAGCGCGGCCATTTGCTGGCGCTCGGCGCGGGAAACAAGGTGACGCTTTGGAACGAAAAAGGCGCACCCACAGGTGGCGCTGCGGGCGAACCGATGAAGGTGGCGAAGACCGTGACCGAGATCGCGTGGATCATGGACGGCAAAACTCTCGCGATTGCGACGAGCACCGAAGTCATCGTTCGCGATGCCCTCGACAACACGGACGAGCGCGTTTTCAAGTCACGCGACCCGATCCTGAACATGGCGTTCAGCCCCTCGGGCAAATGGCTGATGACGGGCAATCAGGATTGCTCGGTGCATGTCTGGAATACCGACACCGGCAGCGAGATGCACATGCGCGGTTTTGCGGCGAAGGTGCGTCAATTGGCGTGGCATCGCGGCAGTCGCTGGCTGGCGACGGGCGGGGGTGAGAGCATTGCCGTGTGGGATTGCTCGGGGAAGGGGCCGGAGGGTCGCACGCCGCTGCTGCTCGAGTGGCATCCGGACCACATCAGCGCACTGCACTATCAACGGAAAGGTGAGTGGCTGGCGTCGGGCGCGCGGGATGGGAGCATCGCCGTCTGGTCGCCTACTCAACGGCAAAATCAAATCAGCCGGGCGAAGATTGCGAGCGGCGTCACGCGGGTGGCCTGGTCGCCCGATGGCAGGCTATTGGCGGCGACGGGCGAATCGGGAGAAGTGCAGGTGCTGGCGGTCGAGTGAAATCGGATTCGACACGGCCCCGCGAAATACTAACGTTTTCTCTTTCACCTCGAAATCATTGGACGAAAAAAAGCGTATGTCATCCCCCATTCCTGTCGCCCTTGTCACCGGTTCCTCGCGCGGACTCGGCCGCGGCGTAGCCGAAACGCTCGCTGCCGCCGGATTCTCCGTGGCGATTCACTACGCCAACAATCGACAGGCCGCCGAAGCCACCGCCGAGAACTGCCGGAAGCTTGCGCGCGATCCGGAGCAAAAGTTCGCGCTCGTCGGGGGCAACATCGGGGTCGCCGCCGACCGTCAGAGATTGTTCGACGAGACCCTTGCCGCCTATGGTCATCTCGATGCCCTGGTCAACAATGCTGGCATCGCGCCGCGCATCCGCGCCGATATCACCGAGGCGACTGAGGAAATTTTCGACGAGGTCATCGGCATCAACTTGAAAGGCCCCTATTTCCTCTCCCAACTCGCCGCCCGCTACTGGCTGGCGAATCCGGACAAGTGCCGCCTGTCCGGCGGGTTCAAACTTCTCTTCGTCACCTCGCTTTCGGCCAATACGGCGTCGATCAATCGGGGCGAATACTGCATTTCCAAGGCGGGGCTCGCCATGGCGACGCAGCTTTGGGCAGTGCGGCTGGCCGATGCCGGTGTGCAGGTGCTCGAACTCCGGCCTGGCATCATGGCCACCGACATGACTTCCGGCGTGAAAGAGAAGTACGACAAGCTGCTGGCGGAGGGGCTCGTGCCGCAGAAACGATGGGGCGCGGCGCAGGATGTCGGCTTGGCGGTGAAGGCGATCCTCGAGGGCAATTTCCCTTTCTCAACCGGCGACGTAATCAATATCGACGGCGGTTTTCATTTGCGACGCTTATAATTCTTCCATGACCTGCGGTCACCAATTGTGAGCGCATCCAACTCCACTTTCCCATGATCCAAATTAACAACGAAGTAACCCCCACTCTTTTGTTTCCCGCTGTGCAGCGGCTCTTCACGCTCTCCGGGCAGAAGATCCATCTCCTGCAAAAGCGCTGGAACCCCGCGAAGGGCACGCCGGTTTTCACCATCAAGGGCGAGTACACCTCGCGCGGCTGGACGGAGTGGACGCAGGGCTTTCAGTTCGGCTCGGCGATCTACCAGTACGAGGTCACGCGCGACGAGGCATTTCTCGAGATCGGCCGGCACAGTACGGTCGATTTCATGGCATCGCACATCACGCACACGGGCGTTCATGACCACGGCTTCAACAACGTCAGCACCTACGGGAATTTGCTTCGGCTCATGGCCTCGGGAATCATCACTTACAACCCGTGGGAGAAAAATTTTTACGAACTGGCGCTCAAGGCGACGGGCGCCGTGCAGGCGGCGCGTTGGACGGAACTGACGCCCGAGTCAGGCTACATCTACTCCTTCAACGGGCCCCACTCCCTCTTCGCCGACACGATCCGCTCCCTGCGCGCGCTGGCGGTGAGCCATCTGCTCGGCCACAAACTCATGGGTGAAATGGACCGTCCGATTTCCTTGCTGGACCGCCTGCTTCAACATGCAGAGACCACGGCCCGTTACGCGGTCTACTACGGGGAGGGACGCGATGCCTATGACTTGCGCGGACGCACGGCGCATGAATCGATCTTCAACGTCAACGACGGGGCCTATCGCTGCCCGAACAGCCAGCAGGGTTACTCGCCATTCTCAACCTGGACGCGCGGGCTGGCCTGGATTCTCTGCGGCTATCCGGAGCAGATTGAATTCCTCGAAACGCTGCCTGAATCGGACCTCGCGCCCTACGGTGGGAAGCAGGAAGTGCTGGGCCGTTTCCTGCGCGTGGCCGAAGCGGTGGCCGATTTCTATCTGCAATACACACCGACCGATGGCATTCCCTATTGGGACACCGGCGCGCCGGGCCTGGCCTACATTGGTAATTATCTCGACCGGCCCGCCGACCCTTTCAACGACCGCGAGCCGGTCGACAGCAGTGCCGCCGCGATCGCCGCGCAGGGACTGCTTCGCCTCGGCGGCTATCTCAAGCGCCAAGGCCGCGTCGAGCAGGGCGTGCGCTATTACCAGGCGGGATTGACCGTCGCCCAAACTCTCTTCAAGGAACCCTATCTCTCCACCGACCCGCGTCACGAGGGGCTGATCCTCCATTCCGTTTATCACCGCCCGAATGGCTGGGATTACATTCCTCCGGAACAAAAAGTGCCGTGCGGCGAGGCCTCGATGTGGGGCGATTATCACGCCCGCGAACTGGCCGTGATGCTCAACCGCGCCGCGACCGGCCAGCCCGATCTACGGTTCTTTGACATCTCGTTTGCGGCTTAAATGTAGCGGCGGTCTATGATAGTTGCCAGCCCGCCATCTCCTTTCCTAAGATGCTATAATTTAGCATCTTAGGACATATCTTGCAAGAGGTAAAAGGTAAATTTCTGCACCTTTCGGCATCGATTTGCTATGCGTTGGGAGGAGATGTTATGCACGTTTCGCATCCTCGCCGGTTGAATTAATCCAAGCAATTCCTCGCGGGCGGCCAACGGAGAAAATGGAGGCCGTCGGAATTGCTTTGAACTAAGAAAGAGCGCATCTTTCTGACCTCGAATCGCCCTCCTTTTCGGAAAGGGGGATAATCCAAATTTTCAAAATGAAGAGATTTCTTTTGCCGAACGCAGGAGCCAACCTGAAAAACACTCAGGTGGCAATCGCCCTTTCTATCGCGGAATGTCAAAAGTTGGGCGTCCAAGATTTCATTGTAGTGGTCGGAACTAAAGAGAACTTTGAATCGACGGAGATCGGAAAACTCCTGGGCAATACCGCCAAGATTCTCGCAAAGGGCGATGCGGTCGCAGTCGATTCCGAGGGCCATAAAGTGCGGCTCGAAAGCCTTGCGACAATCCAGAAATTGCACACCGCTCGGGTAGTGATCGCTTTGCACCTATCGGCCGATCACATCCAAAAACTAGAAAGCCTACCTATCGACGTTCTGATTTTCGTTCCTTGGTCTGAAACCGAAGGGAACACATGGGCTGCCAAATGGGCCGCAGAAACTGTCGAAGCGTAGAACTTCGTTCGCTCGTAAGGCCAGCTCACGGCGTGCGCCGTGAGCCTTTATTCGGTCCCGCGTCATCTGATCTCGAAATCCTCCTCGGTGTCTTCCCATTTTTGAGATGGTGAGCGGAGCCATTTTTTCCCGATGGGGAGACCAAGTCCTTTGATTGAACACTCCCCGAGGGATTTTCTGATGAACCGCATTTGGTGAGTTGAAATCCCGGATGCAGACGCATCCATTCGGTGAACCATTCGGGCCGGCACTTGTTGAGAAAAAACGGGTTGTCTGCTGTCGCCCTAACTTTGCTGACGACATCCCGCGAGACGTTGCAAAGAAGCGCGACTTCTTCGACGGTGAATGTGTACCAGGGGTAATCCTGGGCGATTTGGTGAAGCTGCTTTTGATCATGCTGCATAGAGAATCCCTCCTTCCAAGGGCGGTCGCTGGGACCACGGATCAGGGCCAACCCACACGATGCCAAGCGAACGGCTGGATCGATGCTCCGGCTCCTCGGGCAACGGCATGAGTTGGATTGCGGCCAACAACAAACACGTTAAACGAGCGTAGGGAAGACGGGCCAGAAATTGGACTCGGCTGCGCACGGACAGGCTCCTGAAATACTCGACGGTGCCTGTCTCCCGGTAAGGGCGCCCGCCCTTAAGGGACGAGAGCTGCCGTTTGCGTCGTTTGAGCTAAATTATACTAGCGTATAATAACTACAAGAACCGAATTTTCGGGATGGTTCAAGTTGCTGAGAGACAAGCGCGACGACACGAAAAAAGAGTTCCCGCGTAAAAAGTCCACGCAAAGGAAAAGCATTTTGATTCCCAACCCACCCCATAAGGCCATGCGTCAGGAGGACCAGTTCCGCTTCAAGAAACTAACCAATGAGGCGCGCGCCGATTGGATTACAATCGGTCTTTTGGCCGGAATGATTCTCGCTGCGGTGCTCTCGCAGTTACCGTGGTGGGGAGCCTTGATCGCTTTGACTGCCATCATTGGCTCGGTTCAAGGCGTCTCGCGCTACGGGGTCAGCCTGGCCCAATTCAGTGGCCCTTGCTCCAGTCGCAGAGGTTCTTGACGTCGATACCTCGGCTGGCGCTGGTCAATCCCCATTCGAAGGCGGATGTGGCTATCGCCGCTTACACCTCCTCCCCTCCCGTTAGAGCAGCCCGCCGCTACTCCCGACCCTGTTCAGCCGGTGATGATCGCAGGAATAGCCATGGAATCGGAAGACGATTTTCCTGTGCGTTTCCGACTGCAATAAACAAACAAACCCTTCGGACGGACAAGATTCACGGAGAGGGAAAAGCAGCTGTGAATGAATTAGTCTAAGCGGCAGTACCGGTGCTCACCTCGATCTCATCGTACTTTTTCATTCGGTAGATTAGCAGCGAGGCGATCCAACTCACGACAAAGACTCCAATAATCACAAAGCCAATCGTGCCAAAGTTGTCGTTTAGCGAGTCCATCATGGTCCAGAAGGGGCCCTTCCATCCTAGCTCAGGTGATTTCGGTGAGAAAGGCCCTAAAATCCTTTGCTGAAGTTATCATCAAGGAGCACACGGACAGTTGCATCGCCGGGGCATCCGACCCGCAAGAAGGCCAGCGTCGGCTCAGGGAACTTTCGACTGTGTTAAAACGCTACGTTGAGTGAACTCGACTTCGCATGACGAAATGCGCTTAAGCGATTAGACAAAGCAATTAGGGCACAGATTTTCTGTTACTTGTCGGCGACCTTTGGAAACGCTTGCCGCTAAGGCAAAAAAATCGTATCAGTCACCCATGCGTCGTTTTACCCTTTTCGTGGTTCTCGTCGCATTTACCTTTTCCTGCGGCGGACAGTGGCCTGTCCTGCAATGTGTCGCGTGGGCCAACATGATTCGGGAATATTCCGAAATGGTGCCACTGCCTCAAGCAGTTGAGATGACCTTTAGCGGACAATACCCCTGCGAATTGTGCAAAGCCATTGCAGAGAAGAAGCAGGAAGAGAACACCAAATTCGCCACCACTTTCAAGCATGAGAAGAAAGTCATTCCTCCTGGGCTGGAGGTGAAAACTTGTTCGGTGACGATCACCCCCCAAGTTTTCGCAACTCCGTATTCGCTGTTTCAGACTCGCTCTGACGCACCTCCCACGCCTCCCCCTCGTTTCGCTTAAGCAAGTCCAGCTTAGCGCGTCCGCATGTCGCGGACTTCATTCAGTTACGGGCGGCACCGAAAATTTCGGTCGCTCCCATTCCACAACAATTACGAGGATAATTATGACTTCT
>Ga0302319_10017806_pt1 | contig 12986 bp, 7 predicted proteins | sample Bog_T0_2_FD_203319 | JGI IMG/M metagenome (GOLD analysis project Ga0302319, IMG submission 203319) | Peat permafrost microbial communities from Stordalen Mire near Abisko, Sweden - Bog_T0_2 | ecosystem: Environmental > Terrestrial > Soil > Wetlands > Peat | place: Sweden: Abisko, Stordalen Mire...
CCCAGTTGGAAGCCGCCGGCCTCCGCCAATTCCGCCTCGAACTTCTCGACGAAAGCGCCGACGATTCCCGCCAAATCATCCGCGCCTACCAATCCCTCCTCTCCGGCGAAACCGAAGGCGAAGCCCTCTGGCGCTCCCTCAAAGCGCAATCCCAACTCGGCGTCACCCGCGGAGCCTACTAAATGACGAAGCTCGAATGACGAATGGCGACGAAGGCGCCCTCCGAATCGTCATTCGTCATTCTGGTTTCGTCATTTCCCCCTCGGGTCACCCCAACGATTCCCCCTTCAAAAACGTCGGCATCATGCGAATCGCCCTCGTCCGAATCCCCCCTCCGCGGGCAAGCTGAATCACCACCCGCGCGATCCTGCGCGCATGCAAATCCGGATCGTGATGATAGCACGCAAGGCTCGGCGAATGGTACTCCAGGAAATGATCGCTATCCCGAGCGATGAGCGCGACATCCCGCGGCATCCGCAGGCCCCGGCGCGCCAGTTCACTGGCCACCGTGAGCGCAGGCAGCGACCGCGCCACCAGAAACGCGGTCGGCGGGAACGCGAGGCGCAGCAATCCATCCAGGCATTTTCGAATGCTCGCCGGCGTGCCGTCATGCGCAGCGACCAGCGGCGTGGCCCCGTCGCCGCCCTCCCGGTGAAACGCCTCCAGAAATCCGATCTCGCTCTCGCGCTCTCCCGCCATGCCCGGCGCATTCAGGATCAGCCCGATGCGGCGATGTCCGCGCGCCAGAAATTGTCCCGCAGCGTGCCTGCACACTGCCCGGTAATCCACGTCCACGGATGGCAGATCGATCCCCGCATGACACGTCCCCGAGAGCACGCAATGCAGGCCGTTCTTCGCAAACCACCCCTGCATGGTCGCATTGGCCACGAAGAGCACCCAGGCCGCGGCCGGCTCGCGACGGATCAGCTCCGCCAGATCCTTTTCCGGGCGGCGCGCGTACCACCGCTGGCCGCTATAAATCTCCAACGGATATCCCGCCGCCGCCAGCAGCACGCGCAGCTTGTCCATCCAGCAAAGGGCAAACGGCGCCACTTCCTGCAAAGGCAGCGGGGTCAGCAAACCGATCGTCCGGGAAGCGCTGGGCTTTCGTCCGCGAGGCCGCCGGGCGATCAGCCGATGCTTCCCCGGCGACTTTTCAAGAAGGCCTTCCCGTTCGAGTTGTTCGAGCGCCATCCGCAATGTGGGCCGGCTCACATTCATCTGCCGGCTGAGTTCGCGTTCACCCGGCATGCGCTCCACCCAGCGGCCTTCGCTCAGCGCATCGCGCAGGAGCCGCGCGGTTTGCTCCGCTAACGAAACACGGGTGGGAACAAGAGGAAGATCCGGCATGGCGCTGGTCAATTCACCTGACCACTAACACCACCTTTCTCCGATACCGCAACGAAGAACGCCTTCCATGATTCCCATGCTTCTCATCCTTCCCATTCCATCCCACGCCTTTCTCGGAAGCCCGCGCACTGCCAGCTCCGCCCACCTGTCATGACAGGTTTATGAAAACTCCTGTCAAAAAACTCCCCGAAAACCACCCTCTGCGGGCTCTTCCCTATTGTCCGAATGGTAATATCCCTTCCCTTATGACGCCGCGCCCATCCCCCATCTTCAGCGCCCCGGCTGCGAGCATCGCTCTCGCGCTCGGGATCGCCACGAGCGCATCAGCGGCCCCGACTTCCGAACAAACGGAATTCTTCGAGCGCAAAATCCGCCCGGTCCTGGTGTCGGAATGCTACGAATGCCACTCCGGGAAAAAAGCGAAGGGCGGCCTGAAGCTGGACTGGCGCGGCGCGGTCGAAAAAGGCGGCGATACCGGTCCCGCCATCGTCCCCGGCGACGCCGCCAAAAGTCTCCTCATCCAGACGATCCGCCACGAAGACGCCGATCTCAAGATGCCGAAAAACGGCGCGAAACTCGACGACGACGTCATTGCCGATTTCGTCGCCTGGGTGAACATGGGCGCCCCTGACCCGCGCGATCAGCCACCCTCCGAGCAACTCGCCGGCGCGTCCACTTGGGACGCCACCCTCGCCCTGCGCAAAGAGTGGTGGAGTTTCCAGCCCCGCAAGGACCCCGCCATCCCCACTCCCGCCGATACCACGTGGTCCGACCACCCCGTGGACCGCTTCCTCCTCGCCAAAATGGAATCGCGCGGCCTTCACCCCGCCCCGGACGCCGATCCCCGAACCATCATCCGCCGCCTCTCATTCGCCCTCACCGGCCTCCCCCCCAAGCCCGACGAAATCGAAGCATTCGTCCGCGAGTCCATCCGTAATCCGAAATCCGCCGAGCCTCTCGGGGGAGGCGCCCTTCGACTGGCTCAGGGCCTTGAGCCAGTCGAAACGGCTGGCGGAGGACAGGAAAGGGGCGAGCCAATCCGCAATTCCACCGACCGTCTCCTGGCGTCTCCGCAATTCGGCGAATGCTGGGCGCGCCACTGGATGGATCTCATGCGCTACGCCGAGTCGCATGGCAGCGAAGGCGACCCGGAGATTCGCGAGGCCTGGCGCTACCGCGATTACCTCATCCGCGCCTTCAATACCGACGTGCCCTGGGACCGCCTCATCCGCGAGCATCTCGCCGGCGATTTGCTGCCCGATCCGCGCTGGAACGCCGCGGACGGCTTCAACGAATCCATCCTCGGAACTGCCAGTCTGCGCTTGAACGAACACGGCTTTCAGCCCGTCGATTCCCTCGACGAACAGGTCAAGACCGTCGACAACCAGATCGACGTCGTCTCGAAGGCATTCCAGGGGCTCACCATCTCTTGCGCGCGCTGCCACGATCACAAGTTCGACGCCATCGGCCAGCGCGATTTCTACGCCCTCTTTGGAGTCTTCGCCAGCAGCCGCCCCGCGCAGGTCATGATCGATTCGCCGGCGAAGCTCGAGGAGACCCGCTCGAAACTCACCGCGCTCAAATCGCAAATCCGGGAGGCGCTCGCCGACGCCTGGGCGGCCGCCGCTCAGAACGCGCCAGCCCGTCTCCGCGGAGAAACGCCCGATGATCGGGAGTCGGAAAAACTCCGGGCGCGCATTGCCGAAACCGAACGGCAGCTCAACGAAATCGAAGGAGCCGCCCGCCACCGCCTCCTCCAGGCGCGCAACGGTTCGTCAGGTCCATCCGGTCCACTCCAGGCGGGCGCCGCCAGCATGCCCACGCCCATCGCTCGATGGTCCTTCAAAAACGACGCCCGCGACAGCGTCGGCTCGCTCCATGGCGAGCTCCTCGGCGGCGCGGTCGTCAAGGGCGGGCGCCTCGTGCTCAATGGCGCCGACGCCTGTTTCCAGACGCCGCCGTTGCCCATCACGCTGCGGGAGAAAACGCTCGAGGCGTGGGCGGCGCCCGAGAATCTCGAGCAGCGCGGCGGGGGCGTCCTGACCGTGGAGACGCTCAACGGCGCGGTCTTCGACTCCATCGTCTTCGCCGAAAAAGACGCCCGCCAATGGATGGTCGGCAGCAATAATTTCCGTCGCACCCAAAGCCTCAATGGCCCCGTGGAAACCGACACCGCAGGCGACTTCGTTCACCTAGCCGCGGTCTTTCGCGCGGACAACAGCATCGCCCTCTTTCGAAACGGAGCGGCCTACGGCAAGCCCTACACCCCTGGGGGCGATGACTCTACACTGCGCGATTTCACCGCGGGCGGCTCGCGGATTCTGATGGGACGCCGCCACACCGGAGGCGAGCGCGCTTTCTTCGCAGGACAAATCAAAGAAGCCCGGCTCTATGATCGCGCCTTGGCCGCCGAAGAGATCGCGACTTCTTTTTCCGCGGGCCCCGAGGGCGTTTCCACGGACGATCTGGAGCGCGCCATCGACCCCGGCCAGCGCGCGCAACGAGCCTCGCTGCAACACAGCCTCCAGGAAATGCGCGCGAAGCTGCTCGCCTCCCCGGCGCATACCGACCCGTGGAAAAAGGCCCTCGCCCAGGCGCAAAAAGAAGACGGCAATCCTTTACGCGCGTGGGTCCATCTCCGGGGGATGACCGGCGCGGAGTTCGCGGATCAATGGGCCGCGATGGGCAAGGATTGGCGCAAAGCGCAGGAAGCCGTCCGCGCGGAAAATCGGGCGGAGTGCCCCACCCACTGGAACCTGGCATCGGATGACGCCGGGCAATGGTTCCGCGAAGGGGCGCTAAAACCCGAAAGCCCCGCGCGGCCCGGCGAATTCTCCATCGAACCCTCCGGCAGCCGGATCCTCACTGGCCTTTATCCAGGAGGCGTTTATTCCCACCTGCTTTCACAGAAGTTCGGTGGCCTGCTCACCTCGCCGCGTTTCAAGATCGAGACCAACAACATCAGCGTCAGGGCGCTCGGAGGCAAAGGAGCGATGGTCCGGTTGATCGTGGATAATTATCCGCTGGGCGTAAACCCCATCTTCCCGAAGGCCACCCTGGAGCAGGATCGCCCCGGATGGATCAAGCTGGACACGGCCTACCGGAAGGGCTCCTGGGCTTACCTGGAATTCGGAACCTTTGACGATCTCACCCGGCCCGTCACGGCCAAGGGCCAATCCGGGCCGGAGGACGGGCGTTCCTATTTTGGCGTCTCGCAGATCACCTTTCAAAATCGTCCCCAGCCCCCGAGAGAAGAGGACAAATGCGCCGCCTTGTTTTTCGACGCCCCCGCGCCGCGCAACGCGGAAGACCTCGCCGCCAATTACGGATCTCTGCTCACGGAAGCCATCGCCGCGTGGCGAAAGGACAGCCTCTCCGAACCCCAACGCGCATTCCTCGATTTCTTCGTGCGCAACGGCCTGCTGCCCTCGGACCTCACGGCGCTCCCTGCGCTGCAACCCCTCGTCTCGGAATACCGCCGGATCGAATCCGCGATGCCCCCATTGCGCCATGCTCCCGGCGTCATCGAGGCGCGCGGCCACGATGCGCCGCTGCTCCCGCGCGGTGACTACAAGAAACCGGGCGAACTCATCCCGCGCGGCTATCTCCAGGCCCTGAACCCCGAACCCTTCCACACACTGCTCAGCGGCCGCCTCGAACTCGCCAACGCCATCGCCGACCCGCGCAACCCGCTCACTGCCCGCGTGATGGTCAATCGCATCTGGTATCATCTCTTCGGCCGGGGACTCGTGCCGACCGTGGATAACTTCGGACGGCTCGGCGATCGCCCCACCAACCCGGAACTCCTCGATTATCTCGCCGATCGCTTCGTCAAAGACGGCTGGTCGTGCAAGGAGATGATCCGCTTCCTCGTGACCTCGCGCGCTTACCGGATGAGCAGCCAGGGCTCGGCCAAAGCGGGCGAAGTGGATCCAGGCAATGAGCTTCTCTCCCATTTCCGCGTCCGCCGGCTGGAGGCGGAATCCATCCGCGATTCGCTCCTCAGCATCTCGGGCGAACTCAGCGCCCAAATGTATGGACCGCCGGAGCCCATCGGCGACAAGGGCCGGCGAAGCATCTATCTCGCGGTCAGGCGAAATAACCTGAGCCCCTTCCTCGCCATCTTCGATGCGCCGAAGCCGTTCAGCACCCTGGGCCGGCGCGACGCCACCAATGTCCCCGCGCAATCGCTCGCCCTGCTGAACGATCCATTCGTCATCGGCCTCGCGGGAAAATGGGCGAATGACGTGCTCGCCGCCACACCAGGCGCTTCCGTCGAAAGCCGTGTCAGCCGCATGTTCGAATCCGCCTTCGGGCGGCCGCCCCGCCCGGATGAACTCGTCGACGTCCGGCAATATCTCGACGCCCGCGCGAAAGACGGCGCCCCGCAGGACCGCGTCTGGCAGGACCTCGCGCAATCCCTCTTCAACCTGAAGGAGTTCCTCTACCTCCGCTAGCAAACTCTGAAAAAGCCATGAACCCACTGCCCCTCTCCCGGCGCGAAATGCTCCGCCGTTGCTCCCTCGGTTTCGGTTCCATCGCCTTCGCCGGGCTCTTTTCCGAAAACGCCAACGCCAAAGCCGCCGCTTCCCAAGGCAACGCCGCCGCTCCCATTCCGGGCCAGCCGCACTTCACGCCGCGCGTCAAGAACGTCATCTTCTGCTACATGAGCGGAGGCGTCTCGCACGTGGATTCCTTCGACCCCAAACCGGAACTGACCAGGCGCCACGGCCAGCCGGTGCCGGTGCCGGTGAAGCCCACGATGTTCAACCAAAACGGAAACCTCATGGCCAGCCCTTGGGAGGCGCGTCCGCGCGGCAAGTCCGGCGTGATGATGACGGATCTCTTCCCGAAAATCGCCGGCTGCGCCGATGATCTCGCCGTCATTCGCTCAATGACGAGCACGGTCAGCGAACACGCGCAGGGAAACTACTTCTTCCACACCGGCTTTCCCTTCATGGGCCACCCGAGCGCCGGCGCATGGGTGAACTACGGGCTCGGTTCCGAGAACGAAAACCTGCCCGGCTTCGTGGTGCTCCAGAGCGGCGCCGCGGTCGTGCCGCACGGTGGCTTGGGGCTCTTCAGCAATGGCTTCCTGCCCGCGCAATACCAGGCCAGCATCATCAAAGTCGATGGCAAGCCGCCGCTGGACAACATCCAGCCCCGCGAAACCGACACGCTCCAGCGGCAGCGCCTCGGCTTCATCCGCGAACTCGATTCCGGTTTCGCCGCCCAGACCCGCGACCCTTCGGTGGAAGCCGCTATCCGCAACTACGAAACCGCCTACCGCATGCAGGCCGCCGTCCCGGAGCTGTGCGACATCTCGGGCGAAACCGATGCCACAAAAAATCTCTACGGCCTGGATTCCCCGGACCCGCTCACCGCCGCCTATGCCAAACAGTGCCTCGTCGCGCGCCGGCTCGTGGAACGCGGCGTCCGGTTCGTCGAACTCAGTTGCCTAAGCTGCGGTATCGGCGCGGGCAATGGCCCCAATCCCTGGGATCAGCATGGAAAAATCAAGGAGGGCCACGGCGAGATGGCGCATCAGGTGGATCAGCCCATCGCCGGCCTGATCCGCGATCTCAAATCGCGCGGCCTCTTCGAAAGCACGCTCATCATCTTCAGCGGCGAATTCGGCCGCACCCCTTTTTCCCAAGGCAGCGATGGACGCGACCACAACCCCTACGGCTTCAGTCTTTGGCTGGCCGGCGGCGGAGTAAAAGGCGGCAGCGTCTATGGCGCCACCGATGACCTCGGCTACTACGCCGTCGAGAACGTCACCACGGTCTACGATCTCTACGCGACTGTCCTGCACTTGCTGGGTCTGAACCACGAGAAACTCACCTACCGCTACGGCGGCCGCGATTTCCGGCTCACCGATGTCCACGGCCACGTGCTCAAGGACGTGCTTTCCTAGAAGCTTCCCCCATGACGGTTTGGCGAATAGTCAAAACGCTGCGCGTGCTGAGCGTGGTCGTGATTTTTGTCCTCGCGTCGATGATCACGTTCGGTTCCAGGATCTACCAGGAGATTGCCTTGGAATCTGCATACCACCGCGAATTCGGGCCGGACTGGAAGCAGCGCTATGAGACGCGTTTCGGCAAGGATTCCCTGTCGCAAGCGCATGGCAACATAGCGTTCGGCATCGGCGGCCTCGCGGTAATTCTGACGATAATATGGTTTATCTACCGGGAACTCTCAGCCCGGGATCGGCTTTCCCAAAGTTCATCACGGCGCCGACGAAGGTAGCGCCCATGCGTCCCGGCGTTAGGCGATGATCTCCTTGATCGGCTCGCCGTAGTTGAGGATCGGCACCGGGCGAGCCGCGTCGTTCACATACTCCTTGGTCTGGTTGATCCCCAACTGGTGATACATCGTCGAAAGGACATCCTGAGGTGAAATTGGCCGCTCCTTCGGAAACTCGGCGTGCGCGTCGCTCTCGCCAAGCACAATGCCGCGCTTGATCCCGGCGCCGGCCATGACCACGGAGAAAACATTCGGCCAGTGATCCCGCCCCGCGTCCTTGTTGATCCGTGGCGTGCGGCCAAACTCACCCCAGTTCAGCACCAGCGTCCGGTCCAACTGACCCCGCCGCTCGAGGTCCTCAATCAACGCCGCGTAAGCCTGGTCGAACTGCGGTAGCTTGACGTTCTTGAGATGCTCGAAGTTGTTCGCGTGGGTGTCCCAGCCGCCCACATTGACCGTGATGAAGCGCACACCGGCTTCGATCAAGCGGCGCGCGAGCAGGGTGTTCTGGCCCCAGCTCGTGCGGCCATACAGATCGCGCGTGGCATCGTCTTCCTTGGAAATATCGAAGGCGGCCTGCACCTTGGGCGAGGTCACGATGTTGTAGGCCTGCTGCGCAAAGGTATCCATGCCTCCGATGAGCCCGGAGGAATCAATGTCCCGCCGCAGGGTGTCGAAATGAGTGAGGAGCGCGCGGCGATTCTCGAGGCGATCCAGGGTGAGTCCGCCCGGGATCTTCAGGTTTTGCACGCTAAAATCGGGCGCATTCGGATCCCCCTGGGTCTCGAAAGGATTGTAAGCGACGCCGAGATAGGCCGCGGCGGTGCTCTTCGGGGCCGTGGGCACGGCGACATAGGCGGGGAATCCTTCGACCCGGGCGCCCATTTCCTTGGCCACGATGCTGCCATAGGATGGCGCTTCATTCGCCGGAATATCGTTCGTGGGCTTGTAGCCGGTGAGCAGCGTGTGGCTGGCCGATTCATGGCCGGAATCCGCGTGCGTCACGGATCGCATCACCGCCAGCTTGTTCGCGATCTTCGCGATCCGCGGCATGTGCTCGCACACCTGGAGGCCGTCGAGATTCGTGCTGATCGGATTGAAGGTTCCGCGGAACTCCGATGGCGCATCGGGTTTCAGATCCCACATATCGATCTGGCTCGGACCGCCGGCCTGCCAGAAAAGAATCACGCTGATGTCCTTCGCCACCTCGCCCGCCGCCGCGGCCATGGCCTGGCGCCGGAGCAGGCCGCTCAGGGTCATTCCGCCAAGCGTCAACGCCCCGGCCCTCAGGAAGCCGCGGCGGTTTATCCCATCGCAACAGCGATACGCTCCGCTTTTAACGTCAATGATCATAAGTTTCTGGGCTGGTTCGAGTGAATGCTTCCGCAGGATAAGCGGAAATACGGGGAAAAACTTAGCAGAATTCCGAGTGGGTTTCACCCGATGAATTCGCCGCCTCGCTTCTTCCAAGGCTGTGGAGGCCTCAATGCCGCGCCCCGATAAGCGGCGCCGGAGAGGACGCCTTCGCATCTGGCCGCAATTCCCACGCAAAGGGCGCCGGTTCGGCGGACAGAAATTCGGCCAGCTCGTTGCGCGCGAGTTCGGCGTTGCCGAGGCCCGTCGCGCGATAGAGCGTGTATCGGTTCTTGAGGAAATCGCCCGTCCATTCCGGCCAGGGTTCGAAGAGCGCGTAACCGGACACGGGAATTCTCTGCCCGGTCCTCCATTGGCGCATCGTGAGATGGCTCAGGATGGTCCGGCGCCCGGCTTCCATCAGGTAGCCGGGGAGCGGCGCCGCATGGATGGCATCAAAGAGCGGGCCGACGGATGCGGCGTCGGTGTCGGCGAGTTCCGAGGCCAGGCCAAAGGCGCGCACCAGCACCGCATCCGTGGGCCACGGGTCGCTGCGGAAGGCCGCAAAGGCCGCCAGGAGCGCGGAACGCTCCTGCTCGGGATGGCCTGTCCTCCTTTCAAGGGCCGCCGTGAGGGTGGCCGCCTCGCCGGGACTGAAAGCGCGCAATCTTTCGATGAAAGGCAAGGCCTCGCTCGATCCGGTTTCCGCGAGAATGCTGGCAAACGTGAGGGTATCGCCCGGGTTTAATGGCGCGGGCTTGGTCGCCAGCCACACGTGGCTGGCGGCGGCAAAGGAATTCTGCTGGACGAGCCGCCGGATCTCGTAACGGGCCTGCGTCTCACCGCTCGTTTGCGGCGAAGGAGGAGGGAAGAAGCCGTCGGAATACATCACCTCGCGCTCCTCCACCACTCGAGCCCAGTCGGCCACTCCTTGGAGCGCGGGCCGGCCGGCGCCGAGATCCCAGGCGGCGGAATAGAGTTCCCTCATATCGAAGCCGCCCGTGCGGCCCACGGTGCGGGCGAAGGCAAATTCGAGGAGCATATTGTCGTCCGTATTGCGCGACTGCCCCGGCAGCGCAGCGAGGCGGCGCGCCAATCCCGGCCCGGCGGCGAAGTGCGCGAGCATGCCCTCCGCGGTATCCACGCCCCAGACGCGCCGGATCGCAGTCGCGAAGGGTTCCTGTGTGAGGCGCGCGCGTAGCGCCGCCAGTTCCCAGGTGCGCGGTTCGGCGCTGGCCACCAACAGCAGATCGCCAGGCTGCGTGACCCATACCTCCACGTGCGGGAAGACGCCCGCCATCGTCCCCAGCACCATGCGGACCGCTTCGCCGTCCACTTCATAACCCTGCACCCATTGCAGGAAGAGGCCGCCACGGTTGAGCCGCGCGCGGGCCGCCTGGTAGAACTCGGTGGTGAAAAGGCTGGCGATGCCCGCGCGATAAGGGTTCGACGGTTCGCTAAATACCAGGTCGTAGTTCTCGCGCCCGGTGAGCAGCATCTCGCGGGCGTCGCCCAGCAGCACGTGGCATTTCGGGTTGTCGAGCACGCGCTGATTGGCCATTTCGCACACCCGCGCCACATGCAGCATCGCCGGCTCCAGTTCCATCACATCCACGCGCTCCATTTCCGGGACTTTTCCCAGCCAGCCGGCCGTGCATCCGGTGCCCAATCCGATGACGCACGCGCGCCGGACATTGCCGTGGAGCGCCGCGCCGATCAATCCGCCCATGACCTGCGTGCCCGCGTCCGTCCTGACGTTCCCATCGCTCTTGCCATTCACGATGAAAGAAGCGCCGTGCGAAGCCATGATCGCGACGCTGCTTTCGGCTCCGTCGGTCTGCCAGACCATGTTTCGCCGCCACTTATTTTCCACCTGGCGCGTCGCGTTCAATGTCTGCGCATCCAGCCCCGAGCGCCCGACGCCCACGCCGCTGTGCCGCCAGACCGCCGTGGGACCGAGCGTGAAGAGCATCAAGGCCGCGGCCAGCATCGCCGCGCCGGTCACGCCAAGGCCCGAAAATAGAGCCCGCCCTCCCACGCCACTGGCCTCGCCGGGCTGCGCGGTTGCGGCCGCGCGCCGCGCCATCCAGAGCGCGCTTAGCGCCAGCGCGGCCAGCGTGAAGACCACGAGCTTCCATGCGCCGGGAGCGGTCAGAATCGGGAGCAGGCCGAATCCACCAGAAAGCGATCCGATGATCGCGCCGAGGGTGTTCAAGGCATAGGCGTTGGCGACGTGGCGGCCGACCTTGCTCGCCCCGCGCCCGAGCAGCGCGACGAGCAGCGGAAATTGATAGCCCGAGACCACCGACGCCGGCAGTACGACCACGGAAGCCACCAGCGCCCATCCGAGCACATGCGCGCCAAATCCCACCGCCGAGAGCGAGCGCAGGTGGGCGGCGAGGATCGCCAGCCGGTCGCCGATCGCAAACGGCGCCGCGATGCAGAGGGCCTCCAGCGCGCACGTCCAGGCAAAGGCCGAAAGCGTTCCGCCCGCGCGCCGGCCCACGATCGCATAGAGCGCGCTGCCCAGCCCAATCCCGAGCAGCGCGATGGCGAGGATGAGTCCAAAAGTGAATGTCGAACCGCCGAGCAGCGGACTGAGCATGCGATACCAGACCAGCTCCATGAGCAGAAACGCGAAGCCCACGACCGCCGACGCCACCAGAACAAAGCGCCGCGCGGCGGGTGCGGCCTCCTCCTCGCCAGTGTCGAGCCGCGGCTCCTCCGGCCTGGCTATTTCCTCCGCAACCGGCGTGGCTTCAGCCGCATCGGTCCGGGCCATCCGCCGCGCAATCACGGCCACGATCAAATTCAGCGCGCACGCGCACCGCAGCGTCTGCCGATTTCCCAGCGCCTCCAGGGCAAAGAATGTCGCCAACACCACCCCGGTCACCGCCCCCAGCGTGTTCGCCCCGTAGAGCCACGCGAGCCCTCGCCGTCCGGCATCCGTCGCGCCTACCACGCTGCGCGCCGCGGCCGGCAGCGTGCCTCCCATGAGCAGCGTCGGCGCCGCCAGGACGAGCGCCGAGAGCGCCAGCCGCACGATTGTGCCGAGCACCGGCCCCAGCGCGAGCGAACCGCCGAGCGCCGAATAAACCCAGCGCGCCAAAGTCACCAAAAACGGCGTCATCGCCACCGTCGCGGCGATCCCGAACTCCAGATTCGAATACATTTTCAGCGGCGTCTTCGTCTTCTCGGAGCGCCGGCCAAAGATCAAACTCCCGATGCCGAGTCCGCCCATGAAAATCCCCAGCACCGCCGCCGTCGCCGCCGTGGATGCGCCGAAGATGAGCCGGAATTCCCGCAGCCATACCGTCTGATACACGAGGGCGCACAGGCCCGAACCAAATAAGAGCAGGCTGACGGCAAAGCCTTTGGAATTCATAGAGAAGGACCCACTTTTGCAAGTATCGTGCCATGGGTGCAAGGCCCCGAACACGGGTTTGCCTGGATGAGGCTCACCCTGTCCCATAGCCTTCCACCCACCCAGCGAAGAGGTTTGAAGCGATACACAGGTGAAGAAACGGCGCAATCAATCGCCGGACTTCATCAATGCAAACCCGCTGTCGAACGGGATAGGACCGGTCAACCGGTCTGAATTCGACGATCACGATTATGAATACATTTAAGATGCTCGCAGTGGCTGGAGTTGCCGCTGCATCACTGATAATTTCCAGCCCTGCCGAGGCTCGCTCGCACGGCGGAGGACACGGAGGACACGGCGGCCACGGAGGCGGATATCATGGAGGCGGTCACGGAGGCCATTGGGGTGGCCGCGGCGGGTACGGAGGCGGATATTACGGAGGTGGATACTATTACGGCGCACCGTATTACTACGGCGACGGATTCTATGATGGCGGCCCTTACAATTATTACGGCCCTCCGTATGGGGTAACTTTCGGTTTTGGCGGACACGGCTGGCGCGGACACGGCTGGCATGGCCACCACCGGTAGATATTTCGATCCTCTCATTCCGAAGGCCCCCCCTTCGGAATGCAGCGGGCGTCGCGGGCTCCGTAAACGGTCCGCTCCCTGAC
>Ga0302319_10017808_pt1 | contig 12985 bp, 10 predicted proteins | sample Bog_T0_2_FD_203319 | JGI IMG/M metagenome (GOLD analysis project Ga0302319, IMG submission 203319) | Peat permafrost microbial communities from Stordalen Mire near Abisko, Sweden - Bog_T0_2 | ecosystem: Environmental > Terrestrial > Soil > Wetlands > Peat | place: Sweden: Abisko, Stordalen Mire...
CCTACGAGGATTTGCAGGCCAAAGAACGCGAGTTGGATCAGAGCACCCAGCTTTTGAGCGACAACCGCAAGCAACTGGAGATCGGCACCATGGCCCCGCTCGATGTAGTCAATGCCGAGTCGACCGTGGCCACCGACAGGCAGTCGCTGATTGCCGCGCAAAGCTCGCTCAACTACCAGCAGCAGATCATCAAACAGGCCATCGCCCGAAATCTGAACGATCCAAAGCTTTCGGCTGCGCCGGTGATTCCCACCGACCGGGTGAGCCTGGAAGTCATTCCTGAAGAGAGCCAACCCGATGAGGCCCTGGTGCAGGAAGCTTTTCAGCGCCGGCCTGAGCTGGAGCAAGCTGAGCTGACGCTGCGCAACGATGAGATCACCCTGAAAGGCGCACGCAATGCCCTGCTGCCGACATTCGATGTCTATGGATATTACGAAGGACAGGGCATTGCAGGCAGTGTGAACAAGGAACTGAACCCTGCCTACTGCGGCGGCAGTTGCCCAACCGGAAGCACAGGGTACGGCACGGCACTCGATAAGACATTCGATAATAGCGCCGCTGACAAGGGCATTGGGTTCAACATCACCATACCGATCCGCAACCGCTTTGCACAATCGGTACAGGAGCGGTCGCTGATGGAATATCGTCAGGCTGAGTTGCGGCTGGCGCAGTATTACACGCAGATACGCATGCAGGTGGTGAATGCAAAATTCGCGCTTGCCAACGATCGGGCTCAGGTGCAGGCCGACCTTGCCGCGCGCGATTACAACCAGCAAAGCGTCGATGCCGAAGTGAAGAAGCTTCATCTGGGCGCATCCACCACGGCAAACGTGCTGCTGCAGGAGCGCAATCTTGCAGTCGCCGAAGACAATTTGATTGCCGCGAATGCCGCCTATGCAAAAGACCGCGCCGGGCTCTACCAGGTTCTGGCCACTACCTTGCAGCACTACGGTATCAACCTGCCTGAAGCAGCATCAGGGACCATATCGAGCACGCCCGTTGTTCCAGGTGTGAAGCAGGCGCCTCCGAGCAAAGAGCCAACGACGGTAGCTCCGGTGGTTCCCGCGGAGACCGTTCCAGTGCAGCCGACGTCAAACCAGTAAGCTCTTACCGCATCGAACAGAAATGCCCGGCTCCTCGCCGGGCATTTCTGTTTGTACTTCGCAATCAATAGCTGGTGCGGATGCGCCTATCTCTCCGCTACTTGGTCAAGCAGATCGAAGAACTCGGGAAAGCTGATGGCCGCGGACTCCGCGCCATGAATCAGTGTGTCTCCCTCGGCGCGCAGGGCGGCGACGCTGAAGGCCATGGCGATGCGATGATCGCTGGCGGAGTCGATAGTTGCGCCGTGGAGCGATTGGCCGCCGGGCACGTCGAGGCCGTCTTCGAATTCGGCGACTTCTGCGCCCATGGCGCGGAGGTTTTTGGCGACGAGCGCGATGCGGTCGGATTCTTTGACGCGCAGTTCGCGGGCGTCGCGAATGCGGATGCCGCCGCTGGTGTAAGGCGCAATGGCCGCGAGCACCGGCAACTCATCGATGAGCTGGGCGGCGACCGCGCCGCTGATCTCTGCCGGTCCCATGCCTTGCTCCGGAGCCGAAATGCGCACGGTGCCGACAAGCTCGGCGTGCTTCTCCTCGACATGAAGAACGGTGACTTTTGCGCCGAGTGCGGTGAGCACGTCGAGCAAGGCGGCGCGGGTTGGATTGAGGCCAAGCGAATCGAGGATGAGGTTGGAGCCGGGAAAGAGCGCTGCGGCACACAGGAAAAATGCAGCGGAAGACAGATCGCCGGGAACGGCAGCCTCGATGGCGTGGAGCGATTGCGGACCCGAGATGGAGACGGAGCCACTGTCGCGCGTGATCGTTGCGCCGAAGGCACGCAGGGCAAGCTCGCTGTGATCGCGGGTGCGCACGGATTCGCGGACGGTTGTGGTTCCCTTGGTCTGCAGGCCGGCGAGCAGAATGCAGGTCTTCACCTGCGCGCTGGGAACCGGAGTGGTGTAGTCGATGGCCGTCAGTTCCCCGCCTTCGATGGTGAGCGGCGCGTGGCCATCAGTAAGCGCGAGGCTTGCTCCCATCCGCTCCAGCGGCTCGCGAATGCGCTGCATGGGCCGGCGCGAAAGAGATGCGTCGCCGATAAGCGTAAAGCTGCCGCGCTGCGGCGCAAGCAGGCCGGAGATCATGCGCATGGTTGAGCCGGAGTTTCCGCAATCGAGCGGATGCGCGGCCGGCGTCACGGAGCCGGCAACGCCGGTGACTTCGACTGCGTCAGCTCCGAGCAGGTTTACCGAGGCTCCCAGCGCCTTCATGCAGGCGAGGGTCGAGGCACAGTCAGCGCCAGTGGAGAAGTTGGTGAAGCGCGATGTGCCCTGCGCAAATGCGCCCAGCATTGCGTAGCGGTGACTGATGGATTTGTCGCCAGGCAGGCGCAGGCTTCCATAAATATTGCGCGCGGGCTTGATGATGCGTTCCTGTGTGGTGGTGTGCAATGGTGCTCCCGAATGCGAATTGCGGCTCTTGAATGAGTGTAACGAATTGGGACGCGCGGGAGGTTTGCAGGCGGGTGGCGCACCAAATTGTTTTGAAAACTTGCCCCCAACCAAATGCTGAGGGTGCCCCATCCTTCCTGCATTCTTTGCAGGAAGGGTGGGAATTGATGAACTTCGCTGCCTGGCCTTCGGTCTAGAATACGTCTGTCATGCCAACGGTCTTGGGCAGGTGGCCCAGACATCGACTTCGTCTCGATTAATTGTGAACCAAAATTGTAGACTGTGCCCCATTCATCGCGGCTCCATCGCGATGAGTGGGCCCCGAAGTCTCCGGTCCCCTCTGGCTCAGTTTCAACCGCTCCCCTACATCTGTCGCATGAAGTGGAGAGCTTCTTCTTTCTGGAACGCCTCAGGTCGTGCGGAATGGTTCCGTGCCAGTCCGTCTGCAATTTGACCTCAAGCCACACGCCCGCTCATCGCGATAAGACTGCGATGAACGGGGCACAGCTTCTCATAGCTCACGGGGATTCTTCGGGGATAACCGGGCCACCTGCCGCGGGCATCAAGAGCGTAGCCGCGAGGAGCGAAACAAATAGCTTTGACATAGCACTCCCACCTAACGAACATACATCGGTCTAGCGGACTTTGAGGACGATGATGGTTTCGTCGTCGAAGCGGTCTTTTGCGCCCTGGAAGCGGGCTACGTCCTCAAGGATGGCGTCGGCGATGGCCAGGGACGGCTCGTCGCGATGGGCGCAGATCATGTCGGAGAGGCGGTCTTGGCCGTACATCTCCTCTTTCTCGTTTTCTGCGTCGAGAATGCCGTCGGAGACGAAGACGATGACGTCTCCGGGCTGTGCGGCCACGTTGAACTCCTCGTAGGTTACGTTGGGGAAGAGGCCGAGCGGGAAGCCTTCAGCCTGGACGGTGGACGACTCGCAGGCGCGGCAGAAGACCGGCTGGACCGCGCCTGAATTGGCGACGGTGAGGGTGCGGTTCTCGTCGTTCCAGAGCGCGAAGAGCATGGTGACGTACTGGGACTCGAGCTTGCGCTCCTGAAGGGCGTCGTTGAGCTGGGCGAGCATCTCGGCGGGGCCGGGCTGGTGGTTGGCGGCGGCGCGCATGATGCCGCTGACCAGGGCGGCGAACAGGGCGGCGGGAGCGGCCTTGCCACTCACGTCGCCGAGAACGATGGCGGTGCGGTCTTTGCCGTAATCGATGAAGTCATAAAGGTCGCCGCCGATGGTGCGGGCGGGGAGAAAGCGAACCGCCATTTCTGCGTTGGTATGGATAGGGGCTTTGGGGGGGAGCAGGCGAAGCTGCACCTCGCGGGCCATGGTGATGTCGCGCTCGAGCTGGCGCTCCTGGCTGCGGACGGCCTGATAGAGGCGAGCGTTCTCAATGGCGATGGCTACCTGCGCACCGAGGGTGGTGAGGATCTTCTCGTGCTCTTCATTGAAGAAGTTGGGACGGGTGTGCTCAAGGTCGAGGACGCCGATGATGCGGCCCTTGTAGAAGAGCGGCGCCACCAGCTCTGAGCGGGTCTCCTCGTTCATAGGGATGTAGCGAGGGTCTTTGAGCACGTCTGGAACGTTGATGAACCGCCACTCGCGAACGGCCGCGCCCACCAGGCCGGTATTGACGGAGAGGCGGCGCATGGGGGCGTGTGCGGAACCGAATCGCCAGGCATAGCGGGTGATGAGATTCTCGCCTTTTTCATCGAGAAGCATGATGGAGAACATCTGGTAATCGATGAGGCGGCGGAGGAGCTGACCCATGCGTTCTAGCAGAAGATTAAGGTCGAGGATTGAGGCGAGTTCGACAGAAATCTCATTTAAAACTTCAAGAGTTTGGGCCTGGCGGGAGACGCGGGCATACAGGCGCGCGTTCTCAATGGCCTGGGCGATGCGCGAGGCGGTGAAGGTAAGGATGCGCAGGTGCTCGGGCTGGAAGTAGCCGGGTTCAGTGCTTTCGAGATCCATAACGCCGATGAGGCGGTTTTTGGCGATGAGGGGGACAGCCAGCTCGGAGCGGACGTCGGGATTGGCGGGGATGTAGTTCTCAGCGGAGGCGGCGTCGTTGACGAGGATGGGCTGGCGAGTGAGCGCGACCTGGCCGACGATGCCTTTGCCGACGGGAATGCGGGTGCGCTCGACCTGGGGCGTGTGGCCGATCTGGAAGCGCATGCGCAGCTCGTGGGTGCGGTCGTTGAGCAGGAAGATGGCGAAGATGCGGTAGTGGATGATGGCGCGCACCAGCTCAGAGGTGCGGCTGAGGAGAGTTTGCAGGTCGAGCGTGGTGTTGAGCGCGTCGGTAAGTTTGGATAAATAGGCCACATCCGCTGCTTCAACGCGGGGATTGATGGGGTCAAGAGGCGCAGAGGAGGAGGGACGGTAGTCGCCTTCGAACTCCGAGACGTGCGGCGGGGATGGTGGAGTGTTTTCCATGGGTGTCGAAGGCAATGATAACCCAGGGATGGGTGAGCTGGGAGCGGGGTTTGTGGATGCCGGTCGGGGAGCGTGGTTTGAGCAGGTTCGCGGACTATTCTGCGCCGAGTTCGCCGAGGATTGAAACCGAGGAGTCGGTGGCGATGCGGTTGGCTCCGGCTTCAAGGAATGCTTTCACTTGAGCGAGGGATTGGATGCCTCCGGAGGCACAAACGCCGCAGCGGGCGCCGGCTACTCCGCGAAGGAGGGCTATGTCAGCGGCGGTTGCGCCGGAGCCGAGGAAGCCTGTGGAGGTCTTGATAAAGTCCGCGCCGGCCTGGATAGCGATTTCCGCTGCAAGCAATTTTTCCTGCATGGTAAGCATGGAGGTTTCAAGAATCACTTTAAGGATTGCGCCGCGGTGATGGACTAAAGGCGCGACGGCGTGGATTGCGTTGTGGACGGCGTGGTGGTTTCCGCTTTTGAGCTGGCCGAGCGGGACGACCATCTCAAACTGGCGCGCGCCGAGCCGGCAGAGAGTAGCGGCCTCATGGCGCAGAGTGGAGACCAGTGAAGCTCCAAAGGGAAATCCGAGGGCGACGCCGACGGGAATGCCGGAGCCGGAGAGAAGTCCAACCGAAATGGAAACTGAGGCGGGATGCACAAGGATAGAGGCGAAGCGGTAGCGGAGGGCTTCGTGGCAGAGGGTTTCAACCTGGGCGCGAGTGACGGCGGGACCGAGCAATGTGTGGTCAATGACCGCGGTGAGCGCCTGCGGGCTGCTGAGCGCCACGGCGGCAAAGGCGTCCGCATCGAACGAGCCGTGATTGAATTCGAGTTCCGATCTGTCAATCGGAGTGGTGACTGCCATTACGCCTGCTCCTTTCCCGCCTTACAGGGTCCGGGAGAAGAGTATAGAACCTTCCCCTGTGCGGGTCCAAGTCGTGTGGGCGCTGACTTGGCCAGTGCAATCGGGCTAGTCAGGACTGCTGGCAGGCATCACACAGATGTCGGGGAGGTTACGGAAGCGCTCGGCGTAGTCCATGCCGTAGCCGATGACGAAGAGGTTGGGGATGGAGAAGCCTATGTAGTCTGCCTCGATTTTTTCAATGCGGCGCGAGGGCTTGTCAAGGAGCGTTGCAATGCGCAGGGACTTGGGATGCTGCGCGAGGAACAGCTTGCGGAGATAAGAGAGCGTGAGGCCGGTATCGAGAATGTCTTCGACGACGAGGACGTTCTTGCCTTCGATGGGCAGGTCGAGGTCTTTGATGAGCTTGACTGCGCCGGAGGTGCGCTGGCCTTTGCCGTAGCTGGAGGTGGCGACGAAGTCGAATGTGGCTTCAAGATCGATGGCCCGGGCCAGGTCGGAGAGGAACGGGGCTGCTCCCTTGAGGACTCCGATCATGACAAGATTTTCCCCGTTGAAGTCGCGGGTGATCTGTGCGCCCATTTCGGCGACGCGGTCGGCAATCTGCTGGCGCGAGTAGAGGATCTCAAGGTCCTTATAAGTTGTGGAGGACATGCACCCAGTATCGCCCAAACATGGTGGAAAACGCGAGTGTGCAAATCGGGCAATGTTTTGGACGGCGACGGAAGGGAGACTCGGGATTGGGAGGCGCGAAGATTCGCATGGAGACGCGACCTTGGGAATGCGGGGGAGTCTATACTTGAAGCGATATGCTGCCCTATATTTTGCTCCCCTTCTGGCCACACCAACTGCCAACCTTCGGGTTGATGCTGTGGCTGGCCGCCGTTGTTGCCGCGATCCTGATGGACCAGAACTTCAAGCGGTCGCGCATTACGGCCGACGCGGTGGGGATTGTGGCCGTGGCCGTGGTGATGGGCATTGTGGGGGCCAAGCTGTGGCATGTGATCGACACGCCCACGGAGTTTCGCGACTTTGGCTGGCGGGTGCTTTGGGACTCGGCGGGATTTGCGTGGTTTGGCGGGCTGGTTTTCGGAATATCGGCGCTGGTGGCTCAGGGCTGGTGGGCAAAGATTGGCGGGCTGAGGACGCTGGACATGGCGGCTCCGTCGGCGGCGGTTGGCTACGGAATTGGGCGGATCGGGTGCTTTTTGTCGGGCGACGGCTGCTACGGAATCGAGACGAAGCTGGGCTTTCCCTGGGGAATGAGCTTTCCGCACGGTCTGGACCCGACGCCGATGGGCGTGCGGGTGTTTCCTACGCCGCTGTTTGAGCTGGGAGCGGGACTGCTGATCGGGTGGTGGCTGTGGCGGCGCGGGGGCAAGCCGTACAACACCGGCGCGATTGTGGGGCAATACCTGCTGCTGAGCGGGATAGCTCGCTTTCTGGTTGAGTTTATCCGCCGCAACCCGAAGGTTCTTTTCGGCCTGTCGAACGCGCAACTGGCCAGCTTAGGGTCGGTTGTGGTGGGGATTGCGCTGGTGGCGTGGGCGGCAAGCCGGCCGGCGGGCGAAGTTGCCAAGACGGCGGTGGAGAAGCCCGCTTAGGGCGTTTCGACTTATAGGTATTGTTGACGTTGCGTGGTTGAGGTTCGTGCTTTCCCAGGTCTGAAAATCCAGACCTGGGGCACCCGGCCAATTGAGGGGAAATTCCGTGCCAACAGACGGATCAGACCCATTAGACGGATTGCTGACATTTATGACCGGTAGAGCACAGGCGGTCAGCGATTTTTGGAAGGCGCTCGCCGGTCCACTCAATGGGCAGGACAACTGGGCTGGGCCCGGCGGAATGGGGCCGCCGACAGGTACTGGTGACTGGAGAGCGGCTGTTCACGACTATAACTTCAGCACCAACGGCATCACAATCCAGAACACCGGGTACTACTTCAGTCCCAATCTATCTCCAGCCACAAGGAAAGCGCTCATCCAGAGCAATGAGCAATTGATGAAGACTGGAGGCGTCCAAGGTGCCAAGGAGAAGGGATTCTTCGGAATCGTGAACGCGTATCAATGGTACATGGGTAGTTGGCAGTAGGAGTGTGCATCGTGAGATATCGGACTAAGGTTGCTGCGCTTCTGCTCTCTATCGCTGCTATCCAAGGAAGCGCTCAGTCAGCACCGGAAGGCCAGAGCCGCGCGCCGGAGACACAAGCACGCGGCGTTTGGACTGATCCATCCACTGGGCTGATGTGGGCCGGAAGGGACAACGGTAGAGACGTGAGCTGGAAAGGTGCGGTGAAGTACTGCGGCGATCTCCGGCTGGCCGGGTACTCGGACTGGAGGCTGGCGTCACTTGCTGAGTTGGGGGCGATCTACGACCGCAATGCCAATGCTCCCGGATTAGCTGGCCCAGGTAAAGAAAGTCCCGATACCTGGCACGTGAAGGGCAATCTGTTCCTTACCGGTAATCAGTGGAGCAGTGAGCGCCGGAAAGATGATCGCGGGCATCCTAACGGTTACGACTGGTACTACGATTTCAACGAAGGAAGATCGAACAACCAGCCTAGCGGGTGGCCCTACTCCTCTTCCTTCATGCGCGCGTTGTGTGTGCGCGGTTCCGAAAAATGATGTGCCTGTTTTAGGGCACAGTAAGCTGCCTTCCAGCCAACCGCAGGCCGTCCTCCGGGGCGGTTTGCCGTGTTTACGTCTGTAAACAGTAGTGACAGGTGGCCCGGTCATGATCTAACCACGAACACGCTGTGCCCCATTCATCCACAGTTTTATCGTGGATGAGTGGGAGTCCATGAACTTCAACCAGCGTCGAACAAAGTAGTCGCTCAACGACGGCTTGGTGGGCCAGCCTTACAGGCTGGTGGCCTGGGCGGCAAGCCGGCCGGCGGGCGAAGTTGCCAAGACGGCGGTGGAGAAGCCCGCTTAGGGCGTTTCGACTTATAGATATTGTTGACGTTGCGTGGTTGAGGTTCGTGCTTTCCCATGTCTGAAAATCCAGACCTGGGGCACCCGGCGCATCTTGTCGAGCGCGTCGGAGGCGTTCGAGATCAGCTCGCGGAGGAAGATCTCCGGATGCGAATAGAGCGAGTGGACGATCAGTTGCAGGAGTTGATTGACTTCAGTCTGAAATTCACGTTTCGACATGGATTCTTGTCCCCACTCAAATATAAAAGAGGGCTTTGGGGATGGCTCTCTCGTGGGTGTTCGTTGGCCATGCGCACTGTGAGCTTTCCGACACAATTGTCGATTTTGCAGGAAAACGGCCTATCCACACCGCGCGGACAACGTTGGTAAGGCATTTTATTTCTTGGTTTTGCCGATTGGCCCACGGTTTGCAATACGAAGCCTGAAAGACAAGTTGCGGCGTGCGATGAGGCGACCGCAAACCCTCGTCGAGAATGGAGATTTGCATTGGCCAACGTCACCTTTTCCTCGCCCGTCATGGCGAAAGACCTCACTGTGTATGCCATCGCGGGAGACCGCGGCACGATTCTGGCGGTAGCCCGCGCGCACAAGATTCCCATCCCGTTCGATTGCCAGGACGGAGAATGCGGATCGTGCCTGGTCAAGGTCGAACATCTGGCGAAAAATGCCGTATGCGCGGTCTCACTCACAGACAAAGAGAAAGAGATGCTTCGCCAGCTCGGCAAGATTACTCCCGACGAGATCCGGGAGGCCGAGATCAATGACGTTCCCCCGCTTTACCGGCTCGCATGCCTATGTTTTGTCCGGGACGAAGACATTCTTGTTTCCTTTGAGGGCGATCAGACCCTGCCGGTACAAAGACCTTACCTTTCGACCGCCGCAAAGATCTACAAGGGGGGCATTGAAATCAAGGATCTCGATCAGTTTCTGGGCTTCGCCGTGCGGCTGGAGGAGGACTCTTCGATCCACTATGAGGAGCTTGGGGCCGCGATGGAGGAGGTCGGAAACCTGGAAGTTGCAAAGCTGTTCAGGGACATGGCGCATTACTCACGGTTGCACCTGGCACAGGCCCGCGAACGAGCCAGTTCGATCGACGTTACGGCTCACTTTCCTCCCGATTACGTGTGGCCCGATCACGCCACACCGGAGAGAAACGCTCTCTGGGCGGGCGATCCAAATCTCTCCCGGTTGGACGCCTTGAAGACGGCGTTGCAGGGCGAACGCCGGGGCTTCGATTTCTATTATTCCGTCGCGGGAACCACAAAAGACCCCGAAATTGCCGAGATGGCCAAGGAATTCGTCAAGGAAGAAGGCGAACACGTTGCGATTCTCGAGCGGTGGATTCAACGTGAGGCTTACGCGGTAAAAACAGCGAAGGAAGCGGCGGCGGATTCGCAGGCTTGAGTCGATTCAATCTGTCGCGGGTGGCCCACCCTTGATATAGCAATACAGTCTGGTGCCCCATCCTTCGCGTCTTTTGCGAAGGGTGGGAAACCGAGCTTTGTTGGATGGTTAAGTCTTGAAAACCTTGGGTGCGCCGCGGGGAGCGCCAAAACGTCGATGCGGCGTGACGCATACGCGTCACGCCGCATCTTTGAGTACCGGCATCTTTGATTGAGATGCCTTTTAGCCGGCGGCCTGAGTCGGGCCAGCTTGTTAGACCGCGTCGGTGTAGATGAGGCGAGCGAGGAGGTTTTCGATCTGCTCCTGCTTGCCCGAGCGGGGTTGAGGATTGATGCCGTTCTTGAGAGCCGCTGCCTCGATCTGATCGAGCGAGACCTTTCCCTCGAACATGGCCGCAGCCTCAGGCGACTTCCAGCCGGCATAGCGCTCGGCGAGGATTGCGTCATAGCGGCCGTCTTCAATCAGCTTGGCAGCCGTGAGGAATGCGCGGGCGCAGAGGTCTGCGCCGCCTACATGGGCGTGGACCATATCTTCCGCGGTAAAGCTCTGACGGCGAACCTTGGCGTCAAAATTGCAGCCGCCCTGCTTGAGGCCGCCGGCCTTGATGACGTGATACATGCTCATGGTCATGGACCAAAGCTCGTTCGGGAATTGGTCGGTGTCCCAGCCGAGCAGCGCATCGCCGCGATTGATGTCGAGAGAGCCCAGGAATCCCAGTGCGCTGGCGGTTGCAATCTCATGCTCGAAGGTGTGCCCGGCGAGCATGGCATGGTTGGCTTCGATATTGACGTGGACTTCCTTTTCGAGGCCGAAGCGCTTCAGGAATCCGTACACCGTCGCGGTGTCAAAGTCGTACTGGTGAGTCGTCGGTTCCTTCGGCTTGGGTTCGATGAGGATCTGGCCGTCAAAGCCGATCTTGTGCTTGTACTCCACGACCAAGGTGAGGAAGCGGCCCATCTGCTCGAGTTCCTGCTTCATATTGGTGTTGAGCAGGGTCTCGTAGCCTTCACGGCCGCCCCAGAGCACGTAGTTGGAACCGCCGAGCCTCTTGGTGGCGTCCAGGCAATTCTTGACCGTGGCCGCGCACCAGGCGAAGACTTCGGGATCGGGATTGGTGGAGGCGCCGGCCATGAACCGCGGATGCGAGAACAGATTCGCCGTTCCCCAGAGGAGGCGGGTGGAGTACTTGCTCATCTTCTCTTCGAGATAATCCACGATGGTGTGGAAGTTCTTGAGGGTCTCGGCAAGAGTGTCACCGCCGGGAGCGACGTCGGCATCGTGGAAGCAGAAGAAAGGAAGGCCGAGTACTCTGAAGAGCTCGAAAGCTGCATCGGCTTGGACTTTGGCCTGGGCAATGGGGTCGCCGGGGGCAAACCACGGGCGCTGGATGGTGGCTCCGCCAAAGGGATCGCCACCACGCATGGCAAGCGAATGCCAGTAAGCAACTGCGAAGCGCAGGTGATCCTTGAGGGGCTTGCCGAGAACTACTCGGTCGGCATCGTACCAACGGTAGGCGAGGGCATTTTGACTGGAAGGACCCTCGTACTTAACTGTTTCGAAAGAGCTAAAGATTGTTTCTGCCATAGCGAATCTCCTATCGTTACCAAAAGTTCAAAAAACCGTGTGTGTGAGTTGTCCGGCTCAACGCCATCCATCCAAAAGGAGAACGCGTCATGATGGCGGCATCCAGGTAAATCGCTTTTTGTAAGGCGTTTTGCAGCGAGGTCTCCTGGACACTCTGTTGTATCACACCGAAGGTACAGCTGCACAGATCGCGCCAACATCAATTTTTGGCCCAGGGTGCTGGGCCTGAGCGCTGGAGTGGAACCGCTGTTCTGAAGGTTTCCGCGACGAGATCAGACCAAATGTCGAAAGAATGGCCAGACGGCCACGAATCAGGGGCTTTGCGCGCGCCGGCCGGCTTGCCGTTAGCGGGCTGAACCGCGTGGGGCTGGGTGGGGGACGGAAGGGGCGCAACTCGCTATACTAAGAGATGATGTGCCCAGGGCAAGACGGCTCATCCAACGAGGTCATCAAAACCCATGAATTCGCTTTTCGAACGGCTGCGCACACGCCGTCTCGCTTCATTCTTTGTGTTGTTGGCCACCTTGACCGCTGCTGTGGTGGGAGGGTCGTATTGGGCGCATGGAGTCCGCGGCCAGGAGCAGCAGGCCAACAGCTCCGACGCCACACAGTTAAAGGTAGTGAACTCGACGATTCCCCCCAACGAGTTTGTGAAGATTGCGCGGCAGGTAGGGCCGGCTGTGGTGAACATCAATACGCAGACTCTGCCCAAGCAGAGCGAGAACAAGGGCACAGCGCCCAAATTTCACATGCGCACGCAACCGAACCAGCAGGCGCCGGACAGCGGGGACGACGACGACCAGCAGCAACAGGGAGGAGACAACAACTTTCAGGATTTCTTCAACCGCTTTTTCGGCGGACAGAATCCCCTGCCCGATGGCGCGGGCCCGAGCACCGGCGTGCAGGAATCGCTCGGGTCGGGCTTCATCGTTGACCCGAAGGGATACATCATCACCAACTATCACGTGGTGGAGAAGGCCGACAAGATTTACGTGAAGCTGTCAACCGATCCCGATTCACAGGATCTGGGACGGCCGGCGCGCGTAATCGGCACCGACAAAGCTACGGATCTGGCGGTAATCAAGATTGACACCAATGCGCCGCTGCCGACAGTGAAGATGGGCAACTCCGACACGACGAACGTGGGCGACTGGGTAGAGGCGATCGGCAGCCCGTTTGCGCTGTCGCAGACGGTGACGGCGGGAATCATCTCGGCCAAGAACAGGACGATCGACCCCGGCGCGAGCGGACAGTTTCAGCATTTTATCCAGACGGACGC
>Ga0302319_10017809_pt1 | contig 12985 bp, 8 predicted proteins | sample Bog_T0_2_FD_203319 | JGI IMG/M metagenome (GOLD analysis project Ga0302319, IMG submission 203319) | Peat permafrost microbial communities from Stordalen Mire near Abisko, Sweden - Bog_T0_2 | ecosystem: Environmental > Terrestrial > Soil > Wetlands > Peat | place: Sweden: Abisko, Stordalen Mire...
ATGATTTTCTGTTTTTGACTCCGGTACCGGCCGCCGTTCCCCATTCATCGTTGGTCCATATGTTTGAGATAATCCGCGCCAGGTGCGGTCAGCCGGTTTCGCGTTTTACCGGCCGGCTCGATGGGGACGGCGGCTGGACAGTTGATTTTTTGACCAGTGTTGCGGCATTGAAGCACGCTTGTTCGGCGTCAAAACCAATTACACTGCTCGGCACGGCATTTTCGTTTGTGCACCTGCTGGATTACCTTGCGGAAAACGACCGGGAATTTCAATTGCCGGTGGGTTCGCGGGTGATGGAAACGGGGGGATATAAAAATCGTTCCCGGGTTTTGCCCAAACCCGAATTGCATTCTTTGATCGCGAAATATCTGGGAGTGGGACAGGAAGGGATTATCTGCGAATACGGCATGAGCGAATTGAGTTCGCAGGCGTACGATGGCGCAGAGCGGGACAAGACATTTTTGACAGGATTGACACGACTGGAGCAAGGGAACCGGGATGGTCGCAGTGAGATGAACCGCCGGGCGGGACGCCCCGGCTCCACGGCAGGCGAGACGCCTACCGCCACGATGGAAGAGGAATACCAACGACTCACGTCCTCTCATCCCTCACCCCTGCCCCTCTCCCCTTTGAGGGGCGAGGGTGCCGCGATGGATAAACACGCTTTTTGCAGTGGTGGCGGGCATCAGCGGCTCGATTCGGTTCCAAAGGCAGCGGGCGGTGTGGCCGGAGATCGCCATTTTCAGTTTCCGCCCTGGGCGCGGGGCCAGATTATTTCGCCGGAAACGGGGATGGAAGTGGCGGTGGGTGAAACGGGTTTGATCCGGATTTTTGATCTGGCGAATGTTTTTTCGGTGGCCGCCATTCAAACCGAAGATTTGGGCGTGCGCCGTGACAATGGTTTTGATTTAGTTGGCCGCGCCCAACTGGCCGAACCGCGCGGCTGTTCCCTGATGACCTCATGAACCTGCCCAATTATTTTATCGCCGATCTGCCCCCGGAAGCGTCGCTCTCGCCGACGATGATCTCCGAAGCCTGCCAGACCCTGAAGCGCAACCGCACGAAATACCTGGCGACGCGCACCACGGCGGAAAACATCAAACTGCTCAGCGAAGTCGCCGCTGACTGGCTGCGCCCTGATTTTCGATATCGCCGAATCGCCTTGGAGGAGGGCCCGGCGGAAACGGGTTTCTCCCGGCCGATTTTGGAGAAGGGGTTGGATGGCTTTTTTCGGCAGTTTACCGCGGAGAATATCCGCGCCTTGATCCAGCAGGAATTGGGTGATGAACACCGGCTCGACCGGTTTACTCCTGAGGGTGCTTCCGATGTTGCGGAGTCCGGGCGAACGGCTCTGGCCCTCGGGCCGGAATTTTTGATGCATATTGCGGCCGGCAATCTGCCTAATCCCACGTTCATGAGCATGGCGCTCGGCTTGCTGGTGCGTTCGGCGCAATTGGTGAAATGCGCCACGGGCACGGCGTGGTTGCCGCGCCTCTTTGCGCATTCGCTTTATGAAGCCGACCCCAAGGTGGCGGCCTGCCTGGAAATTGTGGAATGGCAGGGGGGCAATCATCCTTTGGAAGCGGCGGCATTTGCCGAGGCGGATTGCGTGACCGCGACCGGCAGCGATGAAATGCTGGCGGACGTGCGGAGCCGTTTGCCGGCCAATGTTCGCTTTCTCGGCTACGGCCAGCGAGTCAGTTTTGCCTACATCACTCGCGAGGCCTTGCGGGATGAAAGCATCGCGCAGCTCGTCGCGCGCGCGGCCGATGACGTGGTGGCGTGGGATCAGAATGGCTGCCTCTCGCCGCATGTCATCTATGTCGAGGAGCGCGGGCAGGTGGAATCGGACAAGTTTACCGAATTGCTGGTGCGGGAATTGGGCGTGCGGGAGACGACCGAACCGCGCGGGAAAATCAGCGTGGCGGAATCGGCCACCATTGCGTCCCGCCGCGCGCTTTACGAAACTTTGGCCGTCCATCGGGCGGACGCCAAAATCTGGGCCAGCGCCGGCTCGACCGCGTGGACCGTGGTGTTTGAACACGATCCGCGGATGCAGTTATCCTGCCTGAACCGTTTTATTCTGGTGAAGCCGGTGGCGGATCAGGCCGCCGTTCTGCAGGGGATCGATTCCATGCGCGGAAAAGTTTCCACGCTGGGATTGGCGGCTGGTCCGGAGCGCAGCAAGGAACTCGCGCTGACGTTTGCCCGCTGGGGTGTTACGCGCATTTGTCCGCTGGGACAGATGCAAAATCCGCCGCTTGCGTGGCGGCACGATGGCCGCCCGGCGTTGGGCGACCTGATTACCTGGACCGATTTTGAATCATGAAAATGGAGTTGCGAAAATCATTTCAATTTGAAGCCGCGCATCTGCTGCCGCTGCTGCCCAAAAACCATAAGTGCCGACGCCTGCACGGCCACAGTTTCAAAGTGGAAATCGTAGTCGCCGGCGAGTGCGATCCGAAGCTGGGCTGGCTCATGGATTACGCGGATATTTCCGCCGCCTTCAAACCGCTTTGGGAGAAGCTCGATCATCGTTACCTGAACGAGGTGCCAGGGTTAAAGAATCCGACCAGCGAAGCGGTCGCCGTTTGGATCTGGACGAAATTGAAACCGAAGCTGCCCTGGCTCACGGAAGTGGTCGTGGCGGAAACGTGCACGGCCCAGGCGATTTATCGCGGAGAGATTTGAGGATTATCCCGCCATGGGCGGGCAAGGTCGGCAGATTTGATTCAGATGCCGATAAAAAGCAAAAGGCTTTCTACTGTCGCGGAGCGACTCAGGATATTAGCCAGGGACGAAGTCCCTGGTACGAGGACGGAAGGGAATTCCGTCCTGAAAGGACGTTGGAATGGGTCGTAAACATACGTTATGAATCCATTGTCCTTCCGGGACGAACCCGATTTGATGTGTTTGACCAGACACTTTGTGTCTGGCTAATTTCCCCCGTCGCTCCGCGGCTACCAGAGTCTTACCCATTAGAAACATCGCGCAGCCCTCTTGATTATTATTTGAATGTCGAAATCCTTCATGCAGCTGATTCTCCTCCCAATTTCTTCACCGGGTTCCAGCCCGCCAAATTCTGGGCCGCTGACTCTACCCAACCAACCTTTGCCGCAAAACGTTTTCGAAGCCGGGTGCGAATACCCATGAGCTCACGGCGAGCGAACGCGATAGAAACGGCCGGGGCTGTTCGGTGGCAATGGTTCGCTGAAATAGGCCGAACCATTCGTGGGCGTCAACGTCCGGATAGGAAGCCAAACCCCGCTCCCCATGTTGGTGCAGGCTTCCACCACCACCGTGGCGTTGGTGCTTGCGATATTGAAGCCGAATTGGTGGTAATTGTTACCGTAGGTGCCTCCGGTAACCTTGAGCAAAGGCCGCGCGGTCGTCATCCGGGTTGCGCTCCCCGCCGTGGGATCATTCACTTGTCCCATGAACAGGATGCTGCCGGAATTCGTGTCGCGAATCAGGAAGACGAACGGGTGATCGGCCTGGAACAAAGTCGGAACGATGTACACACTGCTGATGATGGTAATCACCGTGGCTCCAGCCGCAGTCGTGCCGGTTTCGTTCACAGCGACAACCGCTTCGTGCCGGACGCTGTCGATGGATAGGTCCGTTTGTCCGTCTATGCCAGAGAAATCCGCTATGTCCGGGACGAAGGCGTCCACCATTCCCATGTTTTTCAAGAGGGGGACCAAGTCGATGGTCAAATCCAACTTGAACTTGGGCAGTTTCACATCCATCGATTGCGGCGCCAAACCGTCGAGCGCCGCGGACAGTTCTGCCGGCGTTAACGCTATACTGCCATTGATTTTGGGCAGCAGAACCACCATGGTGATATTGCTGTTCAGGTAAGGTAATTCGACCGCCTGGAGGAGATTGTCCTCGTAATATCGTGCGGTCGCAAATTGTTCCATCATTGGCGCATAGACGAATTGATTGGGGGAGACGTAAAACGGTCCGGCTTGCGTGAGATTGGTGTCGAATATGGTTTGCCATCCGCCGTTGAAATAAATCGCATCCACCAGCGTCAACTTCGTGGACGGGTTCAGCGTGCCGGGCGAAAGCAGATTGGGAATCATGCCATCGGTTTTGTTCGCCACCCATTCGTTGATCTGGTCAGTGATTTGCGGGCCGTCCGCCACGAAGTTCACCTGTTGCACGCTGGCATCAAAATTATTGGTGGCGTTGTCCAGGAACGCAGGCAGGAAGGAGAAATTCGTTTGTGCCCACAGCCCATTTGCCACGCTCAAACTGATGCCGTCCTCGCCCTGCTGGGCGTGCAACTCGGCCTGCAATGCGCCAAACTCGGAGCCGACGTCGGTTTGATTCGTGCTCAGACCCAGCGCGCTCGCCATTTGCAGCGCCGTTTCGTTGCGCGCGCCCGCATAAACCATGCCCAAACACGCGGAAATGCTGTAGGGCGAAAAGAAGATGTTGTTGCTGTTGGTTGGCGAGAGTTGGCTAAATAGATTCAGCGCAAATCCCGTGTTGCCAGCGACCAGCGGGGCATAAATGGGGGCGGCAGAAAGGTTGCCCGGAGCGTTCGACAGCCCGACCAGAAAAACCGTGCCCAGAACCAAAGAGAAAACCTTAGACGTTCTCATATGAACACTAAGATACACCTCCTTCCCGGCGGATTCAACGTTTGTCTGGCTTGTGCAGTGGATACGGGGGTTCGGTCGGGAGCGGGGGGAACTTACAGGGCAAATTATCAAGATTGAACCATTTGTTGGTGAAAACGGTCGCTCTCCCGAATTAGATGCCAGTACGCCACCAAAAAAAACCTGGTCTTACTCGCCTTTATTGTCCGCAAGTCTGCCTGGCTTCAAACTACTGCACCAGTTGCCGGTAGAACTTTTGGGGCGCGGCCGGTGTTAGGATCAGGGGAGTTCCGGACGAATTGCTGACCCAAGGCCCCTGAAGATTCGTCGCCTCCAGTAGCACGCCTTGGGACCATTGCACCTCGATTTGTTCGTGAGAAATCGGCACGAGGCCGAAGCTGACGGGCGGAACTGCGGCGGGACCGAACGTCCACTCCTGATTTGCGCCACCGTTCCAGGGCCATTGATCGACGTAGCCGCCATTGTTCGAGGAAAAGTCCGACACTTCCAAGGCCAGGCCGCTGGCGCGGTTGAGAATTTGGTAGAAACCGTTGGCCAAATCGGCAATCGCCCATTGCTGGCTGTTATTGGCGTTCCAGGTTCCCTGGTCGCTGGCGGCATTTTGGACGGTGGAATCACCGGCGACCTCCAGGGCGAGCCCGCTGTTTTCGTTGATGATTTGGTAATAACCGTTGCCGAGACTGGCTAACCGCCATTGCTGGCTGGCGCCGCCGTTCCAAATCCACTGGCGCACGCTGGCGCCATTGGTGGTCGCGGCCAGCGAAACGGCCAGGACCAATCCGCTGTGTCCATTGACAATCTGATAGAGGCCGGCGCCGTTGAAGCCGCTCCACGCGTGTTTGACAAGAGCCAGGCCACTGGGGCTGTTCAAGGACAGGGCTGAATTGTTGGGGTTGCGGGTGAACAGGCTGTAAGCGTCGCCGTCTCGCAATCCCGGCCAGTAAACCGCGCCAATGCGATTGCTGCAGCTGTAGACGGAGAATCCGATGATTGAGGCGATTTCATTGTTGTTCTGGCTGCCGCCGGCATAATTCCAACCGGAAGTCATGGTGGCGCCAAACTCGGTCATCACGGTGGATCCGCTATAAGTTCCCACTTCGCCAGCGAGGCTGCCATACCAGCCGGTTGACGAGGTATCGCCGGAGTTCCAAAAACCGTAATCATGCACTGAGAACAGGCAACCGCTGGTAATGCTCGATGACGCAACGGCGGGGATGTTGGCGTCATATCCCGTTCCGCCGACCAGAATCCGGCCCGACGCCACGGTCGGATATCTTTGCCGCCAGGAGGCAACGATATTCAACCAGTTACCGCTGCTATAGCCAAACGGCTCATTAAGAATTTCAAAAAAAACTTTTCCGTTGCCGTTATAGTTCGCGACCACGATGTCCCACATCTTCCAAAAACACGTTGGGTCGTTGACCAGGCCGTCGTTGTCGCTTGAACCCGTCCAAGGGCAAACGATGACCTTCATCCCCAGCCTCGTGGCTTCGTCGATCGTGCCCCGATAGTTGGCCCACCACGATCCGATGACCGTCTCCGGGTTGATGGGAATTCTCACGGCGTTCGCTCCCACGCCGGAAAACGCGCCCAAAACCACGCCCGCGACGGATTCAATCGCGGCATAATTGTTCGTGAGGCTTAGACCGCTCAATAAGAGCGGGCCGTCGACGTAATTGTCGCGCGGATCGGCCCAATTAAATCCGTGAAAAGTGGCTGCCGCCGCGCCCGAACCGCCCGAAGGCACTGAAATCGTCCCGGTGGCCCCCACCGGCAAGACGAGCCATTGCTGAAAGGCGTCGCCCGTCCAGGCCGTTTGCTGAATGGCCGCTCCGTCAGTGGTCGACCCCGTGCTCACCGCCAATGCCAGGCCGCTATTTGCATTGATGATTTTGTAAAATCCATTGGACATGCTTGAGAATGTCCATTTCTGGCTGGCGGCGCTCCACCAGCCATATTGGTCAACCAGGGCGCCGGGATTGGTCGATTGGTTGAAAACCTCCGCCGCCAATCCGCTGTTGACGTTCAAAATTTGATAGGCGCCGCCGCCCACGCTGGAAATGGTCCATTGCTGATTGGCGCCGCCATTGGCAATCCATTGATCCAAATCCGTGCTGTTGCTGGTGGAAAAGGCGGGCACCTCCAACACCATTCCGCTGCCCGCATTGACGATTTCCTGGTTGCCGGAAAAGGTTTGCCCCAGGAGCGGGCTGGCTGCCATGAAAATGGCTGAAGCCACCGCACGGCACCGCGATAGGATCGATGCTTTCAGACAAACATTCATTGCCGTGATGATGGGGTGCGAGTCGTAATCTGGCGAGGGGAAAGGCTGAGGTAATCAGCGCATCTGGTTGGTAACATGCGGTCCGTAAAAATCGCTCGTATCAATATGGTTCACACCGGCCACGACGGCTTCGCGAAGAATCGCGACCGCACTGGCCGGATCTTTGGGCGGACCATAAATGCCGGGCCCGGACAGCTGCATGGCGTCGTAGCCGAGGCGGTTAACCGTCAACGTTGTTCCGACGAACGTGAACCGCCCGCTGAGCGCGGCTTCATTGATTGTCTTCATAGTCATTGCTCCACTTCATATAAGATACAATCCAGTCGCCCAATACCGGCGTCAGCGGGTTCCCTTTGCCCCTGAACGGGGAAGATTTCCCAAAGAACCCAGGTCGCACCGGGGGATCACCTCTTCCATTCTTCGCGTTCGCTTGCGGCTAATTTTCCGTCTCTTCCGCTCCGCGCCTCCGCGTTTCCTCGCGAAAGTCCACTGGTTCCTGTTCAGTTTTCTAAAATCCCGTAAATCCCGTCAATCCTGTCATAAAATCCCCGTTCCCCTTTGTGTTCTTTGCGTTCCTTTGCGTTCCTTTGCGGCTGATTTAGTATTCGCGCCGCCGGCGCATTGGGATGCAACGTCACGTTGCTGTTTTCCCAGCGTGCAGGTCGGCATTCACTTTGGCCAGGCCTTTGACCAAGGTGTCCCAATCGGCTTCGGTGGTTTCCCAACCGGCGCTGAACCGAACGCTGCGTACCGCCTGCGCCGCTTTATAGCCCATGGCCGAAAGCACGTGAGACGGTTCTTCCTTGCCCGTGGTGCAGGCGGAACCGGTCGAAACGGCAAAGCCCGCCTTGTCGAGCCGAATGACCCATTGCAACTTCCGGTCCCCATCCGGCATCAGTGCCGAAACGGTGTTCCACAGCCGGGGTGAATTGCCGCCGACAATGCTGGCCCCGGGCACCGTCCGCAAAAGTTCACGCTCAAAATTGTCGCGCCAGACCCCGCGCAACAAATGTTCGCCGCGGGCAATTTGTTTTTCGCGGACTTCCAGCGCCGCAATCATCGCCGCAATGGTGGCCACGTTCTCGGTGCCCGCCCGGCGGCCGCCCTCTTGTTTGCCGCCGTGGAGCAGGGGAGTGAGAATGGTGCGGGACGGAATTTTTAAAAATCCGACCCCGCGCGGGCCGCCAAACTTATGGGCCGCGCCGCTGACGTAATCGCATTCGCCCAAGCCTTTCAGCGGCATCTTGCCAATGAATTGCACGGCGTCCGTGAAATACGGGATTTTGTACTGGTGACAAATGGCCACGAGTTCCCGCCAAGGCTGAATTACACCAGTCTCATTGTTGGCAGCCATGACGGCGACCAATCCCGGCCGGGAATCCGCCAGTTCCGACGTGAGCCAATCCAGATCGATTACCCCATCGCGCGTGACGGGAATCAGGCGGGCGCGCTTGCCAAAGTAATGCTGCGAGGAATCGAACACGCAGGGATGTTCAATGGCGGAGACCCACACCTCGCCGGTCGGGCCGAGTTTGCGGGCAAAATGGTGCATGACCGTGTTGTTCGCTTCCGTGGCGCCGCTCGTCCAGACGATGTCCATGGGGTCGCACCCCAAAAACGCGGCGAGCTTTTCGCGGGCCTCCGCCAGGGCGACGGACGCCTTGGCGCCATATTGGTGCATGGATGACGGATTGCCACCGCTGCGCTCGGTGACATTCAGCCAGGCTTCGCGCGCCTCGCGCATGACCGGCGCGGTGGCGTTATAATCGAAGTAGATCATCGGTCAGTCATGATACTTTCGAACGCCGCGCTGGCTAGTTTTTTATGGGCCGAGCTGAACGCCAGTTGCCGGATTTGCGCCGGGGTTTTCCAAACGCCCAGCTCCTTGCCGGGCGACTGCGCGAGGCGGACCCGAAAGGCGTCCAGCGTCATCCGGTACCGCGTGATGGAATGTTTCACGGTGACGAGCGGGGAAAGCTCCTGCGGCGCACCGCCAAAAAGCAGGATGGCGGCCTCTTCGGGCGGGCATTGGACGGCGACTTCCACATTCGGGAATTCCCAAAGATGTCCATTGACCACCCCGGCTGGTCGTTGACGAACCAGCAGCCGCCCGTTGCGGTGCACGATGAAAGCCACGAAACGCCGCGCGGTGGCGGGTTCGCGTTTGCCCAGATTCGGCAGCTCCTCGGTGCGCTGTTGCCGGTAGGCGACGCACCGTTTTTGAATCGGGCAGATCAAACATTGCGGGCTTCGCGGCGTGCAAATCAAGGCGCCCAATTCCATCAGTGATTGGTTTAAATGCGACGCCCGAAGGACGGGCGGCGATTTGCCTCGGATTGATTTTTCGGGCGCGGACTCGATCGCCTGAACGACGAGTTGTTCCGCCAATTGCCAGAGCTTTTGGTTGGTGATTTTTTCCTTGGGATTTTCGGCGATGCCGAAAACCCGGCACAATACGCGGATCACATTGCCATCCAGGATTGGCACCGGCTCGTTGAAAGCGATGCTGCAAACCGCCCCGGCGGTATAGCGTCCAATTCCCGGCAGGGCTAAAACTTCATCGAACGTTTGCGGAAATTGGCCGCCATGTTGGGCCACCATCACCTGCGCGGCCTTTTGCAAATTTCGGACCCGGGTATAATAGCCCAGTCCTTCCCAAAGTTTATGGATCTTTGCCGGACTGGCCGCGGCCGTGGCGGCAATGGTCGGCAATTCGCGCAGCCACCGTTCCCAAAACGGAATCACCGTGTTCACCTGCGTCTGCTGCAGCATGATCTCCGAAATCCAGATGGCATAAGGATCGCGCGTCCGCCGCCAAGGCAAATCGCGGGCCGCCACGGCAAACCACTTCAGCAGTGCTTCGACGAGGGCTTTGATTTTGCGCGTTTCCAGAGGCTAAAAATGACTGGCGACTCCTATGCGGTCAAGCCAGCAATCGCTTGTGAACGATTCCTAGTGCCCACCTGACACGACATTCGCAAGGTTAAAGAAAGGCCTCACCGCAATGACTATCGCCACCATGATGGCGAAAAAAACCAGCATGGCCGTCCCAACGATCAGTAAGAATTTAGTATTCTTTTTCATGCTTACTTCCGATTTTCCTCTCCGCGCCTCCGCGTCTCCGCGTGAAGGCCCTTCGCCCTCTGCTTTTCGCGTCTTTCGTACATTTCGCGGTTTAAATGCCCCGGATTCGCTTTGGTTGGGCTTTGCCGCGCTATGCCTCCGCTTGTCCGCTCAGACTTTGGACCGTTCGTTTTTTAAAATAAGAACTTTCTGCGCCCTCGGCGCCAAACTCCAGCTCCCTCGGAGCGGCCTCTTTGTGGAAATGCGTTTGCCACACACCCCAAGCTCCGTAGGTGCGACATATTCCGGTTCTCCGTGACGCCGGAGGTGTCCGAGAAAATAGCCGGGGGGTCGAGCGCAGTGAAACGCAGCGATACCCCCCGGAACCGTACCCAAAAGATAGTCCACCCCGAAGGCGGTGGCAGATCTCGGCACCCTGCGATCACGTGCAAACGATCCAAAACTCTTCTCTCGATCGACCAATGAAACTCCCCCTTCATTAATTCCAAAACTCCGTCCCAATCGCGTTCATCCCGTAAATCCTGTCTGAATGCCTGGAAATTCTACCTTCCTCCTCCGCGTTCTCCCCTGTCCTCCGTAGCTTTAGCGAAGGAGGAGCGTCTCCGCGTGAACTCTTTCTTCCGCTCCCCACCAGCTTTTGGCCTTCACGGAATGGAATTATCCCACACCCAATCGCCGTCTAAACGGTCGATAAATCCGCCGCGGGCGAAGGTGGTTTGTCCGCCATCATCGACTTCGTTCCAGCCAACCGCATAGAGTAAAAAACTTCCGTCAGCTTGCCGGCGATAATGCAATGGCTGGCCGCCAATAATATCGTGCGGAAGTTTATCGAGGAACTGCGGAAGGAGCGCTTCCAGCGTTTCGGGATATTCCCCATGTGCGAGGCGATAGCGCTCCAGGGCGCAGGCAATTTGTGTTTCGTCGGCGTGGGTTTGATTATACGCCAGAGTTTGGGCGGCTTTGCAAAAACTCGGCACGGCGAGTGCCGCGAGATAGGTGTATGGGGTTAAATGAACTCTGATGTTTTCAAGTTTTCGTTCAAAATCGTTGAGTATTTTTGGCCGGAATGTTCCTTGAATTGAATCATAACTATCCAGAGCTTCCTCAGTCAGTTCCGAAATCTCCGTGAGATTTTGATACAACCAGCCCCTTGGGAAGTACATTACAATCTTTCCGCTGGCCGATGATTGAAAATTATTCGACCAACCCGATTCCAGCGAGAAACATTCGGCGACTTCCTCCTCCCGGAATGTTTTAATACATGCAGGGACGAGATTGATTTGTGAAAGTTGTATCTGAAGTGCAATGAGTTCGGATTCACTCCACGCATGGCGGGTTATTCCATCCGTCACCACTTCCGTGAAGAGCCTGGCAATAGCCGTGTTGATCATGGTTGATACCAAGGTGTTCGGCTTGCCTTCCAGGATTCGCCGCATGCCGCTGATCAATAATAAATCGTCCAGCGCCAAGTCGGAGCGGCCGGATAACAGGTGGCATTCCGCCCGCCTCGCCAGCATCCATACCACGTTTCGGATGCGTGAGTAATTTGGAGTCGGCATTTCGTATGGGTTTTCATAATCACCGTCCATCCGGACCAGGGGCCGCTTTAGCGCCGACCGTATGAGATTCAAATCCGGGTCAAAGTGATCACCCCAATTGATATAATCCAATGCCGGTACGGACTTGAGAGTCAATTCAAACGTGTTGAATCCGGTCCGGTTCACCATAAAGGACAAGCTGTCCGCCTTGCTGCTGTCGCCAGGAAAAAGTTCGTCCACGAGGTCTGCGAGTTCTGCTGCCGAAGGTGGCTTTTCCGCGATCACCTCGATCCGTAGCGGGCTGATCCCGCTGGCGGGTCGGCTGAAAATACCGACGGCTGGAGAGACCAGAGTATTTGTGCCAAGGTCGGCTTCAATTAATTTCTTTAGGAATTTGCGATCTTCGTCCGCAATATAAACCAGGCCCGTCAAATATGTTTTTCTGGTAAGTCGAACTTCGTGGGTCCGGGGATCTTCCACCATTTTGAGACCGGATTCATTGAGCGAGGCGAGCAGAGCTTGGCCGGCGGTTATCTTTTCCCAACGGACGGAGAGGCTCCGTTCCGGTGCTGAATCTCCAGCCCGACTGCCCTTTGCCTGAAATACATCGGGATCCACAGTATATTTGATCTCCGCTTGTCGCGCCAGATTCTCAATGGCCAATGAAATAGGAACGTCCTCAAATTGAATGATCGGAATAATCGCATTGGCACCGGATTCGTTTGTTTCGGCCGATCCGGCTGGGATAAAAAACGCGTTGCCAAAGGAACTGTAGCGCAAAACCACGTCGGCCGGCGGTCGATTGGTCCCCGCGCCCTCCGATGGCAATCTCACCGTGATTTCCGCCAGAACGGTGGTAACCGTGTTCGTATACGCCACTTCGTCCCAATCGTGATTGGTGGATTGACGGTCGCGAACGAACCATTCGGCCATTTTGGGAGCGGCAAAGAAATTTTGATCCGCCGACACGGTTGCGGGGATGTACTTTTTCCAGTCCAATGTTTCGCCTTTGGCCGTGAGATTCGTTTGGCATTCCTGCCAGGCGCGTTTGCCCCGCCAATTTTCTTCGGCGTAGAAAAACCAGACCGACAACACAAGACCGCCGAGGAGAAGCACCGTCAGCCCGGTCTTGAATGTTTGCGACAAACCCATGTGGGGCCATGTTCGGGTATCGGCCGATGCGTGTCAAACTGCATGGGTGCATTTCACGCGGAGGCGCGGAGGCGCGGAGGGGAAAAGAGGATGAGCGGGGAGGACCGGATCGGAATTCGGCGCCAAACTCCAGCTCCCTCGGAGCTGCCTCTTTGTAGAAATGCGTTTGCCACACGCCCCAAGCTCCGTAGGTGCGACATATTCCGGTTCTCCGTGACGCCGGAGGTGTCCGAGACAATAGCCGGGGGTCGAGCGCAGTGAAACGCAGCGATACCCCCGGAACCGTACCCAAAAGA
>Ga0302319_10017810_pt1 | contig 12985 bp, 15 predicted proteins | sample Bog_T0_2_FD_203319 | JGI IMG/M metagenome (GOLD analysis project Ga0302319, IMG submission 203319) | Peat permafrost microbial communities from Stordalen Mire near Abisko, Sweden - Bog_T0_2 | ecosystem: Environmental > Terrestrial > Soil > Wetlands > Peat | place: Sweden: Abisko, Stordalen Mire...
TGCTCCCGGCAGGAGGAGGCGTGCTCCCGGCAGGAGGAGGCGTGCTCCCGGCAGGAGGAGGCGTGCTCCCGGCGGGAGGAGGCGTGCTCCCGGCAGGAGGAGGCGTGCTCCCGGCGGGAGGAGGCGTGCTCCCGGCAGGAGGAGGCGTGCTCCCGGCGGGAGGAGGCGTGCTCCCGGCAGGAGGAGGCGTGCTCCCGCCGTCAGCAGACGTGCTCGGGGCGGGAGGAGGCCTGCTCCCTACGGAAGAGCGCGTCCTCTCAGTTGTTGTTGCTGATGAGGATGGGCATGAAGTGCGTCTCGGAGCCCAGGTTCGAGGCGAGGGTCAAGAGCTCATAGTTCGGAGTGTCCGCGGAGAGCACGGACACCGTGACGTTCGCGATGTCGCCGTCGTTTCCCGAGGTCTTGTCGATGCTCACGGTGAGATGCCCGGAGGTGGGAGCGGCTCCGGAGATCTCGGACGGGATCCCCTCGGCGCCGAACAGGGTCCACGGGCCGCTCGTCGTGCCGCTGCTGTAGTACTTGACCTGGAAGGTGAGCGACTTGCCCACCGGGATGTTGTAGCCGAGCGTCTGGATCGGTGTGTTGGGCGTCTGGTAGTTGAAGTCCAGGGCCGGGGAGCCGACCGTCACGGTCTGGAGGTTCTGCGGGTTGACGTTGTAGTACGGGGTCGACCCCGGCGACGCCGGCACGCACAGGGCGCCGCCCGCCGCCGCACCGTTGTTCGTCCACATGCGCTGCACGGGGAAGACGGTGGCGCTGTTGTTGAACGAGATCTTCGTCTCCGACTCCGGATAGAACTCGCAGGCGTCGCCGACCTCGTCCTGGAAGCCCTGCATGATGTCCCATGCGAGGTAGGCGTCGCCGAAGCCGAGGTAGGCAGGGTTCGTGAGGATCTGCGGGTCGGTCACGGCCTCGACGAGCTCGTGGCTCGCGGCCTGGAGGATGGTCGTGAGGGTCGCGCTCTGGCTCGTGCAGTTGGTGACGACCGCATAGGCGATGCTCGCCCCGTCGATCTCGACGGCGGCGTGGTAACCGCCCGTGTAACCCGTGCCGGGCCCGCCGCACGCCGGCGATCCCCCGATGGTGAGGTTGGTGGTGCCCGGGAGGTACAGCACGTAGACGATGTTGCCGTTGGGCGCGGGCCAGCCCGACGAGGTGCTGCCGGCCTGGGCGGCGACGAACGTCTGGATGTCCTGGTCCGACAGGCTGACGGGCGCGGTCTGGGCGAGCTCCACGTGGTTCGTCGTCCCGCTGGTCGCGGGCCCCACGCCGTACTCGGCGGTGGTCGCCTGCCAGTACGTGCTCGCGCCGATCAGGTCGCCGAACTCCTCGTAGACCGGCCGGTGCGAGTCGCCCGTGTACGTGATCGTGACGATCTGCGGGCTCGCGAGGACGGGGCCGCCGTTGTTCTTCACCTGTGGGACATAGAGGGCGGAGCTGCCGGCGTCGGACGCGTCGCCGTCGGTGCTCGAGTCGACCGAGCTGTCCGCGCCATCCAGCCCTGCGTCACCGCCGCCGGGGTTGGTGGTCGCGTCGTTTCCGCCGCCTGCGCCTGCGTCGCTGCCGCCGCCTCCGCCGTTACCGCCGCCTCCGCCCCCTTCGCCGCCGTTGCCCGCTCCGCCGTCGGTGGGGCAACCGCCGCTCCCGCCGCCGAGGCTGATGGTGACCCCGCCGCTGAAGCTCTGGCTGCCGAGGGTGAACGAGAAGATGAGGGAGATGTTCACGCCGACCGTGAGTGCCCCGCCGTCGCCGCCGCCGAGGCAGACCCCGACGCCGCCGTCTCCGCTCAGGATGGGCGTCCCCGCCTCTCCGCCGAGGGCGGTGCCGCCGGAGCCGCTCCCGCCGAGGTTCGTCCCGGTGCTGCCGCCGAGGCTGGTCCCGAGGACCCGGAGCCTCGTCGAGCTGAGCGACGACGCAGGCCCGCTGCCTGTGGCGTGGAAGGGGAGGGTGTTGACGTCGCTGGTCTTCTCGTTGGTGAAGGCGACGGTCGAGTAGTCGCTGCTGAGCGAGTAGGTGCCGCGCTCGATGCAGGAGTTCTCGCTGCCGGCGCAGACCGCGCGTCGCATCGAGTAGTGCGTCCCGTCGGCCTCGAAGTTGACCTGGCTGATGAGCCCCGCCGCCGTCGACTTGTAGTTGCCGAGCACCTTCTCGGTCGTCGGCGTGCTCGAGGAGGACCCGCAGCCGACCGACGTCGCCAGAGAGAGGAGGCCGAGCGAGAGGAGACCGAGTCGGGGCAGCGAGCGAGCGGAGGCGATGCGCATGGAGGCAAGTGCACAGCAAGGTCCGGGCCTGCTCGCGGCGCGGCATGAGCGCCTGATTTCGGCTGGATTGCATGCAGACGACCACACGGGGTCGCACGATGCGGCACAGCGCGTTCCTCCGGACGGAACGGTCAGTTCCGCGGGATGCGGCGGCGAGCTACCGCGTCACGACATCGAAGGAGACCCGGTCGTCCGCGACGCGTGCGTAGTAGGCGTCGACCCGCACGCCGGATCGCGCGGTCGACAGCGTGCGGGCGGCCGTGCGCAGGTCGTCCTCCTGCTGCTTGCGAATCGCGGCGGCGTCGTGGTGCCCCAGGTGCTTGCGGTAGTAGCCGCAGCCCTCGTGAGCGATGACGATGACGCGCTGGATGCGATGGCTCTCGATGAGGAAGCGCGCGCCGGACGTGATCGAGGCGCTGTCGCCCGTGCCGGCGATCCAGAGGTTGAAGAGGCCGGGACCGCCGGGCATGGTCAGCGTGTCGAGCCGCGCGTGACCGAGGTGGCGGAGCAGCTCCTCGACGGACTCGGTGAAGCGTCCGTCCGAGCAATAGAGGGCGAGCGCCGACGGATGCGAGCTGCCGTAGGGCGTGGATGCGGTGAAGGCGGTGCGAGCCATTGGTCTCGTCTACGTCTCACGGCGCGGGCGTCGACGCTCGTCTCAATTGTCACGAGGGGAGCCGCTGCACCGACCCCAGACCCGCCTCACCACCCCGACGGCGTGCCCCGTGGGAGGCGGTCCGTTCACTCCTCGAGACGAATCTTTGGCATGGTTGCGCACACTCTGCGCCTCAGGTGGCCGGGTGAATAGTGCAGCGATCCTCAACGGTTGAGCGGGCGCGTGGCCTCGCCTGAACATAATTCAGTCCAGGACACGGCACTGTTCGCGCTGGATTTCTTCAGTTGCCCTGACCGTCTGTGACGCGGTACACAACTCACCCATGAAGCTCTCCAAATCTCTTCTCGTTCTCTCCTCAGCAGCAGCACTCCTCGTGGCGGCGATCGGTTCGGGCGCTTGCTCGAGCAGCGTCTCCATCTCCACGCCGGGCGGCCTCGTCGCGGCCCCCGCCGGCTTCGCGGCCGACGGTTACGTTGTCGGGCAGACCTGCGCCGGCGACACGTACGTTGGCACCAGCGATCAGGGCTACCTGTTCTGCGAAGGCGACGTCTGGGTTTACACGACGGACGACCCCGCGTCGGACGGCTACACGGAGTACACGGGCGCGGCCGGCACGGACGACGACACCGACTCCGAGACGATCGACGACTCCGAAGGCTCGGACGACTCGGGCACCACGGACGACTCGGGCTCGGATGACTCGGGCACCACGGACGACTCGGGCTCGGACGACTCGGCCACGGACGACTCGGGCACGGACGACTCCGGCACCACGGACGACTCCGGCACGGACGACTCCGGCACCACGGACGACACCACCACGGACGACTCCAGCTCGTAAGCACGAGTCCGAATCGATGAGAGGCGGCGGAGCGAAAGCTTCGCCGCTTTTCTGTTTTGTGCGCTCGAGCCAGCCTGCACGCGCCGGGAGGCGTCGAGATGGGTGCACGCGAGTCCACCGCGTGCGTGAGGCGCGACGTGTACATGAGTCCACCGCGTGCGTATCGCGCGACGTGATGGCACGCAGTGAACCAGGGTGGACGTCAGTCCACGGGATGCCAGCGCGTGAAGAGCGGCTGACCTGCAGTGAACCGTCGGACGTCCAGCCTCTCTCGTCGAGCCGTGCGCTCGCAAAGTCGATTGCTAGCTTGGGGCGTCATGACGCTATCCAAGTCCTTCTTCATCATTCCGGCTGTAACCTCCCTCGTCATCGCCGCGGTCGCCTCCGGCGCCTGCAGCAGCAGCGTGTCGGTCACCGTCCCGCCTTCCGGCACCGCCCCGACGGGCTTCGTGGCCGACGGCTGGGAAGTCGGTCAGGCATGCAGCGGCGATGTCTACGTCAGCAGCACGGACGGCTACCTGTATTGCGGGTCGGACGACGTGTGGGTCTACACGGCCACCGACCCAGCGAGCGACGGCTACACGGCGTACACGGTCGAGGGGAGCGACAGCGAGGGCGAATCGGTCAGCGAGAGCGAGTCCGGCAGCGAGAGCGAGTCGGTCAGCGAGAGCGAGTCGGAGAGCGAGAGCGAGTCGGTGAGCGAGAGCGAGTCTGGCAGCGAGAGCGAGACGACGAGCGAGTCGGAGACCGAGACGTCGTCCGAGGAGAGCTCCAGCTGACGGGGAGCCCTCACCAACCGCCAGAGGCGGCGCGCTGGAGAGCGTGCCGCCTCTTGCCGCTTGTCCGCATGAACGTCGTCGGGGCCACCTCGAGACGTCCACCCTGAACGCTCTTCCGTCCAGAACGAGCGAGAGTCCGATCTGTTCGTTAGGTACGGCGCGCGATCGGTCGATGACTAGGCTGTCTCTCATGAACCTCACCAAATCGCTTTTCCTCATCCCGGCAGCAACGTCCCTCATCGTCGCGGCGATCGCCTCGGGCGCCTGCGGCACCAGCGTCACGGTCACCGCGCCGCCCAGCGACACGCCCCCCACCGACTTCGTCGCCGACGGCTGGGCACCGGGTCAAACCTGCAGCGGCGACGTCTACGTCGGCAGCGCGAGCGGCTACCTCTACTGCGGGTCAGCCGGAGTCTGGGTGTACACCACGAGTGACCCGGCGAGCGACGGCTACAGCTCCGACGACACGACTGGCAGCGACACCGAGAGCGTGACCACGTCGGAAGAAGGGGACGCGGGCTCTTCGAGCGAGGATGTCGACGGAGGCAGCGAGACCTCGAGCGAGGATGTCGACGGAGGCAGCGACACCTCGAGCGACAGCTCGAGCGAGGACGTCGACGCAGGGACCGACACCTCCAGCGACGACACGTCCAGCTCGTCGTAACGACGTCCACTCGGACGGCGGAGGCGGCGGCCGGAGAGCTCGCCGCCTCTTGCCGTTTGTGGTCAGGAGCGCTTGATGGCGAAGGGGCCCGACGCCTGGCAAGTGGGCATCATCTCGATCCGGTTGATGTTCACGTGCTCTGGCAGGCCGGCGACCCACGCGACGGTGTTCGCCACATCCTCCGCCGTCAGCGGCTGCGTCCCTGTATAGACCGCGTCAGCCTTCGCCTGATCGCCGCCGAAGCGCACCTGACTGAACTCCGTGCCGCCCACGAGGCCAGGCTCGAGATTGGTCACGCGCACGTTCGTCCCGACGAGGTCGGCGCGGAGGTTCAGGCTGAACTGCTTCACGAACGCCTTCGACGCTCCGTAGACGTGACCTCCGGGGTACGGATACGTCCCCGCGACGCTCCCGAGGTTGACGACGAGGCCGCGATTTCGCGCGACCATGCCCGGCAGGATCGCGCGCGTCACGTGCACCAGCCCGGTCACGTTCGTCGCGATCATCGTGTCCCAGTGCTGGATGTCGGCGCGAGGAGCGGGCTCGAGGCCGAGCGCGAGCCCCGCGTTGTTCACGAGGATGTCGATCGCGCGCCACGCAGAAGGAACGGTCTCGAGGAGCGCAGCGACGGCAGCCGGGTCGGTGACGTCGAGGGGGAAGGGGAGGACGCTCTCGCCGAGCTCGTCGCCGACCGCGCCCAGTCGCTCGCGCCGTCGGCCCGCGGCGACGACTCGGTAGCCGTCCTTGACGAGCCGACGCGTGATCGCCAGCCCGAACCCGGAGGTCGCGCCCGTGACCAGCGCAACCCGGCCGTTCGACTGCTCGCTCAGATTGCCGTGCATTTCCTCGCTCCGATCGCGAACCAGCTCCGCCGACACTGCACGTTGACGATCGCCGCGTCCCAGCGGAACGTCAACGTCTGCCCCAGGACGTTCCGCTCGATCTGAGTGAGCTTGTGGGGCTGGGTGCAGTCACGCGTCGCGCACGCGACCCGTTCGGCTCGGGCCCTGATGGGATTGATGTCCCTGTAGACGTTGTCGTAGGCCATGCAGACGAAGCCGAGGAACAGGAGCACGACGACAGAGGAAATGAGGCGATCCATCGCGCGCGAGCCTAGCTGTTGAGTGGAGCGCAGTCACCCGCACCGGTTGGGTGGAGCGCAGTCACCCGCACCTCTACATTGAGCAGCTCGAGCTCGATCAGGTGCAGGCGCCTGCGCTCGGACGACGCTTCGCGTGCGACACGCGGGTCCTTGACAGCGGCGAGAGCCTATCGGACGACGCTTCGCGTGAGACACGCGGGGCCCGCTCCTTGACAGGGCGGAGAGCATATGCAGATTCCTGTTGGTCTCGGGGCCTCCGGTGTGAGCCGGGCTCGAGACCGATAGCCTGCGGCGGGCCCTCCTGGCTCGTCGGTGGCGGAGCTGCGGGCACAGCACGTCAGCGCTTCTGACTCCAGGAGCGAGGCCGGGCTTGGCCCTTGGCTCACCCGTGTTCGACATGCGAGGGGCTCAGCCCTTCGCCGGAGGTACCGTCATCATGTTCCCGCGTTTCTCGGATTTCGACCGTACGTTCTCCCTCTTCGACGAGCTCCGCCGTCGCATGGACCGCGTATGGGACGACTACGAGCCCGACGGATTCGAGGCTCCCAACCTCTCGTTCAGCGCGTTCTCCGCGTGGCCGAAGGTCAACGTCTATGACGCAGCCGACAGCCTCGTGCTGACCGCGGACATCCCAGGCATCACGGAGAAGGACGTGAAGGTGACCCTCACGGCCGACAGCTTGACCGTGACCGGCGACCGCAAGACCGTGGTCCCCGACGGCTACACAGTGCAGCGTCAGGAGCGGCCGTCGACGCACTTCTCGCGCAGCTGGACGCTCCCGTGCAAGGTCGACGCGGAGAAGAGTGCCGCGTTCGTCAAGGACGGCGTCCTGACCCTGAAGATCGCGAAGGCGGCGGATGCTCAGCCCCGCCAGATCGCCATTCGTGCCCAGAGCTGAGCGGGTCGACCCCTCGAAAGGAGCACCGTCATGAACATTTCCCCGGCGGTCCGTACGACCGCACCCACCCAGCCAGAGCAGGTCGACCAGCGCCAGATGACCATCTCGCCGCTCGTCGACGTGTACGAGAACGCGCAGGAGATTCTCCTCTTCGCCGACGTCCCCGGCGCCACGAAGGATGGCATCGACATCCGCGTCGACAACGGCCAGGTGTCGCTGTCGGCGCACCGCGACACGACGAGCTTCGCCGACCGCGAGAACCTGGCGCCGATCCAGAGCGAGGTACGCGCCTATGATTACTACCGCGTGTTCGCGGTCCCGACCGGCATCGAGCCGACCAAGATCGAGGCCGAGCTCACTGCGGGGGTGCTGAAGGTGAGATTCCCGAAGTCGGACGCCTTGAAGCCGCGCCAGATCGCCGTGAAGGCAGGCTAGACGCGGAGCTGGATGCGGCGCGGCCAGGCTCGTGGCATCGCGAGGAGCTTGACGGAGGGAACTCCGCGCAGGTATCCGGATGGCGAAGCTTCGAAGCATGGTCGCGCCCCCTCTTTCTCTGGAGCCTCGGGGCGATCATTCCGGCGACGAGCCCTCTGGCGCCCCGCCGCTCGTTCCTGGACCGGAAGACTCTCCGACCGCGGCCGTCACGGCGCCGCTCGCGCCGGAGCTCGTCGACACGCTCCCGCGGCAATGGTTCGCCCTGCTCCGCGCCCACGGGCCGATCGCTGCGCTCGTCGTCATCGGGGCCGCGCTGCGAGGCTTTGCGCTGAGCGAGTCGAAGGGGAGCCTGATCGGCGACGAGGCTTACTACGTACAGGCCGCGCGCGTGATCGTCGGCCTGCCTGTGCTCGCCACTCACCTCCACATGGCCGTCGCACGCAGCTTCGTCGACCCGAACCGCGAGCATCCGCCCCTCGCGAAGGTGATCATGGCCGAGATGATCCGGCTCATGGGCAACCGGGAGGTCGCCTTTCGCCTGCCGAGCGTCATCCTCGGGACGCTCACCATCTGGCTCATCTACGCCATCGTCCTCAAGCTACGCGGCACGCGCTCCCAGGCGCTCCTCGCGGCGTGCGTGCTCACCTTCGAGAACCTGTGCCTCGTCCACGGGCGCATCGCCACGCTCGACATCTACTTCGTCGCCTTCATCCTCGTCGGCACGCTGCTCTACCTGAGCTCCTACCTCGAGGTGGCGGCCCTCGCGTTCGCGATCGCGACGCTCTGCAAGACCAACGCGATCCTCGGGCTCTTCGCCGTCCTCCTCTACGACGCCTTCATGGGGCGGTCCTACTGGCGCACGCCGGTGTGGCCGACCGTGGGTCGACGCGTCCTGGTCGTGGGGCTGTACCTCGGCTTCTTCCTGATCGGTCTCGGCACGCTCGACTGCTTCTTCACCGAGTTCACCGGCCCCATCGCGCACCTGAAACACATGGCGTCGTTCCACGCCGGCCTGAAGAGCCAGGGCTCCTCGGGCACGCACAGCACGCCGTTCCTCTGGTGGAACGACGAGGGCACGTTCAACTATCTGTCGGTGAGGAGCACCAGGCACGGTGTGGTCACCAAGCGGCTCCTCTTCCAGGCCGTGATGACGGGGTACGTCATCTTCCTCGCGCCGCTCGGCCTGCTCTACGCCGCCATGAAGGCCTGGACCCTCCGCTCGCCGCTGGCGACCTTCGCGCTCGCGTCGTTCCTCGGCAACTTCGTCCCCATCTTCATGGCGTGGGCCGTCATGTCCCGCACCTCGTACATCTATTACATGCTCCCCATCATCCCCTCGTTCGCGCTCGCGTTCGCGTTCGCGTCGGGCGCCGTGCCCACCAAGGTGCGTTGGGGGTTCGTCGCGGTCATGCTCTACGCGTGCGCGCTGCAGTACCCGATCAGGGTGCTCTGAATGCGTCGCCTCGCTGCTCTCGTGCTCGCGGCATGCCTGACGCTCGCGCTCGCCCCCGCGCAGGCGAGCGCGTTCGACCTCCGGCCGCTGAAGGGGCACGTCTCGGATCCCGACCACCTCCTCAGCAACCACGACCGGTCGGACATCGACGACAAGCTCACCAAGCTGCAGAAGGACACCTGGGTCGCCGTCACCATCCTCGTGATGGATCTCCCGGAGGATACGGACTTCGCGGAGCTCGGCCACGAGGCGTTCGCGAAGTGGAAGATCGGCGCCGGCGTCGACAACAGCCTCCTCGTCGTCATCCCCCGCACCGGGCACTCGCACGTTCACCAGGAGCACGCACCCCCGCAGTTCACGAAGAAGGAGGCGATCAGCGTCGCGTCGGCCGAGAAGCCGAACACCTCGGTCGCCGACCGGGCGCAGGCGATCGTCACGGCCACCTCCGACCTCCTGCGCTTGAGGGCCATGCACCGACGTCCACGCGGCACGATCCACAAGGCCCGGGGCATCAAGTTCCTGAGCGCCTTCGCGGCGCTGCTCGCGCTGATGGTGCTGCTGACCATCCGGGCGAACAAGCCGCAGCCGACGTTCGGCTGACGTGTCGCCCGGGATCGAGCTGCTCTTCGTCGACGCCGACATTGTCGTTGCGAACAAGCCCTCGGGCCTCTCCGTTCATCGCGGGTGGGACGACGACCGCGACGTCGCGCTCTTCCGCGTCCGCGACGCCCTCGGGCAGCATGTCTTCCCGGTGCACCGGCTCGACAAGGGGACGAGCGGCGCGCTCCTCTTCGCCCGCTCGTCGCTGGTCGCGTCGGTCCTGGCCCGCGCGTTCGAGGGGGGCCTCGTCGACAAGCAGTACCTCGCGCTCGTGAGGGGCACGCCGCCCGACGACGGGGTCATCGACTACGCCATCCAGAAGAGCGAGGGGGGCCCGCGGGTGGCCGCCGTCACCCGCTTTCGCACGCTCGGCCGCTCGACGGTCGACCGCTGCTCCCTCGTCCTCGCGATGCCCGAGACCGGTCGGCTCCACCAGGTCCGCAGGCACCTGCGCCACATCGACCACCCGCTCGTCGGCGACGTCAAGCACGGCTCCGGCGTCATCAACCGCCACTACCGCACGACCTACGAGCTCCACCGCCTCGCGCTCCACGCGAGCTCGATCGCCTTCGCGCACCCGACTCGCCCGGACGAGCGCGTGGTCGTCACCGCCCCGCTGCCCGACGATCTGCTGACCCCGCTCCGCCGCCTCGGTCTGGCGGCCGCGTGAGCCGCCGCGACAACGCCGCCCACCGGTGCAAGGGATGCCGCATGCACGCGAGCCTCTGCGTCTGCTCGCTCATCCCGCGGCTCGTCACGCGGACCCGTCTCGTGCTGGTGATTCATCGCATCGAGGACCGGAAGCCGACCAACACGGGCCGCCTCGCCGCGCAGTGCCTCGCGACGAGCGAGGTCGTCGTGCGCGGTCACGAGGCGTCCCACAACGACGCGATCGTCTTCGCCCCCGGGACTCGCCCCGTCCTGCTCTTCCCGCACGAGGGAGCGCGGGACCTCCGCGAGGCGCTCTCGTCTGACCCCTCGAGCGACCCTGTGACGCTCGTGGTCCCGGACGGCACCTGGCGCCAGGCCTCCAAGGTGCGCCAGCGCGTCCGCGGCCTCGACGACCTCCCCTGCTTCACCCTGCCCAAGGGGCTCCCTTCGCGCTACCGGCTCCGCGCCGAGTCGCACGACGACGGCCTCGCCACCCTCGAGGCCATCGCGCGCGCGTTCGGCATCCTCGAGGGGCCGCACATCGAGGAGGCGATGCTCGAGGTCTTCGGCGCGATGGTCGACCGCACGCTCTGGGCACGCGGGGAGATCGCGGCGTCCGACGTCGCGCTCGGCATCCCCGAGGGGGCCCAGCGGCATGACCCGCGCGCGCCCGTCGCCCGACCCGTCACGCTCTGATGCGGTCGAGCTCCTCGATGAACCGGTGCATCTCCTCGTCGGTCGTATAGAAGTGCGGGCTCACCCTGAGACCGCACCGCGGCCTGTAGTCGTGGAAGAAGCGCTTCTCGTTCAGCGCCCTCGAGACCACGTCGGCCCCCGGGAAGTCGAAGCACACCGTCCCCCCTCGGGCCGCGTCGTCGCGCGGGGTGTTGACCGTGAACCCTCGCTTCTCGACCAGCGAGCGCAGCAGGGTCGTCTGGCGGAGTGACTTCGCGCGGATGCTCTCGACCCCGAGCCTCCGCACCACGTCCCAGCCCGCGCGTGCCGTGAACACCGCGGGGATGGCCGGCGTCCCGCCGATCATGCGCCACGTGTTCTCCGCGTAGCGCATCGGCCCCATGTCGAACGCGAACGGCTCCGCGTGCGAGAACCACCCGGTCGACGTCGGGCACAGCTTCGGCAGCAGGTCCGGGCGCACGTAGACGTACGACGCTCCAGGCCCTCCGCAGGCCCACTTGACCGAGCCTCCGCACGCGAGGTCCACGTTCCACTCCTTGAGAGCGAGCGGCACCGTCCCCGCCGACTGGTAACAGTCGAGCAGCACCATCGCCCCCACCTCGTGGGCGCGGTCGATGACCCGCTTGGCGTCGTACATGGCGCTCGAGCGGAAGAGCACGTGGCTGATGGGGACGATGAGCGTCTGCTCGTCGATGGCCGCGAGCAGCTCCTCGACGGGGGGGTGGATGCCGTCCTTCGAGCGCACCAGCACCAGCTCGGCCCCGCGACGCTGCTGCTCCTGCCAGACGTAGTGGACCGTCGAGAAGTTGAGGTCGTCGTAGACGATCTTCTTGCGGTCGCCCCGGGGCCCGCTGAAGGGGGACTTGGCGTCGTAGGTGAAGCAGGACGCCACGACCGCCTGCACCGTCGAGACGTTCGGCAGGATGGTGACGGTGCCTTCGTCGACGCCGAGCACGTCACCGATCGTGTTCGACAGCGACTTCACCGCAGGGAGCCACTTGTTCCAGGAGTTGATCGAGTCGTTCTCCCAGTCGTCCAGGAAGGCCGTCGCGTGCGCGCGCGCCGCCTTGGGCATGGCCCCGAGGGAGTGGCTGATGAGGTGGATGCCTCCGTGCGAGGCGACCGAGGGGAACTCGGCGCGGGTCGCGAGGAGCGCGGTCTCGTCTGTGTGCGTGGTGGTCATAGGGGTCAGGCGCCGTTCAGGTCTTGAGCGGTCCGGGGGCGAAGTCCTGGAACAGGAGCTCGCGGGCGGCCCAGAGGGTGGGGAAGAACTCCTTCTTGAAGTTGCGCTCGAGCAGCTCGATGGCGTTCCCCTTCAGGCTCGGGGTGCCGCTGCCGATGATGCGCTTCACCAGGGCGTAGTGGCGGTAGCGGAACTCCTGGAACGACGCGTCGATGTCGATGAGCGCCTCGGCGATGGCGTAGAGGGGGCGGTCCCGGTCGGGCTCGCGCAAGAGGTCGATGACCTCGAGCTCCCGGTTCACGCACGCCAGCGTGAACACCTCGTCGATGCGCTTGGACTCCTTGATGACGCGGTTGAAGCCGGGCGACTCGAGGCCGGACCCGTGCCCGAGGCCTGCGCGGATGTGGAAGTACGCCACCGACGAGAGGGTATCCAGCAGCCGCAGCTGCTCGCTCATCAGCTTCTCGAGCAGGAAAATGCGGTGCAGCCCGGCGCGCGCCGCCTCCAGGTGACCGCTCTCGATGGCAGGGACGATGCGTCCGATCTCGTCGATCGCGACCTTCATCCAGAGCTCCTCGACCTGGTGCACGGCCTGGAAGAGGAGCTCGTCGGGATGGGTACGCGTCTCCTCGGGCTTCTGGAGGGCCAGCAGCTCGGGGACGCGGAGGTACTTCTCGTACTCGGTCAGGGTCGGCACGGGCGCATGGTGGGGCAATCGCAGCCCCGTTGGCAAGGGCGCCAGCCTCCCCCACGGGCCTGTGCGTGTCCTCGGCGGTGCCTGTGAACCGGCCCGTGAACGTACTCGC
>Ga0302319_10017811_pt1 | contig 12984 bp, 12 predicted proteins | sample Bog_T0_2_FD_203319 | JGI IMG/M metagenome (GOLD analysis project Ga0302319, IMG submission 203319) | Peat permafrost microbial communities from Stordalen Mire near Abisko, Sweden - Bog_T0_2 | ecosystem: Environmental > Terrestrial > Soil > Wetlands > Peat | place: Sweden: Abisko, Stordalen Mire...
GCCTCCCGCCGAAAGGCCTCGTCGTAGCGACGCCTCGTTCTTTTTGCTTTTACTTCTTCGTGCATAGGTTGATCTTAGTCTTCACCTATCCCAATCCCTGTCCACTTTATCGGGACAGGTTCCTTCATTTGGGAACGTCTCCTGAAAATCGCGAAGTTTATACTTCGCGCAAATCAGAGCAATAAAGTTGCCCCGACAAGTGCGTTCCCAAGTGCAACTTGGGAACGAGGGAACCAAGAGTGGGACGCGATGGGACTCGCATCCCTACCCCTTACTTCTTCGCGAGCAAATCGCGGATTTCGATCAGAAGTTTTTCCTGCGCGGTCGGCTCGGGCGGGGCGGCGGGAGCTTCCGCTTCCTTGCGCTTGAACGAATTGATCGCTTTCACGGCCAGGAAAATAACCAAGGCGACGATGAGAAAATTCAGCGTGGCCTGGAGGAAATTGCCGTAGGTCAGGTCGACCTCGGGCTTGGTCACCTTGCCGGCCGCATCGACGACCGCTGGCGCGATCACGAGTTTCCACGAAGCGACATCAACGCCACTCAGAATGTAGCTGATCGGCGGCATGACGACATCCTTCACCAGCGAACCGACAATCGCACCGAACGCGCCGCCTATAATGACGCCGACCGCGAGATCGACGACATTGCCGCGTGAAATAAACTCCTTGAATTCTTTGGCCAGGCTCATGCGACTTAAGTAAGCAGATACGCGGGCATGGACAAGCCAATTTCCTCTCATTTTAACCTCCAAACAAAAGCTTGCCTCCTCTGGCGCTTTCGGATGTAATGGCTGGCTGCGCTTAATAACCCGGCTTTGGCTTGGTGGCGCAGAGGCAACCTTTAACCCTATTCCGCCTAGGTTAAGGCGGTTTTGTTGTCTTTAGATCAGTTCAAGACCCGGCATTTCCGTGCCAGACCAAGCATCGGCGCCCACATTCAACCGGCGCCCTTTTTAAATCCCATGAGTGCAACCATGCAAGAATTGTTAGGGAAAACGATGAAGTCGTTTTCCGAAGGCAGTATCGTCAAGGGACGCGTCCTGCAAAAACGTACCAATGAAGTCCTCGTCGACATCGGCTACAAGTCCGAGGGCGTCATCAGCCTGAGCGAATTCGAAGACAGCGAACCGCTCGAAGTCGGCAGCGAAGTCGAAGTCCTGCTCGAACGCCTCGAGAACGACGAAGGCATGGTCGTCCTCTCCAAGGAGAAGGCCGCGCAGAAGCAGAACTGGGAAAAGATCGTCCAGATTTTCAACAATGGCGGACTCATCACCGGCAAGGTCAAGGCCGTGGTCAAGGGCGGGCTCATGCTCAACGTCGGCGTTGAGGCCTTCCTGCCCGGTTCCCAGGTCGACATCATCGCGCCGAAGGATTTGCGCATTTACGAAGGCAAGACTCTCGAATGCAAGATTGTCAAACTCAACGAGGAACGCAAAAACGTCGTCCTCTCCCGCCGCGAGCTGATTGAAGCCGAACGCGCGGAAAAGCGCTCGAAGCTGCTCGGCGGCATCGAAAAGGGCGGCACGGTCAAGGGCACGGTCAAGAACATCACCGACTTCGGCGCGTTCATCGACCTCGACGGCCTGGACGGCCTGCTCCACATCACCGACATGAGCTGGAGCCGCCTCAATCACCCGAGCGAAATGCTCAAGGTGGGCCAGGAGATCGAAGTGCTCGTGCTCGACATCGACCGCGAGAAGGAACGCGTTTCGCTCGGCCTCAAGCAGAAGACCGTGAATCCGTGGGACCAGATCGCCGAGAAGTACCCGGTGAACATGAAGGTCAAGGGCAAGATCACCAACCTCGTGCCTTACGGCGCGTTTGTGGAACTGGAACCGGGCATCGAAGGCCTCGTCCACGTTTCCGAACTCTCGTGGACGAAGCGCATCGCGCGTCCCGCCGATGTTTTGACCCAGGGCCAGGAAGTCGAAGCCATCGTGCTCGGCGTCAGCAAGGAAGACCAGAAGGTCTCCCTGAGCGTGCGCCAGCTCGACACCAACCCGTGGGAAATCGTGACCGGCAAATATCCGACCGGCACCCGCGTCAAGGGCAAGGTGCGCAACCTGACCGCCTACGGCGCGTTCGTCGAGCTCGAAGAGGGCATCGACGGCATGATCCACGTCTCCGATCTCTCCTGGACCCGCAAGATCAATCATCCTTCCGAAATGCTGAAGAAGGGCGACGACATCGAAGCAGAGGTGCTCGAGATCGACAAGGCCAACCAGCGCATTTCGCTGAGCCTGAAACATCTCTCCGACGATCCGTGGAAGTCGATCGAGGAGCGCTACAAGATTGGCGATCTCGTCTCGGGCAAAGTCAGCAAGGTGGCCAGCTTCGGCGCCTTCATCCAGCTTGCCGACGAAATCGACGGCCTGGTGCATATCTCGCAGATCAGCAACGATCGCGTCGAGAAGGTCAAGGAAGTGCTCAAGATCGGCCAGGAAGTCTCGGCCCGCGTCATCAAGGTCGACAAGACGGAGCGCCGCATCGGCCTCTCCATCAAGGCGGCCGACTACACGCCCGAGCAGATCGAGCGCGAGAAGGAAAACTACGAGGCCCTCAAGCCGGGCGAAGAGCTCAGCTCGATGGAAGCCGCGTTCGACCGCGCCGAGGAGGATTACCGTCCCGGCGAAAGCAAGAAGGCGAAGTAGCCTTCGATCAGGCTAATCATGTGGCGGCGGCTCATCACCGTCGCTACGTGAGGCGGCCCCGGAATCGGTCTCCGGGTCGGTTTCTGCTTGCGTCTCAGGTGCCTTGGGCGTTTCCCTGGGCACATATTTTTCGATCAGCGCCTGAAGCGAGCCGCCCGTGCTGACCTCGATGCGCCCCGCCCGGACGACCGGCGCGGTCAGGCTACCCTCGCCGTGCACCATGACATTTTCGGCGGTGAGCGATGTACCGAGCGACACCTTGCCCTCGACCGTCAATTCGCCGCAGGTGATCGAATCGAAGAGAACACTGGCGCCAGCCTCCACTTTGAGTTTCGATTCGGGAATGTTCAGCCGGCCCGAAAAAACCGCGCCGTCGCTCAGGACGATTTCCGTGGCCGTGAGGAGCCCGCTGATTTCGACCGCGCCGCTGACCATGAGGCGGGCGCAGGAAAGTTCCTGGACCTTGACGGTGGCCCCACGCTCAATCCGCACGACCAGCGCGTGCAGTTCTCCGGAAATGGTCGAGCCCGCCATCGCGATGATTTCCTCGGTCGCGCGCAATTTGCTGAAGATTTTTCCGTGCACTTCCATGCGCCGCCCCGTCGCCTCCATTCCCTTAAAGGAACTGCCCTCGGCAAAAATCACGTCGTCGTAGGCGTATAATTTTCCCGTCTGCACCCCCTTCACCACCTTGTCGCCCAGCTCCAGGTAGTGACTGCACCGGATGCACTGCGTGGAAATGGCGGCGGGGGCGACCAGGTTGGGCGCGCCGCACTGAACGCAAAAAACTTCGCGGGTCGTCTTGGGCGCCCGGGTGGCGCGCGCGGCGCTTTTGGCACCCACTTTGAAATACTTCCCGCACGAACGGCAATTGGTCGAAATCACGCCCTCCGGCTCGCTTTGCGTCGCGTGGCAGTGGGGGCAAGTGACTTCCTGGAGAGTCGGCTTTTTCATGCAAGGTGTTATTTTTGACCCAGGGCAAATTCCTTGAGCTTCTGCAGTCTTCCCGACCAAAAGCTTCCCGCCACCTTTTTGGTTTCTTCAAACCTGGTGGCCACAGGCGGCTTCGGCTTCGCGCCGACCTTGATCCTGGCCTCGACGAGATTTCCCGGCTCCAAAACGAGCGCCCCGGCATCGATCGAGCCGATGACCACGCCGCCAGGCGCCACCGTCAGACAGCCGTAGGTTTGCAGGTCTCCCTCGAATTTTCCCGTCAGGACAATATCCTTGATCATGCTCAACTGCCCCTTCAGCACGATACCGGAATGAATTTCTAGGACGGGAGGTGTGGGCAGCGGCATGGATGAACCTATCTAAAACAAACCTATCCTATCATAGCCGCGCCCGCCGCAGGAACAAGCCCCACTCGCAACCGGATTCAGTTTGCCGGTTGCAGGAGCTGATTTTTGATATTGGGCGGCAGCGACGACTTCTGCACCGCGACCGATGCGCTGGTGGGATCGGTTTTCATCCATTGCTGCAAAATCGTGGAGACTTGCGTCTGGCGGGTGCCGGGATCGGTGATCGATTCCGCCCATTGGTCCGCGCCCTCGGGATCATTGGAGACGACCACCGAGCTGAACTTCATCACCGCCGCGTCGCGGGAACTTCCCGTCGGCAACTGCGTCAGCCAGGCCGAGGCCTGGACCGGATCGCTGGCGGCCCACTTGCCGACGATGGCCGCATAAGCGCCGCCCTTCTGGGCTCCGTCGGGAAAATTTGCCGCCCATTGAGCGGCGGCGGCGGGATCGCTGTTCGCCCATTTGTTCGCCACGGACGAAATTGCGTTCATTTGCGCGGGGCCGCTTGGCATTGATTGCAGATAATGCGCGGCGGCGGCGGGATCGCTCTCGGCCCATTTGGAAACCACGCCGTTCACAGCCTGGTTCTTGGCCGCCCCGTCCTGAAGCTGGCCCGCCCAGTCGAGTGCCTTGGCCGGATCGTCATCGGCCAAATGATGCGCGACGGCATCGACGAGGCTGGTTTGGCCCTCGCCCGGCGACAGCGAGGTGGCATAAGCCTCCGCCGAGGCAATGTCGTTCTGCACCCAATTTCCCGCCACACTGGCGATGATTTTATTTTTCGTCTCGTCATCGGGCAGCTTTCTCAGCATATCCGCCGCTGAAGCCGGATCATCGTTGAACATTTGCGAAGCGACCGACTGCATGAAACTCGTCCGCGCCGCGCCGGTGGGCAACGACTCGCCGTAAGCCAGCGCCGCCTGCGGATCGTTCCGGCTCCATTGCGTGGCGATCGATTGCTGGGCCTGATCCCTCGCGCTGCCCAGCGGAAGCTTGTTGATCATATCCAGGGCCGTTTTGATGTCCGAGCTGGCCGCCTCGGAAATGAGACTGAACATCACATTGTTCTTCAGCTTTCCGTCCGGCAGGGAACCAATGTAAGCCTCGGCTGCCGGGGGATCGTTGTCCGCCCAAATCGAGAGGACCTGCTGCATGGCCTCGTCCTTCTCCTTGGTGGAAGTGATCGACTGGGCGAGAGCAAGCGCGGACGGCATATCATTTTGCGCCAACTGATTGATGACATTCCTCATCAGGTCTTTTTTCTGCCCACCGTCCGGGAGTTTGCTGACATAGTCTGCCGCCGCTTTCGCATCGTCACGGCCCCAATTCTCCACAATTTGCCGCTGCAAATTGTTTCTCGTCGAGGCCTGGGCAATGCTGGACAACAACGCCAGACCCGACTGGGGATCGCTTTGCGCAACCCCTTGAACCACACTTTGCATGGCCTGGTTCTTCGCCGCGGAAGGCGGCAGGCCCCGCACCCAGACCAGGGCGGCCTGGGAATCTTGCTGGGCCCAATTGGAAGCAATGCCTTGGAGCGCGTCATTGCGCATTTGACCTGCCGGCAATTGGTCAAGCCACGCGACCGCCGACTGCGGGTCTTTCTCCACCAGATTGGAGGCAATGGCTTCGGCAGCCTGTGAGCGCCGGTTCGCAGGAAGCTGCAGCAGCGCCTGGGTCGCCGCCGCCGGATCCTTCTCCGCCCAACTGGAAAAGACTTCGTTCGTACCGATCCCATTGGGGAGGTCCCGAATTAATTTCAGCGCCTGCGCCGGGTCGGACTCGACCATTTTGCTGGCGACAGCCGCAATGGCTTGATTGCGTTTCTGACCCGGCGGCATTTGCTGGGCCTGGGCCAGGGCACCGGCCGGATCGCTTTGGGCCATCGCGCCCACGGCCAGATTAGCCATTTGTTGCCGCATAAAAAACTCCATTTGCCCGCCACCCTTTTTCTGCGACCATGCCAGGGCCCCCTGCGGATCGGCATCCGCCCATCGCAGGGTCAACAACTCAAGCACGACGATCTTCTGTCGTTCTTCATTAGGGATCGCTTCAAGTTTTTGGAGCACATTCGGAATCTCTCCAGGACTCAAGCTGTCAGCGTAGGCCATGACATCCTTCAGGTGGTGATAGGAGAACATCATGTCTACGTTCACCGATGAGTGCAGAAGGGAATCCAGGGTGGGCGCTCTTCCCGCCGCCTGGCTCGTCGTCGCCTGTCCTGAGGAGTGGGAGGACGCGCTGCCGCCGCCAGTGGCCGAAGAGCCGCCATCGTTCGAGTTAGCCGAAGCTGCCGTCGTGGTGGTGGTCGAAAAAATCGATCCAGGAGTGAAGTAACTTCCCGCAGCAAAGCCCAGCCCCAAGGCAATGATGACCAGAATAACCGGCAGGGTGACGGAAGTTTTCATGGGGGACCCTTTCGCGAATGGGTCTCATGCTGGCAAAGTTCCCTTGCGGCATCAATAACTAGAGTATTTTAACCTCTCGCGCACGCGTTGCCCTCGTTCCCATATTTCATTTGGAAACGCCATCTTGTCCCGCGAAATTTTATTTCGCGCCAATCTTCCCTCGACCAACGAGGGATCGGCAATAAAATTGCCTCAGTAAGTGCGTTCCCAAATGAAACTTGGGAACGAGGAAGAATCCTCCACCGGCATCAACAACTAGTGTAGCGATTGACACGCTGCTGACCACAACTCAATGTCATGACGATGAAAACTCTTTCCATCGGCTTTCTCCTTGGCCTGGCTCTCCTCGGCCTCGCGAATGCACAGCCGACGAACCCGCCTCCCCTCCCCGACTATGCGACTTTGGGAGAGACTTCCCTTTCGAGCCTCCACGGAGTCAATCTCGGCAATATGCTGGAGGCACCGACGGAGGGAGCCTGGGGCGTTTCTGTCCATGAGAAATATTTTTCGATCATCAAGCAGGCGGGATTTAAGATCATCCGCGTGCCCATCCGCTGGGCGGCGCATGTCGAGGAAGATAAAAATCCGGTCATCGATTCCGCGTTTTTCAGCCGGATCGACTGGGTCGTGGCCCAGGCGGAAAGGAACGGACTGGTCGCGATCCTCGATTATCACAACGACGATGAGCTGATGAAAAATCCTGATCTCGTCACGAGTGACCCCGAGTCGCCCGCGAACCGTTTCATCCACCTCTGGAAACAAATCGCCATCCACTACAAGGATGCGCCCCCGTCGATCTTCTTTGAACTGCTCAACGAACCGAACGGCAAGATGGACGCGCCGCATTGGAATGCTCTTCTGGCCAAAACCCTGGCCGTCGTGCGCGCGACGAATCCGACCCGCACCATCGTCATCGGCCCGGCCCACTGGAACAACTACCGCGACCTCCCCAAGCTCGTTCTCCCCGACCATGACCCCAATCTCCTCGTCACCATCCATTATTACGAGCCGATGAGCTTCACCCATCAGGGCGCAAGCTGGATCGACGGAAGCGCCAAATGGCTCGGCAATAAGTGGGGTACCGACGCGGAGAAGCAGACCGTCACGCACGACTTCGATCAAGCCGCCGCCTGGGGCCAGGCGCATCATCGCCCGATTTATCTCGGAGAATTCGGCGCCTTCAGCCGTGGCGACATGGACTCGCGCGCGCGCTGGATTTCCTTTGTCGCGCGCACGGCGGAGGCGCACGGCTTTCCCTGGACCTACTGGGAATTCTGCTCCGGCTTCGGGGCCTACGATCCCAAAGCGCAGGCCTGGCGTGAGCCTTTGCTCAAGGCGCTGTTACCGAAAGCACCCTAGGCTTTATACCCAAAGAAGTTGCCTGCCTTGATCCGGGCGGCGACTTCGGGGGGAACCATCTGCTCCCAGGAATGATCGTGGGCGCGAATCTTGGCCAGGATCGCGCGCGAGAAGATGCCGAGATATTCGCGGTGGACCTTTTCGATTTGCTCGATGTAACCGCTTTGCACGAGATGCTTGAACAGATGGGTGACATGCTCCGGCACATCCATGTTCTGCACCGTCGTCAGTTCGGGATAGGCGGGATCCAGGAACGGATAAACGTAAAGCTTGAGGTCATTTTTGAAGAGTCGTCCAAAGGATTCAAGAATTCCGCCCTCCAGCACTTCGTAATATTTCTCGTCGAAAAGTTCCTTCAAATTCGGCACGCCCAGCACGATTCCAATCCGGCTTTTCGTATAACGCTGGAGATAGGCGGCGAGTTTATAATACTCGGCGTAGTTGGAGATCAGCACCATTTTGCCGACCGCATTGATCGTGTCGGCGCGGGCCAGGAAATCGCGATGATCGATGGTGCCCGTGGTGAGCAGGTTGCTCATCGTGATTTCCATCAGCTCGACAATTTCTTCCTGCTTCACCTTGGCATCGGCGAGGAAGTGCTGGCGCGCACCGTCGAGCATGTCGAGATTCACATAAGTCACGGGGCGGAAACTGCCGCGTTCGATCAGGATCGGTTTCTTGTGTAGGACCTCGGAGGGCTGGAGCACATCGCCATTGGCGCTGATGAGGGCGGCATTGGAAAGCCCCTTCTCGACCAATTGCAGCGCCATCAGCCGGTTGTCGACGTTGCTGAAATAAGGTCCGAGGAATTTGATCATGTCCACTTCGATACGCAGGGTGGAGAGGCCGTCGAGCAGCGAAGCGATCAGTTTTTCGGGCTCGCTATGGAGGTAAAAAGCCCCGTAGGTCAGGTTCACGCCGATGGTGCCGAGCGCCTCCTGCTGTTGCAGGTTCTCCTTGTCGAGCATGTTGACGTGAATGATGATCTCGCTCGGCTCGGCCTGCGGTTGGAGCTGGAACTTGATGCCCATCCAGCCGTGACATTCATTGGTCCCGAGATAATTGCGGGCCGAGACCGTGTCGGAAAAAACGAAGAAGGAAGTCTGCGCACCCCGCTTTTCGCCGAGGCGTTCGAGGAGCAGCCTGAACTCGTAATCGAGCATGTTCTGCAAACGCGGCTGGCTGACGTAGCGCTCGCCTTTGCCGTAGATGGCGTCGGAAAAAGCCATGTCGTAGGCCGAGATCGTCTTGGCCAGCGTGCCCGACGCGCCCCCCACGCGGAAAAACCAGCGCGCCACTTCCTGCCCCGCGCCAATTTCGGCAAACGTTCCGTAAAACCGCTTGTCCAAATTGATCTGAACGGCTTTCTCGTGCGGCGTGATGGTAGTCGTGTTGAGTTGTTCCATAACTTTCCAAGGCTTGAGTGAATTTGAAACTGTCCGGTGGAGCGTTGCAAATCATCCGCCGGACTACCAGCCCGATGATGTTACTTTTCGAATCGCCCCAGCCTACTGGATCACCAGGTCGACCGTCCGCGGCACCATCAGGTGGATGTACAACCGGCAAAAATGAATAATTTCGTCACTGATCCGCTCGCAGGTCCGGCGCCAGCGCCCGGCCGAATCGAGCCGCTTGCTGCAATCGCGCAGGCCCTCGAGCCGCACCCCACCCACCTGCACCTCGAGCGCATCATCCAGACGCTCCTTGAGCAGCGGATAGAATTCGATCTCGTAGGGAGCGCGCACCGCCAGCTCCATCAGCGAAATGGAAACGCGCGGCGGCACGATCAGGCTTTCCTGCGCAATGTCCTCGAAACCGATACCCTCCAGCGAGCGGCGCACCATTTCCCGCAGATGATCGACCGGCAACGCGGGCGCAATCCAGTCATTTTCCAGGTAAATGGCGATGGCCCGCGCCACTTCCGGGGCCAGGTGCCAGCGATGATGACCCGCCGCCTCCGCCGAGTGTTCGATCGACTCCGCCAGCCAGCCTTCGGACAGTGGCACCAACCGGTCGTTCTTCCAGATGACATGCGGCAGACGTTGGGGTAGCGCGATCATATAGCTAGGACTCCAGGGTTAAGCTTTGGACCTCGTTCACAAATTCCTTGATGTCCCGGAACTTCCGGTAAACCGACGCAAAGCGGACGTAGGCCACTTCATCGAGACGGCGCAGATGCTGCATGATCTTGTCGCCGATGGCCTTGGTGGGAATCTCATCGCCGTGCGCCTTGATTAATTCGTCAATCATTTCGTTTACCGTGCGCTCGATTGCCTCTCGGCTTACGGGCCGCTTTTCACAGGCTTTATCGATGCCCGCGACCAATTTCTTGCGATCAAACGTCTCGTACCGCCCGTCCCGCTTCAAGACCCGCAGGTCATCGCGTTCAATTTCCTCGTAAGTGGTGAATCGATGCTCGCAAGCGAGACATTCCCGCCGCCGACGGATAACCGTCTCATCTTTAATAGCGCGTGAATCGATCACCTTATCATCACGAGCCTGACATTTTGGGCAACGCATCTACCTGTTGTGGTGTGGCGACTATCTTTATCACAACCAATGGTGGCGTCAAGAACGGCATCGGGATAAAAATGTTCCATTGACGCGAGCAACTCCTCCTTTGGTCGCGATGCTGACTGATAGAAGGCAAAGCAAACACACCCATTTATCCGACTTGGGGACGCGATAAAAGCGCCCATGACGGGCGTGTTTGAACCGAAAGGCCATTCGCCAAAGTAATGCGTGCTCAAGCTACCCCAAGGTGATCGCAAGCGGCTGGGTCAGACCATCGCCCGGCACCGGGCCAAACAGGGAATGACTCAAGAGAAATTGGCGGAAGTTGCCGGCATCGACCGGCGCTTTATCCAAAAAGTTGAGGCGGGTGAACTGGGAACCTCTTTGGCGGTGCTCAAACGACTGCGCAAGGCCCTTAAAGTTACCTGGGACGAGTTGCTAGAGGGGATTTAACCTCATGGGCCAGAAAGAGAGCCGCATTTTTGGTCTGGACGCCCTCCGCGCCGCCGCCATTCTCCTCGTGGTCGTCAGTCATGTCCTGGGCATCAATACCACGATGCACCAATCGCGCGCAGTCGCTTTTTGCGGCATTATGGGCGTGGAGCTTTTCTTCGTGCTCAGCGGCTTCCTCATCGGCGGAATCATCATCCGCCTCATGCACGCCAATCGCTTCAATACGTACAAGGACTTGTTCCATTTTTGGCTCAATCGCTGGTTCCGGACGCTGCCATTATACTACTTCTTTTTCTTTCTCTATTGTTTTTTCCACGGCCATTTCTTTTCCCAGATCCACCAACACGCCTCGTACCTGGTCTTCATGCAGAATCTTGCCTGGAACATGCCGGTTGATTTTTTCGGGCAGTCCTGGAGCCTCTCGATTGAGGAATGGTTCTATCTCGCCTTTCCCCTTTTCCTGTTTGGTCTCTACGCGGTATTGCGCCTGCCGATGCGCTCAAGCGTCCTCATTGCCGCCTTCCTGTTTATGGCGGCTTCGCTTGTGCTGAGGATCATCCACAGCCCCGAAAACTCGTTTCTCGATTTTGATCAAACGATCCGAAAGTGGGTCGTCTTCCGCTTTGACGCGCTCATGCTCGGCGTCCTCATGGCCTATATCAAATATGAGAAGCCGCGCCTGTGGCACACGCTCTCGTCGCGCTCCGCCCTGGCTTTCATCTTCCTGGGCTTCGTCTCACTTTTTCTGGCCTTTGCCGTCCAATTTCTTTTCGTGCTGCCCTGGCTTCAGGTCATGATCTTCCCCATCGTTTCGCTCTCGGTGGCTCTCGTCATGCCCTTCTTCGCTGATTGGAAAAACTCGCACTCTCTTTTGCAAAAGCCGGTCGTCGGCCTGGCCAAAAGTTCCTACTCGATCTACCTCTCCCACGCCATTCCGGTCACCGGCATCGCCAAATTTCCACAGCTCTATCACGACGCCTGGATCGTATCCGTCTGAGCGGCTACGTTTGCAAAAAAACCTCGGCGGCCTCATCAGCCGTGATCTTGCCGGACAGAGCGCAAGGGCCGTCCTCGTCCATGACCCATCTCGATTGGTCACGCCGTGTTCGCCGGTTGTGACAAAGAAATGACGAGGAAAAATTGCCTTGCCTTCCGAATAAGAAGAGTTACAAACATGAAATTCTTTTAAAAAACTTGTGAAGCATCTTACAAGCATCTTGGCAGTTCTCGGCATCCTGGCTCCGCTTTCATCTGGCGTTAACGCCCAAATCGTGGACACCTTCGGCAGCGGTGCCAACGCCTTCTCGTTGGACTTCGTGACTATTGGTAACCCCGGCAATGCCAACGACACCACCGGTTACGGCGGTGTCTCCTACACCTACAATATGGGGGTCTACGACGTCTCCCAAACGCAACTCTCTCAGGCGGCGGCCTCTTCTGGCTACAACCTGGGCGGTGGAGCGTGGACCGGTAGCCAACCGGCGGCTAACGTGGATTGGTACCAAGCCGCCGCCTTCGTCAACTATCTCAACACCAGCCAGGGTTACGCCCCGGCCTACAATCTCACCTTTTCGGGGAGCACGCCCATCGGAGTTTCCGCTTGGACGGGTTCCAATATTTGGACTCTGGGAGGCACAGACTACATTCGCAACGCCCATGCCGAGTATTTCCTGCCCAGCGAGAACGAATTTTATAAAGCGGCCTACTACAGCCCCGGCGGAACCTACTACCAGTATGCCACCGGGAGCAACACCGCACCCACGGCCGTAGCCAGCGGCACGGCGGCCGGAACAGCGGTTTACAACGGGGTCACGAGCCAGCCTGCGGCAGTAAATCAAGCAGGCGGGCTAAGCCCGTATGGCACCATGGGGCAAAGTGGGAACCTCTTTCAATGGAATGAAACGGATTACAGCGATCCAACGAACAATAGTTTCAACTATCCTGTGCTTCGGGGCGGCGCCTGGTACTATCCATCCAACGACTTGTCGTCGTCGTACCGGAACTACAGCAACCCGGCGTCCTCGTACGACATTATCGGGTTTCGGGTGGCGAGTGTGGAATCCGTCCCTGAGCCCAGCACGTATCTACTCGTTGCCGTTGGGTTGTTAGGGTTGGCGATGGCCAAGCGGAAACCCTTTAAACTTTAACTCTTTTACCCTTTTACAAATTTCTTACCCCGACTGCCGCTTGAGCGGCAGTCGGGATTTTTTTTAAACGGCCATGGTGGAACGGAAACTGCCGGAAGTCCTGGTGAAATGGTACGACTATAGCAATTGGCTGTTGGATCGAATCGACG
>Ga0302319_10017812_pt1 | contig 12984 bp, 13 predicted proteins | sample Bog_T0_2_FD_203319 | JGI IMG/M metagenome (GOLD analysis project Ga0302319, IMG submission 203319) | Peat permafrost microbial communities from Stordalen Mire near Abisko, Sweden - Bog_T0_2 | ecosystem: Environmental > Terrestrial > Soil > Wetlands > Peat | place: Sweden: Abisko, Stordalen Mire...
AAAGTTACTGAACAGGGTTGGATAATGCCCGCCGCGCGAGCCATGATAATTATTTTCAAATCGTATAAATGCCGAACGGGCGCTGTCGCATTGTACCTTGTTTACATGAATATTTTCGATAAAGCCGCCGCGGTCGAGGTTTGATTTAAAGTAAATTGCGCTCAGGCATTTTTTAATATAAACATTGTACATAAAAACATTCCGTACCCCGGCCGACATTTCGCTGCCAATACAAAGCCCGTTGGTTTTCGAATTAAAAACACAATCCCGCACAATTACGTTTTCTGTGGGCTGACCAATACGCCAGCCATCCTCGTCGCGACCGGCCTTAATGGCTATCCCATCATCGCCGGTGGTGAAGTTGCAGCGCTGGATCAGCACGTTTGTACACATTTCGGGGTCGCAGCCGTCGTTGTTTAAATTGCGGCTGTTGATGGTTACATTTTGTACCGTAACGTTATTACATACCACCGGGTGAATAATCCAGTAGGGTGCGTCAAGAATAGAAATACCGTCTATCAGTACATTTTTACAGCCAAAAAACTGTATCATATCGGGCGGCAAATGGGAACCCTCGCCAAAAACCCGTTCATAAACCGGAGTAAGATCATGGCCCATCTGCCGTAATTTATTTTGTTCCGCCGAACGTTGCGGCCGCCAGGTTGCGAAATTTTTACTTGCTGACCCGTTTATCTTTCCATGACCGGTCACCCCTATATCCGAACATTGATAAGCATAAAAAAGCGGGGAATAGTTATATAGCTCAGTCCCTTCCCATAAGGTGAGCACTGCGGGTAAATAATCTTTGGCATTCGATGAAAAAATAAGTTCGGCTCCATCTTCAAAATGCAGGTTAACATGGCTTTTCAGAACAACCGGGCCGGCGATATAAAAAACGCCTTTAGGGATGATCACTTGTCCGCCGCCGCCTACTCTGCATAAATTGATTGTTTTATCCAGTACAGGTTTAATGTCGGTTTTGCCATCAGCTACAGCACCATATGAGATTATATTAAATGTGTCTTTTTTGAATTCCGGGGGCTTTATATTTTTAAGGATTTGGTTAACGGAGGGTGTTTCCGATTGATGATGCTGTGCCATTACAGATGCATTTGCCAAAAAGAAAGCAAATGGCATTAAAAATGTTTTAAGCAGCTTTTTTTTATTAGTGTTTGTTAAAATCATAACGCGTAGACCGGTACAAATATAGCGGATAGGATAAAAATTAAATATGTAATTTAGTGTTATATGAACAACCAGGAAAAACCTGTTACTATTGAATTTAACCACCTGCTGATATTTGCGAAAGACAAGCAAAAATCAGCAAATTTTCTCACCTGGATACTCGATCTGCCTGATCCAAAGCCGACCGGCTTTTTTCTTTCGGTCGATTTTAAAAACAATGTAACTTTTCAATATGCGGAAACCAATATTGATTTTATGATGCAGCATTATGCGTTCCTGGTTACTGAACCTGAATTTGATGAAATATTGCAACGGATCAAAGAAAGGGGCCTCGAATATTGGGCCGACCCCCGTAAACAAATACCAAATGAATATAACCGCAATCACGGCGGCAGAGGGCTTTATTTCTTAGACCCATCCGGTCATGGCATGGAGATCATTACGAGACCATATAGTAGTGATGAGAATAAGAATGGCTGATTTGGTATTTTAACCCGGGCTTTATCTGTTATGCTCAAAATATTAAATTCTGAATCTGTTTTATTATAGTCATAAGCTATTGTTTTGTACTACTAATAATTCAGTAAAAAATGGAAACAATAATATTCACCGAACAGGAAATTCAGCAACTACGAGCTGAAACAAAAGGGACAGCCGAAATAATCCACTTTAATAATGCCGGCGCATCCCTGCCTCCGGATGTTGTTCTTGAAACCGTTATTAATTATTTAAGGGAAGAGGCCTTATGTGGTGGATATGAAGTCGAATACAAGTATAGAGATCAGCTAAGCAATACCTATGACCTTATTGCCAGGATGATTAATGCCGATAAGGATGAAATTGCCGTTGCAGAAAATGCAAGCACCGGATGGATACTTGCATTCAACGGGATTGACTTTAAAAAGGGAGATGTGGTTATTACTTCCGAAATGGAGTATGTAACCAATTTAATTGGATTTCTGCATGCGCAAAAGACACAGGGCATTAAAATTAAAGTGATACCAAATGACGAACAAGGCAATTTTTGTCTGCAGGCATTGGAAGATGCAATTTCGCCGCAGACCAAGCTGATAGCTGTTACCCATATTCCCTCTACGGCTGGGGGAATGATTCCCATAGCTGAAATCGGTACGATAGCCCGCAAACATCGTATTTTATACCTCGTTGATGCCTGCCAAAGTGCCGGTCAAATACCTGTGGATGTAAAGGAAATTGGTTGTGATATGCTTTCCGTAACCGGCCGGAAATATCTGCGTGCGCCCAGGGGAACAGGTTTCCTGTATGTTAGAAAAGAGGTACAGGATAGACTAAAGCTTCAATTCATGGATGGTTTTACGGTACAATGGGTTACTGCACACGATTTCAAAATAAGAAATGACGCCCGGCGGTTTGAACTTTATGAAAAAAACCGGGCATTAACACTTGGCCTGGGGAAGGCTGTGGAATATGCCTTAGATTTAGGTGTAGACAGGATTTGGCAACGTGTACAGCATTTGGCCGGCCTGATGCGCCGGCAACTAAGAAGTATTGAAGGAATAACAGTTCATGATTTTGGCGATCAGCAATGCGGAATTGTAACCTTTTCGGCGAAGGGCTTGGACAGCGCGCTGATAAAAAGCAAACTGGCCGAAAAACAAATCAATGTATCGGTGGGCCTGGTCAAATCAACCTTGTACTACATGGAAAAAAATCATCTTACCAGTGTTGTTAGGGCATCGGTGCACTATTATAATACCGAAGAAGAAATTAAGATAATGTACGATGTTTTAACGTCAATGACAAAATAGACGGCCCTGTTATTATTCCCCTAAAAGGCAGTCAACCAAAAAGGGAGCATAGTAGAATAGTTTTGCCACATTTTCAAGGTGCCAGGTGTATATTCTTTTGTTCATATTGCCACCCAACAGCGGGCCTATAACATACAAATTTGGCGCTGCTTCAAAATTCTCGTTAACAATAAAGCCTTTTCCTGATAAATTTTCCTTGCAAATGTTTTTATGAACCAGGTTATAAAGCAACCTCGATGCGGAAACATCCAGGTTATCGGACCCCGTACAATTAATCACTACTTTAAATGGTAAATCAAATGTGTGTAATTCTTTGGTGGCCGGATCCGCATAATTTAACTGACAGCCATTTACACCATTTGTAATATTTAAAAATTCGCCTTTTAATAACTCCAATTTTTGTGCTTGTATAAAAGCGGCTGTTGCGCCTTTATAAGCAGGTCCTGAACGCCTGATCAGCTTTGTTAACTGCATTCCGTATGTACCATAAAACATTTTTTGGGAATCTTCATCCAACGTCTGCATCAGTTCAAGGGTATAACCGATAACCCTTGCGGTATACGGGACATTTATTACACCATTCAGGATAGTTTGTTCAATGTCTTTTTTTGCAGCTTTAACCAGCGTACGGATATCATATCCTCCACTCACTTTCAGCGTATCTAAATGCGGGCACGGATAATTATTAAGCTCGGCCTGGTCAATATGATACGGCATGCTGCCCCTTGTCGAAATTGCTACTATTCTATTGATTTTGGTATTTATATCCGGGAGATAATTCAACAAGTATAAAAGCTCAATACTACTCGCGTTTGTTCCGATTATGAGTACATTTCTTTCCTCTACATCGGATGTGTTTGAAAGTGCTTTAGCAAGCGCTTTTATATTTTCATCAAGTGCAGGCTCATATATATCATTGATATATGAGTACAAATTATTATTTGCCTCTTTTAAATATTTTTTTACAGGGGCAGAACCTGTTGCAATAACAAGTTTTTTAGCAACTTTTACCAGGTGATGTTTGTCGTTATCCTCTAATACTATTGTGTATAGCCCGTCTCCTGTTTTTTCAATATCAACAGCTTCACCGTGTATCAGAGTCACTTCAACAAGTTGTTTTTCTTTCGCCTCTTTTAGTAAACCCTGTAGTTTATTTTCGAGGTAAAAGCCAAAAATGAACCTTGGGATATACACTTTTTCCCATTCCCCGCTTTTAATGAACGGCAAATTTTCGTTTAACCAATTCGAAGCGGCATTACCCCCTTTCACGCTATAATAGTTTGTCAGCTCATCAAGGTTTGATATAATCCAGTTAAAAAACAGGGTTTGTTCGGTCTTTTCCTGAATAAAATCAGTTACAGGGGTAATAATCAACGAATTAACTGACGATCTCGAACCATATGGTATTCCAGTCCAGAACTCCGGATATTTATCAATAACCGTTATGGTTAATTTTTTTTCAGGGGCCGGGCGGTCGTTTAACTTTTTGAATAACTCAACAAGCGTGATTGTTGATGCAGCCCCGCTGCCGATAAAAGCGATATCCGAAATATTCATTAACTTTTTAATTAAATTTGTTTAATACATTGATGATTTTCCAAATATCATCTTCTGTATGAAAATAAGAGCAAGGCAAGCTTAAGGTTGTTTGGTGAATTTCTTCAGAAATTGGAAAATGCTGTCCTTCAAAAAGGTGTTTCAAAGCGTTTTGCCGGTGTGGCGCTACCGGGTAATGAATAGCAGTACCCACATTGTTTTTTTCAAGATATTCCTGCAGTTCATCCCTTCGCGGATGCCGGATATTGAAGATGTGATACACATCGTAATAATCATCATCTTTTACCGGCAGAATAAAATTATCATTCAGGTTATTCAAATAAAGATTTGCCAGTTTATTTTTATGGGCGCTGATATCGTTAAGATATTTTAATTTAACACTTAAAAAAGCTGCCTGCATTTCATCAAGTCGGCAGTTATGGCCTATCACTTCGTTGTAATATTTTTTATCTGACCCGTAATTACGCAATTGCTGTAGCTTATGATTGTATACGGCGTCGTTGCAAATTATTCCGCCGCCATCACCTAAAGCGCCAAGGTTTTTTGTTGGATAAAAACTAAATGTGCCAAAATCGCCAAAAGTACCGGCCTTTTTGTTTTTGTAGGTGGCCCCGTGCGCCTGGGCACTATCTTCTATCAAGTATAAATTATGCTTATTTTTTATTTCAATAATCGGGTCCATTTCACAGCATTTACCGTAAAGATGTACAACAATTATCACCTTGGTTTTTGGGGTAATTGCTGCCTCTATTTTTTTAGGGTCGATATTGTAAGTCTTAATATCAGGCTCAACCAGCACAACCTTCAAATTGCAGTGCAAAACGGCCAGTATGGTAGCAATAAAAGTATTAGCCGGCACAATAATTTCGCTTTCGGCCGGTAAATCGAGTGTCTTTAGGGCCAGCATGATCGCGTCGAGGCCGTTGGAAACTCCGATACAATAATCAACTGAATTATAAGCAGCAAAAGCCTGTTCAAATGCGGCGACTTCCTCTCCTAAAATATAGTAGCCCTTGTTAACAACCTTATCAAACCGGGAACGAAACTGATCAGTAAACGGTGCGTTCAGGCGTTTAAGGTCCTCGTATGGTATCATGCTTTGTCAGTAAATATAAGGTTCATAAACATAATCGGCAGAGTCATAATGTGTTGATGCAAGCGATAACAATATGGCCCCTTCTGTAAAATTGTAGAAATTATGCCAGTCCCCAACCTCAAGAAGCAAGCATTTATGCGGACTGTCCAATAGGAACTCTTTTTTCTCTTTCCCGTTATCAGCAAAAGCTATAAAACTCCCGTTCATGGCTATTACCACTTCAACCAGTTCCAGGTGCCTGTGGCCTCCCCTTTTTAAATGATTGACATTCGTTATATAGTATGATCTTTTTATCTCAAATGGTAAAACATTATCAATTACTGTAAGTGTGCCCCTTTCGTCACTGTGGTGCTCCAAATTAATTATATAAGCCATCAGGTTGTTTTTTAATATTTTTCATTTTCAGACAATAATCATCAATCATATCCAAAATATTTTCATCTATGTCAATACTGAATTTGCGGGCAAAAAACTTTTCACTGGCAATTAGTTTATCAAAGTCTTCCGTCGTAAAAAACTTGGGTCTTGCCTGGCCCTGCGGAAACTCGGCAAGCGTGTGGTTGGTATTGGTAAGTTCGTCTTTATATTGCGAGTTCATTAACACCGTTTGGAAAATAAATTCATCTGTACCCCAGGTGTATTTTAAAAATCTATTAAATTTTTTATTTTTCTCCAAAAAATTTCCAACGTAAAGCGCACATTCAGGGCTCAGGGTCCAAAAAGTAGTAACGCCGTATAACTTCAAATCAACCGGCATTTTACCTCTTTTTACAAAGAAATTAAACAGATTCTGAAACCTGTATTTCCCCGGTATTTTTAGATCGTTAAAATGAAACCTGTCAACCCGGGCAAAGGCTTCCTGCCACTCGGTATCAAAACTTCTGTATTCAATAAACTGTTTCCCGATATTGTTTTGCAGCGTTTCGATAATATACCAGGCTGGTTTAATGGGATAATCCTGTCCGGAAATAAGACTGATATAATCATACTTTATGCCCGACGACCCAATTTGCTTCACACCGTTAATTGCTGCCTTTGCTGTACTGTAACCTCCCCAGCGAACGTCTACCCGGTCTTTTATAAAATAAACACGCGGCACATCGAATAAATTCTTATGGGTATCCATATCTTGTTTTTTATCAAGATGGATATAAAAATCAAACTGCCCGTTATCAAGTCTTTCTATCAGACGTTGGGTTTGAATAGGTGAAGTATAAGTAACTATCAGAATAGCAATCCTCATATATAATCAGGGAAATTTAATTGGAGGTATTCGCAAATATATCTAAATAAGTTTTTTTATCAATAAAATAACAAATTAAAGGTTCAGATTTCCTTCAGTTTTAGTATAGGTTTAACAATTTCTTATTAATTAACTATATTGAATTACATTATCAAGGAAATCGAATATTTCGTCATTTATAGCAGAATCAAATTTCCGGGCAAAAAACTTTCCCGACGACACCAATAAATCCGCGTGGGCCATTGTAAAAATTGTCGGCCGGGCTGGTCCGGAAGCTTCTATATATCTTAAATTATCGTGGACAATTTTGTCATTTAAGGGGGAGTTTTCTAATATTGTTTGGAAGAATATTTCATCTACAGCCCAGGTCATCCTGAAGAACCGTTTCATACGTGGATTTCTTTCAACGTACTCAATAGCGTACCGTGCGCATTCAGGGGTGATTGTAAGCCATTGCGAGCGCCCATAAGGCCTAATGTTGCCAGGAATTTTACGTTTTGGCAAAAGGCGGTTCGCAATACCCTGCAACTGGTACCTTCCGGGGAAACTATAATCGCCGAAACTGTAACTTTCGAAGCGGAGCTTACCGTCTTCCCATTCGTTATCGGCGATGGAAAGTGAGCGCATAAAAGTTTTATCAGTATTGGCAAAAAAAAATTCATGTATCGCAGATATCGGTTGCAGGGGGTAATCCTGTCCGCTCAGCAGGTTAATGTGACAATAATCAATACCGGTATTTAAAATATATTCAAAACCAATTAAAGTAGACTTTATTATACTGTAATCACCCCATTCTGTTTTAACACGGTTATCCACAAACCAAACATTGCCGATATTCGCAATATGCTGAAAATCTGCAATATTCGCCTTTTTATCCAGTTGAATATAAATATCAGAATCATCATGATGCAATCTTTTAACCAGCCTTTCAAGCATTTCGGGCTTTGAATGGGCCAAAATTAAATGAGCTAATTTCATGTTTTAAAATTTATAATCAGAGGACTCCTTTAAACTTCAATGATACCTAATTCCTTTTAAAAGTGAAATGATAAAAATCAAAATTTGTAACATTGTGTTTTGAGATTAGACGAGAGAAAGAACCTTGTATTTTAAATCACTAAAAAAACGCGCCGTTGACAATCGCGGGCTTGAATTCTATGCCGATATAGGCATATTTGCGCAGCTACTTTTACGCTAATGGATCATACAATACTTCGTGCCGGAATAAAACAGGTTTCATCAAGAATATCTGATGATGACCTTTCATTCCTCCTGAACTGCGCCGAGGGCCTGGAATTGAAAAAGGGAGATTTAATACTGAAAGAGGGTGTGATATGCCGCTCTTTTTACTTCGTTGAAAAGGGGTATTTACGCACCTGGTATAACAGGGACGGTGCAACCATCAATTTGAATTTTACCTTTGAAGGAGATTTTACCAGCAATCTAAAAAGCCTCAAAGGCAGGCAGGGCTCGGAATTTAATGTTGAAGCCGCTGAAGATACAACGTTATGGGTTTTCAATTTAGACACGATTTCGAAGCAATTTGAACCACACCCCCAGATTAGCATATTTGTGAGGCGCCTGGCAATACATGTACTTTTAGCTTCGGAAGAACACAGCAATTTGTTTAAAATATATACGCCAACCGAAAGGTACCGGTACATCGAACAAAACAACCCTAAACTATTGCAGCGCGTCTCCCTTTCACAAATGGCTTCTTACCTGGGAGTTACCCGCGAAACGCTCAGCCGCATACGTGCGAAAAACGTTTAACGCCTCGCCCCGGCCCTCTCCAAAGGAGAGGGGGCAAAGCCCCTCCTTAAAACTCCATCTCCTTTGGAGAGAGCTGGGGTGAGGCCACCGATTGTGATTTTTGTCACAGGTCAAAACAATAATTTTGCGCCATCTTTGCACGGTCAATAAGGGCAGGGAATAATGAAGGTCAGTATAAAATCAACAACATTCAGGGCATTTCAAAACCGAAATTATATTTTGTTTTTTTGCGGGCAAACGGTTTCCCAAATTGGCACCTGGATGCAGCGTACGGCTGTTAGCTGGGTTATCTACACAATGACGCATTCGGCATTAATGCTGGGGTTTACTGTATTTGCACAACAAGTCCCTTCATTTCTTCTTTCGTTATATGGAGGTATTATTTCAGACAGGTACAGCCGTTACAAAATATTGCTCGTTACCCAAACGGCCTCTTTGGTCCAGGCTATATTGCTCGCTGTATTAGTCCTTACCAATCATTATACCGTTTGGGAAATCCTTTCGCTTAGCGTTGTACTCGGCATTATCAATGCCTTCGATGTACCAGCCAGGCAGCCATTGGTGCACGAAATGGTAAACAATAAAGAAGACCTGCCGAATGCGCTTTCACTTAATTCAGCTATGGTAAATATGGCCAGGTTAGTGGGCCCGGCGTTATCCGGTATAGTGTTGCAAAGGTTTGGCGCAGGGGTATGTTTCCTTTTAAATGCGCTTAGTTTTGTAGCTGTATTAACTTCTCTGTTGTTAATGAATCTGCCGCCGTATGATTTATCGCCAGTAAAAAAGAAATTAAAATCAGAACTTGCCGAAGGTTTTGCATACCTGAAAAAAACACCGGCAATAAGCATGATCTTGTTGGTGCTAACTTTAATAAGCCTGCTGGTATTGCCTTATAACACGTTATTACCGATATTCGCTAAAGTGATATTTAAAGGTGATGCCGCTACCTTTGGATATATAAACAGCTTTTTGGGCCTCGGCGCCCTTACCGGGACGTTTTTTCTCGCTTCGCTAAAACCGGGGACAGACCGCAAGAAGGTATTATTCGCAAACTCGATCGTCCTCGGTATTGCTTTGATGTTATTTTCGCATATCAGTTCTTTTCCCGTGGCTATGGTATTTGCCGTTTTGTGTGGTTTTGGAACAATGTCGATGACCACGACTTGTATAACTATAGTCCAGGTTGAGTCTGATAAAAATATGAGGGGCAGGGTAATGAGTTACGTCGCATTGGGTTATTTTGGAATGTTGCCATTAGGCAGCGTGCTTACGGGTTTTATCTCCCAGCAAATGGGTGCACCCAATGCCTTACTTTTACAGGGTATAACATCCCTGGTAATTGCCGCAATATTTTTTAAGTTTCTGATGAGAGAAAAACCTGACAAAAAGACTATCGTGCAATCTGAAAAAGAAGACGATATTATAGCAGAAAGCATTTAATCAAATATTTATAAAAACATATAAAATGGAACAAAACACAAAAAACACAGCCCTCCTGGTAATGGACATGCAGGCAGGTGTAGTCGCTATGCTTCCTTCTGCCGGAGAACTTACAGGCAACGTTGCTAAAGCAATAACACATGCCCGTGAGCATAAAATACCGGTTATATATGTGGTAGTTGGTTTCAGGGAGGGTACACCAGAAATAAGTATGCGCAATAAAAGCTTCTCCACTTTTAAAGAAAGACTTGCCGGCATAAATATGGATGAATTTATGAAGGTTCACCCTGCATTAGCGCCTTTGGAGGGTGAGGTGACTATCGTAAAACGTCGTGTCAGCGCATTTACGGGCAGCGATCTTGAAGTGGTTTTAAGGGCGCAGGGAATTCAGCGCATCGTGCTCACAGGCATTGCGACAAGTGGTGTTGTACTGTCAACTTTACGTGAAGCTGCAGATAAAGATTACGCTATTACCGTATTGGCCAATTGTTGCGGCGACGGGGATGAAGAAGTACACAGTGTTCTCACCACCAAAATATTTCCACGCCAGGCAGACGTAATTACGCTGGACGAATGGAGCAAATCATAAATTGGTTACCCTGATTTAAGACGCTAGGCTAAATGAAATGACCCAGGGTTATAATCGTTTTAAAGTGCTAAACTTCCCCGAAATATTTTGCAAAATGCTATACACATAACAACCTGCGCAGAAGTTTAACAAAGATTCGAGCCCGGCGAAAAAAACAAGAATTATAGTAATTGCTATTCCGACTGTATACCAGTTTAATAAAGCGGCAATCAATATGAACGCTGCAAACGCAAAACCTACGCCGGTTGCAAAGCGCTTTGGCGCACGGTCGGTCGGCTTGTTTTTTATTTTAAAGAGGCTAACTATGCCGTCGGCTAGCAGGCTGGCCAAACTATAGGCACCTAGATTGAACGCCCTCAAAAAAAAGTCTATCGATAAAAACATGGGGATAATTAAATACCCTGTTAAAACATAAGTGGCGCTTAATATCAGCACAAAAAAGGCTACAATTCTGACTTTATTTTCATTAATCATAACCTGATCGGCGGGGCATTGCAAATTGTCAATCATATTATTTCAATTATTTCAGGGCAAATATATTATATTAAATCCATAGATTTTATATGTATTTTGAAATCTAATATCCGAATGGCTTACTGATTACAATAAGGGTTTCCTGCATGGATTGGAACCACGATCTTCTGAACCAAAATCAAACGTGCTACCGTTGCACCACAGGGAAATATAAAGAGGTCAGGGCCGGGCTCGAACCGGCACAAGTCGGCTTTGCGGGCCGCTCCCTTACCATTCGGGCACCTGACCTTTTTAAGGTGGAGAACCCGGGTAACGATCCCGGATCTCCGGATTTTCAGTCCGGCGCATACACCATGTTTGCTAATTCTTCATTGGTAGAAATAAAGGGACTTGAACCTTTAACCGTCACCGTATAAGGGTGCCGCTCTAACCATTGAGCTATATTTCCGTTTGTTTTGCTTACTTAGAAGACAAAAATGCGAGGGTTAGTGCGATTCCTTCCCTGGGGAAGGGAAGGTAGGGGTTAAGCCGTGTTGAAATAGCGTACAACCCCTCCCTGCCCTCCCCAAGGAGGGAATTAAACTTCCCTCTTTTCAACCTTCCTGTAGGGTAACCCGGACTCGAACCGGGAGCCTCTCCGATCCAAACGGAGTAATCTGAGCCAATTGATATATTACCCTGAAAACAAAAAATCCCCTTAGGTTTATCTAAGAGGATTCAAGAACTTTTATATTTTTATTCAATACATAGCTATCCCCTCTGATAAATCAGTTGCGGTATAAAGCATTGTATTGATGTTCCGTTCATGCTGCAATAATACGAAATAAATTTTTAAATAGAATAAGGCGTTTTGATATTACTAATATTTTTAGTATATTTAACCTATAAATGCAAAACACCATAAGAATATGTTTCAAGGATTAAATATACTCGAATTCACTGAGAAATTCTCAACAGATGATAAATGCAGGGAATACCTCGCCCATCAAAAATGGGAAAAAGGCTATCAATGTGGCAATTGCAGCCATTCCCGTTATTATAATGGAAAACAGGCAGGCACCCGGATATGCACCAAATGCAAGTATTCAGAATCGGCTACAGCCCGTACCTTATTTCACATGCTCAAGTTTCCTATACGCAAGGCGTTTCATATTATATATACGATGTCTTGCAACAAAAAAGGCATTTCCAGCTACGAACTGTCTCGTCAACTGAGCCTTCGTCAGAAGACTTGTTGGTCTTTTCAGCGAAAAGTGCAGGAAGCCATGCGTAGTTCGGGCAACAACATGCTTAATGGAACTGTAGAAGTTGACGAGTTTTTCGTGGGCGGCCCTGAAACAGGTAAAACAGGCCGGGGTAATGAAAAGAAAAAGCTGGTAGTCATGGCTCTCCAGGTTGATGCTTTTGGGATACACCGATGTTATGCCAAAGTAATCCCCAATGCAACCAGCGATGAGTTAGGGACTTTCCTACAGGAAAAAATAGCCCCGGAAGCAACCGTAAAAACAGATCAATGGAGTGGCTATACTCCTTCTAAAGCGGATTTTGTTAATCTGAAACAGGAAAAATCTGATAAGGGCAAACGGCACCCTTTGATGCACAGGCAAATTATGATGTTCAAAGCATGGTTAAGAGGGATACATCACCATTGTTCACACCTGCAGCGGTATATTGATGAGTTTTGTTACAGGTTTAACCGGCTTAAATATCCGGACAATATGTTTCACAACCTTATCAAAACCATGATTGGAAATGGACCATTATATCTTCAAAAATCATGGATTGTTTAAACGCCTTATTCTATTTAAAAAATCAAAATTGTACTGCGAGGCCGTGCCAA
>Ga0302319_10017815_pt1 | contig 12983 bp, 9 predicted proteins | sample Bog_T0_2_FD_203319 | JGI IMG/M metagenome (GOLD analysis project Ga0302319, IMG submission 203319) | Peat permafrost microbial communities from Stordalen Mire near Abisko, Sweden - Bog_T0_2 | ecosystem: Environmental > Terrestrial > Soil > Wetlands > Peat | place: Sweden: Abisko, Stordalen Mire...
GAAACCGTCCGCGAAGCTGCCGGGCTCGGCGTTGACGAGGTAATTGACGTCGCCCTGTCGATAGAGCGTGACGTTTTTCGAGCGATGCCGCGCCACCGCCGTAAAACCCATCAGTTCGAACAAGGCGCCAAGCTTTTCCGGCTCGGGATGAGAAAATTCGACGAATTCGAAACCGTCCGTTCCCATCGGGTTGGAGGTTTCCATTTTTGGCTCTCCTGATTTTGGAACACGCCTTCAGAGCTGGCGTTAGCTCAACGTCTGATTTGGCGAATTGTTGCCCTCACAGCATCCAGGCGCCGAACAGGATGGTCAGCACCGTCAGCGGCGCGCCAACCTTGAAATAGCTCCAGAAGCCGATGATCACCCCTTCGGAGCGCGCCCGTTGCGCGACAATCAGGTTGGCGACCGAGCCGATCAGGGTGAAATTCCCGGCCAGCGTCGAGGCCATGGCGACAATCAGCCAGGCGCGCCGGGGATCGTCCGAGGCGGCGACGAAAGGTTTTAAAACCAAAACAGCCGGAACATTGCTGACCAGATTGGACAGGACCGCCGTGACCGTCACGAGGACCGGCGTCGCCTCCAGATTGAACCGCGCCGCCGTCGCGATGACGTCGGGCGTCACCACTGCCGCTTCCAGTCCGGCGACCACCACGAATAATCCGGCGAACATCAGCAACAGCGGCCCGTCGATTTCGCGATAGATGCGTTCGGCCTTGACCCTGCGCGTGAGCAGCAGCAGCGCGCCGCCGACAATCGCCACTTTGGCGACGGGCTGGCCGGCGAAGAACAAAATCATCATCGCCACGGTGACGACAACCGCCTTGAACATGAGAAATTTGTGGGCGCGACCGGGCAGAGGCTCAAAGCGAGGGAGTTTTTCGCGGGTCAGGAACTCGCGCCAATAGACCACGGCGATCAGCGCCGCGGTCAGCAAGAGTCCGACCGCCGCCACGGGCCAGAGCGCCGCGGCAAAAGCCCCATAGGGAATATGCGACAGCGAGCCGATGATCATGTTTTGCGGGTTGCCGGTGAGGGTGGCGACGCTGCCGACATTCGAGGCCATGGCGAGGGCCAGCAGATAGGGAACCGGATCGCGCTTGAGCCGCGTGACCAGATCGAGGATCAGGGGCGTCATCGCCAGACAGACGGCGTCGTTGACGAGAAAGGCCGACAAGGCGCCTGCGACAAACACGATGGCCAGCAGCAGGACCAGCGGCCTCTGCGCGCGCGCCGCGAAATTGCTCGCCAGCCGGAAAAAGCCCGAAAGCCGCAGATTGGCGACGACGATCATCATGCCGAGCAGCAGGGTGAGGGTGTCGAAATCAATCGCGCGATAGGCCTGATCCAGCGTCATGACGCCAACGGCGACCATCAGGCTCGCGCCCAGCAGCGCCGCGCCCGCGCGGTCGAGCTGATAATAGGGGAGCTTCCCGATGGCGATGACCAGATAGGTCGCGAGGAAAAGGGCGATGGCCGCGACAGCCTTTGCGTGGTCCAGGGTAAACTGCGCCGCCGATTGCACTATCCTGTTTTCCTCTCGGGTTCGGCGGTTTCGGGCATAAAGAGATAAAAAACAATCAACGCCGCCAGCGCCGCCGCGCCCAGCGAGAGGAAAGTGGCGGCATAGCCGAAATGATCGACAATCTCGCCCGCCGCCAATCCGCTGACCGACGCGCCGATCCCCTGCGCCGTGGCGATGGCGCCGAGCGCCAGGTTATACCGTCCGGTCCCCCGCATGATATCGGCCACGACCAGCGGCGCCAGCGCGCCAAAAATGCCGGCGCCGACGCCATCGAGCAATTGCACGCCGATCAGCCAGGCGCTGTCGTCCGACAAAGTGTAAAGCACGGCGCGCAGCGGCAGGATGGCGAAGCCGGCCAAAAAAAGCGGCTTGCGTCCCCAGATGTCGGCCTTGCTTCCGACCAGCAAGGCGATGGGCAGCATCACCATTTGCGCGGCGACAATGCAAGCCGACATCATGGCGGTCGCCGCCTTGGGATGCGCGGCGGCGAGCTTTTGGCCGACCAGCGGTAGCAGCGGGGCATTGGCGAAATGAAACAGCATCACGCAGAGGCCGAAAATTACCAGCGGCCGCGAGGTGAACAGGATGCCAAGCCCGGCGGGGCCTTCCTTCCCGCCAGCCTCCATATCGCGGGCCCGGTCATAGTCGATCGACGCCGCCGGTATCGACAAGACTGCAAAACTCGCCAGCAGGGCGAAGACCGGGACCAGCAGGAAGACGGCGCGCTGGGAAAACAGCGAGCCCACCGCCGCCGCCGCCAGTGCGATGGCGACATTGCCGGCATGGTCGAAGGCCGAGTTGCGCCCCATGCGCCGCGCAAGCTGTTTGCGCGCATAAAGTCCCAGCGTCAGCGCGGCCACGGCGGGGCCGAAGACATCGCCGACAATGGCCATCAGGCTGTTGGCGACCATCACCGGCCACAGGGTCGGCCAAGCGTAGATCGTGACCGCGCCGAGCGCCAATACGGCCAGAGCCACAACCACCACCGCCCGTTTGGCGCGGGTGGCGTCAATCGCCGCGCCAATCGGCGTCTGGAAGGCGATCCCGACCAGACCGCCGATCATGGTCACCAGGCCGACGTTCGACTGGCTCCACTGCTGCTGGGTGACGAGGAAGACGTTGAGATAAGGCCCAAGCGCGCCGCGCACGTCGGCCAACAAAAAGTTGACCGCGTCGAGCGAGACCGGATGAAATTTTCGCGGTTCGTTCGAGACTTCGTTCATCCTGGCTCGCTGACGATGTCGAGCCAAACGCGCCAGCCGCCGTTCGGCTCCCGTTTCCGAAAAATTCCGGCGACGCGGCGCGCTGCTTGACACGGCGTCGCCCGACCGTTGAGGTTGGGGGATCGAGTTTGGCGAGGGCGAGATGAGCATTTTCAAAAAATCGGGCGTCGCATGAGCAAGACGTTGCTGCCGATCACCATCGTCGCCGCCATCGCCCGCAACAGCGCGCTGGGCAAGGACAATCACATTCCCTGGCGTGCGCCGAGCGATCTCAAGCGGTTCCGCGAAATCACCTGGGGCCGGCCCTTGATCATGGGCCGCAAGACCTGGCAGTCCATCGGCAAGCCCTTGCCGGGGCGCGAAACCATCGTGGTTACGCGCGACCCCGCTGTTCTGGGCGAAAACTTGCCGGAAAACGTGCATATCGGGCATGATTTCGAACAAGCACTGGCTCTGGCGGACAAGCTCGGCCGCGCGATGCACGCGACTGAAATCATCATCGCGGGCGGCGCCGAGCTATACAGCCAGGGACTTCCGCGCGCCAAATTACTGCGGCTGACCTATGTCGATTGCACGCCCAAAGCCGATACGTTTTTTCCGGATGTCGACTGGGACCATTGGCGCGAATTGCGGCGGCAGGCGCCTCCTCTCGGACCCAAGGATGAATTCGCGCTGGAATATGTCGATTTCGACCGGGTCTGAAGCTCGATTGTACCCGACCGCGCCGCGTCCTATATAGAGGCGGCCTTCCGGCCCGCCGAATCCGGCGCAAAGCGCATTTCAAGCGCAAAAAAGACTGAGGAATTCATGCCCTGGAGCAATCAAGGCGGCGAGCAAAACCCAAAGCAGGAAGGCTCCGGACCCGAATCTCCCAATGATCCCTGGCGTTCCGGTCCGAAGAGCAATTTCGGTCCCAAGACCCCTTGGGGCGGCGGCGGAGGCGGCGGCGGCCCAAACCCGAATGCCGATTTCGAAGCCTGGGTGCAAAAGGCGCAGGAGAAGCTGAAAAATCTGACCGCCGGCGACTTTTCGCCGCGCAGCATTCTCATCCTGCTCGCCGCGCTCGTCCTGCTCTGGCTGGCCAGCGGCTTCTATACCGTCGATCCCAATCAGGTTGGCCTCAACCTGGTTTTCGGCCGCTATGCCGGCAAGACCGGTCCCGGCCTCAACTATATCTGGCCTGAGCCGATCGGCTCCTACATCAAGCTCAACGTCACCGACCGCAATTCCATCGACATCGGCGCGCGGGGCCGCACCGATTCCGGCACACTGGCGGAAGTGCCCGAAGAAAGCCTGATGCTGACCGGCGACGAGAATATCGCCGACGTCAAGTTCCGGGTGATCTGGCAGATCGATCCGGCCCACCCGGAGGAATTCGCCTTCAACATCAAAAATCAGAGCGAGACGATCAAGGCGGTGGCCGAAAGCGCCATGCGCGAACTGGTCGGCCGCACCAAAATCCAGCCCCTGCTGACGACCGAGCGCAAGACCATCGAGCCGGCGGCGCAGGCGGCCATGCAGACCATTCTCGATTCCTATCACGCCGGGGTCACCATTCTTCAGGTGCAATTGCTGTCGGTCGATCCGCCGCCCACCGTGATCGCGGCCTTCCGCGACGTCACGGCGGCGCAGCAGGATCGCAGCCGTTTCGTCAATGAGGCGCAGGCGCAGGCCAACAGCATCGTGCCGCAGGCGCGCGGCGACGCCGCCCGGATTTTGCGCGACGCGGAAGCCTATCGCACACAGACGGTGGCGGAAGCGCGCGGCCAGACAGCGCGCTACACGAAAGTCTTCGACGAATATCGCAAGGCCCCCGAGGTCACGCGCCAGCGCCTCTATCTGGAGACCATGGAGCGCGTGCTCGGCGCGGGCGACAAGATCATTCTCGATCGGTCCGCCGGCGCCCCGCCGCTGATCCTGCCGCTGACGCCTTTCGACCTCACGCCCAAGCCAGCCGCCGCAGGCCAGCCGGCAACCCAGACCGGAGGCCAGCCATGACCCCGACCCGCCTCATCGGGCTCGCCATCGGCGCCTTGATCCTTGTGTTCCTCGGCTTGTCGGCGACCTTCGAACTGCATCAGACCCAACAGGCCCTGCTGCTGCGCTTCGGCGAACCGGTGCCGGAACGCGGCCTCGTCACCGAACCCGGCCTGCATTTCAAGCTGCCGCTGATCGAAACCGTGGTCTACCTGGACAATCGCATTCTCGATCTCGAATCGTCGAAGCAGGAGGTTCTCGCCTCCGACAACCAACGGCTCGAAGTGGACGCCTTCGTGCGCTACAAGATCGCCGACGCCCTGAAATTCTACCAGACCGTCGGCAGCGTCGCCGGCGCCGACAACCAGCTCGGCTCGGTGCTGAATTCGGCCGTGCGCCGCGTGCTGGGCGACGCCAACCAGTCCCAGATCGTGCGTGACGAGCGCGTCGCGCTGACGGCGAAAATCCGCGAACAGGTCAATCGCGAGGCCGAGCGTTTCGGCGTCTCGATCGTTGACGCGCGCATCCGTCGCGTCGACCTGCCGCGCCAGATTTCGGAAAAGGTGTTCGACCGCATGCGCACCGAGCGCGCCCGCGAGGCCGCCGAATATCGCGCGCTCGGCCAGCAGGACGCGCAGCAGATCCGCTCCAGCGCGCAGCGCGACGCCACCGTCATCGTGGCCGAAGCGCAGCAGCAGGGCGACACCATGCGCGGCGAAGGCGAGGCGGAGCGCAACCGCGTCTTCGCAGAAGCCTTCAGTCCCGATCCCGATTTCTTCGCCTTTTACCGCTCGATGCAGGCTTACGACGCATCGCTCAAAGGCAAAGGCGCGCGTTTCGTGGTTTCGCCGAGTTCGGACTTCTTCCGCTATTTCGATCGTGCTTCGGGCAAGGCTCCGGCCAAGCCCTGACATTGAGTTATTCGTGAGGCTGACATGAAACTTTGCAACGGCGTCGGTCGTGGGGTCATCGCGGGCATCGCGATGTCCGCCGCGCTGGTTCTCGGCGGGGTCTCGCCGGTTTTTGCGCGTGGCGCCCCGGAATCCTTCGCGGATCTGGCCGAAAAAGTGACCCCGGCCGTGGTCAATATTTCCGCCACCCAGGTGGTCGAGGACAAGAAGCTGACCGCCCCGAAGCCGCCGCCGGGCTCTCAGCTCGACGACATGTTCGAGGAATTTTTGAAACGCCATCGCCAGAATGGCGAAAACCACGCGCGCCGCTCCAGTTCTCTCGGCTCGGGCTTCGTCATCGATCCTTCGGGCGTCATCGTGACCAATAATCACGTCATCGACGGGGCCAATGAGGTCGAGGTGATTTTCACCGACGGCACAAAACTCAAGGCGGAAGTCGTCGGCAAGGATTCCAAGGTGGACATCGCGGTGTTGCGGGTGAAGCCGGCTAAACCGCTTGCGGCGGTGAAATTCGGCGACAGCGACAAGATGCGCGTTGGCGACTGGGTGATCGCCGTCGGCAATCCCTTCGCGCTGGGCGGCACCGTGACGGCGGGCATTGTTTCGGCGACGCGCCGCAATATCGAAAGCGGTCCCTACGATAACTACATCCAGACCGACGCGTCTATCAACAAGGGCAATTCCGGCGGCCCCCTGTTCAATCTCGACGGCGAAGTCATCGGGGTCAACACCGCCATTCTCTCGCCCTCGGGCGGTTCGGTCGGCATCGGCTTCGCCACGCCCGCCGGCACGGTTGGTCCCGTGATCGAGCAATTGCTCAAATTCGGTGAAACCCGGCGCGGCTGGCTCGGTGTGCGCATCCAGGACGTGGACGAATCCATCGCCGAAAGCCTGGGGCTCGGCAAGGCGCGCGGCGCGCTGGTGTCGGGCGTCGATGAAAAGGGCCCTTCGGCGGGGGCGGGCTTCAGGCCGGGCGACGTGATCGTGACTTTCGATGGCAAGCCGGTCGCCAACGCCCATGAATTGCCAAAGATCGTGGCGACGTCGCCGGTCGGCAAGCCGGTCGATGTCGTGCTGGTCCGCGAAGGCAAGGAGATGACCAAAAAGGTGACGCTCGGCCGGCTAGAGGACAATGAGGCCAAGCTGGCCAAGGCCGCGGAGGAGGACGAAAAACCGGCCCTGCCGCTGCCAGTGGCCCATGCGCAAGGCCTTGATCTTTTGCCCCTCGACGATGGGGCGCGCGTAAAATTCCAGATCAAGGACAGCGTCAAGTCGGGCGTGGTCATCGGCAAGGTCGATCCGGCTTCGGCGGCGGCGGAACAGCATCTTGCGCCCGGCGACGTGATCGTCGAGGTCAACCGGCAGCCCGTGACAGCGCCGGAAGACGTGATGGCGAAGACCAAGGCGCTCAAGGACGAGGGCCGCAAGACCGCACTGCTGCTTCTCGCCAATCCCCAAGGCCAGGCGCGATTTATCGCGCTGACTTTGGAATGACGCGATTTTTCGCGCTAACTCCACAGGGATAATCGGATTGCGAGTTGACCCTCGCCCATTCCTGCTTCACTGAATAAAGAGGCGACGCCGGTCGCAGCGCGACCTCTGCTATAAAAGCGGCCGCTGAGTCCCGGCTCTAAGGCAAAGGGGCCCCAATGCAGCAAGCAATCGACGTCGGCGCGGCCGGCCAGATCTTCAACCTCGTGTTGATCAAGCCGACCCATTACGACGACGAGGGCTATCCGATCCAATGGTTCCGGTCGGCGATCCCTTCCAATACTCTGGCCTGCATGAACGGCCTCGCTGAAGACGCGGCGCAGCGCCATGTCCTCGGGCCGGATGTCGCCATCCGCATCCACACCTTCGACGAGACCAACACCCGTGTCCGCCCCGCCCAGATCATCGACATGGTCAAAAAATCGGGCGGCAAGGGCCTGATCTGCTTTGTCGGCGTCCAGTCGAACCAGTTTCCGCGCGCCGTCGATCTAGCAAAGCCCTTCCGCGCCGCCGGGTTGCCGGTCGGCATCGGCGGCTTCCATGTCTCCGGCTGCATCTCGATGTTGCCGGAAGTCCCGCCCGAAATCGTCGCGGCGCAGGCGCTCGGCATTTCCATGTTCGCCGGCGAGTCGGAAAACGGCCGCCTCGACGCCTATTTGCAGGACGCCTGGGCCGACAAGCTCAAGCCGCTGTATAATTACCTCAACGATCTGCCGTCACTGGGCGGCGAGCCTTTGCCCATCCTGCCGCATACGCGGGTGCGGAGAACCATCGGCACTTTTTCCAGCCTCGATTTCGGGCGCGGCTGCCCCTATCAATGCTCCTTCTGCACCATCATCAACGTGCAGGGCCGCAAGAGCCGCTACCGCACCCCCGACGACCTCGAACGCATCCTGCGCGAAAATTACGCGCGCGGAATCAAGCGTTTCTTCATCACCGACGACAATTTCGCCCGCAATCACGAGTGGGAAGCCCTGTTCGACCGCATCATAAAGCTGCGCGAAGAGGAAGGAATGGTGATGGGATTCACCATTCAGGTCGACACCCTTTGCCACAAGATTCCCAATTTCATCGAGAAGGCCACCCGCGCCGGGGCGGGCCGGGTGTTTATCGGGCTCGAAAACATCAATCCCGACAATCTGATCGGCGCCAACAAGCGCCAGAACAAGATCACCGAATATCGCGCGATGCTGCAGAAATGGCGCGACCACGGCGCGCTGACCTGCGCCGGCTATATCCTTGGCTTTCCCGCCGACACCAAGGAAAGCATTCTCCGCGACATTGAAATCATCAAGCGCGAGTTGCCGCTCGATCTGCTCGAATTCTTCTACCTGACGCCGCTGCCCGGCTCCGAGGATCATCGCCAGGCCGCGGCCAAGGGCGTGTGGATGGACCCGGACCTCAACAAATACGACCTCAACCACCGAGTCTCGCATCATTCCAAAATGTCGGACGCCGAATGGGAGGAGGCCTATCGCGTCGCCTGGGCCTCCTATTACGACCTTCCGCATATCAAGACGATTTTGCGCCGCGCCGCCGCGGGAAGCCGCCTGCGCTTCCTGCCGTCGATCCTGTCCACGCTGCTGTGGTTCCATCTGATGATCGCCTTTGAAAACCTCCATCCTCTGGAAGGCGGCGCGATCCGGCTAAAATTCAGACAAGACCGGCGTCCGGGGATGCCGATCGAGAGCCCGCTGGATTTCTATCCGCGCATCGCGGCGGAGTCTGTGCGCAAGTTTACCGGCTATATGAAGACGGTCTGGCAGTTCAGGCAGGTCGCCAAGGAGGTGCGCGAGGCGCCCGACCGCGCGACCTACATGGACCCGGCGATCACGCCGGAGCGCAACGAGGATTTCGAGGATCTGGCGCTCTATCACGCGACGTCGGGCGGCGAGAGCGCGCTGGCGCGCAAGCGCCGCGACGAGACCATCCGCAAGGGAAAGGCCGCCGTGACAGCCTGACGCCCGTCCGGTTACGCCGCCTCTATTTCGCCGGCTTACGCCAGCGTCGCGCCGAAAAAGGGCGCGGCGGGGCGGTCTGGCCTTCCTCGGCGACCAGAGCCTTGCGGTAGATGTCGCGCTGTTCGTGAATCGAGGCGATGACCAGCCCCATGGGCACGCCGATGTCCACCAGGGCGGCTTCCGAGAGTTGCAGCGACGCCTCCATGGTTTCCGGCACGGCGTCGGTCGCGCCCAACTTGTAGAGAGCGCGGGCGTGGGCGGCGTCGCGGGCGCGCGCCACGATGGTGAGGTCGTCGCGCGCTCCCCGCGCCAGCTTCACGACCGCATCCACCGCGCTCGGCGTGTGCATGGTCACCACCACGGCACGCGCCTGACCGAGGCCACAGCTGTCGAGGAAATCGCGACGCATCGCGTCGCCCCAATAGACCGGCTCGCCACGCCCGTGCGCCTGCGCCGCAATGCCCGCGTCGCCGTCGACGCAAAGATAATCAATCTTGTGGACGCGCATCAGGGCCGCGACGATCTGGCCCACCCGTCCATAGCCGACGATGATGACGCGCGAGGCGGGCGCGAGAGCGTCGGGAGTCGGGCCGGTCAGTGTGCTCCCCGGCAGTGGGAGGGGTTTGGTGATCGTGGCGAAAAACGGGATCAAGGCCATGGACAGGATGACGCCGATCTCCACCTGCCCGCCGAGTTCCGCCGACAGAATATGCGTGGCTATGGCGGCGGTGACGAGCAGAAAGGCGAATTCCCCGCCCGGTCCGAGCAGCAGGCCGATGGCGCGCGCCTGACGCATATTGGTCCCGAAGAGCAGCGACAGCCCGCCGGTCAAGGGCGCCTTGATGGCGATGAGCCCGGCCGCCAGTCCGAGCGTCGTGACGGGATGGGCGATCACCTGCAAAGGATCGAGGCTCGCGCCCACCGACACGAAGAACAGGCCGAGCAGCAGGCCCTTGAACGGATCGATGGCCAGTTCGACCGCGCGCCGATATTCGGTTTCCGCCAACAGGAGACCGGCGATGAAGGCGCCGAGCGCCATCGACAGTCCGGCCGAGGCGGTGGTCACCGCCGCGCCGATCACCACCAGCAGGCAGGCGGCCATGAAAAGTTCGGTCGATTTGGCGCTTGCCACCAGTTGGAACAACGGCCGCAGCAGCAGGCGGCCCACGCCGACGATCAGCGCGACGCCGAGCAGCGCCGGGGCGAAAGTCCAGAACGGGTTGGCATGGGCTTCGGCCTCGTCGCCGAATAGCGAGATCACGAAAAGCAGCGGGGCGACCAGCAGATCCTGAAACAACAGGACGGAAAAAATCGCGCGGCCGGAAGTGATATTGAGGCGCTTTTTCTCCGCCAACACCGGCACCGTGACAGCGGTCGACGACAAAGCGAGGGCGAGGCCGAGCACGACCGCAGCCGGCGTCGACAGGCCGCACAGCTTCGCCGCCAAGAAAAGCGCCGCGCCGCAGACCGAGACTTGCAAGCTGCCGAGGCCAAAAACCCAGCGCCGCATCAGCAGCAGGCGCTCCAGCGACAATTCCAGCCCGATGTTGAACATCAGGAAGACCACGCCGAATTCCGCAATGGGCGCGATGCTCTCGCCGGACAGAAAGGGCGCCTTGATCGGCGAAAAGGCGTCGAGCCGCCCGAGCACATGCGGCCCGATCACCATGCCCGCGACGAGAAAGCCCAGCACCGGGTTGAGGCGCAACCGGCGAAACAGCGGCACGACCACGCCCGCCACGCCGAGGACCAGCAGCGGCGCCTTATAGGGCTCCATATCGAAGGGTGCGACCAATTGCTTTCTCCAGCCGAAACAGGATAACGGATTTGTCCGGCGCGCCAAGATAGTGCGTCATGAGGCAAGCTTCAGGCCAAGGTCAAGCGACACATGCGGAATGGAATTTTCACCGTTGCGCGGCTGGAGACGGCGTTTTGTCCGGGCCCCTGGGATTTTGCGCGCGACGAAGCGGCCCGGATCGACGCCCATTGGCGCGCGCGTCTGGCGGAAAAGCCCAGGCTTTTCGACGGACGGGTGCTGCTGCTGCGGGACGGCGAGATTTTTGAATCGCCCGAGGGTGGGCTGTGTCGCGGCGCGTTTTTCGAGACCGACTTCCGTAATTTCCTGGCCTGGCGCGATTTCGGCTTTCCCGACCGCGAGGTCTTCAACTGCTTTTCGATGGCGGCCCTGCGCTCGACCGACGGCGCTTTTCTGCTCGGCGAAAGCGGCTCCCATACGATGAATGCGGGCCGTATCTATTTCGCCGCCGGCACGCCGGACCCCAGCGATATTTTTGGCGACCGCGTTGATCTCGCCGCCAGCGTGACGCGCGAGATGCAGGAGGAAACCGGGTTTTCGCCTGGGGAGGCGCCAGCCACGCCCGGCTGGCGACTGGTGGTGGAAGGCCAGAAAATCGCCTGCATGCAGGAGCGGTTTCTGGCGCTGACCGCACATGAAGCTTTTTTGCGCGTGGAAAAATTTATCGCCGCCGATCCCGAGGCGGAGCTTGCCCGCCTGCACGTGGCGCGCGGCGTCAAGGATATCGACGCCGAAAGAATGCCCAAATTCACGCAGGTTTTTTTGCGCGACGCTTTTGCGGCGAGCGAGGCGTGAGCGCGAGGCTTCCACCGAGGGGCCGCATGGCCTAGAACCGCCGCATGGCCTAAAACCCCGGCAGGCTCTCCAACCTTCGTGCGCAAAAAATGATTCGTGTCGACAATATCAGCAAGCAGAACAGCCATCAGATCCTGTTCATCGAGGCTTCCGCCTCGTTGCAAAAAGGTGAGAAGGTCGGCCTCGTCGGCCCCAATGGCGCCGGCAAGACCACCCTATTCCGCATGATGACCGGGCAGGAAGATCCCGACGAGGGTCAGGTGTCGGTCGATCGCGGCGTCACCATCGGCTATTTCAGCCAGGATGTCGGCGACATGGCCGGGCGCAGCGCCGTGGCGGAAGTCATGGACGGCGCCGGGCCGGTCAGCATCGTCGCCGCCGAACTGCATGAGCTGGAGACGGCCATGGCGGACCCAGATCGCCTCGACGAGATGGACGCCATCATCGAACGCTATGGCGAAGTTCAGGCCCGTTACGAGGAGCTGGACGGCTATGCGCTCGACGGCCGCGCGCGCGAGGTTCTTGCCGGCCTGAGCTTTTCGCAGGAAATGATGGACGGCGACGTCGGCGCGCTGTCGGGCGGCTGGAAGATGCGCGTGGCGCTGGCCCGCATCCTGCTCATGCGCCCCGACGCCATGCTGCTCGACGAGCCGAGCAACCATCTCGACCTCGAAAGCCTGATCTGGCTCGAAGAATTTTTGAAAAACTACGAGGGCGCGCTGCTGATGACCTCGCATGACCGCGAGTTCATGAACCGCATCGTGAAAAAAATCGTCGAAATCGACGCAGGCGGCCTGACCACCTATTCGGGCGATTACGAATTCTACATGCAGCAGCGCGCGCTGAACGAAAAGCAGGCGCAGGCGCAGTTCGAGCGCCAGCAGGCCATGCTCGCCAAGGAAATCGCCTTCATCGAGCGGTTCAAGGCCCGCGCCTCCCATGCCGCACAAGTGCAGAGCCGGGTGAAAAAACTCGAAAAAATCGAGCGGGTCGAACCGCCGCGCCGGCGCCAGACCATCGCCTTCGACTTCCCGCCAGCGCCGCGCTCAGGCGAGGAGCTGGTCGGGCTGAAAAACGTGCACAAGCGCTATGGCGCCCGGATCATCTACGAGGGCCTAGATTTCCAGGTGCGCCGTCGCGAGCGCTGGTGCGTCATGGGCCTGAATGGCGCAGGCAAGTCCACATTGCTCAAGCTGGTCGCCGGCGTGGCCGAGCCTGACACCGGCGCCGTCGCCTTGGGCGGCAGCGTCAAGATGGGCTATTTCGCCCAGCACGCCATGGAGGTGC
>Ga0302319_10017816_pt1 | contig 12981 bp, 9 predicted proteins | sample Bog_T0_2_FD_203319 | JGI IMG/M metagenome (GOLD analysis project Ga0302319, IMG submission 203319) | Peat permafrost microbial communities from Stordalen Mire near Abisko, Sweden - Bog_T0_2 | ecosystem: Environmental > Terrestrial > Soil > Wetlands > Peat | place: Sweden: Abisko, Stordalen Mire...
TTCGCATTCGCCTAGTATGACGCAACCCAAACCTCTGCCATAATTCACATATGACGTCCCCGACACTGCCCCTGTCGATGACCGAAGACGCCTATTTCGAGTTGCTCGAAAAAAGCATCGACAAATTTTTTCGACAAATACGAGTACTGGAATGGCGTAGCGGTTGCCATGGCGGGCGGGAAATCCGTCCATGTCACGATCGAAATGAACATTGGCAGCGAATTATTCCAGCAACTCCGAGGGAAGACGTGTATTCCCCGCAACTCCAGCCAGGCCGTCAAACTCTCAGGTTCCAGAGGCTATGTTTTCCCCGATGTCACTGTGGTCTGTGGGAAGCCTGAATTCGTTACTAAGCGAGGCATCGATTGCCTCCTCAATCCCACTGTCATACTCGAGGTCCTCTCCCCCTCCACCGCCGCCTTCGACGAAACCCAAAAACTTCTCGCCTACACCGCCCTCCCCACCGTTCGCCAGTACCTCGTCGTCGCCTCCGACCATTACGCCGCCAAACTCTACTTCCGCTCATCTCCTGAGCAAACGTGGAGCGTAAACCTCTACGACAACCTTACCGACACCATCCATTTCGATAGCTGCGACTGCAAACTCACCCTCGCCGAGATCTACACCGGCGTCGACCTCCCTCCTTTCAACGGCTTCAACTGACTCCGCACTGAAACTCACGTATTCCTGGCCCTAACCCCCTCCCCGGTGTTACAGTCCGTGCCATGACGCTTCGCAAAGGTGTATACATCGTTCCCACCACTCGCTGGTACATCGAAAGAACCGTCTGGCTGATCGCCGGAATAGTACTGCTCGCCAGCACTGCCCTCGCTCTCCTCGTAAACCCGCTCTTCATCCTCGGAATAACGGCCACCGGTCTCGTCTCCATCAACGTAGCGTTCACTGGCTTCTGCCCCGTAGGCAGCGTGCTTCAGTTCTTAGGTTTTACTCCCATGCTGGGGGCGGGACGCTCCACCCGCCACGGGCTCTACTTCATGCAGACCGATAAGTGGTACCTCGAACGTCGCATCTACCTCGCGGTTGGCTTCAACATCTCCGTAGCCTCGGCCCTTATCCTCACCGTAAGCCCGTGGTTCAGTCTCTGTACGCTCTTCGTGGGCGGAGCCATGGTCTGGTTCGCCGCCACAGGCTACTGCGTCATGGCCAACGCCCTCTATTGGATGGGCGCCGAACCCCGCCTCAACCCGGAAACCGCGCCTTCCCCCCGCTGCGCCGAATGTGGCCTCTCCGGCATCTGCGGCGGCGGCCACAGAAAGCCAGCCCCCTCCCTGATCGCGCTCAACTAAGCTGAGGCAAAGGCGCTTTCGCCTGCTCATGCTCATCGGTCTTCTATCGTCGGCCATCGATCCGTTGACAACTTTTCCCCCGAAAGCGATCCTGCCTTGTCGCCACGACGACGGCAGCGAGGTTGAGACAGTGTCACGTTGCGAAGACAGGTGACAATGATCGGCAATGCTGCGTCGTCCGCGCGCGCGGCCCCGATTTCCGGTATCCTGTAAAGCAATGCGGCCCGTAACGGTCACTATAGCCCTCCTGATCTCGGCGTCGGCTGTCTTCGCTTCCGATCAACGCGATTTCTCCGGCTCCTGGCGCCTCAACGCGTCCCGCAGCGACATCCGCGCCCCCTATGCCCTGCCCGACGGATTTCTCAAGGTGGCACAGTCCCCAACGGCTCTCAAAGTAGCCGCCGGCGCAAATGAATCCGCCGCCCTCGCCGAAGTCATCTACCCGCTCGGAGGCAAATCGCAAAAAAGCACCGTAGGCGAATTCACTCTTAACGTCGTCACCAAATGGGAAGGCGACGCCCTGCTGGCCAACACAATCGTCAGTGGCCGTGCCGGCTACTCCGCCGCGGAACGCTGGGAAAGGTCCCGCGACGGCAGCCGCCTCACCATCACTCGCACCCTGCAAAAGTCCGACGGCGAATCCGAGTCCATGCTGATTTACGAGAACACGACCGCGATCACTTCAGCCCAGGGCGCGGCGTCCCTCCTCAACGTCCCGCAGCCCGGCCCTGGCCATGAATCCGCCCCGCCCGCCGCCAACCCTGACGACTACGTAATCGCCCCTGGCACCCGCATTCTGCTGAGCCTCACCAACGCCGTCAACACGAAGCGTTCCGCGCCCGGCGACAGGGTCTACCTTACCACCGCCGTGCCGGTCTTCGTCAAAGGCCAGCTCGTGATCCCCCAGGGCAGCTACGTCACCGGCTCAATCACTGAGTCTTCCCGCGCCGGTAAGGTCAAGGGCAAAGCCGCCCTGAACTTCCGCTTTGAAACCTTAACCCTGCCCAACGGAGTCTCCCGCGACTTCCGCTCCCGCGCCGGCAGCGTCGACACCCAGGGCAGCCTCGACCGCAATGAAGGCCGCATCAAAGGCGACAGCAACAAAGGCGGCGACGCCCGCACTGTCGCCACAACCACCGCCGCGGGAGCCGGTATCGGAACCATCGCCGGAGCCGCCACCGGTCATTACGGCATGGGCATTGGCATCGGTTCGGCCGCCGGAGCTGCCGCCGGACTCGCCACCATCCTCGGCTCGCGCGGACCCGACATCGTGATTCCCCCCGGCACCACCATGGAACTCGTGCTCGACCGCGAGATCCGCTTCAGCCCGCTCGAAGTTCTTCGCTGACCGGCCTGCCGATCACCCTGTAGATCGTAAATCCCAAAACGTTCATCCCCGCCACCGTCCCTCCCACCTTCAGCGTGAAGTTCCACGGATTGGGCACATCTATGATCGGAAACACCGACAGCACCACGCATAGCAGCGTCATCCCGAAGCCCGACACGGCGGCAATCCGCAGCCCCGTCGAAGCCCCCGCATGCCCCAAAATGGGGATCGCGAACATCGCCAGATAAGTCAGCCCGTAGAAGATCCCCGCCGCGCTCTGCAGCAACTGGAAGGCCTCCTGCCTGCCCGCGCCCGCAATGCCGGCCAGAGCCAGCGCCAACGTCACAGCCGTCACGAAGAGCGTAGAGTTCACCGGCGTCCGCCGCGTCGGATGCAGCTTCGTGAACCACTCCGGCAGCAGCCGGTCCCATCCCGCCACCATTGGCAGCCGGCTGTTCACCGCGAAGTTGATGCTCGATTGCGCCAGCCGCGAAATCAGCAGCACCGCAAAGAACCCCGAAGCCACATATGCCGCCACTCCCAGCGGCCGCGCAGCCACGCCGATCGCCTGCAGCACCGGACTCACCAGATCCACCTCGCTCGGCTCCATCACCGCCAGCACCGCGCCCGTGCCAAAGATAAACAGCGCGGCGATAATCGGCGCGGAGATCACCACCGACCGGGCAATGGAACGCGCGGGGTCTTTGCATTCCCCCGCAAACACCGCCACATACTCGAAGCCGCCCAGGGCGAAGAACGCCAGCTTGCCCAGGATGTTGAGGTTCAGCAGCGTCAATGGCGGAGGCTTCAAAGACAGCGTGGCGCGGGTATGCGGCACGAAGTTCGCCGCCAGCAGTGCGGCGATCAGAATCAGCACCGTGATACCGCCCACGTTATAGATCCACTTGCCCACAACCAGCCCGAGGATAGAAACCGCCGCAAGTCCGGCCATCAGCGCTGCCGTAACCGCGGCCAGAACCAGCTTGTTCTCCGCCAGCGGCAAGGCTGAAGGCCCGATCGCATACGCGAGGTTGGTCACCGTCGTGATCCCGATCTCCGACATCAGGGTCATCGCATAGATCCACAGGTTCCATGCGACCAGAAAACCGGCCAGATCTCCCAACGCCCCGTGCGCCCATTGATAAAGGCCGCCTTCGAGCGGGCGCCAGTTGTTGAGCCGGATCACCACCATCGCGGTCGGGATGTAGAAGAGCACAATGGCCGTAAGCCAGAAGACCGCATGGGCCGCGCCCAGCTTCGCCGCGAACCCGAAGTTGCTCAGCCCGACCACGAACAGAATCTGCGTGAGCACCAGATCGCGCACACCCAGTTCGCGCTTCAGAGCCGCGGAAGACATTCGCCATTATAGGCACGTGCGACAATCCGGCCATCGAGGTAAATGAATGCGGCTTTGGATATTCCTTTTGACCGTCCTGTCCTGCGTTGCCCAAACCCGGTTCGATGTGGCTTCCGTAAAACCCGCCGTCGTCCCGCCTGGCGCCCGCATCCGTACTTTCATGAAAGGAGGACCGGACACTGCCGATCCCGGCCGAATTACCTGGACCGGCATCACGCTCACCACCGTCCTCCAGCGCGCCTTCGACCTGAAACCCTTTCAGCTCACCGACCCCGACTGGCTCTCCGTCGAGCGCTACGATATCTCCGCCACCCTCCCTTCCGCGGCGTCAAAGGAACAGTTCAAACAAATGCTGCAAAACCTTCTGGCCGAACGCTTCCGTCTCGCCTTCCATCGTGAGACCAAGGAACTGCAGGGCTATGAACTGGTCGTCGGACGAAACGGGTCCAGGCTCGCGCCATCGAAAGACGAAGGCCCCGACGTTCCCATTACCGAATCTCCCAAAACCGACGCCAAAGGCTTCCCCGTCCTGACCGCTCCCGGTCTGGCGATGATGGAAGGCGTGCAGGGAACGGCCGTGGTCTCTTTCCTCACCGCGCGCGCCCAGCCCGTTTCGTCGCTCGCAGAGACTCTCGCCAAAGAGTTCCGCCTGCCCGTTGTCGATAAGACAGGCTTGACCGGCAGATTCGATTTCACTCTGGAATTCGCGCCTCAGGCGCCCGGCGCCGTCACCATCGAAGCTCCCGAAGACGCCGCTCCTAACCTGATCTCCGCCGTCCCGCAACAACTGGGACTTCGGCTCGAGTCGAGGAAGATCCCGGTATCGATCCTGATCGTGGACAGCGTCGATAAAGTCCCGGCGTCGAATTAGTTCGGAGCTTCGAACGTAACCGTGACCTGAGACCCGAACCGCTTATAGTCGTTGTAGCGAATCACCAGCTTCTCCCGAATCGGCCCGTTCCGAAAGTAAAGCGTATCGTCCGCCATCGTCGACGCCGGAAACCAGAACCCGTTCACCAGCTTCCGCAGCGTCACGAACCTCGGAAACAGATTCTCCTGCTTTGCCGAAACCATCTGCGGCACCGCCTGCCCTTCGCTCTTCACCACCGAAAAATCGTCCTGCCGCACCCAGATCATCCCGTCGAACCAGCGCCCTCCCGAACCGATCTGCTTCGGCCGAATCCGCAGCGCCCAGCAGTTCACATTGTCGATCGGTTCGCCGCCCTTATAATCCACGTCGTAATTCCACAGCTGCTCCGTCGTCAGAACGAAAGGCTGAATATCGCGAATGTCGGCGAAATCCTCCGGCGTCATCTTCAGGTCTTTGAGGTTCGATACCGGCTCGCCCACGAACTGCTCCGTGCGCTCTCCGCTCGGCGAAAAGATCACCTCGCGGGTCTCCTTGTATTCGCCGTTCTGCCCTCCGCGAGCATCCAGTTCCAGCAGCCGAACCGACTGCGTGTACGCATAGTGGCTGCGCTCGGCGGCAGTCTCGGTTTCGCGCTGCGCCACCCGTTTGGCGATGTTGCCCGGCGGGTCCGCCGCATTCAGGCCGAGGGCCGCCAACGCGATCGCGGCTGTCAAATAACCCAGCATTCGATCACTATTTTATCGCCCGCTTTTGGCGTCGAGCACGCTCCGGATCGCCTTCAGCAGAACAGCCGGGGTGAACGGCTTCTGCAGATACGCAACGTCGCGGTCCGGAACGCCGCCGTTCAGTACCACGTCGTCGGTATAGCCGGAGGTGAAAAGAACGCGCAGCCCGGGATGGCGCGAAAGCAGCTGAGTGGCCAGTTGCGGCCCCGTGGTGTCCGGCATCACCACATCGGTGAGCAGCAGATCGATCTGGTCCTCGCGCGCCGCCGCGATCTGCCGAGCCTCGGCGCCGGTGGACGCAGGCCAGACCTGGTAGCCGTTTTCCGTGAGAATGCGAGCGATCAGCCCGCGAACCCCGGTCTCATCCTCGGCCAGCAGAATCCTCTCACGCCCCTGCGGGCTGACCGCCGCCCCCACCGGTTCCCCGACGGGTTGCGCGTCGACGGCGGGAAACAGCAGCTTGAACGTCGTCCCCACGCCGCGCTCGCTGCGGACGCGGACATGGCCGCCGCTCTGCCTCACGATGCCGTAGACCATCGACAAACCCAGACCTGTTCCCTGCCCTGGCGGCTTGGTGGTGAAAAAGGGCTCGAAGATGCGGCCGCGCGTCTGCTCATCCATCCCGACGCCCGTATCGCTTACGGACAGCATCACCCAGGCGCCGGGCGTGAGTTCGAAATAAGCGCGCGCATCGCGCTCGTTGAGATCGAGGTTGCTCGTCTCGATCAGCAGCGTCCCTCCCCTGGGCATGGCATCGCGGGCATTGAGGGCCAGGTTCAGAATCACCTGGTCAAGCTGCCCTGAGTCTGCTTTTACGCTGCGAAGCGCGGGCTCGAGCGCGGTAACCACCCTGACCTGTTCGCCGATCAAACGGGTCACCATCGGCTCGATGTTCGCCACCACGCGGTTAAGATTCAGCACCGTCGGCTGAAGATGCTGCTTGCGGCTGAATGCGAGCAGTTGGCGGGTCAGGCTGGCGGCCCGCTCACCGGCCTGCAGGATCGCCTCCAGTTCGGGCAGAAACTGGCGCGGTGCGGACTCGTCGGAGATCAGCAGACGGCAGTAACCGTTGATGATCGTGAGTAAATTGTTGAAGTCGTGCGCCACGCCGCCCGCCAGTTGTCCGACGCTTTCCAGCTTCTGCGCCTGCCTGTACTGTTCTTCGAGCGACCGGAGTTCGGTAACGTCGCGCACGCAAACAACATTGCCGGATGCTTCGCCCGAAGGGCTGAGGAGATCCGAAACCAGCAGCTCCACATGACGCGGGTCCCCCTCCTCTTGGGGTACCAGCCGATCGCCGGACTTCAGTGCCGGGTCATCGCCCGGGCTCAGCGTAAGCAGTTTCTCGACGCGCATTCCGCGGGCTTCCTTTAAGCCGCGTCCAAACAGGGTTTCGGCGGCGCGGTTCAGATACGTAACACGGCCATTCGGCGCGGTGGCGAGAATTGCCTCGCTGGTTTGCGACAACAACTGTCCCTGGTAATCGAGATGCTCCAGCATTTTCCGAAGACGACCGTTCAGCCGGCCAACGTACGCGGTCGTGACCGCAAGCCCGAGCGCTACCAGCGAGAGCAGCAGCATCGCTGCGCCCCAATGCTGGCGGATGGCGCCGCTCAGCGTGACCTTGCCGTAATCAGTGTAGGGATCGAGGTGCAATTCGCGCAGGCACTCGTGCAGCGGCGCATAATTCATGGCAAGCGTGAAGCCGGGTGGGTTGGGTGCGCGCGCCGCCTCGCTGCCCTCCGGTATGTTCAGCAACGCCACGGCCACCGCGGAGGCAAGCGTAATCGATACATGGGGCGCTTTGATAAACGGCGCTGCCGGATAAAGCCTGGTGCTGAGCGGGAACGGGAATCCCGCGGCATCGGGCTCCTGCTGCGGAGGAGGAAGAAACCGGAACCAGGTTTCGCCGCGCCCCGCCAGTCGCGCCGCGCCCTGAGACGTAATCACCCCGGCATCGGCTCTGCCCTCGCGCACTGCCGCCCAGGCATCGTCCGTCGCCTTTGCAGGAACGGCCCCCGCGAAGCGCAGTTCCGCGAAATCGCGTCGCGGGTCGATGCCCAGATCCACAAACTCACGCCAGGCCGCGACCCAGCCCATCGAATTCTCCAGGTAAACGATCACCCGCTTGCCGCGCAGATCGCTCAACCCGCGAATGCCTTGATCGTCCTTCCGGCAGACGATTGCCGAACCGAACAGCGCCGACTCCTTGTCGGGAGAGTAACCATATTTGGCCGTCGCGATCACTCGAGCGTTAGATCGTGCCTCCAGCGCCGGAAAGCCGAGAGGCGAGACCGTGGCGAATTCCAGTTGCCCTTTCCGGAACGCCTCCGCGATCTCGCCACTGGTGGAAAACTCGACTACCTGAAATGAATAGCCAGGGATCTTCGAGGCCAGATACGGGCCTAAGGCATTGTTCGATTCCGGATCCTTCGCATCGGGCGCGGCCGCCACCATGCCAATGCGTACCATCGGCAGGTCGTGCTTCTCCTGACACCAGGAGCAGGGTGCCAGCAATGCAAGCGCAATCAGCAGCTCCGGTTTTGCAGACATGGAAACCTTTGCCCAATGCTAGCAAAAATCCGAGGGCTTTTTCGTACGAATGCTATGATGCCCACGATGAAGCCCGCGCGCCGTTTCGCCGCAACGGTGCTGGTGGGCTGGACCGTTCTGGCCCTCGCGGCCGTCCTCTACACCCACATCGGATCGATCCCCGCTGCGATTGCGATACCTTTGGGCGCCGCGTTCCTGATCGAGTTCCCGTTCTATGTCTTACCGGCCTTCTCACCGGAACGTTTGAACCGGCCGTGGGTACTGGCCGCAACCTGCCTGGTTCCGTATCTTGTCTACAGCATTCCTACCGGCGAATTCCGCCTCGCAAACCTTGCCATGCTGGCCGGGATAGCCGTCGTGCTCGCCTTCTGGTTCGCAGTCCTGCCTCAGCATCCGGTCACCGATTTCCTGTTCCTCGCAGCCGCGGCCTCCGTCTATCTTTCAAAGGTCTTCGACACAATCTACCTGTCCCCGATTTCTAAACTGCAGATCTCAACTCTCGGCCACATCATGCTGATCCGCCTCTGCGCGCTGGCGATTCTCGCGATCAAGCGGGACCAAACGGTATCGTTCCGTTTCCTGCCCACCCCGCGCGAAATCCGCGTTGGCCTGATGTGGTTCGCGGCGCTGGTGCCCGCCTGCGCGATCGCGCTTTGGGCCGTGAAACTCAACGCCACGCCGCACGCGGCCCGCAACCCCTGGCTCGTCATTCCTGAGTTCCTGGGAATCCTCTGGGTGGTCGCATTATCCGAAGAATTCGCGTTTCGGGGACTGCTGCAGCAATGGCTCGAAAAATGGACCGCAAGCCCCCTCTTCGGCCTGCTTGCGGCCTCGGTTTTCTTCGGCTGCGCGCACCTCGGCTTCAACCGCATCTTCCCCAACTGGCGCTTCGCCATAGTGGCCGCCGTGTTCGGACTCTTCTGCGGTCTGGCGTGGCGCCAAACCCGTACCATTCAATCGGCCTCCGTGACGCACGCGCTGGCCGCCACGCTTTATCGGGTATTCTTCCAGTAACAAGTGCGCTGTCTCCTTCTGTTCCTCGTTCCCGTCTTTGTGGACGCCGCAAGTCTCACCCGATATGCGCTGGTGCTCACCGATCCTCCCGCGGTTTCAGCCGGCGTCCGGCCCGCTCAGGAAGCCGCGCGAGTGCGCCTGGCCAATGCTCATGCATCAGTGAAAGCGCGTCTGCGCGCTCGCGGCATTCCCATCGCATCGGAGTCTTCCATCCTGCTCAACGCGATCTTCGTCAACGCGGATTCGGCGCGTCTCGCCGATCTGCAGGCGATTCCCGGAGTTCTTTACGTGGCCCGCGTTCCGCGCTTTCACCGATCGCTCGACCGCGCCATACAGTTGCTCAATGTTCCCGCTGCATGGACGCAGTTGGGCGGAACTTCCAACGCCGGGGCGGGCGTGAAGATCGCGATCATCGATACCGGTATCGCCAACACCCATCCGGCATTTCAGGACGCAACGCTCAAACCGCCCGCAGGATATCCGGTTTGCAGCATCGCGCAACAACCCTTCGCCGCGCTCGATTGCACGCAGTACACAAACAACAAGATCATCGTGGCGCGCAGCTACGTTCCGCTGATTTCCGGCGGCGCAGGCGCCGTGCCAGCGGCCACTTCGCGGCCTGACGATAATACACCGCGCGATCGATCCGGCCACGGCACAGCGGTCGCGATGGCTGCCGCGGGAGTGACGAACACCGGGCCTGCGGACACCATTACAGGCGTTGCTCCGAAAGCGTTTCTGGGCAGCTACAAGGTTTTCGGATCGCCGGGTCTGAATGACTTCACGAGCGGCGATGCGATCATCGCGGCGCTCGAAGACGCGTATTACAACGATTCGATGGATATCGCGGTGCTGGCATTAGGCGCGCCGGCGTTGTTCGGGCCTGCCGATGCGGGCGGTACCTGCGGCGCTCCTTCGGGAGTTGCCTGCGACCCCGAAGCGGCCGCGGTTCAGAACGCGGTGAATGCCGGGATGATCGTGGTGGTTGCGGCGGGCAATGAAGGACCGACGCCGAACAGCATCGATTCTCCCGCCGATGCTCCTGGCGCCATTGCCGTAGGGGCGATTACGAATACGCATAACTGGTCGAACCCACTGACGGTCGGGACGCGGATCGCTGTCGCGACCTATCGCTCACTGCTGGGCAACGGCCCCGCGCCCAATCCATCGCTGTATGCGCCGCTTGCCGACGCCACCAACGCCGGCGATCCCTACGCCTGCAACATCCTCAACGCCAACTCGCTCAACGGAACTTACGCGCTGGTGCTGCGCGGGACCTGCACCTTTGTTACTAAGGTTCAGAACGCACAAGCGGCCGGCGCCGCGGGGGTGATCCTGATCAATAACCCCGGCGACGATACGCTTGTGTCGCCGAGCGGGCTCAATGGCGTGACCGGCATTCCCGCAACCTTTATCGGCTATGACGATGGCCAGACTTTGCTCAACAACCTGCCCGCGAATGCAGCCATGGGCACGGCGCTGACACCCTTCGATGTCACCACAGGAAATCAGATCGCGAGCTTCAGTTCGCTGGGCCCTTCGATTACCGGATTACTTAAGCCCGATATCTACGCTGTGGGGACAAACCTATACCTTGCCGGACAGTCCTACGATGCCGGCGGCGATCTGTTTACTCCCACCGGTTATCTCGTCTCACAAGGCACCAGCTTTGCGACGCCGCAGATCGCCGGTATTGCAGCGCTGGTGAAGCAGAATAATCCTAAGCTGACTCCGGCGCAAATCCAGTCAGCCGTAATCAATACGCAAGCGAACGCTGCTCTGGCACTTGCCGCTAACATTTCAGCGTCGCCGACCAATGCTTCGTTTGGAGCTATCCCCGCCGCGCTTCTGCCGGTAACGCAAGCCATCCGGCTCACTAACACTTCAAGCGCGGCTGTAACCCTTACGCTCGCGCTCGACCATAGCCCTCAACCGGTGCTCGATAAGACAACTCTCAGCCTCGCCGCAGGGCAATCCGGAACCGTCAACCTTACAATCTCTGGCGGACTGCCCGCGCCCGGCATGTATCAGGGAACGCTCACGGTCAGCGGAGGCGCGACACCGCTCAAAATCCCCTACATGTATCTGGTGGGTTCCGGCATCCCGTGGAATCTCGTGCCGCTGGTGGGCAACAGCGACGATGGCACGGTAGGTCAGGCGACTTCGGAAGGCGCCATCATCATCCAGCTGACCGATCAATACGGCGTGCCGGTTCCTAACGCGCCGGTGACCTGGAGCGTGGCTCAGGGCGGCGGTTCGCTGGCGTTCGCCGATTCGCAAACCAACGCCTACGGACTAGCGGGGGCTGAGCCGACTTTGGGACCGACGCCCGGCCTGAACGACTACTTCGCGGTCGCAGGAGGTCTGTCCACCGACTTCACGGCCACCGGACTCGCGCAGCCCGCCATCTCGCCCAACGGCGCCGTCGACGCCGCAAGCTTCGTGCAAGGAAAAGCAATCGCGCCGGGTTCCTACCTCGCGATCTTCGGTTCCAACCTCGCGCCCGGCACTCTCATCGACAGCACAGCCAGTCTGCCTGTTGCATTGGGACCGGTCAGCGTCAGCTTCGATACCGCGACCGCGAGCCTGCCTGGGCACCTTGCGTTCGTAACCGGCGGGCAGGTGAATGTGCAGATCCCGTGGGAGCTTGCGGGGCAGAGTTCGGCGCAAATCAAAGTCACCGTGCAGGACAGCGCCGGAACGCTCTATACGCTTCCCCTCGCTCCTTACTCACCGGGCATTTTCGCGATTGTGGATGAGAACGGCAGCCTCGTGACGCAGTCGAATCCCGCGCTGCAGGGCCACAACATCACGATCTACTGCAATGGCCTGGGACCGGTGACGAATCAGCCCGCCAGCGGCGAACCATCGCCATCGAACCCGCTGGCGCGGACCATAGCTCAACCCACAGTAACCATGGGAACGCAGATCGCGATGGTGCTTTTCAGCGGGCTCACCCCGACCGCCGTCGGCCTTTATCAAATCAACGCGACGGTGCCGGCAACGGGAGCCGGAACGCAGTCCATCAACATCTCGATCGGCGGCGTCACCGGCAAGACCTCAAGTATTGCGATTCGCTGAGAACTTTTGAGGAGCACGGCTCGTATAATCGTAAGAACCGAGGTGCTTCGTGCATTCTTTCCGTAACCCCGCGCTCTTTATGGCTTTCTGCGGCACGCTGTCCGCCGCGCCGGCGCCCACGTTCTCAAAAGACGTGGCGCCGATCCTGCAACAGAACTGCCAGAGCTGCCATCGGCCCGGAGAGCCGACGCCGTTCTCGCTGATGAGCTATAAGGAAGCGCGTCCCTGGGCCGCGGCGATTAAGGAAGCCGTGCAGGTGCGCAAAATGCCGCCATGGTATGCCGACTCGCACTACGGCAAATTCGCCAATGATCGCACCATGGCCCAGAAAGACATCGATACCATCGCAGCCTGGGCGAATGGCGGTGCGCCGGAAGGCAATCCGGCGGATTTGCCGAAGCCGCTGACTTTCACGCCAGGGTGGATTATCGGCAAACCCGATCTGGCGGTCACGATGCCCGCTAAGTATCAGGTTCCCGCCGCGGGCACGATCGATTATCAGTACCTTCTGGTGCCGCTGAATCTGACCGAAGATAAATGGGTGCAGAGCGCCGAGGTCCGGCCGGGCAATCGCGCGCTGGTGCATCATGTGATCGCGTTCGTTCGCCCGCCGGATTCGAAGTGGATGCGCGATGCACAGCCGGGCGTGCCTTACATTCCGAAGAAGGGCGGCGAGGAGGGCAGCAGCGAGTTCCTCGTAGGCTATGCGCCGGGCATGCCGCCGGACGTTCTCCCGGAAGGACAGG
>Ga0302319_10017817_pt1 | contig 12981 bp, 14 predicted proteins | sample Bog_T0_2_FD_203319 | JGI IMG/M metagenome (GOLD analysis project Ga0302319, IMG submission 203319) | Peat permafrost microbial communities from Stordalen Mire near Abisko, Sweden - Bog_T0_2 | ecosystem: Environmental > Terrestrial > Soil > Wetlands > Peat | place: Sweden: Abisko, Stordalen Mire...
ACAGGAATAGACCGCCACGGGACACAAGTCGAACAAGGTGCGGTAGACTTCAACCTCCTGCGTGCGGACAGCGAGACGACTGACTTCTAGAGGGGCGGGGCGCTTCATGGGTAGATTGTAATCGCTGGGAAGGAGAGCCTTCGCTTATTCAAGAAACGCGTCGCTTTTAGACCAACCATGCATCGCTTGGCAGTGAGGACAGGAAACGGACTTATTTTCCAGTTTGGCAGTTGCAAAATAAACGGGATCCATGGTGATGCCGGTGAACACCTGTCTTTTCGTTGCGGAGCAAAGGATCATGATCTTTTTAGGCATGGATAATGTAGGGGGCATGGTTGCGACGGGTCTTTGAACAAGGAGAATCCTATAACGCGCCGGAGTATTGGCTAAATATTCCAACTTATAGGTTCGCTAAGTCATTTTTGAGCGGTCAGAATTTCTTCTCGATTTTCCTTAGCCCCATAACGCAACACGGTCTCGTGTTTGTCTGAGGCGTGTTACCGTTCGTCCCGTTCATGGCGATGCTCGAAAAGTTGGCGCTGTTGAAGATCGCGCTCTGGCGAGCCCCCGCCTCGAGCAACGCCTCTTGGGCTTCGGACTTCGATAATGACCTCCACCGTGCCGGCAGCCAGAGGTTCGGCTTTTCTACGGAATAGCGGTGGTAGTTTCATCGATCCAACGGGGGTAAAGTGGATCCCGAGATGCTCCGCCAGCGCAGGCAAATGCTTGCGCTCCAGGCCGGACTCACGCTCTTGGCTCACCGATGATGAGACTCCGAGCGGGTCGTGTGTTGTCGAGGAGAGGCGTGATAGGTATCGGAAACCAAAGCGAGATATATCTGCGAATGGCACTGGGGTTAACGCGGTTGGTCGTTGATTTTCTCGCGAGGCTGGACATTCGGATTTTTTGTAAGTGACTGATATTAGCCGCACTAAGTGCATTCTGCGGCAAGCCGTGCGCCGGGTTCAGGCGTGGTCAACGACGATACTTCGCGGCTTCACTCTATCAGGAGGGACCCTACTGCTTGGGTCAGAGCACAAGGTTTCCGACTGCTGCTTTTTAGGGCGTATTGGGGGGTCTAGTTCAAAGATTGAGGCGGGGCGTATTTGGGTTGATGGCTATTTAGTTAGCCGCACTGAGCGATGACTCGGAGCCGGTAATTGGCAAACGAGCGGAAGCCGTACGCTCTCCGCTGTATTAATATCATCTTTCTGTGGAAGCCCTCCGTGATGCCATTGTTGCTGGTAAAGCGCCACATCCGGACGATCTCCTCAGTCCATTCGGCTAGGGCCTTGGCAAAGACCTGGTCTCCCGGCACAAACCCGCTCACTCCCTGGCCGACCTGCGTTACGGTACCGGCGACGTACCCAACGGGCAAACTCGCGCAACCCTCATCGTGAAGCCGTGGTTTTCCTGGGTAGGGGTGCGGTCACAGGCGCTCGCGATGCCGCGGTCCCTCACCCGGGAATTGACTCGCGAGGGGCGCAACGCCATGCGTACCCGCCATCAACTCCGGACTGAAAGCGCCTGCAGCACGGCCTGCGGGCGAATTGGAAGGTCGCGACAACGAGCGCCTGTGGCGGCGAAGATCGCATTGGCAATCGCGGGGGCCACGGGCGTGGTCGCCGGCTCGCCAAGCCCGACCGGCACCTCCGTGCTGGGCAAGAACTCGATGTCAATCTCCGGTACATTTCCCATCCGCAACAACGGATAGGAATCCAGGTTGGTCGCTTTCGGCTGGCCCCGACTGAACTCCGTGCCTTCGTGCAATGCCATGCTCAATCCCCAAAGAGCCCCTCCTTGAACCTGAGCTTCTGCGCCGCCGGGGTCGATGATGGTGCCGGCATCGATGACAAAGGTAAGCTTCTCCGCGATGACTCCACCGCTTCGGCGATCAACCCGCACCCGTGCGGCGCACGCCACCCAAGTGGGCATATCACGTTCCTGGCCGAAGGTCGTAGCGATGCCGACACCGGTATCTATCGGTGTCGGCGTACCCCAACCGGATTTCTCGATCAGGCGCGAGAGCACTCTGGCTTGCCGCCGCGCTCCACCGACCGAATTCGGCGACGACCCCGCATTTCGGCCCGCTCCATCGAGCAAGCGGAGACGGAAGACCGCTGGATCTTCGCCGCTTTCACGAGCGGCTTCGTCCATGAAGCTTTCCAATGCCCAGTTGGCCCATCCAGGGCTGACCGATCGCAAATATCCCGGCAGGAACGTTCGTTCTGCCAGATCGTTACGCAACGCCCGAACGCGCTGCGCGCCCACTGTATACCAGTGGTCGGCGCCACTGATCGAGAAAGAGTCGAATAGGACGCCTTTCGGGTCCTTCGACAACAACGCTGGGGCGATGCACGCTGTCGGCCATCCCGCCGCCGCGTGATGCTCCATCGCGTTGATCTTGCCGTCGCTATCCCATGCCATGCGCATGAGCTGGGTGGACGGAGAACGGGGACAGTCGAAACGCATGTCGTCGGCGCGCGTGAAGACCGTCTTCACCGGCTTTCCCACGGCCTTGGCTGCGAGAGCGGCCACGACGGCATAGTCTTCACAGAGGCGCCGCCCAAAGCCTCCTCCTAGAAGGTAAGTGCGCAGGATGATCTTGTCCTCCGGGCGCCCCAGCGCCTTCGCCAGCAGGGTAACGGCGAGCGTCTGGAACTGGCTCCCCGTGTGAATTTCGAAGATACCTTCCCGTTCGAACGCCAGGGCATTGACCGGCTCCAGCGCGAAATGCATGACGGTGCTGGTCGTATAGGTTCGTTCGAGCGTCCGCTTGGCAGATGCGAAAGCCGCTTCGATTCCGGGGTCGTCCACCGGCCGGGCGCCGCCCTGTGGATTCGCGATCATTTCCCCAGCTCGCTTCTGAATGTCGGCTTCGGATGTATTGATCGCGTCACCGGTGGCCCAATCCACTCTGACGACATCGGCGGCGCGATTTGCGACCGCGAAGTTGTCGGCATATACCATGACAAAAGCCGGCGCGACGCCGGTAGGGTCGTCCAGGGCGAGAGACTGGATATATCCCGGCAACCGTCTGGCGGCAGAGTCGTCAATCGACAGGACCTTGCAACCATAACGGGTGGGGGGGATTTTAGGCCGGGCGAAAATCATCCCCGGCACGGCAGCGTCGATGCCATAGATCGCACGGCCGTCGATCTTGGCCGGAATGTCGAGCGCGGGCGTGACGCGCCCGATCAGACGGCGGGCGGCGGGCGACTTGATCGGAATGGTATCGAGTTGGCCGGCGGTGTAAGTGCGGCTAAGGTTGCCACGAAGGACAATTTCGCCGTAGGTAATCCCGCTCGTCCCCGAACGCACCACTCCCTGCTCCGCCGTGCATTCCTGGGGAGTGACGCCGAGTAGCTTGGCTCCTTCCTCGATCAGGGCGATGCGTCCGGCCGCGCCCGCTCTGCTCAGGACCGGGAAACCCTGCCAGACGGACCAACTGCCGCCGGTGATCATCAGACCCCATTTGGAATCGCTATCGACCATCTCGATGGTGACCTTGCGCCAATCCGCTTCCAGCTCCTCGGCGACGATCCGGGCGAGGGCGGTGCCGACATGCTGGCCCATCTCCGCCCGCGCTACGTGAACGACCACCGTACCGTCCCCGGCAACGCTATACCAAATGGTCGGCTCAAAGAGCGTGGCCGGATCGCCGGGCTTCGCCGAGGTGCCATGGGGCGGCTGCGCCAAAGCCAGGCCGGAGCTCGCGAAACCCAGCGCGACCCCCGACTCGAGCGCCAGGATGAGAAAGTCCCGGCGTGACCAAACGCCCAGTTCTCCCCGGCGGTGAGCGGGCCTAGGCATGACTGCCTTCCCGTATCCGCGATCCGGCGAGTTTGATCGCATTGCGGATTCGTACGTAGGTCATGCAGCGACAGAGGCTGCCGCCCATCACCGCGTTGATATTGTCGTCGCTGGGATCGGGGAAATCCTTCAGGAGCGTCGCCGCTTGCATGATCATTCCCGGCTGGCAATAGCCGCATTGCGGCACCTGCAACTCGAGCCAGGCCAGTTGCAGGGGATGCCTGCCCTCAGGGTGCAGGCCTTCGATGGTCGTGACGCTCGCACCGGCCACCGCCCCAACCGGCGTGATGCAAGAACGGGTCGCTCGGCCATCCACGTGCACGGTGCACGCGCCGCACATGCCAATCCCGCATCCAAATTTCGTGCCGGTGAGTCCAAGTTCATCACGGATTACCCAGAGGAGGGGGGAGGATTCCGAGCTCTTGATCTCCACCGGCCGATTGTTGAGCTGAAACGTTGTCATGAGGTTATTGGCATTTTGCTTTCAGCGCAGGGCCGTTGAACTCCGGCGGATCTCAGCCACCATCTTCTCGAGATCTTTCCACGGCGGGCGGCTCGTGCGGGTCCGGCGCAGGTAGGCGGCCAGCTCGGCGATCTCGCTGTCGCTGAAATCAGCATATGAGGGCATGACCAAACCGGCGGCGCCGTCTTTGCTCCCGACACCGTTCAACAGCACTTGGAGGAAGTTGGTCGGCTCCGTCATCGTAAGCGAACTGGAGAGCGCCAGCTCCGGGCGGGCGGAAGAGACCGACCCGGAGTTGTAGTGACAGGATAGGCAGGCGGCAGTGTACATTCCGGCGACGTTGTTGGGTCCTGTCTCGTGGCCCAGGCCGGAACCGGCCAGCACCCTTTGCTCCGTTTCATGGACGGACTGGGAATTGGATCCGGCTCCGTTCACTCCGCTGAAATAGACGGCGATCGCCCGAACCTCCGAGTCCGGGACCACGGGAAGCGCCAGCCCATCGCGAATGATCGGTGTCATGGTGGCGGACGTCGCTCCGTGCCATCGCGCGCGGCCTGTGCGCAGATAATCGAATAGCTCCCCTTCGATCCACGGGATCGGCGAGGGATTGGAGGCGGTGAGAGCCGGAGCAATCCAACCGTCGATCGGCGCGCCCGCATAGGCGAGCTTGTCCGATTCTCCACCGAGCGAATTTCTCGGGGTGTGGCAGCCTTCGCAGTCGGCTACCGCCTCGGCTAGGTACGCTCCGCGGTTCCATTCGGCCGCCTTGCCGGCATCAGGGCGGTAACGACCACTGCGGAAAAAGAGCAGTTTCCATCCTGCCTGGAGAGGACGAATATTGAGCGGGAACGGAATGGTATTGGCGGGGGTCTGCGCGACCACCGGCGGACGCGTCATCATATAGGCATACAGATCCTCCACATCTCCGTCCGAGAGCTTGGTATAGGCCCCATACGGAAATGCGGCGAACAGGTGCGACCCGTTGCGGGAAACGCCTTCCCGCAATGCTCGGAGGAAAGCTTCCCTTGACCAGTTTCCGATCCCGGTTTTGGGGTCGGGTGTGATATTGGTTCCGAAGATCACCCCAAAAGGCGTGTTGACCCCGTAACCGCCGGCGAACGGCTTGCCGTCCCGAGCGGTGTGGCAGGAGATGCAGTGAGCCTCTGCGGCGAGCACCTCGCCGCGCCTGATGGAGACGTTGGAAAAGGATCCCGGGGCTGGGGGCTCAACTGGAGCGATTGACGGTCGCCATGATAGAATCGCGAAGCCGAGCAGGCCGAGGGGCACGATGGCGACCAGTAGTATCTTACTGCGCGGACTCATGGCATCCCTTTGCGCCGGCGGAAATTGAGGGCGCCCACACAAGGGTCGAAAGCCACTGAACCGGAGAAGCTCGTGATTCTGGTGTACTTAAGAGCATCACCAAAGTCCACTATTTCTTCGGGCCCGTGCGGTCAGCGTTGCTGGCGGTTCGAAGAGTATAAAATGCGTCCTTCGCGGGCGAAAGCTTCTATTTCGGCAGTACGGTAGCCGACCCCAGAACGGATCTCATTCTTGGCTGCATCAGGGCCGTCGGGAATCGCCGGCCAGGCAATAGGCGGCGTCGCCGTTTTGGTCGCGGAACTGCTTAACAAATTCCTCCTTCGGGATCAGATCGTTTCCTTTTGCCCGGTAGTGGAACTGGAGGGCGCGCCGGCGTTTCTCGGAGTTGTTGTCCGGGGTGAAATGCGGAATCATGCCGTGGAAGAACAAAATTCCGCCGGGAGGAAGCGGGACGGCGAGCGTGCGGGCCGGGTCGAGGCGCTTGTCGGCGATTTCGCAGTCGCGTTGGGTATGCTCGTGACGGAGAGGCCCGATCTTGTGGCCACCGGGAAGGACATGCATGCAGCCATTCTCGACCGTGGCCTCGTCGAGCGCGATCCAAACGCCGCAGACGCCGTCCCAATTGCCCACCGAAAAATAGGCCACGTCCTGATGCCAGGGCTTCATGCCGCCGATCTTGGCCGGCTTGCTCAGGGCCATGGCGGAATGGAACTGGACTTCGGGGCCGAGAAGCCCTTTCAGCACCCCCTGAATTCCGGGATGCCGCCGGCCGAGGTAGTTGTAGATCGGGAGTTCACCGTCGAAGGCGTTGAAGTTGCGCGCCACCCCGTCCGCCTCGCCGGGGGGAAGGGTGCGGGGATCGACTCCGGCTTCGAAGTCGATGTTGAACTTGCCGACGGGACTCTTGGCCAACATGCCGCGGTAATTGCGGGCCCGGTCCTGGTTGCCTTGCCGCCACTCGAATTTCGATTCGGGATCCAGGGCGCGGCGAACCAGCACTTTCAACCCATCCATGGATTGGGAGATTTCGTCCTGGGTGAGCGCATCGCGATAGGCCAGGAAACCCTGTTCCCGGAAATGGCGGACGTCGGCGTCGCCGATCGAGTGGGGCAGGAGCTTCAACGTGCCGGGATCGATGGAAGTCATGATGGACGATTTATACTCCTCCGGTTCGCGATTAACAATGGACGGAAGCGTGATAATCTTGCACTATCTTAAGGTCGGTGGCATCTCACCAGGCCTTGCATTCCCAGGACGAAGCGCTTCTCCAGGACAGTCTGGAACTGACCGGACGGCAGGGGATCGTCCGGTTCGGACTCGAGGCACGGGTGGTACCGCGAGTGCGCACCGATTACGAACTCTGGTGCGTGCTGGAGGGAAGCGGCGAGGTGCGGCTCGATCGGGACTATCCCCTCCGCGCCGGACTCTGCTTCGTCTTCCAGCCGGGCGATCGTCCGGGGGCGGTGAGCGACCCGAAACAGCCGCTCACCGTGTTCTTTGCCCATTTCGAATGGAAGACGGGCGGTTCCGACCTTCCTTTTCCGAGGCAACCAGTGATATTCGACGATTTTTTCCTCCTCGAAAGCTGTGCCCGGGTGACCGCCGGCAGCGGTTACGTGGAGAAGGGGGGCGACCGGGTGGCTGCCCTCCTGGCGGCGCGCCTGGTGTTGAGCAGGATCATCGCGCTGGCGCGACACCGGTCTGGTCAGGCGCCCGACTTGGAAATGATGCGCATCCTCGGCGAAGTCCGCCGCAACCCGGCCCAAGCCTGGAGTGTGGCCGAACTCGCCCGCCGAGCCGGACTGTCGCGGCCGCATTTCATCCACCGGTTCAAGCGGGCCCATGGCATGACGCCCAAGCAATTCATTGTCCGGTCGAGGATCGACCAGGCCTGCCAGCTCTTGGAAACGACCTCCCTTTCGGTCAAGCAGGTGGCGGCGGCGCTGAACTACCGCGATGAGTATTTTTTCAACAGACAGTTCAAGGCGGTGATCGGCGCGCCGCCGAACCGCTGGCGGAAGCTGAATAGGGTGTAATGGCAGCCTTATAAGACACTGGTCGTATTGGTTGGGAGGCATTCTCTAGAAACGTACGCCGCCTTGGCGTAGACCTCATGCTTGATTTCGGGATTGGTCGGACCGAGCACGCCGTATTCGACGTGCAGGCGGTAAAGGAGGTTCTGCCCCACTACCCAGAAAACTCGGGGCCGAAGGAAAATACTATCTTTATATCGATGGTCCGAGTGACCAGATAGATAAGATGGGCGAAGCCTTCTGTCCGAAGTGAAGCGCGATTCGGGCGGGGCCTTCGAACGAGGTACCGCAGAGCTATGAAATTAGGACATGGGCGCCCTGGCATCAGGGCACCCAGAGAACGCGGCACCCGAGGTACCGGGCAAGAGGAGTCAGGTGATCGGCTTTGCCGAGCATGCTGAAGACACGATTACGCCTGGCGACGGCCGGAGTCGACCGCGGTAAAGCTGCTCTGCGCGCAGGTCTTGAAGTCGAATCCGGGCCGGACTTTGACATGCGCGCTGATCTCGACCACGACCGGGCCTGTATAGCGGCGCCGGCGCAAAAGGCGGAAATATTCGGCGTAGTCAATGTCGCCCTCCCCCGGCAACAGATAGTGACGGCGGCCGCCCTCCATGCGAGCATCCTTGACCTGGAGAAAAGTCGTATAGGGCAGCAGCATCGCCAGACTCTCGGCCAGCGAGATCCCCGTGAACTCGAAATGACTATAGTCGTAGTTTGCGCTCAGGGCCCGGTGGCTGGCGTGCTGGAGGATCCAGAGCAGTTTCTGCGGGGTGTCCACGGCGTTGCCGGCGTGGGCCTTGACCGCCAGGGTCGCCCCCGCCGCCGTGGCCGTGTCGGCGAAGAGACCGAAACGGTCCAGCAGCTTGGCCCGGTTCGGACCCCACTCCTCCGATACCCCATTGGATTGAATCTGAAGGTGAGGGCGTGTGCCGGGATCCAGATTGTGGCCCATTTGCGCCGCCGCCTTGATCGCATCAAGATTTTGCGCGAGGGCCGGACCGTCGTCCAGGAGGGAGGTCGTATGCGTAGTGAACCCGGAGATCTTTAGGCCGAGTGAATCGAGCATGCGCCGAAATTCGCGCCGCCCCGGTGGGAGGAGCACCGTCGGGTCGGTTGGGCCGGGTCCCAGATGGACTTCGACGTTCTTGTAGCCGATGGCGGCGATGTCGCGCAGACCTTCCTCCCAGGTATTGGCGCCAAAGATGGAGATGCCGATGCCCGGCCAGGCGGCCGATTCCGCCCGCAGAACTCGGGGCAGGACGGCGGCGGCTCCGGCCAGTTGCAAAAAGCGGCGGCGGGAAATCAGCGAGGGGATTTTCATGGGTTCGCAGGCGCTTGTCCGAACGTCGAGCTGACTGCTGGAGAACAGTGCCAGATACGGGATTTTTGACGGTCGGCTTCGGCCGACGGGCGCATAAAATCACCGACATAGAGCCTTTGCAATCCGCTATGCACCGCCGCCACCATGGCCTGCACCGCTGGCAAGCACGTCTATGTGGAAAAGCCCGGAAGTTACGACCGCCCCGGAGGCGGCCTGGATCGTGGCAGCGGCCCGAAAGCACAACCGGATCATGCGAATGGGAGCCCTGCGCTCCGGTCGGACGGTCGAGTGGGACCCGCTTAAGGGCAAGGCCAACCTAACCCCGGAACAGGCCGAATATTGGAGTATGGAATACGGCCCGAACTGGCGCCCGCTTGTATAACGATTCCGTCTCATCGTTCCCGGACGACATTGACGGCTGCACCGCCCCGGAATTAAAATGAATTACGGGAAAAAAAGCCGACTCATATAAATTCAGCCTCCGCCACTGAGATAGAGTGCGTAGAAACGCGTCTGCTCCCTTCTCGCGCCATCGAAGCTGATTCGTAATCGGAAGCGGCCGGCTGGCGGTACGATCGTATAACCTGTTTTCCAGCGAGCTGCGACATGGATTCCCGATTGCACTACGACCGCGGCATTGGTGTCGGAATACTCCGGAACTTGATGTTCCGTTTCATCCAACAGCTCGACCTTTAATCGGGCTTCAGGCGAAAGGCCGTCCGCGTTGAGACACACCTGGACTTTCGCTCGCGCTTCCAACGCGCAAGTGACAAACGATGCCGGTTCATCGGATCGCTTGGGGCTGATGGACCCAAAGCCGTCCCGGCGGAGCGTGGCCACACCAATACCTGCACCCCCGTATGGGCTGGTGATGTCTCCATCGATCCCACAGAAATAAACGAAAGTTTTGTCGCCGACGTTCACAAAACCCTGGCCTTGACCCAGTCCACCCGCCTCCCATGACCTGTCTTGGGCGCGGGCCAGGAATACGTAATCAGGCGATGGTTCACGAAAATGAACCCCGTCATTACTTAGGAGCAGCCCCAAGTCGATCGGATGATCTTTGGCATGAGGAGAGCCATGAAACTGGCCGTAAAGACCAAGCAGCACATTGCCACGGTTCCAAGTAGCCGCGGGCATATGGACTTCTTCGCCCCCGTTGGGCGGGGTTGAATGATAGCCCCAGCGCACAAAGCCCTGCGTCTTGGTATCAGACCAATGGAGAAAATCGTACGATCGAAAGATGCTCATGACGCGTCCACATTCCGAGCCGTCAGGCAGCCAGGCATAAGGCGAAAGCTGCTGCCCGGTGACATAATAAGTGCCCTGAAATCTGTTGAGTCCGCCCATCTCAAAATTCTCGTTGCCCAATTGTGCCGCCTCTTCGTCAATTTTGCCCTCCTGGTCAATTCGTGCCGGAATCGCCTGACGCCACGTAAGCCCGTCGCTGCTGTAGAATGGCAGAATATTGTTAATAACCGGCTTCGGCGCCCCCGAATCGGCATGCGCCCATACGAGCAGCATCATCTTGAAACGCTTGGCTGGAATGGGATCGTCTGGCTCATACAGAACCATCACGTTACCGACTCCTGGGGGATGAGGCGCGAGACGCACGATGTTGTTGTTCCTATTGCCGTGAAAGTCGACCAACTGAAGATCGGGCTTGGCCCATTTTAGCCCATCGTCGCTTTCGGCGTAGCAAACATGCCAGTCCAAGTAGCCCAAGTTATGGGCAAGATTATCCTCCGCTCGACGATCGGAAGCCAAATACCACATTCTGAATTTGCCCGCTTCGCGGCACATCGATCCCCAAAACTGCGCACCGCATTCGTCGGGAGATCCCTGCATTCCGTGCCGAACGACCGGATTCCCCTCGTACTCAATCGGCAAATGCATGGAAAGGAACAGGTTTCGGCGATAGGGAATCGAATAATCGTCGAAAGAAAATACTGTCAACATGTCCGCCGAAGCCGGATTCGCCGCAAAGCTGGTGCACGCCGGTTCCTTTGCTCCAAGGCAAACGACTGCCATGATCCCGAGAGCCGCAATTTTCAGTGCGGAGTACATTTTGATGAGACGAATTTGATTCGGATCGGGTCAACTTTTCGACCGCTCACATAAAGGACACCGGTTTCGAGAATGGAACCGGATCCGGGAGGCGTAAAAGTGGTGGCGGCCAAAGCATACAGGGAAGCGTATTGGGTCAGGTGCAGGACTGCGCCCAAGCGATGCAATAATTGTGAAACCGATACGATGGTGCCGTTCCAAGGCTGGGTCAAAATATTGGTAACCGACTCTTGACTAGAGTCATCCCAAGTGAATGCGACGGATAGTGCCAGCCAATTTGGTATAATGTCGATGCTGCGATGGGGTTCCGGTTGGAGCTGATCAGGCTCGATGAGCCCGGCGAAGCCGTGGCCCGATGAATCCTCTCCCGGGCACCTGATTGATTCAACGCGGGACCGGCACCAGCGGGTCGGGAATATCCCAGCCGTTCGCGCCGCGGACATTCGGGCGGCGCCGATACACGACTCTCCAAGTCAGGGCCAGCCGCCCACGCAGCCAATGAAGCCGGCCACCTCCGTAAGCTTCAGAAGGAACTCGGTCTCTCCTACTTCCGGAGAGATCTGCATAACGATGGTTTTTCGATCTTCTGCCCATTGTCGCCGCCGCATTTCATCCACCGGTTCAAGCGGGCCCATAGCATGACGCCCAAGCAATTCATCCTAAATTCCGCAGTTGAAACGAGGTTTTAGGGTCCGGAAGCGGCCAGATTGGCGAGGTCTTGGTCGCTGGTGGACATTTGATATTTCAACTGCGGCGCAGTCGTCCGGATCCATTCGGTGATCCGGGTGTAGCCGGTGCGCAATTGGTCGGCCCATCCACCCTTTATAGAGACTTGGAGCTCTTTCTGTCGCCCCGATTCCACGAGCCGTGCCGCGATCAGGAGGAACCATCGTCGGCCTCGCTTGGCCTCGGTATGTTTTTGCGGCACGATGAAGCGGACAAACAGCACCCAAAGGTTGTAGACCATCAGGAGCAGACGGGCCGCCAGCTCGGTCGTTGACCTGGACTTGGCGCAGAAGCCGCTGAAGCCCCACTGATTCTTGAGTTCGTCGAACACGTTTTCGGTATCGGCGCGCTTACGGTAAAGCTCCTGGATCTGCCAGGGATTGATGCTCTCGGGCAGGTTGGTCACGTAGACCGCGAACTCGTGTTTGTTCCGGTCCCAGAACTCAGAGTTGCTCGCCGCTCGGATCACTCCCTGGAGCGTTCGGGCAAAGATGACCCGGCGGGCGGTCTTCCAGCCCGTAAGCAGAATGCGGCCCTCGGCCACCTGGCAGGACTCGTGGCCGCCAGATCCCTGCCAAGCGTCTTCCCGCACCCGGCAGAGGGCTGAGCGCACCAGGTTCGTCAGCTTCAACTTGAACAGAAACTTCGGCCGATCAACCGCTTCCTCATGCCAGCTCATGATCGCATCGTGGCCAAGCCCAAGGTCGCCGCGGTTCAGCCAGATCTTTCGTTCTCCCAGCCAGCGCTGGGCATCGTGCATCGCTTCGTGCCACTCGGTCGCCGTGACCGTGTCACCCGCACGGAACCGGTACGCCGGGCAGAGGCGGGTGTGGGCAATGACTCCGAGCAGCGGGTGGAAGCTGCGTCGGCCAGGCTTGCCGGGATTGTAACCGACCTCGGCTCCTTCCTGGTGCCCATACTTTGGCTGCACGGTGGAGTCCCAATCCATGATCAGCGGATCCGGCAGCGCCCGCCACATCGGCTGGACATTGCGCGCGATCCACTCCGCCCCGAGAGCGGGGTCTACCGATTGGAAGAAACGTCTCACGGTATCGTCACCGACCACCGACTCCATGCCGAAGATCTCCGGAATCGTCGGATCCTCCCGCAGTCGCTCGATATGCGAAAACCTTCGGCCATCGGTCAGCGCCGTGAGCATGAACGACTGCAGGACGTCGTAGACCGGAGCCGCGTTCGGACTCGTCCGCTTCACCGGACAATCCGCGGCCAGC
>Ga0302319_10017818_pt1 | contig 12981 bp, 12 predicted proteins | sample Bog_T0_2_FD_203319 | JGI IMG/M metagenome (GOLD analysis project Ga0302319, IMG submission 203319) | Peat permafrost microbial communities from Stordalen Mire near Abisko, Sweden - Bog_T0_2 | ecosystem: Environmental > Terrestrial > Soil > Wetlands > Peat | place: Sweden: Abisko, Stordalen Mire...
GTCTCGCTAGGAGCCTGTCGGGCATAGATTAGGTAACGGAGCCTGCATCGCATGGGAGCAGATTCTGTTTTATCGTTGTCCCATGGGCCAGAACTTTTTTCCTGACACGGTCAACCAGACTCTTTTATTTCCACCCTCTCTTCACGACTGGCTTCCCGATGGCCACCTTGCCCGTTTTCTGGAGGACGTTGTAGGGGCGCTTGATCTGAGCTCCATCTACGCCTCTTACGCGGAGAAGGATGGCCGTGGTCAGGCGGCCTACTCTCCCGAGATGATGGTTCGCCTTCTTTTGTACGGTTATGCGACGGGCGTGTACAGCTCGCGCAAGATTGAGACACGCACATTCGAGGACGTGGCCTTCCGTTATCTTTCCGGCGACCAGCACCCGGACTACGACACGATCGCCGAGTTCCGCAAGCGTCATCTAGAGGCGCTAGCCGGATTGTTCACTCAAGCCCTTTTGCTGTGCGAGAAGGCTGGTTTGGTCAAACTTGGGCATTGCGCAGATCGTGGCGAATCTGGAACAGATGCCGGAGAAGGTCAGCGCTGACACTGGCTACTTCAGCGAAGCTAATGTGACCGAAGAGTCCGTAAAGGACGTTGATCTGTACGTGGCCACAGGCCGCGAGAAGCATAGCGACACGCCGGAGCCGATCGGCGATCCGCCACCTGCCGGCGCGAGGCCGAAAGAGGCGATGCACTACAAGCTACGAACCGCGGACGGGCGCGAGGTGTACAAAATGCGCAAGGCGATCGTCGAGCCAGTCTTCGGACAGATCAAGGAACAGCGCGGCTTTCGTCGTTTCAGCTTGCGCGGAAAACAGAATGTTGGCCGCGAGTGGAGACTGGTCTGCGCGGCCAGCAACCTGCTGAGGCTGTTTCGGGCAGGTTGGGTTCTGGAAATGGCATAAAACGGCGGGCAAATGGGCGTTTTATTTGAAACGGTGCAGAAAGCTCGCAACGCGCGACCAACAGGATTACTGCCTGCGCGGCCAGGCTCAGAAACCAGGACTCAAAACGGACGGCTCGCCTTGGATATAGCACTATGGCCGACAGGCTCCTAGGGAAAATCAATTCGTTGCTGTCATGAGCACCGCCTGGAATGCCGGCTTTGGCTGGCCGTTGCGGTCAAAGAGCAGAGGGTAGGATGTTCGTCCTCTGACGGGCCAGTTATTCAGCCACGATTGTGCGTCGGTGAGGCCCCACAGAGTCACACGATTGACCACATCGCGATGTTTCCAATAAACAGCGAAGAGCTCGGCATAGCGCTTTGTCAGAGCCTGTTGAACATTGTCGGGCAAGCCGTTTGGATAGGGATTGAGCCTGGCAGTGTCTTCAACCTTGAGCGAGACATCCGCGGTGCGTCCCCACGCTGATGGCAGCACATCGATGTCGAGTTCTGTGATCGCGACTTTGACGCCGCTGGCCGCCAGATCCGTGATGGTGGATTCTTCATCTGCGGCCGACGCCCCGTCCAGGTGCAGGTGTCCCTGGTTGCCGACTACCGCGATCGGAACGCCAGCCGCCTGCAACCTCTTCACAATAGCGATCGCGCCCTTGCGCTTTGCTGGAGTCTCAAGGTTGTAGTCGTTGTAGTTCAATTGAGCGGTGGGATCCGCATCGTGTGCAAACTGAAATGCCTTGACGATGTAGTCCTCTCCGATAATCTTGAACCAGAGCGACTGACGCAGAGTTCCGTCCTCGTTCAAGGCTTCGTTGACGACATCCCAACTGTTGATCTTCCCCTTGTAGCGGCCCACCACCGTCTGTATGTGGTCGTGGAGGCGCTGCAGCAAGGCATCGCGGGTGAGGAGACTGCCCTTTTCATCTTTGAATACCCAGTCGGGAGTCTGAGAGTGCCAGCAGAGATTGTGGCCTACGATGAACATGTGGTTCTTCAGCCCAAACTCCACATACTCATCCGCAAGGGAGAAGTCGTAGACATCGGGCCGAGGATGAATGACTTCCCACTTCAACACGTTCTCGGGGCTTATGGAGTTGAACTGCCGCGTGATGATGGCGTCGCCGCGTGCATCCTTGCCCGTGATCTGATCTCCATTCATTGCCACGCCCACAAGAAAGGCGCCGCGGAATGCGTCCTTGAGCGTTGCAGGTGCGGGAGCCTGCGCAATGGCGGCGACACTCGACAAGAAAATCGAAATAAAAAGTAAACTGCTGCCTTGTTGCATTTCAGTTCTCTCCAATCACGATCCGATTTCATCCGGTTCTCTTGAACCCGCAAAAAGCCCTTCACTGCACAGAATCCACCCCGAATTGCGAAACCACTCTCGCTGGCCGCTTCGCACTACACCGTAAAAGTCTTGCGGCGCTCACTCAAATCGTGGGAGATTGTCAGGTTGAGTCTCATATTGATGCCGTAGAACATCAGGCAGCCAGCGGCCGCAAGGAAGGCCGCGCCCGCATACACCGAGGCGATCAGGCGTATGCCCATCAACGCATGCGTGGTCTGGATGGCATTGGACTGATAGCCATACAGGGAAAGCAGCCAGCCAGCGATCGCGCCGCCCAGTGCCAACCCGATCCACAGCGCAAACACCACTCCCGCGGTTACTGTGCCCGTGGCGCGGCGTCCGGTCTTCCATTCGCCATAGTCGGCCACATCGCCCATCATCGCCCAAAGAACCGGGCCTGAGCAGCCGTAGACAAATTGACGTGCTACCTCAACGGCAATGATGGCGGTTGTCGCCGTCGGGGGGATAAAGAACAGGGCGATGCAGAAAACGCCCGTCAAGAGCATGCTCCAGACGAACAGCGTACGCTTGCCGATCCGCTTGGTGAGCGCAGTCGAACAAGCGACACCGATCAGGAGCGCCGTCAACCCGAAGCCGTTGAACCAACTGAAGAGCAGTTGGTTGCCGGCACAGTATTTAAAGTAGGGCAGCATCAAGCTGCCGCGAATCATGAGGGCGACGAAGTAGAAGGTCGTTACCAGGAAGAGCGCAATCCATGGTCCGTTATGCAACAGGTCGCCAAGATCCTGACCGACCGACGACTTTTGCTTCGGGTCGGGCTGAATCCGTTCTTTGCTTACAGCAAACGCGATCAAGAACATCAGTACGCTTGTCACAAGAAAGATTCCCATCGTCCTCTGATAACCGCGGGCGCTGCTGCCACGTCCCAGGAAGACTACCATTGGAATCGCAAGGCTCTGCACAATAAATCCCGCCGCGTTGGCAAACAGTTGCCGGTACGACGCAATGCTGGTGCGCTCGTTGGGATCGTCCGTCATCACGCCGGTCAGCGATGCATAGGGTACATTGTTGGCTGTATAGATGAGGCGCAGCAGGAGATATGTCACCCAGGCATACATCAGTTTTGCGCCGGCGCTCAAATCTGGGGTGGTAAAGGTCAGAACACCGATCACGCCAAAGGGCAGCGCTGTCCACAACAGCCACGGGCGAAATCTGCCCCAGCGCGTATGGGTCCGGTCGGCAATAACCCCCATCACCGGATTGAAGACAGCGGCTCCCAGCCCGACAATGAGAAACATCGTGCCCGCCTGGGCGGGCGTCAATCCGAAGGTGTCGGTATAGAAGTTCAGTTGCAGGGCCATCATCGCCTGGAATACGAAGTTGGCCGCCATATCCCCAAGGCCATAGCCAAATTTCTCTGAGAATGCAAGACCTGTGCGATTGCCGCTCATCGTACCCTCTCTCATCGAGCCCTGCAACGAAATACACAGACCGGCCGGAGCTTCCTGCTGACCCAGCAAACTTCCAACATCATCTTCCAGGCTACGCGCGCCGGCTGTGATTGAAGTCACCAAACTATATCGCTTTACTGCGGGCTTTGGCGATAAAAAATCGGACGTTGGCAGGAGGGTGCGTACGGCTATAATTCGCTGCGGAGAACAACCGTGACTAAACGTGCATCGCTCGCCTATCACTTGGGCTTCAATGCCCAGCATTCGCCCATGGGCGCCTTCATGAGCTTTACCTGCGGCAACTTCGGAACCCGCGGTGGCATCGGCCTGCAGATCGGGCAGCCTGGCGACCAGGAGGTCTTCATCGGCTTCAAAGACGGCGATCGCCACTCGGACGCAACGTTGAAGTGCCTGCCTTTCTACACTGCCGCGGTGGATCGGTCTGCCGACGCGTTTCTGGTGGAGCAGGCCGGTCCCGCAGAGCAGAACGTCAAGCCAGACGCCGTGGCGTTCAAGGAAGGCGATTTCTCGCGTTCCTACGGCTGGGCCAGCGACCAATGGGTGGCCGAAGAGCTGACCTTCACGGTCTATTCGCCTTTTGGAGCGATTCCCGATCCCCATGTTGAAACCGAACAGCGAATTCGCGAAGGGTTGCTGCCTGCCGTCATTGCGCGCCTCGAGCTCGACAACACCTCCGGCACCGCTACGCGGACCGCGATGTTTGCCCTGAATCATGCACGACCCGGTAGCCGGATTCTCGACGAGGATCTGGGCAATGGACGGTTGGCATTTGCTTTTCGTCGCGAGGCCGGCGGCGCCGCAGAGCTATTCGATTTCACTACCTCGGAAGAAGGGGTGAAAATCGATGCCGCACCTTTCATCTTCATGCGCTGGTCAGCCAGCGACGGCGTGCGTGAGGTGCACAATCCGGTTCACCTGCTGGGTTCCTGCCCTGGGTTTGGATTTGAAGTCCCAGCGGGCAAAAAGTACGGGATCACTATCGCCCTCGGCTCTTATCTGGAGGGGATCCAAACCAACGGACTGGAAGGCCGCTACCTTTACACGCGCTACTTCAAAGGCCTCGCGGATGTTCTCAAGACCGCGCTTGATCACGCTGGCAACATTGTGGCCCAGGCACAGTCGCTCGACAGCAAGCTGGACAGCGCGGCTGTCTCCGACGACCAGCGCTTCCTCATTGCGCACGCCACCCACAGCTACTACGGAAGCACGCAGCTGCTGGAGCTCGAAGGCCAGCCGCTTTGGATCGTGAACGAGGGCGAATACTGCATGATGAACACGCTCGATCTGGCCGTCGATCACGTGTTCTGGGAGTTGGAACATAACCCCTGGCTGGTCCGTAACCTGCTCGACACTTTTGTTTGGCGCTACAGCTACACCGATGAGGTAAAGGACTACAAATCTGATTTCGTCCCTTCGATCGAAACTCTGCAGGTGGATCCCTCCCAAACTCCGCCACCGCCCGATGAAGCTCAACTCAACCGCCCGTATGACACGAGGCCCGGCGGTATCAGCTTCTGTCACGATATGGGCGCGCACAATAACTTCTCGCCGCAAGGCCGCAGCAGCTACGAGTTGGCAAACCTGACCGGCTGCTTCAGCTATATGACGACAGAGCAACTCTGCAATTGGGTTCTAACCGCGGGCTGCTACGTGGCCAAGACCCGCGACATAGCGTGGCTTAAGAACAACAAGGCAGTGATGGATGCCTGCTTGACCAGCATGATCAACCGAAGCGGCGACGTTGGATTCGCGCAGTTCGACAGCTGCCGGTGCGCAGGCGGTCAGGAGATTACCACTTACGACTCGCTCGATCACTCGCTGGCGCAGACACGGAACAACATTTACATCGCCGTGAAGAGTTGGGCAACCTACCGGTCCCTGGGGTTCATGTTCCGCGAACTTGACGATGCCGCCCGACGGGTTCGTTGTGAGGAGCTCGCCGCTAAGGTTGCCGCGGTTGTGTGCGATCAGGCGGTAGACGGTGTTCTTCCGGCTATCTTCGAGAAATCCAATCCCGGCTACACTTCGCGCATTCTCCCCGCGGTGGAGGGCTGTGTCTACCCGCTCTACTTCGTCAACGCGGGCTTTGCCGGCTGCACGCTTGACCAGATCTATGGGACTGAGACAGAAAAACGGATGTTCGAAGTCCTCAAGGAGCACACGCGCACACTGCTGCTCGACCCCCAGCGCCGCAATCTTTTTGCCGACGGCGGCATCAAGCTCTCCTCGACCAGCAATAACTCGTGGATGAGCAAGATAGGGCTCTTCATGCACGTCGCCCGCAGGGTGTTCCATTTGGATGCCGATCCTAAAATCGCCGAAGTTTTCCGCAGGGCGGATGCGGCGCACGTCAAGTGGCAGACCGAAGGGAGTTCGTATTGGGCCTGCTGTGACCAGATTGTCTCAGGAGAAGGCAAGGCGAGTCGCTACTATCCACGGATCATCACGAGTGCGCTGTGGATGGAGAAATGAGAAGACTCTTCAGCGCCCCTGGACATGGACGGCAAGAAGACCATGCTTATGACCCACCCATTCTCCCCACAGCTTCGGTCCGCGTTGCGCGCATCGGAAGAATTGGCGCTACTCCCATCCACCCGAACCCACGAATCCCGCCCAATACCAAGGATGAGTACTCTTTCCAGCCGCGCGGCGGCTCAGGAGCAGCATGCGAGCTGAGTTCCACAGTGCATTCGCGGTTGAAGAGTGACGGCTCAGGCGTTCAGCGTACAGATTGTGCATAAACTCGTGGGCGGTCTGATCGTCTACCGGCCATAAGGTCATGACGACGCTGCGAACCCCGGCCACGCGGAAGGCGCGCTGCAGGCTGAGAACGCCTTCGCCATCTCTAAGTTCTCCGTTGCCGGTGTTGCAGGCCGAAAGCACGGCCCAGTCTGCTCCGCTCAAGTCAAGCGAAGCAATCTGCTGGGCAGTGAGAATGGTGGAGGGTTCACCGTGCTTTCCGCCGGCGAAGACCAGGCCAGAGTGGAGCAGCGGGTTGCCGTTGCCGCAGTTCTTATCAAGCAGGAAGGCGTGGGTCGCAATATGAAGCACGCGGCTTTGCGCGGCTTCGTCGAGAAAGCGGCCACGGGTAGCCTTTTCACCCGTGATCAGCATTGCGGGTTCGCGATTGTTCCACCGTCGCCAACTCGAGGCAACGTCCGTTACCTCGACCGATGCACCGGGCAGGGGCTGAAACTCCACCTTGCGGAAAGCGTCGCAGGAAACAGGCGCGTCGCGCAAAGCGGAAACCGCCGAGACCGCGTTGGAGTCGTCGAAGGCCGGGCTTCCAATCGCCAGAAGCCCGTGCTTCTTTTCCGGCTGACTCTCCGGGACCAGGTCGCGCTCGCTGGTAAGCATGTGGATCACTGGTCCGTGTTCAACCATGTAACCCTTCCCGTCGGGAAGGCTGCTGAAGGGGATGAGATTCAGTGTCCCATCGGCCACGACGAGTGCAAGCTTGGCACCGTCAACGTCAGCCTTGAGCGGGTCCCATATGCGTCGGCGAAGAGCTCCCGCGGCTTCCCGATAGGCTCGCTCGTTGCGTCGGGAAGCAAGCCCGTAACTGTGCGCTTCGCTCTCTGCGGCTGCGCGTGCTTTCAGGACAAGTGCATCGATTCCTTTGCCTTCGCCAAGGTCGAAGAGATCGATCTTATTTGAATCTGGACGGAGAACGAAGGCCATGTACCACGCAGGGCCGAGGTTCATGTTCCGCTTTGCGTCAAACAAATTCCGATGGAATCCAACGTAGGAGACCAACACGGAGTGAGTCGGCAGTTGGTGGCGGACATCGTCGAGAGCCACGCTGTGTGTGCGCTGGTTGGCGCGGAAGGCGACACTACGCTCGGCCAGCGTGCGTTCGATGCGCTCCATTCGGCTGGTGGCTTCAGGCAACTGCTGAATCAGGTTAGCGGTTCCCGGGGAAGCAGTGTGAGCGGCCAGAATCGCGCTTCTCTCTCTCTCCAGGTCCTTGAGAAGGGCCGCAATTTCGGGATCGTTCGTCCGACTGAGACTGGCCGCGCGCTGTGCCATCTCTTCGGTCACCAGGGCGCGGGAGCGGATCTCCTCCTGGAAAACGGCCTCTGTTTTGAGGCCTGGATTCCGCAGTTCGATGGACAGGACGATATCCATCGTGTCATCCCCCAACTCGGTCAACGCCAAGGCCTGCCGTTCCGGCATGAGCCGGATGGCCAGGCTCAAGTGCTCGCGCAGCGCCTCGTGCGCGCGACTGGCCATCTGTAGCGCATCTTCCATGCGGCCCGCCGTTGCGAGAGCCTCCGCATACCCCCGCTCCATCCTGATTGTTTCGGTATGCGAGGGTCCATACCAGCGGCCAAACTGGGCATTGGCTCGCTCAAACTCGGTGAGAGCTTCTGGCAAGCGGCTGGACCTGCTGTAGAGTTCGGCGAGGTATTCGGAGATACGACCGGCCTGCGCACTGTCGGCCCCGTATTGGGTATACGTGTAATCCTTCGCCTTCTCCAGGTGCTTAAGCGCGGACTCCGGCTCATTGACTCGAAGATAGAAGGCGGATGCATTGCTCTCCATTACCGCCATGGAAGGCGCCACCTTTGTCTCTTGATCGCAAAGGCTGATCGATTCTTCCATCGCGGCGCGGGCGGCCGGTGTGTCCTGCAGCGCCATCTGGATCTGCGCCTGATTTTGGAGGAGGGAAGCGAGGTAGAGATGGTCCGCGAGATGTGAGGCACGCACGGCTTCAACAGACTGCTTTGCGGCACGCAGAGAGCAGGGAAGGTCATTCAAGCTAAAGCAGACCCTGTTGAGTCCGTCGGCCACCGTGGCAAGTTCGAGGGTTCCTGGTCCCGTCCGCTGGGCTATCTCAAGAGCCTGTTCGGACAACGGACGGGCCTGTTCGGCATGATCCTGATAGGTATAAACCTGGGCCAGCCTGGACAAGGCCTCGGCATAGAGAAGAGACTCACGGCCCCGCGCCGCTTCCGCTTCCCGCGTTGCTCGTTGTGCAAGGTCGATCGTCTCCTGGGTGATGCGCTGCGCCATCGACTGCCGCTGTGCGAGGAGGCAGAGGGCTTTCACGACCTTTTCAGGGTCGATCGGGCGCTCGGCTTCGGCCTTGGCCAAATCCGCCCGAGCCTGTTCGATCAGGTCGATGGCAGCGGGCTTGCCATTGCCAGTGGCCGCTGCGCTCGCCGCGGAGCTTGTTTTCGTTGGCATGCCCGAGGTGGAAGGCGCTTGTCCCAAACATGGCAAAAACAATAGGCCAATACAGCAAAGAAGTAGAGCGAAAGCGGTCTTTCGTTGCAAGGGGACCTCCGTCTGCATGCGCATGTTGACCGCCAATTTCGATCGTTCTTTTATTCATCTCCGCCCGCGTTCTACGAACTGCGGTTCCCAAAGTCGTCCAGAATTGCGATTGGATCAAGCCGCTTCTGAGCCTGTGACCTGCGAACATCTTGAGCCGCCGCGGGGAACGCTTTCGGACTGGGCAAAGCTCGACGACTCAGCCTATCAGTTGCTCAGAAAAGATGCCATAGCGTCACTGACTTGTGCAGGCTGTGCCTCATAAAGCGCATGGCCCGCATTTTGTATCTGGACCATGCGCGCTTGCGGGAACGTGGCCAGGTATTCGTTGGCGAATGCTAGAGGCACGAAATCACATGCACCTCGCAGAACAAGCACTGGGGTCGGATCGCCACGCAGAGCCGGACGGGGGTCTGGATACGACTTCTGACTTGTGAACACAACCTTGTTGACGTAGTTGTTGGAGCCGACAATTGGCTCCCTCGGAATGCGTGCCTCATCCCCGGCGCAGTAGTTGTTTTCGACTTTGACACTCGTGGGCATTGCGTCCATGAAAGCCTCCATCGCCGGATCCGAGACAATTTGCTTCGCTATCGTTGGGTTGCGCGGAGTCAACAGAAGCGCTGCCAGGATGGCAGGTGTGAACCCCGGATCCTCGCCGACACTGGCACTGTGGGAATAGTCGAATCGCAAACGACTAACATCCCACATTGCGCCGGGAGAACAAAAGATTACTTTCTCCACGTGGCCTGGGTGAGCCGCCATGTAATCGACGGCAAGGGTATTTCCCCATGATTGACCAATGATAACCATCTTGTCAGCCGCTATTTTTAGGCGAATTGCTTCCAAATCGGCCACCTGCCGTGCGGTGCCATATTGGCGCATATCGGGTAGACGCGACGATCGGCCGGACCCCACCTGATCATAGAGGTAAACATCGAATCCCAACTTAGACAATTGGCTACAGAAAGCGAAGTCACTGTCCAAGATCAACCATCCCGGTCCACCATGGAGAAAGACGATGGGCGTGCGACGCACCGAGCCGAGGGCGGGAATCCTGGTGTAAGCAATGCGGGAGCCGGTATCCAGCGCCCAGTATTGCATGTCAGGCATCGGCGGAACTGGGATTGGCTGTTTGCCTGGGGCGCGAAACATCACAACAATCGCGACCAGCATCAAGAGCGGCCAGCCTACGAATGCTATGCGTGTTGCGACCCGATGTCTTGTTGCCCACCGAGTGCCAAGACCACCGACAAATCCCGCAACCAGCAGGGCGGCGCCGGCAAGTAGAACCATGTTGTCAATGAATGGAGCCATGCCATAGAAAGTGGCGGCGCCCAATGCAACACTGAGCAAAAGTGCCAAGAGCACCAAGACCGCACGCAATAGTAAGCGGAAGACCTTCATCCGAAACTCCTCAAGTTGCTATGGGAACTGTCTCAATGACTTCCGAGTCAGTGGCGTAAAGAAGAGGTTGAACTGTTCTTCAAGAGACCTGTCCAGAGGTCAGAAGTTACCGCAAGTGTTACGCAGGAACCAAGAGCATGAAGCAATTTGCACGCACTTTGCACACCAGGTCTTTCAGGGCCCGAACAGGATGGTGACGGCGGCGAAGGTGTGCAGTTTCCTGAGCACAATGGCCGCAGCGAAATGAGAGAGGTTGGTGCGCAAATTCTTTCTCCTTGAGTGTTCTCTGGTATCAAGTGGCTCGCTCTGAGCGTTTGTGACGGCTCAGCGAAGTTTTGTTTCGATTGCGCTTCACGAATCCTGCGGATCAGCGATCAATCATGAGATTCGTGCGGTGGAACATTGTTCCACCGTCGAATTCCAATTCTGTGCTCCGGGGATCGGGTTCCGCTTGGGAGGCTGTGAAAAACGCTTGGATCCTTAGGTCTTTTGAGTGTCAGCAGTCGGCGGAAGCCTTCCGCGCGCGTGACACAAAATGACACAAAGTCATGGAAGGGAGGGAGCGCTCCGCCTCCGACATATGCTTGATTTTGAAGGGGTTATTTGGTGGACCTGATCGGGATCGAACCGATGACCTCTTCCATGCCATTTCCAAGGGCGAATCAGTACAGGCAGACACACAGAAACACGAGGCGACACAGAGAGGCAGTGTTCATGCGGGTTTCGCGCATGTTCGCTGCCTCTTGTGTGTGCCTGAGTGACACTGCCTGATACGGTCAGACACGGGCAGGGATGGCAGGGTGATGACACAAACCATGACACAAAACGACACAGGGCAGTAGACGACACAGGGCGGTGGACCCCCTATGGTTCCATCCAGCCGGATCGCCAAGCCCCCGGTTCGCCAGCGCGGGAAGGCGGCTCGATTCCTGCTAGGCTTTCGGATACCAGACCTTGGAAAAGTTAGTTGCAAACTTTCCCGGTACCGGCGCGCCAGGCTGTCGAAAGCAATCTCCATCCGCTACCCTAGCCAATCGGGTCTCAGCCCTTGTCGATCCGCTCGACGACCCGCGCCTGAGTCTGAGTGTACCGGGACATGCGTTGCGTTGTGGACCCGAGGCATCCTATTGTCTAGATATGGAACACGGCGAACTCAATCTAATCACACTGGCCCAGCACTTTAGCGACGAAGAGAAATCGAGAGCCTCCGTTAGCCCAATGGACCGATCTGCCCGCACTGCGGCGAGAACAATAACGCCTATCGCTTGAGGCCTCAGGAGTCCAAGAAGGGCAAGCATATCCGCGCTGGCGTATGGAAGTGCGGAGGATGGCGTGAGCAGTTTACCGTGACCGTTGGAACGATCTTTGAAGACAGCCATATCCCCTTGTGCAAATGGTTGCTGGCTTACCATCTGCTGCGCGCAAGCAAGAAGGGCATGAGTGCCCATCAGCTTCACAGAATGCTCAAAGTGACAGGAGCGCTTGGTTCATGGCTCATCGGATTCGCTAAACGATGACCCAGGAACCGTTGTCATCCAAGCTACCGGGAATCTTTGAAATCGATGAAACGTACGTCGGCGGCAGATTGCGCAAGAGCCGGACAGTCGAAGGCAAAAAGGCGTATCCGTATTGCAACGTGGCGGCAAGGTTCAATCTCGTCATGCAGAGCGGGTCAATGCTGAGAACCTGGGGCCGATGATTGAAGCCATGGTTGCCGATGATGCCCACGTGACTGTCGTCCAATATTCGTGGGACAAACCTTCCCACAAATTGCACATCTACAAATAAAATTCGTGTGTTAGGATTTCGCCAATGGATTCAACGTCAAGAACTCGTCATCAATTCTCTTGGCAAACCACCAAGAATGCGGTGTTCGTCCTAGCCGGCCGAGCCATGAATCTACTTCACAGCCCGGCCAGGTTGAAAGAGTTTGAGTACGTTGACCCGATCTCAGATCAAACTGTCTATCTGTCTACCGGAGCGCGCTATTCCGTACTCCATGTAGGCGGACTTAAACTATTCTTCGATCGAGCGACTGGCCGGTTCGATGGAACCTGCCGATCACTTGTGGAGGGTGTTGCCGACCGGTTGGAACTCTTGGATTAGAGAAACTTCTCTTTGAGTCCGAACCGCATCGGTGCCGTGTGCTTCCGCGAAGAAGTGGGTAATTCCAGAAGCTGGCGGGATATTGAGATGTTCTCTCAAGCGCGCCCGCAAGTTTCCAGTCTTTCCCACGTAGAGGATGGTGAAGCGTGCACGGTTAGCTAGGGTGGGCCTAGCAAGTCCGTACACGCCGCCCATCTCCCCTACTCGATTGATTCCCGCTTGGGTAAAGTCCCAAGGACCGAATTGAAATGGCATAGTGACCTCCTTTCCTTCAGAATCACCCCGTCTCTGAATAGAGAAACAGGGTCTGCACCCCGGACGCACCGGGGCGATTCTGATGGGAGTCTATGATGAAGGAGTACCCGCCAAGGTCCCCAACATCTAGGTGCGTGTCGGGCATAGCGTCTTCGCCTAGCTAGGCCGATCCAGCGGGTTTCAGGCTGGTTTTCGAACTGGGGCGCGCAGGCAGTAATCCGGTTGGTAGCTTTTAGCAAGGATTCTGAGCT
>Ga0302319_10017819_pt1 | contig 12981 bp, 18 predicted proteins | sample Bog_T0_2_FD_203319 | JGI IMG/M metagenome (GOLD analysis project Ga0302319, IMG submission 203319) | Peat permafrost microbial communities from Stordalen Mire near Abisko, Sweden - Bog_T0_2 | ecosystem: Environmental > Terrestrial > Soil > Wetlands > Peat | place: Sweden: Abisko, Stordalen Mire...
CTAAGAACCGGACGTAAAAGTTTCCCTTCATCCGGCTCAAGCCACTACGAAGCCCCGCCGAAGCGGAGCCGGTCACTTAACTTTCATCTGTCTCTTCTTTCCAATGAACCCCATACCACTTGAAGAACTCACGCTCCTCGAAGTAGTTCCGCCATTGCGGATCGAAGGGGTTGGCGGCGACCTTAATCTTCACATGCCGCCGGACTTTCGTCTCGGTGACATTGACGAGTCTCAGCCAGACCGTTTTACCCTCCGGTGTCCGCTCGCCGGTATCGACCGCAAACACCTTTTTGCCGTTGAGCCGGTGCCAGTAACGGCTGACGATCCAGTTCCACGACTTCTGGTGGTGTCTGCGTCTTGCCCATCGCCAGAGGCTCTGCCACAAAGCCGCCTCCACCTTCTTGAACGTCCGTGCCGCCACGATGTGGCGGTGATAAGGGAGCGCATTAGGCGCGCCAGCTCGGCTGTGGCGCGCGAGCCGTTACCACGAGGCGCAGGAGCGGTCGGAAGCATTCATCACTGCATGCCGAGGTTCTTAAAAAGAGGGCTTTTCCGGAGGACCTTGGCCGTGCTCGGGTCATCTTTGGCGATCATCTGAAAGGCAAGCTTCGCTAGTTCCGTTTGCGTAAGAGGCTGCTGCACCTGACCCTGTTTCACCATCTCCGCCATTTTTTCGGTTCGCAGCACACCAGTGAGGACGGTGGCGAGGAGTTTGGATCGGTTTCCCCTGGTGTGTTCTTGGGCCGCTCGTTCGAGCGCATCTAAAAGTTGCCGGGGCAGGCTGATCGATACCTGCACTTGATCTTCGGATCTCTCGATCTTCCGCGGCTTTTTCATTCACTAAACCTATCAACGATAACCAATTTTTCCAAATCTAAATCATTGAAAGTCACCAAATGTGTGATACACGTAATCGTACACATGAACTCGCCGAATGGCTCTGCCCCACCACTCCACCAGATTGTGATCACCAACCTGCCTGACGAAGTCCTCAACCAAATCGATCATCTCGCGCGTGCCACAGACCGCAGCCGGTCAGCAATGTCACGAGTACTTTTGGTCCGGGCACTAACGGCATACGACGGCCAAAGTGCGTCGCTCCCAAACACCCTTGATGAACCTCGCTCCAACACCTGAGCCCAAGACATACAATGAAAAGCACATACAAACTCCCCGGCGAGCTGCTGCTCGAACAGGGGGCCTCCAGAGCAACGCTGAAGCTATATGCGTTGCTGGTTAATCTCTCCCGTAAGACCGGCCACTGCATTGCAAACTCCGAAAGTTTCCGCTTGCCGCGTACATTATTTCTTCCTCCGCGCCTCGGCGTCTCCGCGGGAGTTCCCCGTTTGGTTGCGGCTCCGCCGCGCTATGACTACAGCAACCCTGTCCTGGCCGAAGCACTCGAACTTTCCGAGCGCACCATCAGCCGGGGCCTTGTATGGCTAAAGAAGCATGCTTGGATCGATGAGGGGTGGGTAAAAACCTCCGATGGGTGGCGGCAGCGGCACCTTCAGATCATTGGCGTCAGCGGATCGAACGGAGGCGCGCAATGAAACTGAACGAGCATCTTATTTACGACATCAGGAAGCCCAATCTGATCACGTCAAATCGAAAAATTCCTGCGAGGGCCGGCGATTTGTACGGGCACATTGAGGGCCTCCAGCGCACCTTCGGGCACTGCTTCGCAAGCAACAAATACCTCGCACGCTTAAATGGCGTCTCCGTCCGCACCGTACAGGATCACCTGCGGCAACTTGAACTGAACTGTCTCATTGCCGTCGAGAACAAGCAACGGGGTGATGGGTCCTGGGAACGCCATATTAAAACCACCGGGTTGATCGCGGCCGAGGAGAAAGGTATTCGTGCATCCATGGGGTACGAAGACCGCAAAATGCCTGTGCGCCGGGCGGTAGGTAGCCGCAAACATTTGTGCAAATCAGACGCAGAAAACTGCATGGGAAGGATGCAGAAAACTGCATGGGGGGGTGCAGAAAACTGCACGCATATAAGGGGAAACAGAAAAGAGGAACAAGAAGCAGAAGAGATCCCCAAACCCCACCAGGAGGTGGGGCTTCCAAAATCGATCTCTGCCGGGTTGAAGTCACAACCGGATGTACCGGTAGCAGAAACGGACAAGCCCGGTAAGGCTGACGCCAGTCCGCGGCAGGAGAGGATATGCGCATATTCACCTGTCTCGACCGGCGACTCATTCGCGCCCGGTAAAGTGCCCCCGCCAAATCCTGCTCACGACGATATGACTGACGCAGGCCAGGATTGGGACGGCGATATCTTCTCCAAATACGATCTTCCGACGGAGACTCGCGTCCCGGATGACGCTGCACCGGCGCAGTACAACGAAACTCCTCCCGCAAACCCCGAGGATGAAGAGGATAGTTCCGATGTCGGCGACGGTAAGCGTCTCAGTCGCGGGGAGTGGATCGTTGAGATCCGGGAGAAGTACCAGGCCCTCGCCAACGACCTGAAGGCCATCTTCCCGGACTTTGACTGGGAGAACAGTCCCGACGTGGCCCGGAAGTTCGTGAAGGCCGTACGGCGCGGCGCCCTGAACACCCGGGCGATCCTGTTGCTCAAGCTCTACCTCCGAGAGGCCCACGAGGAGCGCGACGAGGACGGTAACGCTGGTACGTGGCGCAAGCCTCAGACCTTCCAGGAGCTGACCAAGCGGAACGTCCTGGACCGCACCATCCAGCTTTGCTCCGAGGCTGCGGTGCGCAGCCGGGAGACTGGGGACGGCCGCCTCGCCCAGCCCGGCACCATGTCCCACAAGCAGGAGATGGACATGTACGTGTCGTACTTCAAGAACGACAATTTTACTGATCCAGAAGTGTGCCTCACGTACCTTAATATGCCCGCATGGGTGGTGGCCTGGGGAGCACATTTGCAGGGGATTCGCTACACCCTTGCGCAACGTCAGTACCTCGCAGAAAACATGCTCTCCACCATGCACCGCAGTTCGATCAATAACGTGGTCGAACTGGTGAAAATGACGGGCAAAACCGTGGAGATATTGTTCTTCATCCCGGAAAAAGAGATGCTGGACCTGCAGGCACGTCGCCAAAAACTTGATGATGCAAAGGAAGAGATTTCTCGTGTCATCTTTCGCGAGGAGTCCTCAACAGCATCTTCCGCCTGCATGGCCGACGCCCTCCCTGCTCACTAACATGAATAGCAATCACGAAAATAAGCGAATGCGGTCGGTCGAAGGCATGGGCGGGATATCCGCGGGTGAGAGAGAACGTGAAGACGGTTCCACGAGTTCCACGGATATCCGGGTAAAGCGTCTAAAATCGCTTCGAAAAGCCGATCATTCGCGCTTCGCCACTCGGCTGGAAACGCTTAGAAGAGAAAGGGGTTGGACCGTTACAAAGCTCGCGCGTAATCTGGGAATGCGGCGCGTGACTGTGTCCCGGTGGCTTCATGGCCGGCAGCTCAGCCGGGCATCGATACGGCGCCGCCTGAGCCGGCGTGTCCGCTTTCACGAGCCGAATTACGAACCCGTTGTACGAGCATTGAAGGCATACAAGCGCATCAAACTCCCGGCCTTCGAACGGTGTTTCAAGTTAAGCATTCAGTTATTCTCTTGGCTCAAGGTATTTGGGTTTCGCATGACGGGGTCCCTACAAGTCGATCACATAACACTATGCGTTCAACCGAACAAAACCACGGCTTTCTGGCTTCATTTTTATGACGATGGCGGCGAATGTGCCGTGGTCCTATCCCGGTATCGCGTGGATCAAATGGTACCGGATGAGGAGGTTGCCGGGCTCTTGACAATCGGCGTGGCTAGCGATTTTCTGAACCTCTTATTATCCGTCAGGGAGCCTTACAGCGAAAAGACGTGGCCCGAGCTGCCTCGCGGCGAATTCGGACAGGTTTGGATTCCGGCCCTCCCTGATTATCAGGCCATCTTGAAGGAGACGGAGAAGCGAGACTGCGGCCCTATTTTCTGAGGTCGTCCAGATGTTGTGCATATCGACCACGATTGGTCACCACCTGCGACGCCATCTGTATTGAGCGAGGCCCGCCATCTATAGCAAAAAGCCCGCACAAGTGTTTCCATTTTCTGGCGCGGTCATCCAGCAATCACGCCTCACGCAATCGTCCAACATCTAAGCCGCAATTGGCAGAAATACCGGTAACCTGGGTCGGCACGGCCATGTCCGGTACCGAAACGGCTGTATCGTTTCTACCGTAAATGGTGGCGTCTTAGGTCTAAACGACACCACTCCGGTCGTCAAAACGATACACCATTTGCCTTTCATAAGATTCCAGAAGTGTGCGACTTAGCCCTGCAAACGGGTGTTTTACTAAGATGCCCCTCCAAACGGCATTTTATCAACCGTTCGGATCCTGATAATCAGGGACTTATGTAAAAAGAAGGTCTGCAGAAACAACGGGGGTCGTTTCTTGAAAGCCTTTTCTGTGCGCGGGAGCGGCAACCCCGGCCAAAATGGGCGTTACTGTTGCGCTCGAACTGGGATTCTCGATGAACTTTAACGAGGTAAAAAGGACACCGCCGAGGCGGTGCCCTTTTCCGGGAGAGGAGGTTTTCTATCCCCGCCTTCGATCTGCCCTGCAGGCCATCCGCTCCTTATCGGCAAGGATGTTCCCCCGCCAGCTAGGAACCTTCACGGAATCCGCTAAGGTTGATGGCCCCATGAATTCCTCAAGGTCTTCCACCAGCCTCTCCCTGATGAGCCGCACCTCATGGTAGGTCAGGCCGCATGCTCTTGCGGTGTCCAGCATCGTCCTGCCGCTTGCGAGGTCGTGGATGATGCACAGGTAGCGGGTGTCGTGCTGGTCCAGGAATAATTCCCAATCTAGGTTGCGGCTTGCTGCCATGCTTGGGTCATCAGTCGAGCAGGTAAGCATTTCCTCCAACCTCACCGGTTCAGCCAGCTCTTCATCGAAGCCAACCTCTGTTTCCAGAGACAGCACCATCGAGCTGTGATCGAGTTGTGTGCCTGATCCCATCACGTCTGTCCTACCGCCGCTGTACGAGCGGCGACCGGACTTCAGGTGGAGCAGACAGTAGTAGGCGATGTTTCCCGGCGTCACAGATTTGCCCCGGTTCCCCAGGTTGTGTAGCATTTCCGCCGCCATGGCGAGGCCGTCCTGCAACAACTCCTCATCATCTTCGGCGCCGACTTTGCGCACGCCCGGGATTGCACTCCTGAGGCGTGGAGCGATTTCCATCAATACGACACCAGCTTGTGGTAACATAGGGTTTGGTTCCTTTCTTGGGAAAAGGTGGCCACTCGGACATGCCCGCGCGGCCACCAGGTTGTGGTTGATGGCCGCACTTGAAAGCGGCAGGCGACACCTGCCGTAAGGGCAGGTCCGGAGAGTGAGCAGAAGCGCCCGCACTCGGAGATTTATAACGCGCAGGCAGGCCCTGTATCACAAAGCGCTGGCCTGGGATGGCTGAGCGCAGTGGTCCTGGGGTGAAGCGCCGCCAGCCGCGATTCCTTTCCGCCCGCTGCCCAACCTGAAAATGCTGCAAGCCCGGCACCAGTTATTCCGAGGCAAGGTGCGCGATGATGATTTCCTGATGGTGAACGTGAACAGCAATCAGCGCCGCAAGGGCGTGCCGCAATCGCTCCAAATCCTGGCCGAGTTGAAGAATCTGCGGGAGGAGAGTGACCCGGAGTTCCGGCTGTACCTCCACATGCCGCGAGAGAACCGCGATGAAGGCATTTGCCTGGGCCTGGTCGCGCGCCAACTCGGGCTTATCGAGGGCGAGGACGTGTTCTTCGGTGATCCGAATTTCGTCAACGGGCGTCCGATCTTGAGCGATGAAGGCTTGAACCGGATTTACAACGCGGCAGATCTGTACGTGACAACGAGCCTCGGGGAAGGCTGGGGATTGGGCGTGACGGAAGCGATGGCGGCGGGGACGCCGGTTGCGGGGCCGGCACACACCAGCCTTGCGGAGTTGATCGAGAACCGTGGCTTGGAATTGCCGCTCCTCCAGGCAGACGTTGTGCCGGGTGACAACTCACGGCTGCGGTCGCGGGTGAACGCCTCGAAATCGGCGGGTTTGATCCTCGAAGCAGTTCGCGCGGGTTATGTCCGTCAATGCACGGAAGCCGCGAGTGAATTCACGGAGAACCTGGATTGGGACGAGATCGCGGCGCAATGGATGGGCTTGTTCCTCGACAACGCGCCGGCCCTGGTATGAACGACAGGACCGCGGCGCTTCGCGCGCTCTTGAGGAAGCGACGGTTGACGATTGCGCTCCTGGCAGACGCCGCGGGGGTCGGATACCAGCATTTAAGCGAGGTGCTGGCGGGCCGTTATCCCGGCCCCCGTACATGGAAGCGGGTACGCCGCTGGACCACGCCGGAGGAGCAGCGACTGATCGTCGAGCTTTGGGGCCCGGTATTCGGAGAGGATTGGGTTGATGAAACCGCCGAAGCGGATGCGCTTACTCTATGAGCGACGGCGGCGCACGCGCCTCGGCTAGATTCCCGTTTCCTCCGCCCGCTTTTCCTGGCGGACTTTATCGTACGGAGTGATCCGGTCATAAATGGACAGATGGAAGCGCCATGGTTGGGTCCACCATGGGTCGGTGCCCAATTCGCGTCCTCCAAGATTTCTATTAAATCGTCCACCCCTCAATGGCCCGATTCCGAAATAGTGCGAAAACAGTCAACTTCGCGGTTTAAAAAATGCCGCATCCAAAATCGACCAGAGGTGAATGAGCCAACCGAGCAGGACAAACCAGAGGACAGCAGCCAAACAAAATTGGATAACGGCCATGAACAGTCGGCCCTGAAGCAGTTGCCCCAATCCAGGGATGAAAAAACTACAGAGTGCTGCGATGACATTTCCGGTCGAACCTTGGCCCGCCATACGCATTGGATTCTGAAAGCGGGAATTTCCGCGGACAAGGGAAAAATGCGATCCCGCTCCGTGATGGGTGCGTGACAGGAAAGTTACAAAGAGTGGCGGGGCGCGGGATGGGGAAAGCCTCAGCCCTGTTAGAGAAAGATAAATTTGCAGCTTGAGAGCGGCGCTTTTTTTGTTGATAATGTATACATATGGATACAACAACGACCCAACCATGACCTCCTCTCGAACCCCGGACATCCTTCGCCGCAGAGGCGAAATCCTCCAAGAAATGGCCGAAATCGACCGCATGCAGCGCGGCACCCTCAGCGAGCAGTTTTTCAAGCGAAGGAAGGGAGCGGAACAGATCATCCGCGGTCCCTACTACGTGTTGCAGCAGTGGGTGAAGGGAAGGCATTGCAGCCAGCGGGTGCCCGCACAAGATGTCCCGCCTGTTCGCAGCGCCATCGAGGGCCGAGAGCGCTTTGAAAAACTGGCCGACGAATTTGTGGAGATCACCGAAGCCTTGACCCGGCAAGCCGATGAAACTCCCGGCGCTAAAAAAAACGCGACGAAGTCCGGGAGGCGAAGTTCCAGGAAACCGAAGCCTTCCTGAAATTGGCCGCCGAGCGTCTGGCCCAAGAGGGCTGCGGCAACATGGAATGGCTGGAGTTTGGACTGCGCGCGGCGATGCAAAAGGATGCCCGCTCGCTGGTGGAAGGACTGCTCAACGATCCCGCCCTTGCGGTGCCCGAGGACCGGGCGTTTGCCGGCGAAAAGTGTTATCGCAATCGCTCCAAAGTGATCGAAACTCTCTTTGGTCCAGTGGAGTTGCAGCGCAACTATTACTACGCTACGGCGCGAAATCGCAGGCGCAGGGGCGCCTTCCGCTTGATGACGTCTTGGGATTAATCGAGGGCTACTCGCCGGGACTGGCGCGGCTGATGTGCCGCATCGCCGCCGAGCAAAGTTATGAGCTGGCCGGTGCCGATCTGCTGGCCTATGCGGGCGTCGCCGTCGAGGGCCGGGCCATCCAGCGCATGGCCAGCCTCATGGGACCAAAGATGCGCGAGGCCCGGCAGAGCCAGCCGGAACCCGTAGCCCCAAATCCAGTCCCGATCATGTACGCCAGTGCCGACGGGACCGGCGTGCCGATAATGCGCAGCGCACTCGAAGGGCTCAAAGGACGCCAGCCCGACGGCAGCGCCCGCACCCGCGAGGTGAAACTGGGCTGCATCTTCACCCAGCACGTGGCCGATGCCGAGGGCAACCCCTTGCGCGACCCCTCCAGCACCACTTACATCGGCACCTTGGAAAACGCCGCCGACTTCGGCCTCCAACTCCGCCAGGAAGCCATCCGCCGCGGCATGGCGAGCGCACAAAAGATCGTCTTCCTGGGCGACGGAGCGCCCTGGGTCTGGGAACAGGCCCGCGTCAACTTCCCCTCCGCCACCTGCATCCTCGACTTCTACCACGCCTACGAACACCTCGGAGAACTTTGCGCGGCACTCGATGGCGCCGGGCCGCCCGCGCAGAAACGGGCCGCCCGATGGGGCAAGATGATGAAAAGGGGCCGCATTGGAAAAATCCTCCTCAAGGCCCAGGAGATCATCGACTCCGACGCCGCCGGGGACCAGGAAGAAGCCAGCAGGCAAATTGAGTACTTCAGGAAAAACGAGCACCGGATGCGCTATGACCGCTATCGAATAGACCACCTCTTCATCGGCTCGGGGGTGGTGGAAGCCGGTTGCCGCACCGTCATCGGCCAGCGGCTCAAAAAATCCGGGATGTTCTGGTCGCCCTCCGGCGCCCAGAACGTCATCGACCTGCGCTCCGCGCTCCTCGGCGGCCACTTCGACTCCGACTGGGACACCCTCACCGCTCAACGCGCCGCCTGATTGGTAACTTTCCCGTCACGCACCCCTCCGTGATCCCGAACCCAGGATAGAAAGTCAGAGCGCACCGTCGCCGACGATCAGGGAAAGGCCGGCATACTCTTCCCCCAGCCATCTGTCTGATACAGTCGGCGCATGCCCCGCAGCCCCTCGATGGCCTTCGCCCTTCTCCTCCTGTCATCCCTATTGGCTCTTGCGGAGACCAAGACCTATTTCAGCCCGGACGACGACACCCAGCAGGTGATGCTGGATTTTGCCTCCAGCGCCCAAAAAAGCATTCTGATCGCCGACTACAGCTTCTCCTGCGCTCCTCTCACTGTGGTTGCTCTCCTCTGATTTCGTGGTTTACAGGTCACCCGATGCTGGCTTTGATCCGCGCACTCCAATCCATGTCCACTTCCTTCTTTGATCTTCCCATCGCAACCATCGAAAAAGCTCTCGGTATCCGCAAGGAGATCGAGGTGCTGAAATCCTCATTGGCCCGCATCTTGGGAGGCACAGAAGTCGGTAATGTGACGCCAGCCAAACGCAGAGGCAGACCACCAAAGGCTGCTACTGAAGCATCTGCTACCGTTAAGGTGGATGGACGCAAGGGTAAGAGATCTGCTGCCACTCTCGCTAAGATGGCTGCCGCTGCGAAGGCCAGGTGGGCAAAGAAGAAGTCGACAGAGGTGGCTCCGGTTGAAGGTGTGGTAGGTGGTGCGAAGAAGAAGCGGTTTGTGAGCCCTGAGGCTCGTGCAAAGATGGCTGCTGCCCAACGTGCCAGATGGGCGAAGAAGGCGGCTTAATCCATCAGATGAAGATCTGAGAGCGGGATGGTGGGGGCAGTGCCCCTGTCGACCTCTTTTCCGGATAGCGGAGACCATGCCGTGCCAGGGCTAGCCTGGTGCCGTCAGAACAACTCCGTTCGCGGTATCGCCATGGGCTGACCGGCGATCTCGCGGAAGCGGATGGCGTTCTTCGGAGCGTAGTTCGACCGGTTATTGTTAAAGATGACGTAGACGTGATCGGTCTGTGAGCCGAGTCGATTAACCCGGCGATAGTCGTCTTCGAGTTCGTCATCCCGGTAGTCGTAATCGAACCTCTCAGCCACCGACTTCCCCGAGATGTACCCGTGAGCGTTCCGACCGTGAAGGCGGAGGTAAGCGAGTGAGGGATTGGTGACGACATCCAGTGCCGGCATGATGTTGAAGTTCTCCGCCTGAGGAGCGTCCACCGATACCAATGTCACCCGGCGTTCTCGGAGAAAGCCCGTGGTCTCGGCGAGGTGGTCTCCCTCCACCCAATTCCAGTTCCTGAGTTCCACGACTACAGAATAGGCCGCCATGAGGTCGAGGAGGGGCTCAAGCTCATCGAGCCGGTTCTGCCGGGGTGAGAATGTCGGGGAGAGCTGAAGCAGTAGCGCCCCGAGCTTCCCGGCGTCTTGAAATGGCTGAATGGCTTCGAGGAACGCCTTCGCGGTAGCCGCCTCGATCTCCGGAGTCAGCTTGACCCGGTCATTACCTCTTGTCTCAGCGATCTCGTGAAGCCTCAGAGGAAGCATTTTCTTCTCGCAGGAATGGCGGGAAAGCAACTTGTGCAACTTCACATTGAAGGTGAAGTCCGGAGGAGTGATCCGGCACCATTGCTCAACCTGCCGCTTCTCCGGGATCCCGTAGAAGGATGAGTTCAACGCCACCATCTGAAACCTCTCGGCGTAGAACCGGTGTCAGCGGTCGGTCAAAGTGTACCACGCAGGGTCGAATCAAAATGTACCACCTTTGAGGGCGAAAACGGCTCCATTTGACCGTCGGCAGAGGACGGTTGGATTGGGGCATGTCCAACGTCCTAAAAGTGAGCCACCAAGAAGCGATCCGAAGTTTACAAGAGAAGGGATGGTCCCAGCGGCGCATTGCGCGGGAGTTGGGGATCCATCGCAAGACCGTGTGGCGGTACACGCGGGGGCAGCCAAAGTGTACCACCATTTCGACCGCCGGCTCTGAGGCGGCGGGGGAGCCAAAGTGTACCATTTCGACCGCCGGGATTTCGAGGTCTGAGGAGGGGCCAAAGTGTGCCAACGTTTCGACCCCCGGCTCGCCTGGGCGGCGAAGCCAGTGCACTCCCTTTGCGGGAGTAATCCTTTCAAAGCTGGGCATGGGGTTGAGCGCCCGGAGGATCTTCCAGGATCTGCGGGCGGAAGGAGGCTTCGAGGGATCCTACGAGTCGGTGAAGCGTTTTGTGCAGCGGCTGCACTCGGTGCATCCGGAGCGGGTGTGGAGGATGGAATGCGAGCCTGGAGAGGAGATGCAGGTGGACTTTGGGCTGGGAGCGATGATCCAGGAGGAGGGTGCAAGGGCGCGGCGATCCTGGGTGTTCCGCGTCGTTCTAAGTTACTCGCGCAAGGGCTACAGCGAGGCGGTGTTCCGGCAGGATACCGAGAGCTTCCTGCGATGCATGGAGAACGCCGTGCGCCATTTTGGCGGGGTGGCGCTGATATTGAACATCGACAACCTGAAGGCGGCGGTGCTGCGTGCCGACTGGTTCGATCCGGAGCTCAACCCGAAGCTGGCCGACTTCTGCCGTCACTACGGGATGCACGTCACGCCGTGCCGGCCTGGCACCCCGCAGCACAAAGGAAAGATCGAACGGGGAGTGGCGTATGTGCGGCAAAATGCCCTCAATGGACGCCGGTTTAAATCCTTGGCCGACGAGAACCTTTTGCTGCGGCACTGGGAGGAAAACGTCGCCGACAAGCGCATCCACGGCACCACGCGCAAACAGGTGGCCGCGTGTTTTGAAGAGGAGCGTCCCCACTTGCGCTCGCTGTCACCGTCACTCTTCCCGGCCTATCAGGAAGCCCGCCGCACCGTGCATCGGGACGGCTATGTGGAAGTGGCCAAAGCGTATTACGAGGTGGCGCCCGAATACATCGGCCACCAGGTCTGGGTGCGCTGGGACAGCCGGTGCGTGCGGGTCTTCAACGACCGCATGGAGCAAGTGCGGATGCACACGCGAATCGAACCGGGCAAGTTCAGCCAGGTGTTGGGCGCCGGCGGGTTCAGTGCCCCGATCCCCGCCACTTGCCGGCATTGGCGCGAGCGAGCGGCCCTCCTGGGAGATCATTGTGAACAATGGGCACGGACAGCCATCGACCTGCGCGGCCCACAGGCGCTACGGTCCATCATGGGTCTGTGCAATCTGGTGAGCCATCACTCGGCGGCCACCATCGATCATGCATGCCAGCGGGCCGTGGCTGCCGGCACTTACCGCTTCAAGGACATCCGACGGCTGATCGGCGAAAACGCCGTCCAGACCGGCTTCACCTTCGCTGAAAAGCATCCGCTCATCCGCGACCTGGGCACTTACTCCGAGTTCGTCCGCAATGCCACCACTCACCCAAATCCACCAACCTATGAACCAGACCATCAAACGTCATGCCCAGCAACTGCGCCTCTCGGGGCTGCTTAACAGTCTCGAGTTGCGCCTTCAGGAAGCCGAGTCCAACCGGCTGCCTTACAGCCAGTTCCTCGAACTCGTGCTTCAGGACGAACTCCACGTCCGCCACCAGCGACAGATAGTGCGCCGCAACAAGTCCGCCGACTTCCGCGAGCAGCGCAACCTGGAGGACTTCGACTTCCGCTTCAACCCATCGGTGCCCCGTGGCCGGATTTACGAACTGGCCGCCTGCCACTTTATCCGGCAGCACCGCGACGTGTTGTTGGTGGGGCCGCCGGGAGTGGGAAAAAGCCACCTGGCGCAGGCCATCGGCGCCGAGGCCGTCAAAGCCGGGTTCCTCGTCCTCTACCGTTCGGTGTTCGACCTGGTGCGAGAACTCCTGGAAGAGCAGACCCAGGCCGGCGAAACGCGCCTCCTGGCCCGCTATCTCAAACCCGATCTCCTGATCATCGACGACATGGGCCTGAAGGTCCTGCCCTCCAAGAGCGGCGAAATCCTCTTTGAAATCATCATGCGCCGCTACGAGAACCGCTCTACCATGATGACCTCCAATCGACCCATCGAGGAATGGGGAAAGCTGTTGAGCGATGTCCCGGCCGCCGGCGCCATCCTCGACCGACTGCTCCACCACGCGGAACTGATCCCGATAACCGGCCGCAGCTACCGGCTCCAGGACAGCGCCAAAGAACAACACACGCGAAAGACCGCCAAGCGCGACAACAGCAAAACAGAGTGATTATCGGATAGTGGACTGGGGGGGGGGCGGGAGTCCCCAACACACCCCCCCACGGGGGGACGG
>Ga0302319_10017822_pt1 | contig 12980 bp, 10 predicted proteins | sample Bog_T0_2_FD_203319 | JGI IMG/M metagenome (GOLD analysis project Ga0302319, IMG submission 203319) | Peat permafrost microbial communities from Stordalen Mire near Abisko, Sweden - Bog_T0_2 | ecosystem: Environmental > Terrestrial > Soil > Wetlands > Peat | place: Sweden: Abisko, Stordalen Mire...
CCCAAAGATCGCGCACGGCATAACTCCCGCTGAGTCCCAGTGTTTTCCAGTACACGACAGCACGCATCCCTTGGTTGCTGTGGTTGAAGATAGCGATTGCGGTATCGCCGGAGGCAAGCGGTTTCTTCCAAATCTCAATGTCGCCCGAGTTGCTGACGCGTCTCCCTCCCGAACCCTCGGCATCCTGATCCACTGCGATCACCTCCTTGTTCAAAAGGATGGCCTTGATATCCGGGCTCATGTCGCGGACGTCGTTGCCTGCGATCAACGGTGCAGCGATCATTGACCAAAGACTGAAATGAGTCTTGGACTCCTCAAGGGACATCCCGCCGTTTCCAACCTCCAGCATGTCTGGATCATTCCAATGTCCGGGTCCTGAGAACTCGGCCAACGCGCTCTGAGCAAAACCGATCTCTGCCATCGAGTCGTACTGATCGCGGATATCGGACGTAGTGCGCCAGAGGTTCGCAGCCACTTTGGTACTCCAATGTTGAACATCGGACCGGCCGTACTGGCAAAGTGCGTACGCGATTGGCCGGCTGGATTTTTCGAGCGCCTCCCCCATTCGCTGATAGACCGCTTGCATGTCAGAATCCTTCCAGATGCGCGAGGCACTGCACCAGTCATACTTCAGGTAATCCATGCCCCATGCCGCGAACATCTTCGCATCCTGATCCTCATGCCCGTAGCTTCCTTCAAAGCCGCCGCAGGTTCGAGGCCCGGGAGAAGAGTAGATTCCGATCTTTAATCCCTTCGAGTGAACGTAGTCGGCGAGCGCCTTCATGTCGGGAAAGTTGGGATTGGGCGAAAGTTCTCCCTTCGCATCTCGCGCATCCTGCCATCCGTCATCGATGATGACGTACTCATAGCCGGCATCCTTCATTCCGTTCGAAACGATCGCATCGGCAATGCCCCGGACGATTGCATCGTCGATATGCGTCTGGAACTTGTTCCAACTGTTCCAGCCCATGGGTGGAGTTTTCAGCAGGCCATTTGGCGGGATCGGATGCAGCGCGGGAAGGTCGACGCGAGCCAATTTCCCATAGTCAATGGAAGCAGCTCGATAGGAGGGTGTCGGTGTTCCACGCCGTGCCGTAACTGGCCCGATCTGGAAAGCGGGAGGTGCGCCAGGAGGGCCTCCCGCCACTCCTGCTCCGGGCGGCGGGCCGGCCGCCGCTCCCCCAGGTGGCATTCCAGGCCCCGGTCCGCCGGGACGCATCCCTGGTGGCGGACCCGGCATTGCCGGCGTCAGGATGAGCGTGTCTCCAACAATCTTGCCCGAGACCTCTTTCTTCTGCACATCGCCGAACGACTCCAAAGCAACTGTGAAATGGAATGTATCGCCCTTGACCTGGCCATCGACAATGGGCGAGTCCCCAAAAGGCAACGTCTGCGAGCCGGTGATTTTTCCGTTGCTTACATTGAGCTTGTACACGATTTCCATTTCGCCCATCGGACTCGACATCTTCGCAACCCATGTGCCGGAAATGTCCGCGCTCAACTTGGCAGAATCCTCTGACTGTGCCCCACTTGTGGCCCGGGTTTGTGCGCCGCAACTCGGCGCCGCAATCAGAGCTCCAGCTCCGATTACAAGACTGACAACCGCCCGCATGAGGAATCGATTCAAGTCTGCCCTCCATCTTGCTTGTGCGTATTCAAACGCTCCGTCCACTTCTGGAATTCATTGTCCCAAAGGTCTGACCCGAATATGACTTAATCGATGCGCGGGCCGGGGTGAAAGTATGCGACTCCCGACTCCAACGACTCCAACCGAGATAGGGCCGTGACCCAACTGAGGGACGTTCGGAAGCGTATTCAATGAGTGAAGCATTCTGCTTCGAGTTCGTGCGGAACTTTAAGCACTCAACAAGTGCGAGTCAAGTAAAGAATTGTAATGATTTGTAACAGCGTAGATTCATGTTGGTAAGCCTGTTCTACTCCTTCCTGTTGACCCGTTTGGGCCAGTTCATTTCGTGGGTTTCTTTCATCTCGTCCGATTAACCCGATCGTGTTCTTCGTCGACCGTCATGAACCCCTTTTCTCACGACGGTCAGGAGCCGTTCAGACTCCGCCTTGGCACATGATTGTAACGGTGCTTCTGCGCTCGCCGGTTGCGACCCCGCAAATATCCGCCCATCAGGAGTGCTAAACAGCAATCGGGTGGCCGATACTTTGCCGGCGGTTTGAAGAACCTTCCGAGGGTGGCGCTATCCGCAAAGTACCTGTGTCTTCCTCAGCGCTAGCCTGCCCAACCTTGAACGCTCCCACCAAAGCAGCAAGTTCATTGGCTAGAAGCGACAATTCTTGACATGCATCCACCGATTGCTGAGAACTCATCGCAGTCTTCTCAATAATCCAGGCAATTTCGTTCACGCTCGAAGTCACTGTTTGCGTGGAGTACGACTGTTCAGTGGCCGCCGCGGCGATCTGCGTGACCATTTTCTGCACCGATTCCGATCCCTGGATAATGCTCGCGAGCGCCCCACCCGCGGCATTGGCAGAGATGACACCGCTTTGCACTTGGCTCATGCTCAAACGCATGGCTTCGACAGCCTCGACAGTACCCTGCTGGATGGCGCGCACCGTTTCATCGATCTCTTTAGTAGCACTGCTCGTGCGCTCCGCCAACCGGCGCACCTCTCCGGCCACGACCGCGAATCCTCGCCCATGTTCACCGGCGCGCGCCGCCTCGATGGATGCGTTAAGAGCCAGCAGATTGGTCTGGCCGGCAATCTCATTGATCACATTGACAATTCTGCCAATGGCGTCGCTAGACCTTCCCAACTCCTCAATCTTTGCCGAGGTTTCCTGGTTCGCGGTCAAAAGTTGCCCGATTGCCACGACAGTTGACTGGACCGTCTGCCCGCCGGCCTGGGCGCTCTCTTCCGCTTTGCGGGCATCGACGGCAGCGCTCTGTGTGGTCTGGCTGATCTCATGCACCGCCGAAGACACCTCGCCCATGGTGGTCGTGATCCGTCCAGCTTGTTCCTGCTGCTGCACGGCTTGTGCCGCGGTCTCGCGCGCGGTGGCTGCCAGTTCCGCGGCCGCCTGGCCCAAAGTCGTCGCGTGTTCCGCCACCCTCCGATCAATATCCTCAATGCGCCCGATGAAAACATTAAACCAGATACCGACCTCGTCGATTTCGTTGTGCCCGTTCACCTCGATACGCCGGGTCAGATCCGCCTCACCCTCGGCGATATCTTGCAGGCGCAACGCCAATGAGGCCAAAGGCCGAACCACCTTCAACTCAATCACCCACCAGGCCAGGGCGCAGATAATCACAACGAACCCGAGCATAACGAGCCCCGTGATCCCGTTGCGGACCGAATACCCGTCAACGGTATCAAGCTGTGTTTGAAAGCTGGTCGCTATCGCCTTGTCACAAAGCACCATGGCGTCGCTGATCGCTTTATTGTCCTTGCCCAGCTCTCCCACCTTTCCCATCATCTCGTCGCTGGGGCCGCCTGCGCCGCTAAGGGTAGCGGCATATGTATCGTGGGCCCGAGAGCGAAGAGAGGAAAACTGCGCTAGCAGATCATCGGACTGTTTGCTCAAACCGGGAGAACCTTTAAGATCTGTTTTCACCGCATCCAGAGCCACGCCTGTGGCTTCCGCATCCTTTTCCGCGCCTTTGAGCGAAGCGGCATCCTGCAGCACTACGGCATCGCCGTAATGCTTCTTCATCCGCTCGAACGACGCCGCGGCTTCCTGCATCTTGAGAGCGGCGGGAAACAGCGAGGAGGAAATCTCCGACATCCGGCTATGCGTGGCGGAGGCCGATAGTTGCACCATCGCCAGCAACAGCAAGTAGCCGCCCACCAGCACCGCCAGGATACCGAGGATTCTAGTTTTGATCTTCATCTTGCCAAACATACCTTCCCCTTATGACGACCAGCTTGTGGGCCATCGCAAACTTCTTTTGCTGCGAGGCTCATATCATCGCTTTTCTGTCGCCGGCCGTGAGCGGAACCGTTCTTCGTCACCCGCTCCAGCTTCGCGCAAGTGACTCACTTGATCGTCAGCACTTTGACCCCCTCATGCGGGCCTGACTTGCCGATATAGCCGATGACTCCCGGATTGTGCGCGACGAACTCGACAACCGCGCCATCGCCATCGAGGCTTTTGGGCATGGCTGCCTGTCCCGAGAACACAAGACTGCGCCAGCCTGCGCGATAGGCGGTATCGTTCTTGCTGATATAGGCCTGCAGAAACTCCTCGTGTGCGGTCCACGCCTTGAGCAGGATGGGAACCACGTTGGCGCCGCCAAGCGTTGTCGATGCGCCGGTGAATACATCCTTCAGATCGTTCTTCGATACCTCGGTTGTCTTCACACTGGGATTTGCGATCACGATCACCTGAGCCGGGACCTGGACGGCGAAGATCGACGCGGACGCTGCAATCAGAAATGCACACAACAGCTTTTTCATTTCAGTTTTCTCTTTTCGTCCGAGTTAGAAGCTGTAGCCGGTGCGAACCACCAACGCATTGGTGTTGTTGGCAAAGCCGCTCGGATTCTGCGCCCCATAGAACCCGCATGGATAGGGTTGATTGCCGAAGCCTTCGATAAAGTGCCCCTCCACTTTGATGGAGATGAAACGGTTCACGTCGAATTTTCCGGTCACCGCTTTGTCGTGCTCGTAGGCAGCCTGGGGGGTGGCCGCTGGGGCTCCTGGGACGTTGTCGTAATAGTGCGAATAATAGGCGCCGGCCTCGAACCTGGGCATCACACGGTATCCGCCCGCCACGTACCATCCCCGGACATCGTTGATGTTTTCCGAACTGCCGTTCAGGACCACCTGGTCGCGAAGATAGCGGCGATACTCAGACTCGGCGTGCCAGCGGTCGACCGTGAACTGTCCGTAGAACTGGTTCTACCAGTCGTGCTTCGACCACTCCTTGTAAGGAGCGTTCACCGGGCCCAAGTTCGTCGTGCCCGATGCGGCGATCTGTTCGTTGAGCCGCGACGCTCCGACCAGCAGACCTCGCAGCGGCGCCTTCCAGCGCAGGTCGCCGCCATAAATAGGCCCGCCTAACTTGGTCAGATAGATGCCCTTGCCAGGCAATATGTGCGCCAGGAGATAGGGGTACCCGCCGTGTATGTTGTCTTCGCGCCGGCCACCGTAGGCCGTGTAGTTCACCGACCCCAGGTTCTTAGGCAGGCGAACCGAACCGTAGATGTCCCCGCCCTCGTGAGCAATCATGGCTTCGCGCAGGTCGATCGGGTAGATGCTCTGCGGCAGCAGCGCGTACGTGTTGACAAAGTCCAGATCCTGCTTGTCGTTGTAGAGACCCAGCACGGTCTTGACCTTGCCCCCGCGGAAGCCTAGCCAGGGCTTGACACGGTAGTCGGCCATGGCCCAGTCCAGCGACGGGTGCCAGTCCCCAAGCCCGCCGAGCTTGCGGTCGTAGCCTTGCGCGCCGATGCGCAGCCGGCCGTTAATCTGCGCTCCCAGGTTCAAGCCCGCGTCGGTAAACGCGCCGCTCCCGACTCCGTTGGTGTTCATCGTGAGCCAGTTGTTGCCGCTTGTGTGCACAAATCCCTGCGTTCCGAAACTGTGCACCTGCACGTCGTACTTGCCGAGTTTGAACTCCTGCGCGTGCAGTGCCGACGCAGGCAATAGAGCGGTGAGCATTCCACCGGCCAGAAACCCGCCAATCATCTTTCGCATTGTTTGTCTCCTTTACCGAAGTGGGTGTGCCGCTGCTGCCGTGCAAATTGACATTCAACCGCTCCTCGACACGTCATGCAGTTGCATCGCACGTCGCCCTGACGTGCGCTGCATCGCCCAAAGGCTTGTGATCATGAGCACTTGCCTGTTCAATCGGCTACCTCGGGGAATGCTTTAACCCCAGAGGCGGAATTGGACCTGCATTCGCGACGGATGCAAGCCGCGCGGCTGAGCGCTATGCACCGATGCCGCCATGGCATCTGCCTTGCGATCCGTTGCCATCGCTGAGCCATCCGCTGCCCCGCGTCCCCTTTTGGAATCGCCTTGCAACATTTTTCCAATGCCGAATCGGCACATCTATTTGCAAAGCGTGCTGAAGCTTCTGGTCTCGCTATTGCTATCCATACATTCATCTCGGAGCCAACTCCATCGATCGCGGACGCTGCTCTGAGAAATCTACCCACGAAGGATCGCACTCCATGTCAATCTCCGCTCTACAGAGCAACTCCTCGCTCTTCACGGAACTCGCCGCGTCCTCGACATCCAACTCCTCCAAAAACAGCCAGAGCTCGCTGGATGCTGCGCTCACCGGACTGTTCTCCTCGATCAAATCAGGCGACACAAGCGACGCCAAGAAGTACCTCGCCGACGTGGAGAAACTGACCTCCTCAACGAACACCTCGAATGCTTCATCGACGAGCAACTCCAACAATCCGATGAGCGAGTTTCTGTCCAGCGTGTCCACAGCGCTCTCCGACAACAACCTCGCCGGGGCGCAAAGCGCGTTGACGACGCCGGAAACCTACGCCACTCCGAGTCCCTCGCCATCTACTTCGAGTTCCGCCGCTTCCTCGGCCGCCAGCGACAGTTCCGGCAACTCCGGTATCAGCCCCATCGGACAGGATGTGCTGAACCTCTTCAGCGCCATCAGCTCCGGCAACGTAACGAGCGCTCAATCCGCCTACGACTCGCTTACGAGCCTGCTCCAATCGACCGACAACTCCTCATCCAGCAGCACATCGGGCGAATCCAACAGTACTTCGTTCTCCAATTTGCTCTCCCAGATCGGGTCGGCGCTCAGCTCCGGCAACGTCAACACCGCGCAGAGTGCACTGGACAGTTTTCTGAGCAATCTCTCATCCGGCTCGCTCGTCAACGCGACGGTGTGAACCGCCTGTCTTGGCAATCATCTCGCCGGCGAATGGCGGATCGCGACTCGCGGCGAGCAGGACAGCCTCTCTCTTTTCGGGACCGACGTCGATCCTTGCAAGGGACTGAACGACACATGCGGACATCTTGCGGGTGACGCTTATCTCAAGATGCTTGGATCTTTGTTCAGGGAGATATTCCGGTGTAAGGAAGATTCGGTTGCCCCCGTTGGGGCCGATGAATTCGTGTCGAAGACAAGGAAGTTCCTTGAGCTGAATACGCGGAGAACGAGAAAGCCTGCAGGAAGATCGGAAGGACAAATAAGCTTCTGAGTGGAATTCAACCTGAGACACCCTGTCACCACATTCTCCAGCTCCGGTAAAGCTCAGCCGCAATGATTGGGGACTAGCCAATTGGTGGCCGAAGACCGACAGCCCATGGCGAAGATGTGGAGTCGCCACCGAACTCCACCGCTATCCAGGATTTGAACCCACTCCGTGCTACGAGTATCATCCCTCATTGAAGGTTGAAACTCGGGTTGTATGCAACCCGCAGAGGAACAGCAAATGAATCTGAACTGTTTGAAAAACGCACGTTTCCGCACCGCCATCCTGCTCATCCTCCCTGCCGCCGCGCTTCTTCTCGCGGCAAAGCCCGCACTCGCCCAGACCATCAATCCTTTCCCAGGGAACCACGACGATCCTCAACAGGAAGTCTGGACGCGTATTGCCATTCCTCCCGGCCATCCGGTCAGCAATGTTGCGCAATGGCATATCGACTACGCCAACCACCAGATTGTTTGCGATGGCAACGGTGGCCATGAGTGGCTGCGCTTCAACCATGAGTTCAGCAATTTTACCTTCCACGTGAAGTGGCGCTTTACGCCGGTCACTACTTCGGATCCGAAATACAACAGCGGCGTCTTCTTCCGCAACAATCTCGACGGCTCCATTTGGCACCAGGCGCAGACATCGCTCGAAGGCGGCTACATCTTCGGCCTCACGCCAGTCGACGGCAAACCGCAGAGTTTCAACCTGCAAAAAGAGATGAAGGCAAATCGAATAAAGCCGGCAGGCCAGTGGAATGTCTACGATATCCGATGCGTCGGCGATACGTGCACGCTCGCGGTCAATGGGGAAGTCGTCAACACCACCAAAATCGGTATCAACAAGGGCTACGTTGGCCTGGAAGCCGAGGGCTACACGGTAACATTCAAGGACATGAAATTAGAAGAACTGCCGTAACTCGTTGAAGGGTGGCGCATCCTGGCTCCGAAATTTACAGTAAGACAGCGACTGTCCTTCTGAGTGACCGGGGCCCCGAACGCTTGTCAGTTCCGGGGTCCCCAAAAAGTGGCCGTTGCTCTTTGGGGTGGAGGTCGGGGGTGGTGAGCGAAGAATCTGCGTTTGTACTCTCACCCTATGTGCAACGAACTTTAGAGGCGCCACACTCGTTACTTTTCGATTGAGTCAAGGCTGGGCAACACATGAGCTTCGGATCGAAAGACGTGATATTGATCGAAGCGGACGTCGTTCAGCATCGTCACATAGGGCCCGTAGGCCATGAATGCATCCTCCGCATTTGACAGAACCCGTACCGATCGCGCCCGCATGATCGTCACGCTCCTTTGCGGGCAGATGTACGTCTTACCTCCGATTTCCACCGGACCATAATCGATCATGATGTCGGATCGGGCTATCGGAGTGGTGGATTTCAAATCGCCATGGAGTTTAAACCGCAGGATCGCTCCGCTCTCCGGATCGATGCCAATCTCTTCGTGAAATCTGGCATAGCGCAGGAAGGCTTCTTTACCGTCCCCGTCGGGGAGACAGCAGAGCCATACCTGATGAAGTGATGTTCCCGATGAAACGATGTACCGAAATACGGCCACATGACCGTGAGGGCCTTGTTCCCAATAGCTCCATGTCAACCCCTCGTCTTTTTCGATAGCATCAAGTACCCCTTTGAGGACGGGGCCGAAGACGCCGTAGGTGATCAGTTCCGGATCATTGGGTTTTCGCTTAGGAGGACTTGCCTCAGCAATTTCATCTCCGTTGCGATAGCGCACGATGGTAGTTGACTTGTCCGTGACGTGAAGCGGCTGATAGCTGACGCTCGTCCCTGCTTCCAGATAGATCGGCGTCTCCTGATAACGTACCGTTGTCCGGCTCGCAGAAAGGTCCGGCAACTTGTGAATTGTCGTTTGCAGGTACGCGGATGCAAGTGAGAGCAAACGCCGTTGCGTCTCTGAATCAGGGGGCGCATCACCGAGAATCTCGTCGGCCGGTGGGTCAAGATCGGCAGAAGAGTCGGCGAGAATGCGAAGCTCGTCTCTGCTCCGCTTCCCAACGCCAACCGCATCGAGAAGTGACAGCCTACGTTCGCTGAGCCGCTCTGTCAGCGCGAGTTCGGACAGTTGCTTCGCCAATTCTACATCCGACTTTCCGCGCGCCGCAGCCAGCAATTCCTCCAGCTGTTTGATTGATACGCGCGCAGGTTGAGGGATCGGATCAATCGAATAGTAGGGCTGGTCGTAGTAGCCTGTATTCGTGCGCGCCACGAGATCGAGTCTCTTTACCACGATCTTCAAATCGTGATACTCGTTCGGATGGTCTGCGGCGAACGGGTCAAAGGAAATCCTGTAATAGGGGCCTGCGTCCCGAATACAGCTCTCGATCTCTTTCACCAGATCTACGCTGTCGTCCACGACCCGGCCGCCGCTTTGGACCGCGAGCACTTTCCGATACACATTCATGAAACTGGCCTTACGCGGTTCGTCTACTCCGGTCAGGTAGGCTTTGTAAAGCTGGGCCTGCGGGCCGGTTTCTCCAACCGAGAAGCTGTAGAGCGCAAGGTGCGCTTCGCGCAGCAATGCGGAGAACCACCAGACCGCGCCGAAGACTGGCGGCGAACCCGGTGCTCTATCTGCGTAGGCCCCGCTCCCCATGCCCCACCCGGGGCCAACCCACAGCAATAACTTTCTGCCCGGTCTCTTTCGTTCTCCGCTGGCAATCTGGCCCAACGCCTTCAACGCAGATTCCGAAGGAGTGTCCTTCAATCCCGGCGCTGACGATGAATTCTGCCAACCTACATTGTGGCGGACCAATGTAAAATCGCTGCGCTCGATCTCGCGGGCCAGCATGTTTCCGTCCCCGGAAGGGGCAAGAGTCCAAAGACCCGAATCAGTCAGTCAGAAAACTGAGATAGGGTGTCCCAACCGTCCGCCACTCTGGCGCAGATAGCTCGTGACGGCAAGGCGCTCCCGGCGCGCCAGACTCTCCGACAGTGCGATCGTATCGATCAGCACAATGACCTTGACCGGAGGCTCCGTCAATTCTCCCCGGCCGTCGAAGGCCTGGAATGAAAGAATGCTTTGCGGGCGGCCGTTCTCAAGCAGTCCGAAATCGGCTGCGCTAAGACCTGATATCGGATTTCCGTTCGCGTCGTGGACCAGGAAATCAAGCTTAATGAGTCCTTCCGGCATGTCCACCATCGCCGATGGGACCACCGTGGTTCGACTGTCAGGCTGAGGACGCATTTCGAGCTGCGCGCCTGCCGTAGCCGAAGCACCGAGCAACAGAACAAAGCTTGCAAAGAGGTTTTTCTTCATTCGGAGTGACTCATAGCGCGCCCATCTCCGTGGGGGCAGTATACGCTTGGGGCGCGGGAACAACGCTACCTCAAAACCGTGCGAAATTGTTAACTCATTGGGAATTTCAGCATCGCCGGCAGACCGATCTGACAATTTGCCTCCCCGATGCGGTCTCGGAAAACACGCCTGCCCGCATTCGGAGAACCTTCGACTCGCAAGGATCATGGCGTAATCGTGACGATCACTCGTTTGTAGCGCGACAAGGGAGGTTTGCCTTTATCGGTGACCCTCAGAATGAAGTGAACCGTCTCCGCCTTGTCCACCTTGGGGGCAAGCAGATCGATCTGAGCCAAATTCTCCGCGACCGGGAGCAGGATCCTCTTCTTGTAGCTTCCCGTCTCAGGGTATTGGAACCAGTAGAAACTCAAGCTATTGCCATCCGGGTCGGAAGCGTGGGCGCCGAGTCGAAACGGCTCTCCGGATCGCACCGAGAACGCCTCTGGCTGGTCCAGCACAATGACCGGAGGATGATTGGCTTCCCGGTAAGACTTGGTAGCCCATTCCATGCGCGCGGCGAAATCGTTTTGGAAGTCGTCCCTCCACCGCCAGATCGTAGCTTTGAAGTCCCGGAACGACTTGTTGCCGGCCAGAGTCGCGCGTCCGTATTCGCCCGACACCTGCGCCGCGAACTCGTCGATCGCGTTAGTCCAGATGGGGCGCGCTTCGGGCTCGATGGGAACGCCATCCACAAAAACTCCACGAATAAATGTCATCGGGTCTGCGACGGGTACCGCGGGGATGTACAGTTCGTAGCGTCCGCCCCAGCCGCCCCAGTCGGGATGTTCGGGGTTGTTCAGACCGTTGGGTATCAGCGCGAGCCACGACGGCGTGTCACCCTCCATGCCATACGCAACGTCGGGATAAGCCTCTCCCAGGGCGCCGTGCCCTTGTTGAATATGTTCCGCAAGCCATTGGTTGCTGATCGTCGCGTTGTCGATTCCCGGCACAACGGTGTTGATACCGGTCCACGTTGCGTTGCCGTAGTCGCCGCCGGGACTGACAATGTAAAAGAGCTTGGGAAAAGTCTTGCGAATCCACGGACCGCTATCATCCTGGTCGGAGATCGTATAGACCCTCAATTTGGCGACCAGGCGATCCAACTCCGCCGGAGGTTGGGTGGCTCGAAGCTTGAAAAGGGCTTGCGCCAGCGTATTTGGCCCACCCCAGACCGCGATCCACAACGGCCGATCATCGTGCTTCTCCAACGCCCGGATGATCCAGTCCGACCCTTCGGAGTCCTTCTGCGGCCCGACCCCGCTCATTCCGTATTCCAACCCGCCCCTCTTCACCAGAGTCTGCAGAGCCTCGGCTGGAGGATAGTTTGGGTCGTGTTTCACCAGGTTTTCACGGGCTTTGCCGTAAGCGCGAATGACGGCTTGAATCAACTCGGGGGAAACAGACGTCCTTTTCCAGGTGGAGGTCGTCGCCACCAGTCCCTGAATGTCGATGACATCGGAATACAGAAGCAGGCGCACCATGCTCTCTGTGTCGTCCGCTTCGGCCCCGATGTCCGTGAGAATCACCACGCGCTGCCGTTGATCGGTGCTTGCCGGCCGCCGATCGACAGGTTGCGAATAGACGCCACACGCGAGGCAGAACGACACAATCATGGTTATCAGGGTCCGGGAGATCGGTGGCATGATCCTGCGGCGGTTGCGAAACAGAAGAGTCGGCATGAAGTTCGCCTCCAAGATGAATCGAATGCTAGTAGCCAATTTACTGTATCCGAGCCGCACGGAACCTTCCCCCCAAGACAATCGGAATTCGTCCACTTAGAAGATCAACGGGTCCCACCCAGGCAATTCTCGGTGATGTCGACTTTGTGAATCCGTGGTCACCATCGGCACATCAAAACGGGACACGCGTATTTGTTTTCGCGGCGCGAACGATCTATCGCTGAGACCATTTCACGCTTGATTGGAGAACGAGTATGACTGTGCTACCAGGCTGCAAAGCTGGAACGAGTCACCCTGTTTGTATCGCGGTGCTCACTTCGCTAGCGGCAGGATTCACCCTGGGTGCTGGGCTTCTCTCCGGGTGCGGCAACAAAGTAAGTGCCTCAATTTCAACGGCGCCACCCGCGATGAAAGTGAGTGTCATCAAGGCCGAACAAAGCGATGTGCCGTTGACCGGCGAGTGGGTGGGAACGCTCGACGGATATGTCAACGCGCAGATCCAGCCTCAAGCGAATGGCTACTTGATCAGTCAGAACTACCGCGAAGGCTCGCAGGTTGAGAAGGGACAGGTCCTGTTCGAGATCGATCCCCGCCCGTTTGAAGCGGCGCTCGAACAAGCGCAGGGGACCTTGGGACAAGCGCAAGCACAACTGGCTCTTGCAGAGATCAATGTCAATCGCGACACGCCGTTAGCCGCCCAGCGCGCCATCGCCAAGAGCCAACTGGACAACGATACCCAACAGAAGGCTCAGGCGGAGGCCACAGTGAGATCGGCGGAGGCAGCGGTGGCAGCGGCCAACCTGAATCTTGGATTCACCAATGTTCGATCGCTGA
>Ga0302319_10017823_pt1 | contig 12979 bp, 14 predicted proteins | sample Bog_T0_2_FD_203319 | JGI IMG/M metagenome (GOLD analysis project Ga0302319, IMG submission 203319) | Peat permafrost microbial communities from Stordalen Mire near Abisko, Sweden - Bog_T0_2 | ecosystem: Environmental > Terrestrial > Soil > Wetlands > Peat | place: Sweden: Abisko, Stordalen Mire...
TGCCGAAGCGACGATCGTCTTGCCTTTGCCATCCAGCAGGATGGTGTCGTAGCTAAGTTGTGAACTGAATTGGGAAGTGGTGGACGCGGTAGGGATCGAACCTACGACCAGTCGATTAAGAGTCGGAAAATGTGGGTGTCGCAGGGGGTTGCAGCACGCTGCATATGAATGAAGTAAGTCCATTTATGTCAATGAGATATATACTAATTGCATGGTGCAGACAGTTGCAGTGAATCGCAGCAAATACGAAAACAAACAGCCACTAAAACGGCCACCGGTTGTTTCTGATGAACCACCATCAAAGCGCGGTAGGCAGGCTCCGAAGCCCGTTCGTGGCGTCTTTGAGCACCCGCCCAATAGTGGCATTTGGTGGGTCAACTACTACGTTGATGGGAAACGTCACCGCGAGAAAGTCGGAACCCGAAAAGCGGCTTCCGATCTCTACAGCAAGCGCAAAAATGACGCGCGAATGGGCGTTAAGCTCCCGGACTCCCTTAAGGCGAAGAGAGCTATCTTATTCGAGGAGCTTGCCAAGGACGCTATGGAGTACAGCAAGGCCCACAAGAAGAGCCACCGTGGGGACATTTCAAATCTGAGCAGTTTGCTCCCCGTCTTTGGCAAGAGGAAGGCCGAAGAGATCACCCCTCAGACCATCTCCGCATACTTCAGCACCCGAACTGATCTCAAGCCAGCCAGCATCAACCGATATCGCTCCACCATGTCGATGATCTTCGCAGAAGGTATACGGAACGGAAAAGTCACGGCGAACCCTGCTCGATTGGTTCGACTTCGCAAGGAGAATAATGCCCGCCTTAGATTCATCACGTTTGAAGAGGAGGCGCAGATTCGAAGTATCATACGGAAGCGTTGCCCAGTCCACGAGCCTGACTTTACGGTCGCGATAGAGACGGGCATGCGGTTGTCTGAGCAGCATTCCTTAGAATGGCCCGATGTGCATTTGAATCGTCAGCAGATTCAGCTTGTCGCTACGAAGAACGGATCGAGCCGCGTCGTGATCTTGAGTAAAGAGGCGGTTGAGGCATTGAAGGTGTGCCAAGCCAGACGAATGCCGCATACGCCAAGAGTTTTTCTAACTCGATACGGTGAGCCAATGGAGAACCCAAGAGCATGGTTCCGTCTAGTCATGGAAGATGCCGTGAAGCAGAACAAGCAACTCAGTGACGTGACTTGGCATGTGTTCCGCCACACGTACATTTCCCGCTTGGTAATGGCTGGGGTAGACCTCAGAACGGTTCAGGAATTAGCCGGTCACAAGGACATCAGCATGACGACTCGTTACGCGCACTTGTCACCAGATCACAAGTTGAGCGCGGTGGCTAAGTTGAGTTCGTTCCGTGAGCAGAGCGAGATAGCACGTCAGAGTGTGTAGGTTAAACGCTCACTCGTGCGTGAGCCTTCTCAATCGCTTAGGCCTCATAAATCCAAGTTCTCTCAAGGCGAAGAGTCCGGGTTCGAGCCCCGGTAACGCTACCAAATTTCCCTTATAAATCAAAAGGTTGAAGGCAGACACGGAGAGCACGTCCTTTGCCGTTTTTGTTCTGGTGGCACTTTGGTGGCACTTTTGTCGTTGCAATGCGTAGTGTGAATTCTTTGGTGCAGGTTGCGCTCCGCGTGAGCGCAAAAGCATCCTCCAATAACTTCAGACCTGTCACCGGAACACAATCAGTTCAGATAAGCCACGCTGAGATGGAAGCCATCCAGCAACTCGGCGGTAGAATAACCGCGAGCCTATGCCCACAGAAATTGTCCGCCATCTGTCGCCGGACGAGCAGGAACTTGCCAGGAAACGGCAGGAACTGGCCATCCTGGAAGCCGAGCTCACCGACCGCGAATTGTCGCTTGCCAACCTGCGCGCCGAACTCGCCGCATTTGAGGGGCGCTACCTGCGGGAAGTCGGCATACTTTATGCCGAACTCGACGATTGGAATGCGAAGATCGCCGAATTCGCGGCGCAGGTTGCGGGAACCGAGCAGGCCCGCGCTGCTGCATCAGATGCGCGGGCGCAGGCAGACGAATCCTACGCCGCCGCACATGGCGAGGCTGCCAAGGCAAAGGACTTTTCACCGTCGCCAGAGTTGAGGAAGCTGTTCACAGACGTGGTGAATCAGATACATCCCGACCGTGCGGCGAACGAAATCGACCGCGCCCTGCGAAACCGTCTGATGGCAGAGGCCAATCTTGCCTATAAGCGACAAGATGCGGATGCTCTCAGGAAAATCCTGAAAGAGTACAAGAGCCTCCCGGAATCGGTGGAAGGCGACGGCGCAGCGGCAGATTTAGAGCGCGTCCTGCGTCAGATCGAGCGGATAGTCAAGAGACTTGCCCAGATAGAATCCGAGGTCGCGGAACTCACCTCATCCGAGATTGCGAGGCTAATGGCGAAGGTTGTAAGCGCAACAGCAAAAGGCCGTAACCTGCTTGCTGAAATGAAGAAGGACGTTCAGGACCGAATCAACCTGGCACGGAAAGAGTTTAAAGCGCATCCCTCCATGACGAGGCCGCAATGAGCGCCGACGAAGAAACTCAGTCCGCATTGGTGCCTGTGCAGTCCACCGCGCTGACGAAGGGCGGAGCAAAGTCCCTTGCCGCGCGTGGCCGCGCTCACCTGCGCGACAAAGAGGAGGCCGAAGAATGGCTTCGAAAAGGGCTGGAATTGCAAGGAGCTGCTCCCCATAGCCATTGGCCTCCGGCTCCTATCAACCCCTATGCTGTACCGCAGCCGGCCATGAGCGCAGAGCTTCAGCGAATCAAAGAGCAGGAAGGGCGGGAACAGTTGAGGAAGCGAGAAGAAATGCTGAAAGAAGCATTTCACTGCTTTGAATGCGGATATGAACTTGATCCGAGCAACCCAGAGTTGTTGTACTGCCTCGCGCATTCTTACTACCACTGGGCAGGAGGGTACGGGGTCTTGAAGAATGAAGAGAAGGCTGTGTCCCTTTATCAGCGCGCTGCAGATTTGGGCCATGCCGGAGCGCAAACGAAAATCGGTGATGCCTATGCTCAATGCGGATTTACATGGCTCCCAAAAGATAGAGAGCAAGCAGCTAGATGGTACCAAGCTGCGGCGGAACAAGGCGACGAAGAGGCGGTTTGCATGATCGTAGAAATGTACCAGCGCGGCGAAGGAGTGAGGCAGGATCATTCCGAAGCTGCAAGGTTGCTCCGAAATGCGGCAGCGAGGGGTGACGAAACTGCGCGGCATAACCTGCGGCTCTACGCAAAGCAATACGGATCGCCTTATGAAGACGGCGATGCAGATACGCCATAACTACAACTTAGACGATAGGATTTGCGCGTGTGATTCCAGTGCCTCGGAGATCCCATAGACCTCATCCGATCCGATATATTTCGCCTTCATTCCGAAGGATTCCATATCTAGAAGCAGTTTAAGGGACACACGGCGATTTCTTGGGGCTATCTTCGTCTCTGCGTCCTTCATGCATTCATAAGCAACTAGATCGGCAGCTTGCAGCAGCCTGCATTTCTGCCATGAACTTGGCTCAATCGTCTCAAAGTAGAGCCTGCTGGTGAAATTTGGGTGTGACATAAGCTCTTGAAATGAATCTTGAATAATTTGGCCGTACTGGCAGCGATCATGAACCAGCTTGATCCTCGCGTCGGGATTACCGCGTTTGCCAAGCCACTCGCCGATTTCGCGAATCAAGAATGCGGTCAGGAAGCCGTACCCCCAGCTAAGGCAGTCGCTTTTCCAATTCGGAAATGCTTGCGCGAAGGCGAGGAGGTCAATGGCGTACGAGACGGTCTTCGTGTTGTGCATCTTGAGAACATTCATTAGTTGTTTGGCTAGGTCGATCAGTTCTTCTTTTGTCCAACCAGTGAATTCTCCTTTACCATTGGAGAAATCCGAAGCGTGATACCTAGAAATCGGGGTTCTTCCATCCTTTTTCAGTTGACAACTGAACCTCTCGATGCAGTTCTCCCAATCCGTCTCGAACCGTATCCAGTCCACTCGTTCCGCAATGATCGCGGACATTGTGAACAGGCGCCGGTCCTTGCTTATGCTCTCGTCGATATAGCCTGTCAGGTTCATTGATTTCTCATAAGATGCCGAGCCTATTGGACGCGAAAACGTGACAGGTGTTCTATGTCGCCCTCATGCAACTCAATCGCTCGAAGCGGCTGAAGCGTTCCACGGTGCAAAAGTGCCTCGTCCCACTTCGTCCAGTCAACATCTCTGAGAAACTCTGTCACAGTGTGACGGTAGGCACCTGACCCGAACGGAAGTGCAAATTTCAAGCTGCTGTCTTGAGCCTTGATGCAGAGGGAATATCTGTGCCCGGTTGTTGGGTCGTATGAACAACTCACTGCCGTCTCGTATCTCATATTCACTCCCTGAGTTCAGCGTACCGATAAAGTGCTGACGGGAAGAGTATCCCGGATCGATTCATGAACACAAGTCTTTCATCTGGTTACTCATCTGCCAGAACGGATGATATGGAAGAAGCAATTTACATTGGTAAATAGACCGACATCATCGAATCGTGAAGATGCTGTCAGGCAATCCCGAACCACGGGAACTCAACCCTTCAGTTTGTCGGTCAGCCTGGTTCTTGCCCACGTTAAATACAGCGCTAGTACAAAGCATTCCCCCACGGCAATCTCTGTCAACATCCTTGCATAGTCAACATTGGACGATTCCCATCTAGTCGCGACAACAGGGGCGCGAAATATAGGGGCGTGCCAGAGCTTGACGTGTTCGGCAGGAAATCTGCCGCCATAGGTCTTGGTCTGCACCCAAGGAGGCAACATGGTAAGCAGCAGAACGATCAGAAAGGCTAACCAGACGCAAGTCCCGCTCCGCCGTGAACCGACAAACGTCGCGATTGCTGCACCCCAGATCATGAACCGCAATCTAAACCGATATACCAGAGCGACGAGCACCATCAGTCCAATTAGTTCCGCCTGCTCCGCCGCGAACAAGGGGGCATTGAGAGAAAGTCCTGCGCCAAGCGCCCACAGTGGAGCACGGCTATTTGTCGACTGGGGCTGAATCTGGTCAATCGCCTTCTCCATGGTGTAACGAGTATCTTGCGATGACGACGGTGCTGGCTCCTGCGAGACCTCATCCAATCTCAGTTGTACCGTTTGCTGAACGGCTGGCGCGAGAGAGCAGAGTGCGACGACTGCAATCGCATAGAGCAAAACCAGTGCAAGGTAGACCCGATGGCGCAAGATTTTCCGGATGTCCATGATGGCCGAAGTATAGATCAGCCAACTCCTGCGACGCCCACGCCGCGCCATCCGCAATCTCCCCCCGCGCGTATTCGCAGTCCGCTAACGCACATAGAACATCGCCCCGCGCATGTGCAAATGCGCCTTCAGAGAATCGCAGGATTGCGGGTAGCGAGATCAAAAAGAGCAGTGAAGCGGAGGTGCTCCCTGGGCAGCAGTCGCCGAAGTACCCTCCGCTCCAGCGTCCGTCAAGGCGCTTCGCCCGCTGCGCGGCGCGCAAATCCAAGGCATATGAAAGGGCGACGGAGATAGAGCCTTAGCTAGGCTAAGCATCGGATTGCGGCGGGATACTTGGCTTCGGACCGGCGGGGGGAGCAAGTATGGCTAGAACCTGCGAGCAAGGAAACCCGCCGGAAGCAAAGCCAGGAGTTTGTTGCATTGTTCTGGCATAGATCGGATACTGGGAAAGTCAGAAAGTTGTTGCATTCTTCTGACATAGCGGTGCCCTATGTCTATACCCGCATCCAGCATTCCCGCCGCCATCAGGGACCGCATCTCTGCCCATTCGCAGCACCGCGTCTGGACCCCGGAGGACTTCGCCGACCTGGGCCGGCGCACTGCGGTCGATCAGGCCCTCCACCGTCTAGTTGCTTCCCGCAACCTGCGGCGAATCGCTCGCGGCTTCTACGATACCCCGAAGGACAACCGGCTCACTGGAAAGCCCACTTACCCAAATGCGCGCGACGTGATCGACGCGCTGGCCCGCAAGGGCAAAGTCCGAATGATGATCGATGGTCTCACCGCCGCCAACGATCTCGGACTCACCGACGCGGTTCCAGCGCGGATCGACGTGCTCACTGATGGCCGAATGCGGCCCATCACCCTCGGCAACGTCACCCTCGATTTCCAGACCGCCGCACCCAGCCGCCTCTACTGGGCGGGTCGTCCAGCCATGCGCTTCGTGCAGGCGCTCCATTGGCTGCGCGACATGCTTCCATCCGATGACGGAAGCCTCCGCAAGCGCCTCGTCTCCATACTCAGAGACCCCGATCATGGACAGGCTATTCAGGACGACTTGCGGAGCGGTCTGTCGGCGCTGCCGGAGTGGATGCGAGTAATTGTGCGCGACCTGCTGCAGCAGCGCCGCCGCCGGCAAAGAAGGTGATGCCCGCCAGACGCTCAACGGCTAGGGAATTGAGCTTGTGATTCACCGGCGCGCCCCACATCCCATTGCAAGTTGCTAGGAACAGCCGTCTCAAAGGCTCTCGGATACAAGCTTGTCAAGTTTTGTAGCAAAAAAACTTGACAACACGGCGTTGACGGGACAGACTAAAAAGATGCCAAAGGCCGCCAAAACCCGCAGTACCGCCAGCTCCATCCGCTTGCAGATTGAACGCGGCGGCGAGAAGTTGTGGCGGCACAATGACTTCCGGGATAAGCCATTTCCCGCCGTTGCCCAGACCCTCTCTCGCCTGACCCGCAACGGCACATTAGAACGGCTGAGCAAAGGTGTCTATTATCGTTCTCGTTCAACAGCCTTCGGGCCGAGCCGTCCCAGTCCTACGGCAATCAAGAAACTGGCGGAGAGAACCAAGACGATCTTCCCATCCGGCACCGCCGCCGCCAATCTACTAGGTTTCAGCACGCAAACATCGCGGCGAAGCGAGTTGGCAACAAGCTCACTCAGTCTCCCCAGGAAACTCATCGGCGCCGAGACCCGCGTTCACGCACGGCGACCGGAAGCATGGAAGAGCCTGTCTGAGATAGAAGCAGCCCTCCTCGACTTTTTACGCAAGGGCGGAAACACGAGCGAACTGTCCGCCGAACGCACCATTCAGAAGACCTTGGCCTTACTGGCAAAGGATCGTCACCTTGAACGACTGCTCAAGGTGTCTGATTCGGAGCCGCCACGGGTCCGCGCTCTACTGGGTGCATTGGCAGAGGAGCTTCAACGAGATCCCACCGCACGAGCACGTCTACGTGCCTCCTTGAATCCGCTCTCCCGGTTCGACTTTGGACAATTCGCATCCCTGACGCACGCGCGCGAGTGGCAGGCCAAGGAAAGGTCCAAAACGTGAGACTGTTTGAACATCCTGACTTCGATCAAGTGATCCTCCAGACCGCAGAGCATTTTCAGCTCCGTCCAGCGATCATAGAAAAGGATTACTACGTCACTGAAGTGCTGCGCATCATCGCCGCTACGGCCGGCGACAAAGTTATCTTCAAAGGCGGGACCAGCCTCTCGAAAGGCTGGAACTTGATTCAGCGGTTTTCAGAGGACATCGACCTCTTTCTTGACCCACTTGCATTCGAGCCGCCTCTGACCCCACGCGGCATAGACCGCGAACTGAAGCGTCTGCGCGATGCAGTGGCGGCGCATCCCGCACTTCAGTTTGTTCCCGAGGAAAGCCTAACCATCGGAGGCTTCGGGCGTAATGACCGGTTCTCCTATCCCCAGATCTACGGCGGCCCCGGTGAAGTCGCTAATCGTGTGCTGCTTGAAGCGGGAGCAGCGAGCGGTCGGGAGCCCACCGCGAATGTTGAGCTGAGTTCCTACCTCGGTCAGTTGCTGCAGGAAAAGGGAATCACGCTTGAAGCGGAAGACGAAAGCTCATTCCCGATGCGCATGCTCCATTTCAGGCGGACTTTCGTAGAGAAGATGTTTGCCATTCACAGTAAAGTAGAAATCCTCAAACGGGACGGACGTGCTCTGGGCACGTATGCTCGGCACTACTACGACCTGTTTCAACTCGCATCGCGGCCCGAGATTTTAAAAATGCTGCAATCTGCCGAGTATGGGGAGATCAAGCAGGACTACGACCGCATCAGCCGCATGTACTTTCCTGGCAGCTACTTCTACCCGGATCAGATGAGCTTTGCCAACAGCGATGCGCTTTTTGCGACGGGAGATCTTGCTGCCGCGATTGGCCGCGAATACAAGGGCCAGTGCGAGGTTCTCTGCTTCGACTCCCCCCCATCCTGGGAGATTGTGCAAGCCCGTTTCATGGAGCTTCGTAATCTGCTTTAACTGCAGCCGATTGCGCTGGATCACGACAAATCCATGTGCTGCAAATCCGAAGCCCATCCTCGTGCTGACAGCGCGATTGTTCTTTCAGAGAGGACCGGTGTCGAATGTTCTTTAGATTGTGCTGCGAGCATATGCACTCTTTGGGTACTCTTGAGTGCGACCGCGCATTCCGCCGCCGTCTAGGGGGTATCGCGTGAGTTGATGGAAGAAGAGGGAGGTTGCTTCTCGCCCCTCTCGGCGAGGAACGATGAGCTATGGTTGCTTTCATCACGGCCGCCGGGGGTGGGAGAGATCTTGTCTAAATCGTCGGCTCCCTGCCTGCGAGTGTCAAAGATCGTGTGTATACCGTTCATTATTTCCCCTCGGCGTTTGAGATTAGCCCCGGCAGGAGGGAGATGTATGTATCGGATAGACCAACACTCCAGAACCTTGAAGTCGGCGCTGAAACGAGAGCCAGCGCATGGCGCGGAGGGGTGAAGTTGGGGCACCAACTCGGCAAACTCTGGCGCTCTCGCGCCTCCGACTTCGTGAAGTACGCCGCAGTCGAACTTGCGTCCTGATCAGACCGATATCGCACTGGTGACAGATGAAGGTGCCAAGATAGCCGAAACCGCATCCTTAAAGGCGGAGGCGTCCTCCAAATCAATCCACATGACCTTGAGTGATTTCGAGGACTCGATGAAGGTCCATTGAACTTGTGAGTCCGCCCCGCCGAGTACGTGAGCTTTGGGAAAGATGAGGACAGTGTCAGAGGCGCCATATACATGCTGATAGGCGTGCATTTGATACAAATCGGCCGCGGTTATACCGAAGGCCGGCCCTAAGACAAGCTGTTTCCATTTCGTGTCAAAGATAATAGTCCTGCCATGCAGATCAACGTGAATATCGGGGCGGGTTGACATGAGTTCGTGCCCATCAGAATCGGCTACAAGTCCCCGATTTGGCCCCTGTTCAGTCACGACATAGCCTAGACTGTATGCAATCTTACGGATCATGATGGCAACATAGGTTTCAAAAAGTCGATTCATGTCGAATAGCAAGGCAATTCCGTCCCGCACCCCCAAATGGGTCGCTTGATAACTTCCTTCTAAGAGAAGTCTTGCCAAACCCAACACCGGTTGCCAACGTCTATCAGTTGGACCCAGAAATATCCTTTCTCGCAAGACAAGCTCCGCAGGAAGCAATTCGACATCCTCGAAATGGAAAGCGGTCTCTGTGAGTAGTCTCTCCGTCGATGAAATGGTTGTCCGCCTTCGGAGGGTTTGTACAGTGCATAGCAACAAGCGATTCAAGGGTGTGTCGGCTGTTAGTTCATCGAATACGCAGGCCAGCCTCTGAGGGTATGCGGCGTTTAGCGAATACTGTCGAACCGCATCAAGTTTTCCCCTGAGCCGCGAGAGGTCACCTCTATGTTGCTGGTAGGTGCGCCGCAGTCCTTTCCTCACTTCCGAATTCAGCCGAAGGGCGAACAGATGAATGAATATTTCGAGCAAATCTCGATTCTGAGAAGCCATTTGGGCGAGTTCGCCGTCATGGATGGTGATATCCCAAGCACTTGCGAGCATCCTCACAAGGATCTTGCGTGCTGCACTTCTTTCAAATCCATCAACCTTTGGGAGAATCTCTAAGCGGATACTTGGAGCGGCGATGACGCCAACTTGCTCAGATGTGCGAACTTTGTTCCGGTCAATCCAATCCAGCGCCCGAGCTGCTCCTTGTGCGCGCAACAACTGCGCAACATCGCTCTCAGTTATAGGAGCTCCTGGACTATCGCCCACGACGAGCGTCTCGTGCTCTGAGCATTCAATGTGCTTAGGCATTGACTTCGCCGATTGCGGACTGGTAGGCCTCAATAGCGACAGGCCCGTCCGCGAGCCTAAATCGCATTCTTGGCTCTTTATCAGTCTCCATCAAAGGCGATACTAGCTTCTCTTCGAGGACGAAATGCCCATCGTTATCGTTGAGTGCGCTACGCACTTTTGCCCAGTCTTCGTAGAAGTACTCGGCCAATAACGGCACGATCTTTTTTCGCATTACACGGTCCAGTTCCACCTTGGTCTCGATTCCGACAAAGAAAGCATGACCAAGCAGGTGGTCACGGTCAAATAGCCACTCAATGCGATCATTGATCCCTTTCAGCAGCGTATCAAGTTGAACCCCTCCGACCTCCATACCTGCTAATACGGTGTAGTCGGGCATCATTGGAACAAACTCGAAGCGCCGGCGCAATGCCGTGTCAATGGGCGCGATGGATCGATCAGCCGTATTCATTGTCCCGATGATGTACAGATTTTTCGGTACACCGAATCGTGCTTTGGAGTATGGCAACGTGAGTGTGATTTCATTCTCGGCGCCCAACCGCTTATCCGGCTCCAATAGCGTAATCAGTTCACCGAGGACTTTGGAGATATTCGCTCGGTTGATCTCGTCGATAATGAGCACATATGGCGTCGCTGCCCCGACACCCGGCTTGACGCTAGGACCAATCATCTCCTTCAAGGCCGGGAGTTTCACGTTATCGGCGGATAACGAGTAACAGGCAGCCTGAGCAAATTTTCCAATGTAAATCGTTTCCAGCGGCAGAGACTCATCGAGCTTAACAAGCCAATTTACTTTTCTACGGTGGTTGCCGCCGACCGTGCCTGGAGCGAACTCATAGTCGCCGTCAACTTCGCCGATTGCGCGGAAGCGTGTATTTCCCTCTGGAACGATGACGATGTCGCCGATTTCCATCGACCTGAAGCGGGCAACTTGGACGACATCGCCGCTGTTTGCGGTGACTTCTTTACGTAGCTCCGTCCATCGTGCAAGTACGGCCGCAGAGTCTTCATATTTAGGATCAGACCAGTCTTCATCACCGCCCCATCCCAGCACGATGTAATCACCTTTTAGGGCAGCTTCGTAAATGTCCTCGTCGATCCCGGTCTGCCCCAGCGACATCTTGTAAAACTTTCGATCTGCAAAGTCGAAAGTCGCGCCCGTTGAGGTTCGTTTGATCGCAGCTTCGGCTTGCGCACAGACCTCCCTGAAGATTCCATTTCGAGCTTCCAATCGGAAGCCCGCTGATACAGCTCCTGAAGAATCGTCTGTTCCGACGACAGGGCGTAATCCTTCAACGAATTCTTCATAACCAATGGACTGATGGAATGTCGTAAAGGCAATCCGATTAGTCTCTATGAGCTTCCTGTACTCGTCCATCAGCTTTTCTCGGCTGTCCGGACAATTTCCATTGCAGATCGCCACTGCAATTTCGGCGGTCTTGTATGTCTTTCCAGTTCCAGGCGGCCCATAAAGGATAGTGTTCAGTGAGTAGCTAGGCGACTTTTCTGCCTCCTCCGTATCCATCATTTCGTCTGGCACATCTTGCTCCCCCTGGCGAGCGCCTCCTGCCTGATTCCATTCTTCCTGTGTCACAATCCAAAGGAAGCCTTGAACGTCCCACAAATCGCGCGGACTCCACTTCCAGCGATCCATGTGCTCACGGACGCGACCGCAAAGTGAGAGAAACTCTCGGTATTCGCTTGCATTCACGTTGGCAGAACGGAACATAGACTCATTGGTTAGAACCCGCGCCGCCTTTGCCATGTAATTAGTTTTCACGCTGATTGCGTCGTCGGGCCTTGCAAAGGCAAGCGCCGTCGTCACCAACGAACGTACCCCTCCGAAAATCTCTTGTTGGGCGTTCGGACGCATGACCGCATATGCAGCGTTCGCTGCTTTTTCGACCGCCAATGCCGCATCATCTTCGCTACAAACGAGGCTCCCGATAGTGGTTGCAATCTTGAAGGCATCATCGTCGCCCTTAAAAAGCTGCATCGTCCGCCAGTTCACAAAATTAGCCGGCGGTGTTCGGATGATTTCCAGAAATTGCCGGCCTATCACTTCAATGTTTGGTCTCGGCGTCGTTCGCAGAATCTCTTCGGCCCGAACTAGAATACGATCTTTGTACTCGCGTTCCACCGTGAAATACACACCAGATGTCTCAGCAAAGCTCGTGAAGCCCGGGCACCTTTCAACGAAGAGAGTCCGCATTTGTTCAAGTTCCGGCCAGCTATCAGCAAGGGTCCATCCCTGGCGAAAGCTGGTGTAATAGCCCAGGGCCGTGCGCATTGTGGCCAGATGCTGATATAAGTCTTTCCCGGTGTATGGAACGGCGGACGGATTTGCCTTGCCGCTGTCGCGCTCCTTCGAGGTGTATCTCAACGTGGACAGAATGCTCTCGAAGCGATCCTTGTCATAGGCGGCATCCAGATCACCGTATGCGCGCTCCAAGCGCGTCAGATGACCAGTCTGCGTTTTGCGTGTCTGAGCAGCGAGTCCTTGCGCGTCAATCCACTCACCAAATTTAGGGTTCAAGCAATTTGCTCCTTAGACATGCGAATGTGTATATCAAATAGTCGCAAAGGAACCGTGTCAGCGCTCGTACAGATCCCAATTGAATCGCAAGTGCATACTATTCTACCGTCCAGAAATAGCGACTCTGGATTCCCAAATTGTGCTTAGAAGGGAGGAATGCTCCTCCCTGCCTCCGACCCTTCGGTTCTCCGCCACCCTCCTCAGCGGGACGTTCCTTCCCGCAACGCCTTCCCCAGAAATCCCATGCGCTAACGCGCATGAAGACAAGACTCGCTAAGTCTGTATGTCTCTTCTGGAGTCGAGGCGTGTGATCGGTTCTCCTGTAGAGAGGAGGACTTGCGACATGCAGACAGTCAGATCATTCGTTGGGATGGACGTCCA
>Ga0302319_10017825_pt1 | contig 12979 bp, 8 predicted proteins | sample Bog_T0_2_FD_203319 | JGI IMG/M metagenome (GOLD analysis project Ga0302319, IMG submission 203319) | Peat permafrost microbial communities from Stordalen Mire near Abisko, Sweden - Bog_T0_2 | ecosystem: Environmental > Terrestrial > Soil > Wetlands > Peat | place: Sweden: Abisko, Stordalen Mire...
TACCGGGAGGCCCGGATCGAACTCGGCGGCAAGCGTGAGCGCTGGAGCGCCGGGGTGACGGCCGCGGAACAGGAGCTGCGGCGAGCTCTGAGCTTCGGCTTCCAGCCTGAGGAACTGCGGGAGGCGGTGGAAGCGACCCGCCACGAATTGCAGGAAGCCGCCCGCGACGCGGGGCGCCGGCCGCCTAAGGTTATCGCCGACCAGCTGGTGGACGCTCTCCTCGACCAGGAGGCCTTCCTATCGCCCGAGCAAAAGCTGGCCCTGCTTGAGCCCGCCTTGGCCCAGCTGAGGCCGGCTGACTGCGCCGCCGCCCTCCAGCGCGCCTGGGCCGCTCCCCACCGCTACCTCGTCCTGTCCGGCGGGGCGGACCTCGGCCCCGACGCCGCGGCCAGGATCGCCGCCGTCTACCGCGCCTCCGAGCGGGTCGCCCTCCAGCCTCTGCCGCCGATCCGGCCGCCGGCCTGGAGCTACACGTCCTTCGGCCCGGCCGGCCGGGTGGTCCAGCGCACCTTCCTGCCCGACTTCGGATTGACCGAGGTCGCCTTTGCCAACGGCCTGCGCTTGAATATCAAGCCCACCCGCTTCGACACGGACCGGATCGAAGTCGAGGTGGCGTTTGGCACCGGCGAGATGGGTGAACCCCGGGGCGAGGCCGGCCTGGGTTATTTCGCTAGCCAGGTTTTCATCGCCGGCGGCCTAGGCCGCTATTCGGCCGACGACCTGCAGCACCTTTTTGCCGGCCAGTCGGTTAAAGCGGAGTTCCTGGTCACCGACGACGCTTTCGGATTCCGCGGTGCGACTGACCGGGCCGGTCTCGAGCAGGAGTTCCAGCTCCTGGCCGCCGAGTTCACCGACCCCGGGTACCGGGCGGAGGCGGACAAGAACACGCGCACCTTCATCGCTTCCCAGTACTTTTCCCTGATCCGGACAGTGAACGGTCCGCTCGAAGCCGTCATCCCCCGCCTCTTGGCCGACGGCGATGTCCGCATCGGGCTGCCGCCGGCGGAGCCGGTGCTCAGCCGGACCATGGCGGAAGTGCAGGCCTGGCTCAACCCGCAGCTGCAGAGCGGGCCGATCGAGGTCACGGTGGTCGGCGACTGCGATGTCGAAGCGGTCATCGCCGCTGCCGGCGCGACCCTGGGCGCCCTGCCCGACCGCGCCCCTTGGCCCACGACCACCAAGCTGAACCGAATCTCCTTTCCGCAGCGGCCTTTCCGCCGGGACTACTCCATTCCGACCGACATCCCCACGGCCGTGGTGGCCGTCTACTGGCCCACGACCGACAGCACCCGGCTGCATCGCACCGACAGCCTGCATCTCTTGGCCCTGATCCTGGAGGATCGTCTCCGCCTGAAACTGCGGGAGCAATTGGGGGACACCTACACCCCCTTTGCCTTCACCCTCATGAGCGAGGCTTACCCGGGCTATGGCTATCTGGAGGCCAAAGCGACCGTTGAACCGGCCAAGGCCGATGCTACGACCGCGGTGATGGTCGCCCTCGCCGCGGACTTGGCCGCCCATGGGGTCCAGACCGACGAAGTCGAGCGGGCCCGGCAGCCGCTCCTGGCCGCCCGGCGGGCTGCGGCCGCCACCAACGCGTACTGGCTCCACGCCCTCAGCCGCGCCCAGGCCAAGCCGGCGACCCTGGATTTCCCCCGCCAGGAGAGTGCGGATCTCGCGACCGTGAACCGGCCGGAGCTGGACGCCCTGGCGCGGGCCTACCTGGGGGCCGACCGGCCATTTCGCGTGATCGTCAGGCCGGCCTTGAAACCGGCCCCGGGCCCAGCAGACTGAGCCCTGAATGGCCTTCCCTGAGATTCTCGGCGCCGCTTTCCTCGGCCTTCTTTCTGCCAGCGCCGGCGGAGCCGAGCCGGCAGCCGCGACCCCGCCCGCCGTTTTGCCGGACTACTCGGCCTATATTCTGACGCCCACGCCCGGCCCCCTCCCCCGGCTGACCGGCCCGCGGGTCTTCGGCGTGCGCCCCGGCCACCCCGTCGTCTTCCGGGTCACCGCGACCGGGGAGCGGCCCCTCACCTTTTCGGCCGACAGTCTTCCCAGCGGCCTGACTCTGGACGCCGAGACCGGCCGGCTGAGTGGCGCGATCGCCACGGCCGGCGATTACCGTGTGGTCGTGCATGTGCGCAACGCCCGGGGCAACGCCGAGCGCACGCTGCGACTGGCGGTGGGCGAAGCCATTGCCCTCACCCCGCCCCTGGGCTGGAACAGCTGGAATTCCTGGGCGGCCGACGTCGACCAGGACAAGATTCTGGCGAGCGCCATCGCCATGGTCACCACCGGCCTGGCCGATCACGGCTGGAGCTATGTGAATTGCGACGACACCTGGGAAGGCAAGCGGGGCGGCCCCCACCATGCCATCCTCCCCAACGCCAAGTTTCCCAACATGAAGGCCCTGGCCGGTCAGATCCACGAGCTCGGACTCAAGTTCGGGATCTACTCGACCCCATTCGTCACCACCTACGGCGGCTACAACGGGGGAACCTCTGACAATCCCAAGGGGGACTGGGAGCCGGGACCGAATGGAACGACTGGGGGGTCGATTACCTGAAATATGACTGGTTTCCGATCGACTTGGCCAATGCGCTGGCGATGAGTCGGGCGCTGCGCCACGGTTCGCGCGACATCGTCCTTTCCCTTTCCAACGCCGCTCCTCTGGCCGAGGCCCATGCCCTGCAGGAAGTGGCCCAGCTCTGGCGCACGGGCAAGGACATCCGCGATGAGTGGCGCGGGCCCTGGCCCAACCAGCGCAGCAATCAATCGATCGCTGACATTTGGGAATTCCACCCGGCGTGGCGGCGCTACGACGGTCCGGGGCACTGGAATGATCCCGACATGCTGGTCGTCGGAATGGTGGGCTGGAGCAAGAACCTCCGGCCGACCCACCTGACCGCCGACGAGCAGTTCACTCACATCAGCCTCTGGTGCCTGTGGTCAGCCCCGCTCCTAATCGGAAGCCCCCTCGACCGGCTTGATCCCTTTACCCTCAGCCTCCTGACCAACGACGAGGTCCTCGACGTCGACCAGGATCCCCTGGGCCATCAGGCCGTCCTGGTCGCCAAGGACAACCTGGTCGAAGTCTGGGCCAAGACTCTGGAGGATGGCAGCCGGGCGGTCGGACTCTTCAATCGCGGAGAAACGCCGGAAACGGTCCGGGTCACCTGGCGGCAGCTCGGCCTGGAAGGTTCCCAGCCGGTGCGCGACCTCTGGCGGCAGCAGGACGTGGGCGTGCGCCGCAACGGCTATGCCGCCACCGTGCGCTCGCACGGCGTCGTCCTCGTCCGGATCGGCGTAAAATAGCTTCCCGTCGGCCGCCCTCGGCCGTCGAAACGTACTTTACGGGCGGAGGGGCCGCGGAGATCGGGGCTCTGACTCCGCCGCCCCCTAAAACTTATGTCCGGTCACAAGGCTGTAGACCAACAGCCCGGCCCCGATCAAGGGCAGCGGAATGAAGGCGAGCCGGATCCTGGCCCCGGAAAAATATTGGGTCAGAACCGAGCCGATCTGGGCCCCGAAGGCGGCACCCGTGTGCATGACCAGGGCAATCAGGATGTCGACATTGCCCTTCACCGCATGGCTGAACGTGCCGTAGCCTGCGGAAAGGATGATTTCAAACAGATCGGTTCCAACGGCGATATGGGTGGGGATGCCGAGAAGATAAATCATCGACGGCATGCGGATGTAGCCGGCGCCTCCGCCGAGAAAACCGCTAAAAAAGCCGCCAATGAGGGAGACGGCGATGATGGCCCACACCGATACCTGCCGGATGCCAGAAGTCGGCAGGTCGACATAGGGCGGCAGCCGGAGTCGCCGCACCACGACGGCGATATGCGAGAAGGCGGAATGGTCCCGTCTCCGGCCGGACTGTTTCTCGCCCTCGGCCGCGGGCTTTTTGCCCTTCATCCGCAGGGTCGCCCAGGCTTCCCACGCCATGAAGGCGGAGATCGAGAGGAGCAGGACGATAAAGGACCCGCCCACCACCTGGTCGATGCGGGCAGTGTGCTTGAGATGCTCAATGAACCGCGCCCCGGCTTCCACGCCCGGCAGGGTGCCGAGCAGCATGAAGGCGCCGAGCTTGTAGTCGACATGGCCGAGGCGGCGGTGGTTACCCACCGCCACGATCGACTTGCCCACGATGTGAGCCAGATCGGTTCCCACGACAAAATTCATCGGGATGCCGAGAAAGAAGAGCGCCGGCGCGGCGAGAAAGCTTCCGCCCACGCCGAAGAAGCCGCCGAGCACTCCGACAATGAAGCCGACACCGACCAGCCAGAGGGGCGCAACGTGCGTGCCGGAGATGAGGAAATTCATTCCACCTCTTTCCTGCCCCAGCGCACAAGTCGGAGCAGAACGGAGGTCAGCTGTTCCAGGACAAAACCCTGACCGAGAATCAGGAGGAGGGCCACGGCGGCGTAGAGTTCGCGCTGATGGTGAAAGAGGCCCGCCAGCCATGCGCCGAGGTACCGGAGGACGAGAAAGCAGTAGGCCGTGACCAAAACCCCGTAGATCAGCAGCTCCGGCAGGAAGGACTTGAACTCGTTCTTGATGTTTCGATCCATCGGGGGCTACGCAGATGGACCGCAATTTCGGGCAAAGGTGGCGCCCCGCCCGGTGCCCAAAGTCGGAACCCAAAGGGCCGATCGCGGGCCGCCCCGGCGACCACAATAAAAATGTGGTATCAAATTGTTGATTTTAAATTTACGCGGGCTGGCACTCGCACTGCTAAAACTGGAGGAGGTCAACTGAACCTCCAACGTCCCATCGCGAAATCCAAAATATGAAAAGATTTATTCAAAAGCTGCGAGATCCGGAACAACGCCCGGTCTTTTACGCCATCTTCGGCGGAAAAATTCTCGGCCTCGGACTCCTCTTTTTGATCATGTTCGGCGCCTCCTTCTATTTTGGGTCCGCTAACAAGAGCCACGCCCAGGCCGCCCCGGCGGCGGCGGCGGCTCCAGCGGTCGCCGCCCCCCCCGCCGCTCCCGCGCCGGCCGCGGCCCCGGCCGACGCTCCGGCCCCCCCCTACGTCAATCCGATCAACACCATGTGGGTCCTGGTCACGGCCTTCCTGGTCTTCTTCATGCAAGCCGGCTTTATGTTCCTGGAGGCCGGCTTCGCCCGGAGGCGGGAAACGGTCAATGTCCTCCTCGAAGGCGTGGTCGACACCTGCCTGTGCGGCGTCCTGTTCTATGCCTGGGGCTTTGCCTGGATGTTCGGTCACGGCAATGGCTTCATCGGCTGGGGCGACTGCGCCGGCCATCTGTGGTATTGCATGCAGCACCTGCCCGACACCTATGAAAGCTCGGGAGTGGCGACCCTGGCGTTCTTCCTCTTCCAATTCGCCTTCGCCGACACCTGCTCGACCATCACCTCGGGCGCCATGCTCGGACGCACCGGCTTCTGGGGCGACCTGTGGTACAGCATTGGCGTCAGCGGCTTTCTTTATCCAATCTTCGGCCACTGGGCCTGGGGTCCGGACGGTTGGCTGAACAGCATTCATCCCGCCGCCTTCCACGATTTCGCGGGCTCGACCGTGGTGCACACGATCGGCGGCTCGATCGCCCTGGCTGGCGCCATCGTCCTGGGACCGCGCCTCGGCCGCAAATTCAAGCGCGACGGCGGCGGCCCCATGCCCGGCCACGACATGACGATCGCCGCCGTCGGCGCCGTCATCCTCTGGTTCGGCTGGTACGGCTTCAACCCCGGCAGCACCCTGTCGGCCATGGACTTCCAGGGCGTCGCCCGGGTCGCCGCCAATACCACCCTGGCCGCCTGCGCCGGCGGTTTGGGGGCCTTGTTCTTCGTCTACCCGCGCTCGAAAAAATGGGATTGCGGCGCCACCCTCAACGGCCTCCTGGCCGGCTTGGTCGCCATCACCTGCCCGTGCTACTGGGTCTCGCCCTTCGGGGCCATCATGATTGGCCTGGTCGCCGGGGTCGTTGTGATTCTCGGGACCGACCTCTTGGAATACCTCCGCATCGACGATCCCTGCGGCGCCTGGCCGGTCCACGGCTTATGCGGCATTTGGGGCACCTGGAGCCTGGGGCTCTTCGCCACCGGGCAGTTCGGGGCCCCCACCCCGACCGGGGCCGATAACTCGGCCGGCTCGATCGTCAAAGGCTTGTTCTACGGCGGCGGCACCGACCAATTGGTCGGGCAGATTATCGGCAATGCCGCCATCGGCGGGGGCGTCTTCATCGCCGCGATGATTCTGATGTACGCCGTGAAGGCGACCGGAACCCTCCGGGTCAGGAAGGAATATGAGGAAGAAGGCTTGGATCTGCACGAGCATGGCGGCGTGGCCTATCCCGAACAGATGGGCATGTAACCCAGAACCCAATCCACTCCCCATGAAATTTATCATCGCCATCATCAAGCCCTTCAAACTCGAGGACGTGAAAACGGCCCTCACCGCCGTTAACATCGAAGGCATGACCGTGACGGAGGTCAAAGGCTTCGGCCGTCAAAAAGGCCACACCGAGGTTTACCGCGGCAGCGAGTACAACGTCGACTTCCTGCCCAAGGTAAAAATCGAAATCGCCGTGACCGACGAAATGGCCGATCAGACGGTGGAGGCCATCGTCAAGTCTGCCAACACCGGCAAAATCGGGGACGGCAAGGTCTTCATCCTGCCCCTCGACAACGCGATCCGGATCCGGACCGTGGAAACCGGAGATGCGGCGGTCTGATTTCCTAGCCGGAGCCCGTTCGGATCAAGGCCCGCTCGCAGGAGCGGGCCTTGTCTTGGCACGGGCCCGGTCGAATGCGGAGGCAGCGAAGAATTCCGTCGGCCCGGGGTAGACACCGCGGCTCCGTGGCGCCAAGCTCGCGCCGGTGAAAATCGCCCTGGTCGAAGACCATTTGATGTTGCGCGAGCTTTTGCGGAAGGCCTGCGCGCGGGACTTTGGGCATCAGGTCATTGCTGAAGCCACCACGGGGCCCGAAGCCATCGCGGTCGTCCTCGCCACCCAGCCGGACCTTCTGATTCTCGATCTGCAATTGCCCGGCGCCGACGGGCTCACGGTCTTGCGCGCAATCCGCGCCGGCTCTGCCTCCTGCCGGGTCCTGGTCCTCTCCTCCCACTGCAGCGAGTATACGCTCTATCGGGTCGAGAAGGCGCGGGTGGACGGGTTCGTGGACAAGAATTCCAGCACCCTGGCCGAGGTGCGCAAGGCAGTGGCCGCGATCGGCGCCGGCCAGTGCTACTTTTCCGCGCGCTACCAGGAAGCCAAGGCCGCGCGGCGCCGGGATCCCCAGGCGTTCGACAAGCTTCTCAGCGAACGGGAGCAGACCGTCCTCATCCTCATCGGCCGCCTCCTGACCGACGAGGAGGCCGCGGGTGAACTCGGGATCTCCTCCGCCACCGTGGCCAAACACCGCTTCAATATTTTGAAGAAATTAAATCTTCCCTCCACGCCGGCCCTGGCGCGGTATGCGCGCGACCGCGGCTTCAGCGAGGCGGCGTTGCCGACGGCTCCCTGAGCCGGCGCACCAGTTCCGCCGTTGCGGCCAGAACCTCGGGGCCGAGGCGGGCCGCTTCCTCCGCGGTTCTTTCCCCGGCGGCCCGCTCCAAGGCCGCCGCCAGATCCGCCAAGGCGGTCGCCTCGACCATGCCCGCGGCCGCCACGAGGCGGTGCGCGGCCAGGCGAATCCCGGAGGGATCCGCCGCGGCGAGGACAGCGCGCAATTGGTCGGCGTCGGCCACGAGATGGGCCAGATAGCGCTCCTGCTCCGCCCGGCAGCCCGCCGCGCTGCCGTCGGACAGCTCGCGGAAAAGATCGAGGCGCAGGCCATCGCCCACCGACTCCCGGTCCGGGGTCGCCGCCCCGCCGCTCGCAAGACCGAGCACCGACCGCAGTTTCTCCGGCGTCAGGGGTTTGCCGACAAATGCGTCCATCCCTGCGGCCAACGTCGCCGCCTGGTCCTGGGCGGTGGAATAGGCGGTGACCGCCACGATCAGCGCATGCCGGCCCGGCTGTTCCCGGGCCCGAAACGCCCGGGCGACCTCGTTGCCCTCCATGTCCGGCAGGCTCCGGTCGAGAAGGATCAGATCATACTCCGCCTGACGAAGGAGTTGCAGCGCTTCTCGCCCGGTGCGGGCCCGGGCCGCCAGCCGCAGGCCGAGGCGGGCGAGAACCGCGGCCACAGCCCAGGCATTGTAGTCCGTATCTTCGACCAGCAGAATGCTCCGAAAAGGCAGAGGCCCCGGGGGCGCCGCCGCCGTCGGAGCGGCGGCGAGCAAAGGCAGCCGAACAAAGAATCGGGCGCCATGGCCCGGCCGGCTTTCGACCCCGACGGCTCCTCCCATAGCCTCGGCCAGCCGCTGACAGACGAATAATCCAAGACCGGAGCTGTCGGGGCGGCGGCCAGGCGGAGCCGGCAGCCGTCCGAACCGGGTGAAGAGCACGGCTTGGGTGTCCATGGCAAGTCCGGGCCCGTGATCGCGGACAAAAAATTCCACCTCGTCTCGCCGCGACCGAATGCGGCGGGCGCCCAGTTCGATCCTCCCCTCGGCGTACTTGACCGCGTTGGTGCCATAATTGACCAGGATCTCCTTCAGGCGGGAGGGGTCGGTCACCAGGGTGGGCGGCAGTTCCACCGCCACGGTGATCACGAGATCTCGCTTCGCCAGTTCCCCACTGCCCCGCAGGACCTCGGCCACCTGGTCCAGGACTTCGGCCACTCCGACCGCCGTCAGCTCCAGCTCAATCTGGCCCGCCTCGATCTTGGCAAAATCGATTACGTTGTCGATCAGGGTGGCAAGATAATTGCCGCAGCTTTTCATGACTCCGAGCATCTGACGCTGGCGGCTGCTGAGGCGGGTGTCCTCCAGGGCCACCGTCATGCCCAGCAACCCGTTGAGGGGATTGCGGATATTGTGGCTGATATGGGCGACGAAATCCGTTTTGGCCTGGTCGGCCCGCATGATCTGCTCGGTGCGACTTCGCACCATCGCTTCGAGGGCCACCGTCCGATGCTGCAAGGCGCGCAACCGCCAGCGGAAGAGCAAGGCGCCGAGGGCGAGCACACCCAGGGCCAGACCGCCTTCGACTGGCCAGCTCCGCCACCACGGCGGCAGGATGACGAAGGCGCTCGCCGTCTCGGCACTTTGGCGCCCGTCGGCATCGATCGTCCGAGCCAGGACCCGGTAGCGGCCTTCGCCCAGGGCCGGCAGGTCGCGGGTGAAGGGAGCAGCCAGCGCGATCCAATCCGGGTCGATTCCATCCAGCCGGGTTTCGAGGCGCAACGCCGGGCGATGGGAATAGCTCGGGATGCCGAACTCCATGCGGAGGTCGCGCTGGGCATAGCTCAAGGCCGCCCGCACCGGCCGGTAGGCCGGCGCCCGGCGGCTGCTGGCCCAGACCGTAATCAAAGGCGGTGTCACCGGCCCGGGCCGCGCGGTCGGATCCAACTCGAGCCGCAGCAAGCCGGCGGTGCCGCCGAGCGCCCAGCGACGGCCGAGGGGCGCGGCATACAGGCTGGTCGGCGTGCCGATTTTCCACAGCCCCTCGACAGCATAGGGCGTCCAGCGACCGCGGCCGGCGCGCAGGCGGACGGCGGCCACACAGGCGGGCAAGCCGGACTCCGCCGGGTGGACCAGCCAGGCGAGTCCGCCCTCGCTCGGGATGGCATAAGCCCCGATCCGGCGGGCGGGATAATCCGTCAGGGGGGAAAAATGCTCGCGGACTGGGTCGAGGATCCAGCCGCCTTTGGGCGACAGGGCCAAAACCGTGCCGTCACTCGTCGCCGTGACCACGACCGGGCCGATTTTTCCGGGTAGGCCGGACTCCGGCCCGACCCTTTGCACGCCGCCTCTTCCATCCAGGGGGACCGCGAGCACACCCGCGTTGGTCGTGCCGCACCAAAGACGCGCGTCGGGGCCCTCCGCCAAGCTGGCGACAATGTCCGGGAGGTTGGCGGCGATAGAGCGGATGGCGCCCGAACGCCGATCCCATTGGACCACTTGGCGGCCGGTCGAGGCCCACAGGGTCCGCCTCCCGGCTCGGGCTGGCCGGACAGCGAAAACGTCGTCTTCGCCCTGGAAGACAGTCTGGGTTCCCGCTTCGGTCAGCCAATCCAGGCCGCGGCTGCGCGCCACGAAGATTCCGCCCGGCCCCGGCTGCAGCGCCCAGATGTGCCCGCGCGCAGGGGTGAGCGGGGTGATCGTTTGGGCCGCCGGGTCGCAAAGGAGCAGTTGTTCGTCGGTGGCGATGGCGATTTTTTCGCCCAGCGGGGCGCTGGCGAGGTAGGGACCGTCGGGCAGGCCATTGCCCTGATTAAACAGCACGTTCTCCGAGGCCGGATTCAGCCGGATGATGGCAGAGGCCGAGGTCACCCACAGGCCGCCTTCTCGGTCGCAGGCGAGCGAGAAGACTTCATTGGTCGGAAGCCCCGTGGCTGCGCCCCACCGATGCTCGATGCGGGCCGCCCCCGCATCGGTGAGGATCAGGCCCGATTTCAGGGTTCCAATCGCCAAGCGCCCGTCCGGGATTCGGACCACCGCGGTGAGCGAGTCTCCCCGCATGAAGGCGGAAACTTCCGAGTCGAGCAAGGTCAGGCGCCCGGCGCGAAAGATGGCGACGCCGCGGGAGGTGAGGAGGGTCCATCCGCCATCCGTCCGAGCCTCGGCCGCGACAATGGCGAGGCCGGACAACGCCGCGGCGGGAATCACCAATTCCAAGGTGCCGCGATCGACCCGATAAAGTCCGGTCGGGATATGGTGGACAAAGACTTCGCCCTTCGTCCGCATCGCCAGCAGGCGGCGGGTGCCGGGCAGGTTCGCGACGGCGAAGGTCCGGCCGTTCCACCACAGCACCCGGTCGTGAGACACGAATACGGCCCCGGCCGGAACGGCGAAGGCATTCCAGACTTCGCCCAAGTTCTGCGCCGCTGGTGGGAGGAAGGATCGCAGAGAGTGATATTCCCAATCGCCCGCGCCCTCGGTTTGAAACCAGCCGACTTCGTCGACTGCCGCCGCCCATAATCTGCCGTTGGGCGCCACGTCCAGACCCCGCAAGGCGTAGGTGTCGCCGATCGGAGAACTTCGCCAATGGTCGCCGTCAAAGGAAACCAGGGAGTTACAGCCAAAATGCATGGTGCCGGTTCCGTCCTGCACCGCGACCCAGCCCATCGGATCGGCCCCGATATCGTCCGCCGTGTAGACCGTCGACAGCGGCGTGCCAAATTCCTGGGCCGCCCAGAGGGCCGGCGTCAGGGCCAGCCCGAAAAATAAACTTCGTCCGACCCCACGCAGGGCCCCACCGCCAAACGGCTGGGTTGGCGCGAGGCGAATCACGCAGGCACGGTCGTTACTCCAACCCCAGCACCTTGCGGCCCTCGGGCGAGATCATATGCGGGCTCCAGACCGGGTCCCAGACGATGTGAACCTTGGCGGACTCAACCGCCGGGAGGGCCGCGATCTTCTGGCGGGCGTCCTCGGCGATGACCGGCCCCATGCCGCAGCCCGGGGCCGTCAAAGTCATCTTCACTTCCACCGTATGGCGGCCGGTCGCGTTCTTCTCGATCGCGAGATCGTAGACCAAGCCCAGATCCACGATGTTGACCGGGATCTCGGGGTCGAAGCAGGTGCGCAAGGCGGCCCAGACCGACTGCTCATCAAAGGGCCCGCTCGGCGCCGCCGGCGCCGGTTCCGCCGGTGTTTCGGCCTTCAGCCCTTCAATCGCACTGACATTCTCCCGCGCGATGCGAAAGAGCCCCTGGTCGGTCCGGATGGTGATATTCCCGCCCAGCGTTTGGGTGACGACCACCTCCAGGCCGGGCGGCAGCGTCACCTCATTGCCGGCGGGAATCGCCGTGGCGGGACAGTCTCGAATGAGTCGGGGCATGGCGGAAATAGGGCAAACCCCACTTAATGCAGGGCGGCCTCCATCGGCAAGCGCGCATAAATCCCCTGCGAGTCGTTGAAGCCCTTCAATTCCTGCGCCTCCGCCTCGAGGCGCTTTTCCGCCGCCGCCACCAGGGCCGGCGCCCGCGACTCCGGCTCCATCTTTCCCAGCAGTTCAGCCAGGGCCTCGGCCAGGCCTTTCTTTTCCGGATATTCCACCAGGCGGTAGCCGCCTTTCAGGTTCACTTTTTCGGCGGCAAAGGCCACCGCCCGCCCCAGCCCGCCGAGCTCATCGACCAGACCCAGTTTCAGCGCTTCCTTGCCCGACCAGACCCGGCCCTGCGCAATCGTCTCGACGTACTCGGGCGCGAGTTTGCGGCCCCCCGCCACCTTGCCAATGAACTGCCCGTAAATCCAATCCACCATGCGCTGGAGGACCGCCATCTCCTCCGGGGTCTTTGGCCGGCTGATCGTAAGGGCGCCGGCAAATTTGCCGGTCTTGACCGAATCAAAGGTGATCCCGAAATCGTTGGCCAGTTTCTGCACGTCGAACTGGATCCCGAAGACGCCGATCGAGCCGGTGATGGTGGTCGGTTCGGCGAAGATCCGGTCGCTCTCGGCGGAAATCCAATAGCCTCCGGAGGCCGCGTAGGCGCCCATGGAGACGATAACCGGCTTGACCTTGCGGGCGAGGCGAACCTCGCGCTGAATCTGCTCGGCGGCCGTCGCGCTGCCGCCCGGGCTGTTGACCCGTAAAACGATCGCCTTGACGTTGTCGTCCTCCCGGAGCCTCCGCAGATCCCGGGCGAAAGAGAGGCCCCCCACCTGGCCATTGTCGCCCTCGCCCTCCACGATGTCGCCTTCGGCGTAGGCGATTCCGATCGCCGGTCCGCTGGACTTGTCCGCCAGGTCCGGCATCGCCTTGGCATAGGCCTCCAGCGTCACCTGCTTGAAGACCTCCTTGGGCCCTGTCCGGCCCGTCGCCCCCTTGAGTTCGTCGAGGATCTGGTCGACGTAGGCGACCTTGTCCACGAGGTGGGCGGACTTGGCCACCTCGGCGCGGATCAGGCCCTCGCGATCGACCGTTGCCTGGATCCGCGCCGGGGCCACGTCGCGGGC
>Ga0302319_10017826_pt1 | contig 12978 bp, 14 predicted proteins | sample Bog_T0_2_FD_203319 | JGI IMG/M metagenome (GOLD analysis project Ga0302319, IMG submission 203319) | Peat permafrost microbial communities from Stordalen Mire near Abisko, Sweden - Bog_T0_2 | ecosystem: Environmental > Terrestrial > Soil > Wetlands > Peat | place: Sweden: Abisko, Stordalen Mire...
TGAGGATAATGTCCTGATCGCCTGGCTCTGGTGAGTAGTTGGGTGCCCCCAGTACAAGACGTTGAGAGTCATGCAGCACAAGGTTGGCCCCCGAGTCATCGTTGTCGTCGTGCCAATGGTGATGTTTTTCGGGTAGCAAAACTGCAGCAACCACGGCAAGGGCGACAAGTGCAAAGAGTAACAGCCAGACGATTAGACTGCATCGACAGAACTTGGCTGGCTTGGGTGCAGAATCGGCAGGAGCAGGAGCAGGAGCAGGCCTTGAAATGGTTGTCTCCTTGTCTGGTAGGGTCCGTAATCGAGGAGTTGAGGTCATGGCTGCACACAGAGAAAGAGGACAGACTACTTTCTCATCGCAACTGCTTAACGAATGGGTTGTCCTCTTTTATGACAATCGCTGCCTACGCACGTCTGTTCTTGGTTTGCAGAATTTGCTCCTTAATCGTCCACCTTTCATCCCCTCTCCACTCTCACGCAATCTTCAAACACCTGAGGGTCTGTCCCACTTGGGCTAGATTCCGCCAGCCTCCACAACCCGTGACACCATTGTTAATGCCCGCTGTGACATAAATGGTCTCCGGAGCCGTTGTAACATACACGTCCGCCGTCGTGATCATGGGGAGAGTTGGAGTCTGAATGCCGTTCATGGGCGAAACGTTGATTTGGCGATTCGAGTTTTCAATCCACGCGTTGCTGTTGTACACGCTGCTGATGCCGTAGAAAAGGGGACAAGGATAACTCGTCTGATCTGTTGTGATGACCCCTTCAAAGGTGCACCAATATTCTCCCGGCGTGTTGATAGGCAGTTGAACCATGGTGGTCCACAGATGCTGCGTGTTGTAAGGTTGATCGGGGGTGATTTCGTACGTATCATAAAACGTCAGCGGGCCATTCAAGTCTGCCACCTCTGTCCATGCGCATGTCGGGCTGCACTGACACTCGTAGATCTTCCCGGCATTCCCACTGATTGATGGCAGTGCACAGAGTACCATGTTGAGATTGAAGGCAGCGTTGCAAGTGTAGACTGGACTGGTGACATTGACGGGAGGAGGCCCTCCAGAACACGTGGCTGCATAAATGCCAATGCCAGGAGGTCCAGGAGGCCCCGTCGAGTTTGTATCTCCATGGACATCCAGGGCACCAAAGAAGACCCACTGTGTCCCGACACACATGTAGATGTTACCAACCTGGGTCAGATTGGAAGCCAGATTGCAGACGAGCAGTTCAAGCTGGTCCGAGGGCCCACACACCAGACTAGTGTGGGGTGGATTGGCCGTGCAAGGGCCCGTTGTAATGGTCACAGGTCCAGTGGGTCCGCTGGGGCCAGATGCTCCAGTGGCTCCTGTGGGTCCAGCCAAAATGGCACCCTCTGGTAACCACACATTGTTAAGGGACATCTTGGACATGCCTGGCTCAGCCACTGTTGACCAATCCGTGCCCTGGATGGTTCCCGTGGCCATGCTCTCTGTATGGATGATGTTTCCATTCACAATGTCGCCCTCTGTGATGGTGTAAGCGGACCGACATGTTGCAGACCTGTGCGTGGCCAGGTAGGAAAGCACATTGTCGGCGTAGAGCGGAGGACACAGCACGGGAAGATTGAGAGGGGAACGCTTCCGAGCCGCAGACGTTACAGAGAGTGTCACGGTAATGTTCACCACATCGTGGTCGTCCACGTTTTCCACCACAATGAGGATAATGTCCACGTCCCCTGGCACTGGCACGTACTCGGGTGACCCCAGCACCAGTCGCTGAGAGTCACGCAACACAAGGTTGGCGCTGTATCCATCATCGTCATGGTCATGACCGCAGCCACCGTAGCCGTAGCCGTAACCGTAGCCGTAGCCATCCCGGTATCCCAAGCCGTAGCCGTGGTAGCACCAACCCCACTGTGCCCAGGTCAGACCTACCAAGAGGGCCAGCACCACCAGTAGGATGAGGAGCAGCCAAATCACAGTGCTGTTGCGCCTTTGCTCGGGGGTCTCGGTGGTCTCGGTCACTTCCCCAATGACTTCGGGTTTCTTGCCGCCAACAGACACCGAGACATTTCGAAGCCTAGGAGCAGACTTCATGATGACATACTTTAGAAAGGGGCCGCGGGTATGTCATCTACCACGTGTGAATTACGTCTGTTGTGTCTTTGCAGAATTCATTCTCCCACTTCACCCCACTTCACCCCACTTCGCCCCACTTCGCCCCACTTCGCCCCACTTCGCCCCACTTCACCCCTCATTGTCGTCATCCTCCACTCTCTCCCATTCTCCCACTGCGTTCATCCGCCATGGACCGATGCGTGCTCCCACGTGAAGGGAAGGACGCGGCCGCTTAGTTGGGCTCGGGTTAGCAACGGCACGAAGAGGCTCGCCGTCCTGTCCTACTGGCCACAGTGCTGGATCTTCCCACTCGGGACGCAACTGCGAGGCCAGGATGAGCTTGCCCACCATGCGCATAATGTCCCGGTCAATGTACCGCAAGGAGAGAGGACAACGAAAACGCCGCACGCCCTCCAAGGTGATAATGGCCTGACGAGTCCTCTCTGTCCGGGAGCACTTGCGGACCATGTTGCGTTTGACCATGGAGTGCACGCTGAAGTCTCGAGTACCATGACCAACGCAATCAAACCCAAACTCAGCCAGCGTCACATTTTCAGCCAGGAGCAAGTCTACGTGTGCCACCACGTCAACGGGCTGGTCAAGTTGTCGGATGACACGACCCAGACGAAGCGATTGCAACGTTGTGTTGTGATACAGGGCACGGCATAAGATCCCAAAACACACTTCGGTGGTGGGCACGTTATCAAAGTGCACTGTCTCAAGCACATTGTTTTCCGCAAAGACTTCCGCAAGTCGAGTGGCACCAAAGCGCGTGTCAATTTCCCACACACCGCGATCCATGTACACATGCTTCAGCGTGGGGTGACGTTTCAGGGAGCGTAGCAAGGGAAAGTCTGCGCTTTCGATCATATCCACAGCCACGCCTCTCATCGAGAGTCGGACAAGGTTGGTGTTGCAGGTCAATGCAGGACCAAACCCGTTCATAAAGTGCGCGGTGACCTTGTTCCAGTCCAAAATGAGAGTCTTGAGCACCGTCGAGTTCTTGATCAACTCCAAAAGGGACGGAATGTTACGACCCAGGAATCCACAGTTGGATATGTCCAGGCTCGCAAGACGAGGGGCATCAAGCAACGCGCCACAGATTGATTCCAGCCCCGCATCACCCAAACGACAGTTTCCAGACAAATTCACGTCCTGAAGCGAATCAAAGAACTGGCGTAGGCAATAAGCAACTGCGCGGCCTTCATCCTCAAAGAGGCCAGCGTTCCTCAGCTCGGCAAACTGCTTGTCTGGTAGAATGCGCCGAATCACCTTGTTGACGAGAGAAGCGCGATTGCGTATCTCGTGATCATCGATCCCGGCAAGTACACCCATCACGAGCTCGTGGATGTCTCCTTCCTGAGTGTAGTCGTCCATTTGACCCTCGTGATTGTCCATGCTTGCTCTGACCCTCTCCCTCCTCACTGTTTACATAAATTTTGTGGTGGTCACAAGGGGAAATAAAAAATTTATTTCCCCCTCGTTCGACGCTCGGCACATTGCGCAGCAAATGCCACCTCCTCGGGGTTGCGTGCCTTAAGAAGTTCTCTGGTTCCGTGCAATCTTGTTGCTTTGACTCGCTGAGACCAATCCCCGCGGAACTTGAACTTGAGACAGAAAGATGCCCCTCGATGGAAATCACGACCGGCAGGCAACTCAAAGGGTTCATCTCCTGGAGTGTATGGCTCCGGGAAGTCTAGGAACTTCCACGTGAAAACGCCACGAAACCCGACCTTCTCAAGCCAAGTGAGACCATCAGCTGCACGTTCAACAATGTGACAGGTCTTAGGTGCGTGTTCCTTGTAGACGGAAGCATTGTAGAAATCGTTGACCATGATGAGATCGCCATTGGTCTTGTCGCGTAGGTAGCGTAAACATTCACCGCGCCATCCAAAGTTTGTTGCCAGACCCTCAAGAGAAATGATGTGACTCGACAGTGGATAGGTCGGTGAGTATGGACGGCCAATGTCAACTTTGTGCAGATTGACTCCACAAGAGTCATGGACAAGACTCGTAACTCCTTGGGACATGGCACGCTCAGTTAACTCGCTGTACTGACTCGGTAACTCACAGGCCAGGTGGGATGTCTTGTCTAGCCTCACAGAATGCAGTTGGATGTAATGGACCAACCGGGGGACGCGATTAATCATATTTCGCCAGTTCTTGCATACTCGTCGATTCCTGGCGGCGGTCTTTCCATCCCAGGGGAAGAGAGAAAAACAAGTAACTGGTAGGTCTTGCATCGTGTTGACCCCTGTGACCCTCGTGCAAAATAACAAATGGAAGGAAAAAGGGGGTGCAACATTCCAAGCACGAGAGGGAAGGGAAAAATTATTTTTTCTTCTTTGCTGCTCCATCCTTTGCCTTGGCGGACACCTTGATCTTCTCCGTCTCAAGTTCACGGTGGTCATCTGCCTGTTTCTTGGCCAGCTTGAGCTTTCCTTGCTCTGTGTCCTGTTGGTTCTCTGCCTGTTCCTTAGCCAGCTCAGACTGTTCCATCTCCAGTTCGCGCTGTCTCTTCAGCGGGGTAACCTTCATGTCCTCTGGAGGGATGCCTAGCTGATGAGCTGCATGATTGCGAAACTCTTCCTGCTCCATGATGCCCCATTCCCAGAGCTGGGCAAACTGGTCCACCGTCACCAGTGGAGTGCAGGGCTGTTCAATGACAAGGTTCTTCACCGCTCGGTGAATGGCCAGGTACTCCACCTCGGTGAGGGGGCGTCCCACATCCTTGCGGGTGGCCCTGGAAATGGCAACATACTCCTCGTGCAGCGCATCCCGCATGGTGTCCACAATGACGTCAACAAGATCAGAGTTGAGTTGCAGCAGGATGGCCTTCATGCGGTCCCGAGCAAAGGTGGTCTGAGCATCAAAGTTCCCTGCGTGTTGCGCCCTGTCTGCAATCACCATTTGCAGCGGGAAGTCCACCAAGGTGGCACAGATCTCGTCCATGCGTTTCTGGTACAGCAGAGGATCAGCCAGCAATGTAGGGGATGCAGCTGCCACAGGTGTGCGGTAGTCATCCAACCACACTAGTCGATCCATGATTCCATTCCCTTCGCGAGCCTCCCTCTCCTTTTGACTCTCGCTGTTCAACACAGGATCCTTGCTCCAGTCCATGGTTTGCAACCCTCTGTTGGCAGCGTAGGCCTGGTTGATTGCATTCTCTGCGGCACTCCTGTCCATGGATTGACGCTGGTTGGCCCGTGCCCAGCCTTCCTGCTGCATACCGAGTTCTTCGGCGTCTGCCCACTCAATGTTGACCTTTTCCTCCCCGGGTTTGTATCGAGGCGGTGTGCTCACAAGGAAGGTGGGCAGGTACGCAGCATGGAACACGGCCCGCGATCCAGCCAGGTCCACCACCTTGCGGGGAGGGGAAGGGGAAGGGGAAGGGGTGAGACATTGGAGAAGAAGCGTCTGACCACACCTCGTACCTTACAGAGGCCAAACATGGGGAGAACCGAGGCTGCTGGACTGGTGTAGTTCCCGTTGATATCGGGCTCGTACCAAATCTTGATGCGCATGTTGGTGTCGGGCAAGGCATTCTCCTGATTGTACCAGTACCACTGATAGAGATAGCAGCGTTCGTCCTTGTCCCAGGTGCGCCAGATAAACCCGCTGCCAATGGGAGGACAGTATGGGACCCACTCATCACCCACCTGACGCTGTCCCCAAGCCGTGATGCCAAACTGCTTCATCCTCTTGTAAAACTCCCAGCGCAGGGGTGTGATGTAACGTTTGATGTACGGGCCCAGCACTCGTTTGTTGCCTCGCTTCCCCAGGTCGGGCCATACAATCTCGGGATCGTGACAGAGGGCCCATCCCTTGGTGGCCTCCATTCCAGCGTGGAGCATGGGCATCTTGGAGTAGAGCTCCTCAATGTCGCGCTCCTGCATGAGGCCAATCTGCACCCCATTGGCCTTGAGTAACAGGTCCGTGGGGGACATGGACCCCCCGAAGTTGGCCATGTTGCGAGGGGGACAGGAGAACGTGTGGCTGGTGAATCAGACAGCAAACCGCGTTGTCGAAACAGGCTGTCCTCTCTTGAGCGACTCTAGATGATTGTTATCCTCCTCTGCCTGGGTAGTGTAACGCGGTTGTTCTTTCCCGCACAGTATCTTGTCAATCACGTCTCCCACATAAGTGCTGTCGAATAGACAATCCTCGGGAAGCTCAGCAGCCCGACGCGTCTACGCCAAGGTGAGGGAGACAGTCAGTGGGGGATGCGAAGATAGCATGCGTCATGCGACAAAGACTCTCACCTTGCGCAACATAAACATCCAGATGCACAGCGCTGTGTAGATGTTGTTCATGGGCAGCACCTTACCCTTGAAGAGCAACCAGTAGTGACTGAAAACGTTGACTAGCAGCGGTTCCAGTGTGGTGGTCCACTTGGCATGCGTGTCCTCCTCATCGAGGAAGGCGTTCTCAATGACGTAGCCACTGCGCCAGTTGACACCCTTGTACGTGTTCATGTACCGATCGAACAGCAACAGGACAAAGGTGGTGCTCAACCAGTTTTGATTCACCTGGTTCATGATGACTTCGGGACTCAGATTGAGCTGTGTGTGGAAGTCATCGTAGTAGGCCTCCCCTCGCAGCTTCCTCAGGATCACTTCCACGTTGCTGCTCTCCCCGGGATTCTTGTAATTCATCCAATCCTCGTCCCCTGGGAAGCGCATCGAGTCGTCCGCTGCCTCACCCAGCCTATCTTGAAAGTTGTCCCCTTGGTTTTTGGCAGACTGACGGGCCCACGCTTCCATTCGAGCCACTGCACCTTCGGGGAGGTACTTCTCTGGCTCATCGGCGTGTTCCAGATTCATGCGGGGCATCATCTCAATGAGGTAGATGGCCCTCTTGATGGGGTACCAGTAGCTGGTGCAGTAGATCCAAAAGTTGCGATTCACAATGTACCGACCCTCCTCCTGCACAGGCTCAAGGTCGGGCTGTTCATCTGCTGCCTGGCGCACAGCCTCTGCATACTCCTCGCGGACCTTGCGCTTAAAGTCCTTGCGACGTGCCTCTTCAGCCACCTCGATCTCCTTGGCCAGGTCGGCTCGCATGTCCTTGTCGTCCAGCTGGGTGCCATTCATGCTGAGGCAGAAGAACATGGCGGTCTTCAACTCGAGGACCGAGAAGAGATGCCTGATCTCATCCGAGTAGGGGATCACTTTCATGCGGGCCGTGAGGAACTGTAACAATATCCTTACTTGCGACTGCCTCATCCTCAACACGGGGGTCTCTGAGATACGTCGCTTGGAGTTGAAGAGCCTCAGCTTGGCGGCATACTTTGTGCACGCTTCCTCGTACTCGTCACGCTGTTTCTGGGTCACTGTGCCTCCGTCAGTCTTGGGCTTGGGTTCAACGGGGATCTTGGGAGGACAGTCCAGAGGGATGCCTGGGAGATCGAGGAGCCACTTGACGAGGAAGGGACTGTCGCATATCTTGTAATCGCGCATCTTGCCGAGGTTTTCAAAGTTGAGCACCAGCGTCAGTCTCCATATCTCACACATGAGGGCACTGGTCCCTGAGATACGTTCCATTTCCCCTCCTGGTCCAGTGGGCGTGGCAATGACTTCCCCAAGGCCGTGATAGTGGAACTCAATCATGTAACCCGTCCAATATTTGATCCACACCACAATGCGGTGTTTGTCTGCGTAAGGGAGCGTCTGACCGTCTCGAACGATGCGCCCAATGAGGGATGTGGTCTCGGTGCCCATGCGACAGAGGACACGCCAGAACTCAAGCATAAAGAGGTTCTTCGAGGCACCGCTGCCTGGTCGAGGCAAGATCATCCCTTCAGAGGCACGTTCATCCTCATCGGCCCCAGCGTCTTCGTCGTCTTCATCAAAGCGTCCAGCCAGTCCCTCCCCGTCGTTATCGTCGTCGTCGTCGTCATCCACGAGAGCCATGCCTGGGGCGACTCGTCGACGAATCATATCGTGGTCGCCATCACCCTCCTCGTCCCTCCAGTAAGCATCCTCGTCGACGGGGTCGTCACGGGGACGCCTCACACCGTGGGGTTCCGGGGCAGGTTCGCCTTGAAGATTTGGGTCCCCCTCTGTGGGTGGATCATCGCCGTCATCCCCGCCTCCCATGTCGATCCCGGGCATTGCCTCAAGATTGTCGTTAACCTCTTCTAGGGCTTCCTCCAGGGCCTCGTCTTCTGCCATGTCCATCAGCTGTGCCCCTTCCTCGACATCGGCGGCAAAGGCCTCGAGCAAAGCAAGGATAGCAGGATCGTTATCCATTGTCGGGGGTGTTCAACCCTCTTTGGCACACAGAGTTTGGAGGGGAGTGAAGGGGAGCAAGGGGGAGCAATCTTCAAGCTTGTGTACCATTGTCATTTGACCACTTTCAAATTTCTGTGTGACTGACAGTGTAGTCGTATGGGAAGGACGTCGTCAACATGGAACCTGCCCTCCCTCCCATGCCGCCGGACTCTCCCGTGGCCCAACGTCATGGAGGTGGTGGTGGTGGTCGAAACCCACAGTTACACCCGGCTGTCCCCGCTGGAGCTGCACACTTGATGCACTTTCCCATGCCTGCACAGTTCTACGATGCCCAGCAAGGCTTCATGGGCATGCTTCCACCCCTCGATATCAACGGGGATGGTGAGAGTGCAGATGACCATCGGCCCCGGGGTCGTGCTGGCGGGGGCGGCGGTGGAGGTGGCAGGGGAGGTGGTAGAGCACGTGGACGAAGACGCAGACGAAGGCGGGAGGACACAAGTGATGAGGATGAGGATGAAGAGACCAGCGAAGAGAGGCCAGCCGAACCACCCGAGTATCATCCAGAGGGAGCCGAGGATTACAACATCTTCTTTGCTGAGCTGGGAGAGCCCACTCCACAGCATCGGTGTTTTGGTTGCCGATATGCTGGGCAGGCCAAGTCGGGCAAGTTCTCGGATGTGGCCATTAAGGAGATCTTTTCCGTCATGGCAGATGGCATTGGTGTGACATGGCCTCCTGCTCTGGCCGTGGAGCTCAGCAAACTGCAGGAGGTGTATCGTACAAAGGTGAACAAGACCCTCAAGCCGGGGGAGACCAAAGTTCCCAAGTGGAAGCCTGCCACTGTTCTCATTCACTGGATTCTCCACACCTGCGATCCCGAGATTCGGCAATGGCTTCAGCTGATGCGCATTCAGGCTCAGGTAAGGCAGGTTCACCCTCCGATGATCACCTCACCCTCCCCCGGACCAGATGTACCACATTGAGAGGAACGCCCTGAATGTCCGGAGTCGCATCACGGGGCGAACCATGCCCCACAAGGACAACACCATGGTGTGGTCACGCCTGCTCCACGACTGGTGGTTCTTGAGTGCCAAGGACCCTCGCAAGTTTAGCTACTTCAACGAGGGCGTCATGTTTGATCGCAAGTCTGTCACCACTCCTGGAGGCTTTGTCACCAAGGGAAGACCAATGTACAACTTCTACGGCTCTGCGGGGGAGAACAAACGACGGCGCACCATTGAACAGATTGACTGACCACAAGGGGCGCGAGCGTGATTGAAAGCACTGGAAATATTTTTTCCCTTTGTGGATACAGTCACTCTCCACTTCATTTTATTAAACCCGCCGCTTCATTTGTGATTGAAGAAGGGGCACCATCACCATGGAATATGTTTGTGGTCTGGATATTCTCAAAGCCACGGAGAGATGGATTCCCAATTCCCACGGCTACCAACTACGTCAAGTGGGCGGCACCCATGAACTCACGTTGATACGCAAAAGTGATAATCCTCTGTCCTGGCCCCTGCACTGCGAAAGCGATGCGTGCATCACACTGGTATGGCAACAACGCACACCGGGTCAGAGAACCCAATTCGCGGCGGTATTTGACTGGAAAACACGCATCCTCTACCGCGGGCGATGGACCAAGACACTGGCCGAATGGGAGCGGTTGGTGCACACGCTGGATGTGCAAGAAGGCGAAGAGTTCTACTTGGCAGTGGAGCAGTTGGCGTTGAAGTGAATAAATTTCTCCCCTTTGCGGAAAAAACTTTGAGGTCACCACTCCCAACACAGGGGGAAATTTGTATCGTCGCCACTCGATAAACAAAGGGTCACCTCCAGTCTCGAAACATGGACGTCTCCCCGAACACCTTCCCTCCTAGCGCGCGTCCCGCTTCTGAGAGCATCCCTGATCACATTCTGCACACGACGGTCAAGACGACTGGAGGTGACTACGTGAAGCTGTACACAAGCATTGGAACCAACTGGCGTGCTCTTGGACATGCACTGGGACTGCAACAACACATTCTCGATTCAATCGACGAGGAACATCGTTCCGTGGGACGCAAGGCCGAGGTCGTGTTGAGCACATCTCACAATCGCCTGGGACGCAGTTTCACTTACGGCCTACTTGTCCCTCAGCTTGAAGCCCTCGGCTTGACCGCGGCCATTGAATGCATTGTCAACAGCGCGTCCAACTTTCCCAATCCCGCCCCTACTCCAGTGCCCTTTTTTCAAGCCTCTGTGATGCATCCCATTGTGAGAAGTGCCACTGTTCCGCGAGATCTTGAGGGTGTGCCTGTTCCCATTGTTGGAAATGTGCGCGCCGGTTTGCGCAAGAGGATTGGTACCCACTGGCGCCATGTGGGAACTCTGTTGGGTGTTCCACCGTATGAACTCGATGCGATTGATCACAACCAACGCGATGGCGAAAACAAGGCAGAGGTTATGCTGAATCTTTGCGCCTCTGGCCTGGAGGATCAATTCACTGTTGGCTACCTGTTGAACACACTCAGGAATGCCGACATGAACGACGTGGCTGACTGGCTCATTGCAGCCATGAGAACAAACAAATGAAAAACCACACTGTCCAAGATTTCCACAAAGAGTTGAGCGAAAATATTACCCCGTCCTCCTCCTGCCTCGCTTCAAGTTCTTCTCCCTAGCAATCCACAACCACTGGCTGTCGTGATGCTTGGACCGGCAGGACCCTCGCTAGCAGCGGGAGCACGCCCCACTCCTCCTGGTCGCACCGGGATTGGTCCGGGCCAGACCCCTCCGGCCTATCAGCCTCCCTTTGCTGCAAGCTGGGCTGGTGCTGCTCGCGGTATCCCCAATGCACCCAACCCACCCACCATTACCAGCACCATGGGAAACGACATCAATGGAACCATCAACTCGTCCCATGCCCTCAAGTGCTGGTCCAACGGTGCCCACATGAACGTGCGCGAGGGCCAGATCATGTTTGTGGCCCGGAACAATGTTCGCACAGCCTCAGATCGCGACGTGTGGTCCAAGCATCTCAGTGAGGCCTCGCTCCAGCACCTCAACATGATTTGCGAGGCAGGCTTCAGGGCCTCGAGGTAAGGGGGGTGAAGAAAGGGGGCGTAGAACCTAACGTTATCCCACTCCTCCAACCCTCCCTCAGGAATGCCCTCGTTCAGGGACCGGCTGCCTTACCTCAGGGGATGCAGATCTCGGCTGAGCAGTTTGATGCCATCAGCGAGTGGGACATTGAGGACTACCTAGGGGAGCGCGAGAAGGACATCCCCGAGGACATGCCTGAGCTCAAGGCGGCTTGCAAGTTGTTGCATCAGGACCAGTTCAAGTATCTGCTGCCCGTGGGTGTGCGGTACCACTGGAACCTCTTTGGTGGTGTTAGCAACATTAGCTACGGTACGGCACCCCAGGCAGTGGTGAATGAGTACGCCAAGCGCGTGGTGGTTGTGAACCACAACGTTGCCAAGCGCGCCACCATTTCCAACATTTTTGGTGGCAAAAACAAGCTCCTCGAAGGCGGAAAGGTTGGCCTCATTTGTCGCCGCAAGAGGAATGCCGACGGGAGCCCCGGTGCCCCTGAGTTTGTTCCCTGGGCACAGCTGGATGCCACCATTCCTCCCATGTGCAGCCGCAGCTACCGTGATGAGATGGGACGCGATCAAAAGGGCTACTTCTTGCCCATTGGAACGTGCCACGAGATTGACGTCAAGGAGCTGAGTGAGAAGCACCGTCGTGACGCTGTGGGAAACACGGGGAAACCAGCCTCTGTGGTCCACAATGCCTACGGTACACTGCCTCGTATCGTGGTGCAGTGGGGCTGCTAGGGGAGGAGGGAACAAGCAGAAGCGGAAAATAAAACAAGCCTTGACTTTTTTAGTCGCTGCTCTCACTCTCGTAGCCCTGCACCTTGACGTGATAGTCCCGTGCCCTGACCCACTTTTCAGTCTCCAGATTGAACATGACCGGTTCAATGTCTCCCGTGTGGGTGTCAAACATGTTTGCCTCGTACTCTCCCCTCGTCTCGTTCAGGGTCCACCTCCACACATATCTCGTGTCCTCTTCCACTGGCAACGCGGCGTCATCTGGTTTCACACGCTTGGCCATGGTTTGCGCTTCCAAACAGATGCGAGTTCCCTTTCAATCGGAGGAAAAGAGCGCGTTGAAAACCGTGGGATACTGTGTTTCTGTGTTTTGCACTTCAATTACGTTTGTGACGTTTTGCTGGCATGACCTGATAAGCAAAGCGTCTTTTGAGTTTGGTGGTTGTCCTCTGTCCGTTCACCCGGTCCTTCGTCCGTCCAGCAGCAAACATGTCTCTGACCAGCCGCAACAAGCTAGCCCGAGGGCAGCCCCTCTTCTTGGGCATCACATCACCCCTGTCCGTGCAGGGCGAGATCACTGTCAATGTGCAAGTGGATCCCGGTGAAGTGATGCAGCGTCGCAGTAACATGATGCACGACATTACACGCAACAAGAGCTATCCGGGAGGCGACGACATTGAGAACATCCATGTCCTTCAGGGAGAGGCAGTCTTTGGCTGGATCGATCGCCAGGGACGCACGAGGATCCCCGGTTTGGCTCGTCTATCTTTCAGTTTTGTTTCCCTTCTCATACCCCGCGATCCCCCCCCCCCCAGGTAACCCATCCCAAGT
>Ga0302319_10017837_pt1 | contig 12976 bp, 12 predicted proteins | sample Bog_T0_2_FD_203319 | JGI IMG/M metagenome (GOLD analysis project Ga0302319, IMG submission 203319) | Peat permafrost microbial communities from Stordalen Mire near Abisko, Sweden - Bog_T0_2 | ecosystem: Environmental > Terrestrial > Soil > Wetlands > Peat | place: Sweden: Abisko, Stordalen Mire...
TTGTGACTGACCATCGCTCCCAAGACCACGGCCAGCACCATACTCGCATAGCCCATGATCAGGCCGGCCAGGGCCATGCCGCCGCCGGCCAAGGCTCCGTTGGCGTTCCGGATATTGCGCCGCCCGATGTGGCCGCAAATCAGTGCGGGGATGGTAAATATGAATCCAAGAAGTCCCAGCGGCAAAAATATCACTGAAAGAATGCCATAGACGAGGCTGGACCTCGCTGCCTTCGAGGTCTTCCGCGGCGGGAAGGCTTCTCTTTGAAGCGGGGCTAATGGCGGGCGATGAGAGGGTAATGCCTGCGGTGGTTTTTTCTCAGCAGCCGGCCCTGGCGTTGCTGAATATGCTTGCGGGGCGTCGGGAGCACCCCGGAAGCGGAATTCCACACCGCCAAAGAAAATGTTATCCCCGTCTTTGAGCGTCGTCTCCGTGATTCTCACCCCGTTGACCTTGGTGCCGTTGGAGGATTGAAGATCCCGAAGCAGGTAGCGCCCGTCGGCGGCAATGATTTCCGCATGATGGCTCGATACGGAGGCATCGCCGAGGACGATGAAGCTTTCGGGATGCCGGCCGATCGAATGGGTCGCGGCATTGAGATCATAAGCGAGGGGTTCTCCGTCGTCCTTTTGAGTCAGAAGCAAGGCCATGTGCGTGAGCGCCGGGTGGAAGCGCAACCGCAGCCATTGGAACGGAAGGCGGTCTCCCACACAACGATATTATGCGCCTCTTTCCAATGCGTGACAGCCTCTAAGCTGACGCGCATCCGCGACTGCGCGATGCGTCCATCTGCGCCCTGTGCGGTGAATCATCCGGATCCCGACGAGTTCAACGGCTCCTCGGGCGACCCGTCAGCCGCGCGCATTTCCCGTTCTTTTCTTCTTGCCGACACTCCTCCGAAGGGCCAAAAATTCTCTTCGCACTAAGGCTGCATCGAATCGCCTCCGGCGACAACCCCGAACAATGGAAAGGAAACGCTATGCTCTGGGACAGAGTAATTGACTCCAAATATCCGCTTCAGGTCATCGACGTTACGTATGGACCCACGTTGAATAATCGCGGCACCAGCATGTCGGTGGTTCTCGGTCCGGCCGCCGGAATGATGCGCACCGGAAGTTCGACCCGCAGGGGAAGCCTGGCGGCGATCATGACCAAGCTGCTGACAAGAGATCCTTTGCGTTGGGTGGCCGCGCACCTTCTGAATGCGGAACTGGGGGGAAATGGCCTCAGCCCACAAAACCTCGCTCCGCTCACGCAGACGGCGAACAAAAGACACTCCGGCATGGAGTTGAAGGTCAAGAAAATGTGCATCGTGGCGCGTCAAAAGCAGGAGTTTAACAGCGGCGCTCCCACCTTCTTCTTTGGCATAAAATATTCCGTCCGGGCCGTCGGCCAATTTGGGACATTCGATCCGTACTCCCATGTGCCCTCCCACTTTGTGGTCAATGCCGCGGTCTACAAGTATGACACCGATGGCACGAACGAGCGAGCGCTGTCTCCCACCGAGCAGACATGGTTTGCCGCCAGCGTGATCAATAATGAAGAGGTGCATAACAAAGACGAGGACCTCTAGTTAACGAAACCTCATGACTACCGCAGCCCCGCCGCTGCGGCAGGGTGGATGGAAAGCGGCGTTTGACCTCCTCCAAAGTGAACGCCTGTGGTGGGTCGCATTTCCCTGGCGCAGGGCCTCATTGGGTCCCTGATGAGCGATTGTGCCGCAAAGCGTGGTACAGCCCATGCTATTCGTCTTACGCGTTCACAGAAAAGGACAAAATGTTCGCCTTTTACCTCTGCTTTTTGCTGTTCATTCCGACGGTGCTTTTCTGCGGAGTCGTCTATGTGCACGACTACTGCGGACATCCGCGCGTAGCGATCGTCGAGATTCACATGGGCATATCCAAACAGCGGTGTCTGGCGTGTGGAAGCGTGCATTTGCGGCATGCCATTTCCCGGCGATCTGGGGTCCGCCGTGCATTTGAGCACGTCTGCCATACGATCGGGGAGATGAAGTTTCACCCAGGCTAAAGGCGCAGCCCGCGTCTCACACCCGGCTTTTTGTGGCCGCTGCGGGCGCCATGGCGATGTTGCGAGCGGCGCCCAGTGGGAGGGCGGCATTCATGCCGGTCTTGAGGCAATGAAGGTCTCGCGCCATGGGGGCGTGGGATTGTAACCGCGCGCCGTTCTCCTCCGGTTCATTTGGGAAGGGTAAAACGTCCGTCCCCAATCCCGATTACATCGCCGCGAAGGCAGGCTGACGCCGCGTGCTCTCAGTCTCCATCGGCTCGGCGTCCATTTGCTCATCGGGTATGGATGACAGCACGCGGATGACGTTTGCTACTATTTGAGCGGCTCCCCCCACTCTTCCCGCGAGATTTCGTGGCTAACGTCGCTGACGGTCTCGAATTGATGATGGGAGAATTTTAGGGCCATTACCCGGCGGAAAAAAATGAAGTTTTCATGGGGGGATTGGATGAACTCTTACCTCCCGGTTTTTTGCGACGATGCGAATGTAGGCGTGATGAGAACGATGGAAGATTGTCACCGGTGCGTCACCGACAAACCCTTCGACGTCCTGGCGCACCTCCTCCACCTTCGAACGATCTGTCAACAATTCCGCCGGCCGCAATATCTTTAGCCTCAGAGGCCACACCGACGGAGGTCCCTGACACAAGGCTTGTCTGGTTCCGCTGCGATCAAAGTCCTCGATTCCAACTACGCCGCCACGCCGGCTGATCTCAGGGTACTTTGTTCTAAGCTTTTCGAAGTCACAACGCGCATCCAGGCACGCCGCCGCCACGACCGTCCACTCTCTGGCCATATCGTAGTTTAGAAATTCATCATCGCCTCGCATCGTGCCAGGGGAGATAGGGATTTTCCTTTTCCGCATGCGCTCTCCGAGTGATTCCAATTCCTTTGCAAACTCGGCATCGCGACTGGCCTCCAGCGCGTCTTCGGCTTTGCGCGCCGCCTCGCGTTGCGCAGCCGCTTCGCTCGGGCTATTTTGAGTGGGCTCCGGGCCTGGCTCGGCGTCCAGAATCCCGCGGGCCGCGATCATGAGGGCTCCCGTGATCACCGCGATCAAAAGCAAATGTCTCCTCCGCGGTTTCCCACAGGGTTTGCTCATTGGCGAGTCCGTCCGTTCGACGTTAGATCTTTCGGTCATGCGTGGCCGCGTCTGGCTGAGACGTCAATTCGTCGAGACGAGCCGCAGGTTGGGGTCGATGTCGGAGTCGAGGGGAGACCTTTCGCCATTGGCGAAGCGAAGGGCGGCGACGTAGCCGATCATCGCGGCGTTGTCGGTGCAGAGGGAGGGCGGGGCGATGAGCAATTCGAGACCGCGCTTTTCGCAGGCGGCGCGGAATTTCTCGCGCAGGCGGGAGTTGCAGCTCACGCCGCCGCTGACGGCGATGACCTTGGAGCGGGTGACCCGGGCGGCGCGGAGGGTTTTGGCGACGAGGACATCGACGACGGCTTCCTGGAAGGATGCGCAGAGATCGGGCAGGGGAAGCGTTTCCAGTTTTGGGAGGAGATAGCGGACGGAGGTTTTCAGGCCGCTGAAACTGAAGTGGAAGTCGGACGAATCCATCATGCTGCGAGGGAAATCGAAGCGCTTGGGATCGCCCTGCGCGGCGAGGCGGTCCACATTCGGGCCGCCCGGATAGGGCAGACCGAGGAGCTTTCCGACCTTGTCGAAGGCTTCTCCCGCGGCGTCGTCCTGGGTCTGGCCGAGCAGGCGATATTTGCCGAGCGCTTCGATTTCGAGGAGCAGCGTATGCCCGCCGCTGACGACGAGCCCGACGGAAGGACGGACTCCCCGCGCGTCGCCGAAGAACGGGGAGAGAAGATGGCCCTCGATGTGGTTCACCGAGAGATAGGGCTTCCGAAGACTGACGGCGAGCCCCTTGGCGGCGGAAGCCCCGATCATGAGGGAACTGGCGAGACCCGGGCCGGAGGTGGCGGCAAACGCATCGATCCGGTCGATGGAAAGGCCCGCGGCATCGAGGGCGCGGGAGATGACGGGCTTGAGCGCGCGCAAATGATTTCGGGAAGCGACCTCGGGCACGACCCCGCCGAATTGCCGATGGATCGCGACCTGCGACGCCACCTCGCTGGCGAGGAGTTCCGTGCCGCGGAGGACGGCGGCGGCCGTTTCATCGCACGAAGTTTCCAGCGCGATGAGCGTGCGAGCGGAGGGGCTGCCGCCGCTCAATTGTTGGAGGCCCGTTTCGAGGCGGCGGTTTTTTCCGTGTAGATCATCACGCCCTTGAGGGCGTCGATAGCGCGGTCGAGCTGCGAGTCATGGAAATTGGCGATTTCCTTGCGCTCCTGCTCGGAGAAGGGCTCGTCGCGGTGCTTGAGAATCAGAAGTCGCTCCTGCTCAGGAGTCAACGTGGCGCGGATCGTCGGGGTCACCCCGTGCTCGTGGATCACTTGTTTGCTCGGCGTGTAATATTTCGCCGTGGTCAGGCGCATGGCCGAGCCGTCCTGGAGCTGGATGACGCTTTGCACGGAGCCTTTGCCGAAAGTCGTTTCGCCCACGAGAATGGCGCGGTTCAGATCCTTGAGCGCGCCGGCCACGATCTCCGAGCCGCTGGCGCTGCCGCCATTGATGAGGATCGCCATGGGGAAGCGCGGACGCAGCTTGGCATTGTCCGGCGTGGAGTAGGGGTGGGATTGCGAGGCGACACGCCCGACGGTGGAAACGACCATCGTTTTCGGAGGCAGAAACTGGCCGGCGACATCGACCGCGGAATTCAGGAGGCCGCCTGGGTTGTAGCGCAAGTCGAGGACGAAGGCCTGCATGCCGCTCTTTTCCAATTCATCGAGCTTCTTGCCCAGATCGTCCGCGGTGGGCGAATTGAATTGAGTGATCCGGGCGTAGCCGATCTTGAATTCTCCCGCCATTTCCTCGGGCAAAAGCTTCGCGTCCTTCACGCTCGCGACTTTGATATTCTCGCGCACGATCGCGTAGTCCTTGATCTCCTTGGTGGCTGGGCGAAGGATGGTCAGGGTGATTTTCTGGCCGGCGTCGCCGCGCAGCAAATTAATCGCGTCGCCGAGCTCCAGCTTTTCCGTGGGCTGTCCGTCGATCTTGATGATCTCGTCATTGGGCAGCAGGCCCGCCCTGATTCCCGGCGTGTCTTCCATCGGCGTGACGATGACGAGCGCGCCGTCCCGCTGGGAGACCACGATGCCGAGCCCGCCGAAGCGGCTGTTCGTGTCGTCCTGCATGCCTTTGAAATCCTTCGGCTCCATGAACTGCGAATGCGGGTCGAGACTGCCGAGCATTCCGCGCATCGCCGCATGGGTCAATTCTTCGTAGCTGACCTTCCTCTCGTCCACGTAGTCCTGGCGCACAAGCTGGAGGGCGCGGGCGAAAACCGCGAAGTTGGAATAGCCGGAATCGTCCTTTTCCTGCGCCCCGGCGGCCTTGAAAACTCGAACGCCGATGGCGACGTTGAATGTCACGAGAATGACGACAAGACTTTGCATGAGCCGCGTTTTCATGGGCGGGAACGTAGCATATCCGCAGCCAATGCAAATAGTCGGAAAAACGCTGGGAGAAGGAGGAAATGCCAGGATGGTCCCGGATGCTCCCGGTCTTTCAATATTGCAATTAAAGCTGCGGGGGCGAGTTTCGCTGCTTTCACGCCTTTTCGACGCCGCATGAGCACCGCCATCCATTGGTTTCGACGCGATTTGCGGATCACTGACAACACCGCGCTGACCGCTGCCGTCAGGCGCCATGATTCCGTGGTTCCGGTATATATCGTGAGCGACTGGAAGGGGCGGCATCGCTGGACGGGAGCGCCGCGGCAGGAGTTTCTCTGCGGATGCATAGCCTCCCTGGCGGCGAATCTGGAGGCGAAAGGCGGCCGCCTCGTGATTCGGCAGGGAGACGCGGGCAGGGCCCTGGAAAAACTCATTCGCGAGAGCGGAGCGGAAGCGGTTTATTATAATCGCGATCCCGATCCCTTCGGACGCGCCATGGAGGAGCGCGTCGGCGCAATGGCCAGGCGGCTGGGCATTTCCGCGCATGCGCACAAAGACCACGCCCTGCACGAGCGCGAGGAGGTCCTCACCGGAGCGGGGCAGCCCTACCGCGTTTTTACCCCCTACGCGCGCGCCTGGGCGAAGCTCGAAAAGACGCCGCCAGGCCGCGCCATCTCACGTCTCCAGACGCCTTCGGAGATTCCCAGCGAGCCGCTTCCGACGCTTGCGACCTGGGGGCTCGAATCCGACGCCGGGGTCCTGATGCCAGGGGAGTCCGCCGCGCGGCGCCGGCTTTCGCACTTTCTGGACGGCCCCGTCTTCTCCTACGGCGGGCTGCGGGATATTCCCGCTTCGGAAGGCACATCCCGCCTTTCGCAGGACCTGCGCCACGGCACGCTTTCGATCCGGGAGATTTTCTCGAAATGCCAGGAGGTCTCGGAAAAGGCGACCGCCGCGCAACGCCGGAGCGTCGAGATCTTCATCAATGAACTGGTCTGGCGCGAATTCTATTTCCAGGCGCTCTGGCATTGGCCGGAGCTGCTCGAGCACGAGTTCCTGCCCGACCGCCGGGGTATGAGCTGGAAATCCGGCGGCGAAGCGCTGGAGCGGTGGCGCGCGGGGCAGACGGGTTTTCCGCTCGTGGACGCCGGGATGCGGCAACTGAAAGCCACGGGGTTCATGCACAATCGGGTGCGGATGATCGTGGCGATGTTTCTGACGAAAGATCTGCACATCGACTGGCGGGAGGGCGAACAGTGGTTCATGCAACGGCTCGTGGACGGCGAGATCGCGAGCAACAACGGAGGCTGGCAGTGGAGCGCGAGCACGGGCGCGGATGCCGCGCCTTATTTTCGAATCCAGAATCCGTGGTCGCAGACGAAGCGCTACGATCCGGATGGAGATTACATTCGGCGCTGGGTTCCCGAGTTGCGCGATGTCCCGGCGGTGAAATTCACCGCGCCTCCCGCGTCCGGGCTTGCGCTGGCCAGGGGTTATCCGCTTCCTATCGTCGATCACGCGGCGGAACGCGATCATGCTCTCGAAATGTATCGCGCCTGAACCCGGCGCGGCGCCTGCGGACGAATTCTTATGCTCATCTATAAACTGGTCCTCGGAAGCGTCATGAATCTGGTGATTTTCGGGCTCCTGCTTTTCCTGCCGGCATGGACGTTGCATTGGGGGCGCGCCTGGGTGTTCATCGGCGTGGTTCAGGCGGGGTATCTGGCGATGGCCATTTGGGTCTTTCCGAAGCGCCCGGACCTGCTGAATGAACGCTTCAAGCCGCCGATTCAAAAGGGCCAGCCGCTGGCGGATCAGATCATCCTCCTGATGTTCATCGTGGCGTATTGCGGACTGGTGGTTTTCGTTCCGCTGGACGTATTCCGACTGCACTGGCTGGGCGCGCCCGGGCCTGTGGTCTCGTCCGTGGGGTTGATCTTCGTTGTGGATGGAATGGCGCTGATGTTTCTCTGCTTCAAGGAGAACTCGTTCGCCGCGCCAGTGGTGAGACATCAGGTGGAACGGAGCCACACGGTGATCGATAGCGGCACGTACGGCGTGGTGCGCCACCCGATGTACGCAGGCGCGGTGCTCTTGATGGTGGGGATGACGCTTTGGCTGGAATCGTATGCCGCGGCGGCGCTGTCGCTCCTGCCGATCGGGCTGCTGGCGATTCGGATCCTGATCGAGGAGAAGTTTCTCCTGGAAAAACTGCGGGGCTACGACGCTTACCGGGAACGGGTGCGATACCGGCTTATTCCGTTCGTGTGGTAAGCGGGCGTCTTCCGCTTCACTGTCCGCCCTATGGGCGCCGCGGTGCTCCAAACTCTCCGGGCTTGATCGTCAAGCTGCCCAGCGGACGGTTGGCGAGGATGAACATCTTGTCGTCGGGCGGGAATTTTTCATACCACGCCGCATCGCTGCCATCGTAAAAAATGGCGAAGAGCGAATAGTATCCGGCCGGCATCGTCGAAGGGAACACCACTGACCAGTCCTCATAGCTGGCGCCTCCATTTGCCTCGGGCGCGCAGAGTCCCTTGACGAAGGGATAGAGGTGCTTCCCGTTGGAAAGCACGAGCATCATCCAGGGAAACTGCGCGCGCTCGCTGGAGAAGTTCCAGGCCAGGCGGGTGCGCACGGCTCCGGGAAAAGGCTGGGTCACTTCCAGCGCGGCGAGCGTGGTCTGAGCGTCGATCCTCACCGGCGCGGCGCGGATGGAGAAGGGCGGCGCGGGCTCGCCGCGTTTGAGGACTGTGAGTTCGTTCTGCTCGGTCGCGCGCCAATTTGCCTGGCGCAGGTAATCGTGCAGGAGTTCGTCGCTGGAAGGGATGGCCTGCGTGGCGTCGATCTGGACCTTGGGGTGGTAATAACCGGCCTCCTTGCTGAAGGTCATCGTGTCGTTGTAATCGATGACCACGACGTCGCCGGGCGCCGGGGGTGTGTAGGCGGAGGTGCTGAGCGTTTTCAATCCCTTGAGGATGTGATGAATCGAAACCAGGCGCTCCCGTTTCGCGAGATGCGCCAGGTAGGGGAGGCAGGCGGCGACGCTCGCCGTATCCGGGATGCCTTCGATCATGGCGGCTTTCCACTCCCGCTCCTCGAGGCGCGCTCCCAGCGTCGGGATTTCCGAAGCCAGTTCGGGGGCGGCGCCCCAGCGGAGATTCGCGAGGAGGCAGGCCGCGAGCACTCCCAGCGCGATCTGACTCTGCCAGCGCCATTGTTTGAGCGCTTCCGCGGCGGCGATCCAGAAAAGCGGGATGAAAGGCGCGGGGTAGTGCGCGCCGAGGGACCATTCCGTGTAGCGCCAGGAGAGAAGATGCTGCAGGAGCACGGGCAAGGCGACGAGGAGCCAGCGCGGCCGGAGCAGGGGCAGGCAGAGGAAAGGAACGAGGAGCGCCCAGACCATGTTTCCCTGGAAAAGCGCCGCCTGGAGCGCATGGAACGCGCGCGACGGCTCCGTGAAAAACTTGAGAAGGATGTCGCCGCCCGAATTGCCAAGATGCCCGTAGAGCTGGAGATAATCGACGTTGCCGGCGTTCAGGCGCGGGCCGATGACCCTGGCGCAGAGGAGCAGCCACGCGGCGGCGGCGAGCATCGGCGCGAGATTCCAGCGCATCTGCCATGCGCGGCCGCGCTTCCAATCCTGGAAAACGCCAACGGCGCAAAACATCATGAGCAGAGGGGCCATGTTCTCCTTCGTGCTAAGGACCGCGAGGAACCACAGCCAGTGCCATCCGCGCCGTTCCGCGAGCCGGGCTTCGATGAGCAGCAGGAGCAGGGGCGCGGCCAGCGCCTCGGGATGAAACTCGTGGATGGCGACGGAAAGGCTGGCCGGCGTGAGGAGCGTCGCGAGCGCCAGCAAAAGCGCCGCGTTGCGTTCCAGCCCCAGGCGCTGGCCGATGCGCCAGGCGGTGAATGGCATCGTTCCGAACGCGATGGCCTGCACGGCCACGAGCGTCATGGGATGCGGGCACAGGGCAAAGAGCGGGGCCATCAGGAAGACGATGGGCTCCGCGTGATTTCCCATCAGCGGCACGTTGAGCAGGGAGACCATCCATTTTCCGCGGAGCGCGAGCCACAGGGCCTGGACGTAAAACGCGAGGTCGAACGTGCCGTACTGGAAAGTCCACCAATGCCACCACGAAACGGTAAACGCCAGGGCCACGAAAAGAAGCGCGCCCCAGACGATGAGGCGCGGGCTGTGGCGGTTTTCGGCAGGCATGAGCGCTCGCTCATAACTGCCGCGGCCCGAAAAGACAACGCTTGCGCGCGGATATCCGCCCGCGGCTTGACCCCGCCCGCTTTCACTGCTTCCTTGCGCGCTCAATGCTGCGCCTCGCGCTCAAAATGCTTTACGGTGATCGGGCGAAATACGCTATGCTGATCTGCGGCCTGACGTTTTGCTCGCTCCTGATGACCCAGCAGATCTCCGTTTTCTGCGGCCTGATGTTGTGGACGACCGCCACTCTGCGCAACATCCGCGTGCCCATTTGGGTGACCGACGCCAAGGTGGAGCAGGTCAATGAAGTGGTGGCCCTGCGGGATATCGAGGTGGATCGGGTAAGAAGCGTGCCGGGGGTGGAATGGGCGGTCCCGCTCTATTGGGGAATCCTGGAGGCGCGTTTGAAAGACGGCTCATTCCAGCAGGTGCAATTGACCGGGCTCGATACGGCGACGCTCGTCGGGCGGCCCGCGAAGATGACGGCGGGCAGCATCGAGGATCTGCGGCTGCCCAACGCGGTCATCATCGACCAGGTGGCCGTGAAGAAATTCAAGCAAAAGGGCATCAAGGTCGCGATCGGGGACAGCTTCGAGATCAACGACACCGAGGCGCGCGTGGTGGGCATTTGCGAATCCGAACAGAGTTTTCTCGGCCAGCCTTACGTCTTTACCACCTACGATCGCGCGCTCGCGTTCGCGCCCCAGGAGCGGAAGATGCTGAGCTTCGTGCTCGTCCAGCCCAAGCCCGGCGTGCCCCCGGCGGAACTTGTGGAGCGCATCCGAAAGATCCCCGGACTCGGCGCCTTCACGAGCGACGAATTCTTTCGGCACACCGTCCAGTGGTATGTGCGCAATACGGGAATTCCCGTCTCCTTCGGGACGGTGGTGGTGCTCGGGATCATCGTGGGAATCGCCATCGCGGGGCAAACCTTCTACCTCTTCATCCACGAAAACCTCCGCTTCATGGCCGCGTTGAAAGCGATGGGCGCGAAGACGGGCACGCTCGCCCGGATGGTGTTTCTCCAGGCGTTTGCCGTGGGTTTTGTGGGGTATGGCCTCGGGGTGGGAATCGCGGCCATCTTTGGGTTTGGGGTCTTGAAGGGCGGGGAGCCTCCGTTCTACCTGCCCTGGCAGATCCTTGTTTTCACGGGCGCTGTCATTGTCTTCATCTGTTGTTTCTCGGCGCTCGTCGGCTTGCTGAAAATCGTCCGCGCCGAGCCCGCGGTCGTTTTCAAATAATCGCATGGAACCTTCTCCGGACGGCCATGGAAAAATCGCCATTCAGGCGCGCGGAGTGGTGAAGAGTTTCGGCGCCGGCGACTCGCGGGTCCAGGCCTTGAAAGGCGTAGATCTGGACGTGAACTTCGGCGAGATGACGATGGTCGTCGGCCCGTCCGGCTGCGGGAAGACCACTTTTCTCAGCGTGATCTGCGGGACGCTCGGGTTTGACTCCGGCGCCGTGAACATCTTCGGCCAGGATTTGAGCGCGATGCGGGACCGGGAGGTGACCGCATTTCGCGGTCAGAACGTCGGCTTCATCTTTCAGCAGTTCAACCTCATCCCCACGTGGAGCGCGGTGGAGAATGTCTCCATCCCGCTGCTCCTCCGCGGCGTCGGACGGAAGCCCGCCGAAGCCGAGGCGACGCGCCTCCTCGAGGCGGTCGGCATTGGCGGAAAACGCAACGCTTATCCCTCGCAGCTTTCCGGCGGCCAGCAGCAGCGCGTGGCCATCGCTCGCGCCCTCGTCCACGAGCCGCGCCTGATCATTTGCGACGAGCCCACCGCCTCGCTCGACGCCCTGACCGGACACAAGGTGCTGGAACTCCTCACGGAAGTCGCCTGCCGTCCGGACCGCTGTGTGATCGTCGTCACGCACGACAGCCGGATATTTTCCTTCGCCGACCGGATTGCCGAAATGGAAGACGGCCAGGTGAAAACGGTGCATCCTCGCGGTGAATTCCACGCGCTCTATGTTTAAGAAAGTCTCCGTCTATCTCGCAATCGCCGGCATGGTGGCCGCCGTGCTGCTGGTCAAGAAACTGCGCCACGTGGATCCGCCGCCGCCGCCGCTCGCCGAGCCGGCGCACGCGCCCTTTCCCGAATCCATCGGCGCTCGTGGCATCGTGGAAAGCGTGGATGAGAACGTGCATATCGCGCCCCAGTCTCCCGGGCTGGTGACGAAGGTTTTTGTGAAGGTCGGGGACGAAGTGAAGCTCGGCGATCCCCTGATCGAGCAGGATTCCCGCGATGGCCGCGCGCAGGTGCTCATGCAGGAAGCCCAGGTGGCCGCGCTGCGCGCCCAGATCAAGGAAGCCGAGGTTTCCCTCGCCGATCGCCGGGATCAATTGGAGCGCATCGAAAAACTCATGGCGACGAAGGTCTCCAGCATCGACGAACGGCAGCGCGCGTTCTTTAACGAGCAGGGCGCGGACGCCCGGCTCGCCACCTCGCGGGCGCAGTTGGCCGCGGCCGAGGCGCAGTTGAACAGAAGCCGCGTCGTCGTGGATCTGCTCACCACCCTGGCTCCGCGGAGCGGTCGCATCCTTCAAGTGAATGTGCGCGCGGGTGAATACGCCACGTTTGAATTCGCCGCCGTCTCCACCCCCGACCCCGCCATCCTGCTGGGCGACGTGACCCAGCTCCAGCTCCGCGCCGACGTGGACGAGGACAACGCCTCGCGAGTGCGCGCCTCCTGCCGTGCGCTCGCCTACATCAAGGGCCGCCGCGAGACGCCGATCCCCCTGCATTTCGTGCGGATCGAACCCTACATCGTCCCCAAGAAATCCCTGACCGGCGAAAGCAGCGAGCGCGTGGACACCCGCGTCCTCCAGATCATCTTCCGCTTCGACCAGAACCCCTCGCAATCCATCTACGTCGGCCAGCAGATGGATGTCTTCCTCGACGACGGTAAGTAGCCGTCGGAATGCATCCGGAAAGCGCGGAACACACACCCGTGGCAAGGCGTCGCACGGACGGCATCTTCATCCCGGTGGCAGTGTGAGAAATCACCCGTGTTCGCGAAATGCGTTCGCGCAGCGCCGGGAACCCCTTAGAGCACGCCAAGCCCGAGCAGAATGGCGGCGGAAAATATGGCGACACCCGCGGCGCGGATCACGCGCTGCTGAGCGATGCGCCGGAGTGTGAGCCCGGCGGCGACTCCGGCGGTGTGCAGCACCGCAGTCGCGAGGACGAAGCCCGCGGCGGTCAGAAGTCCCGATGCGTTCGCGGGCATTTCACTGCCATGCGCCTGGCCGTGGAA
>Ga0302319_10017838_pt1 | contig 12976 bp, 10 predicted proteins | sample Bog_T0_2_FD_203319 | JGI IMG/M metagenome (GOLD analysis project Ga0302319, IMG submission 203319) | Peat permafrost microbial communities from Stordalen Mire near Abisko, Sweden - Bog_T0_2 | ecosystem: Environmental > Terrestrial > Soil > Wetlands > Peat | place: Sweden: Abisko, Stordalen Mire...
TGTTGGGTTTAAGCGGAGGAGTGGATTCTGCCGTTGCCGCGGTATTGATCCAAAAAGCTATCGGGAGCCGCTTGCACTGCATTTTTGTGGATAACGGTTTGCTGCGCAAGAATGAATCATCGGCTGTTGCCCGTACGTTCAAGGGTCATTTCAAAATGAATTTGATGGTGGTGGAAGCTCAAAAGAGATTCATTGACCGTCTTAAGGGTGTTGAAGATCCTGAACAAAAGCGCAAGATCATCGGTGACGAGTTCATCCGCGTATTTCAGGATGCGTCCAAGAAGATCAAAGGTGCTGAGTTCTTAGGCCAGGGGACATTATATCCCGATGTGATCGAGTCCGTTGCCGCTCACGGCGGGCCGACAGCGGTCATCAAAAGCCATCACAATGTCGGGGGTTTGCCTAAAGATATGAAATTCAAGCTGGTTGAACCTTTGCGTGAACTGTTCAAGGATGAAGTGCGGCTGATCGGCAAGAATCTGCAAATGCCCGAAGCTATCCTGAAGCGTCAGCCTTTCCCGGGGCCGGGTTTAGCTATCCGAGTTATCGGAGAGGTCACGCCTGAACGCCTGGAGTTGCTGCGTGAAGCGGATGACCGCGTTTTAGATGAGATCAAGAAGGCTGGCCTTTATCAGGACCTCTGGCAGGCTTTTGCGGTACTGTTGCCGATCAAGTCTGTTGGTGTCATGGGAGATCAGCGCACGTATGAAAATGTCGTTGCTTTGCGTTGTGTGACCAGCGCCGACGGGATGACCGCGGACTGGGCGCAATTGCCTTATGATATTTTGGGCCGTATTTCGAACCGGATTATCAATGAGGTCAAGGGTGTCAATCGGGTGGTTTACGATATAAGCTCTAAACCGCCGGCCACCATTGAGTGGGAATAATTTCATTTCTACGTAGAACTTTGTATTGATTCTTTAAGGCCTTAAGTGTTAAGATTAAATGGTGACGTCTACCAATTAATTAATTGGTAGACGTCACCATTTAATCATCACCTAAGGCCTTTGTATTTATGAGTGCTTCTCAATTCGTTCATCTCCATGTTCATACCCAATACTCTCTTTTAGACGGTGCATGCCGTGTCGATGAGTTGGTCCAGAAAGCCGTGGGCCTGGGGATGCCGGCGGTGAGCATGACCGATCATGGTAACATGTTCGGCGCCATCCATTTTTACCGGGCCTGCCAGAAAGCCAAGATCAAGCCCATCATCGGCTGTGAAGTGTATATCACTCCCGGCAGCCGTTTTGAAAAAGATCCCGAACAAAAGAACATCAATCATCTGATCCTTTTGGCCGCAAGCAATGAGGGTTATGCCAATTTGATGAAATTGGTTTCTGCTGCTTATCTGGAGGGGTTTTATTATAAGCCGCGTATTGATAAGGAAATTCTAGCCACGCATGCAAAAGGGCTGATCGGTCTGTCGGCTTGCCTTAAAGGTGAAGTGGCAGGGCATTTGTTGCGCGGTCAATTTGAGTCCGCGCTAAAGAGTGCGGATGATTACCGACAGATCTTTTCGCCGGGTGCCTTTTATATCGAGGTCATGGACCACGGCATTATTGACCAGAAGAAAGTCAATGAGGGTTTAGTCCAGATCGCCGGGCAGTTAAATTTACCGGTGGTGGCCAGCAATGATGTGCATTACCTTGAACAAACACAGTCCATGGCCCATGAGACGCTGCTTTGTATACAAACGCAGACGACCATTCAGGACCCCGGGCGCATGCGCTTTGCCACCGACCAATTTTATTTTAAAGCGCCGCAGGATATGCAATCGATCTTTAGCTGGATACCGCAGGCCGTCGATAACACCCTCGCTATCGCCGAGCAATGCAATGTAAAACTGGATTTTGACCAATATCATCTGCCACGTTATGCCGTGCCTGTCGGTATCGTCGGTGAGGGGTCAAAGCCCATCCATACGGACAAGGAATATTTGCGCCAGCTGTGCGAAGAAGGGTTCCGCCGACGCTATCCCGCGGGCGTGGACGATGTTTTACGCCAGCGTCTGGAGCATGAACTGGGCACCATTGAGAAGATGGGCTTTGTCAGTTATTTCTTGATCGTGTGGGATTTTATTAAATATGCCAAGTCGATCGGTGTACCCGTGGGCCCCGGCCGCGGTTCTGCCGCCGGCAGTCTGGTCAGTTTTCTATTGGGGATCACGGACTTAGATCCCATTAAATACGGTTTATTATTCGAGCGCTTCCTCAACCCGGGCCGCAAAAGCATGCCGGATATTGACATTGATTTTTGTTATGAGCGCCGCGGTGAGATCATTGACTATGTGACCCAGAAATACGGTGTGACCAATGTGGCCCAGATCATCACGTTCGGTTCCATGCAGGCCAAGGCCGCGGTGCGCGATGTAGGCCGGGCCCTGGGCATGAGCTATCCCGATGTGGACCGCATTGCCAAACTTATCCCCAATGAGATCGGCATTACCATTGAGCAGGCGTTAAATGTGGAGCCGCAATTGCGTGAGGCTTTTGAAATTGATAAGACGGCCAAACAGCTGTTGGTGATAGCGCAGGTGTTAGAAGGCCTCAACCGTCATGCCTCGATCCATGCCGCCGGAGTGGTGATCTCGGACAGGCCTCTGACAGAGTATGTTCCGCTATTTAAAAGTTCGGACGGACAGGTGACGACGGCCTTTGACATGGACGGTATTTCTCAGATCGGCCTGTTGAAAATGGATTTTCTGGGGTTAAGGACGCTGACGGTCATCGCCGAAACCTTGAAGCTCGTCAAACTGCATCAGCATATCGATATTGATATCGACCGCCTTCCCCTTGACGACAAGAGAACGTTTGAGATGCTGGGACGTGCCAATGCCATGGGGGTGTTTCAGCTGGAAAGCAGCGGCATGCGCGACCTGCTTAAGAAGATGAAGCCGTCGGAGTTCGAAGACCTGATCGCCATTTTAGCTTTATACCGTCCCGGTCCCATGGGCTCGGGCATGTTGGATGATTTTATCAAGCGCAAGCGTAAGGAACAGGATATTACCTATCCGCATCCTAAGCTGGAGGTAGTGCTTAAGCCCACCTACGGCATTATTCTGTATCAGGAACAGGTCATGCAGATCGCTTCCGTCATTGCCGGTTTTAACATGACCCAGGCCGATGATCTGCGTAAGGCTATGGGCAAGAAGATCGCGGCGGAAATGCAGAAAAACCGGGTCTTTTTCATAGAAGGGTGTGCTAAGACCAGCCAGATCCCTGAGGCGCAAGCCAATCAACTGTTTGATCTCATTGATTATTTCGCGGGCTATGGATTTAACCGCAGCCATTCGGCGGCGTATGCGCTGATCACGTATCGCACCGCCTATTTGAAGGCTAATTATCCCGTAGAATTCATGACCGCGCTCTTGACCTCTGAAAGAGACAATACCGACAAAGTGGTTGAATATGTCAAAGAGTCGGCAGCGATGGGGATCCATATTCTGCCGCCGGCCGTTAATCAAAGTCAGGCGCAATTCACCGTGGAGAATAAGGATTCCATCCGTTACGGATTGCTGGCTGTCAAGCATATAGGCGCCAGCGCCATTGATTCTCTGATCGCTGCCCGTCAGGGAAGCGGAGCATTTATTTCCGTGTTTGATTTCTGTCAGCGCGTAGATCTGCGTTTAAACAACCGTAAAGTACTCGAAAGCCTGATCAAGTGCGGTGCTTTTGATATTTTCAATATGCGGCGTTCTCAAATGATGGCGGTGCTGGAAAATGCTTTGGACGCGGGGGCCAGGGGTCAAAAAGAAGCTCAGGCCGGCCAATTTTCTTTCTTTAGTATGGATGGGGAAAACAACGGTTTTGGCAAGAATGATGAAAGGCACCCGGATATCCCGGAATGGCCTCAGGCGATGATTTTGAGCAATGAAAAAGCTTTATTGGGATTTTATTTAAGCGGGCATCCGTTGGACCGGTATAAAACGGAAATTGAGAAATTCTCGGATTTTACCACCGCGAGCATTAACAATGCCCGTGACGGACAGGAAGTGCGTATGGTGGGGTTGATTAAAACGGTCAAGTTGACGACCACCAAGAAGACCAAGGAGCGCATGGCCATTGTGGGTCTGGAAGATATCGATGGTGAGATGGAAGTCGTGGTTTTTCCTTCCAGTTATACGCAGGTGGCTTCCTATTTAAAGGAAAGTGCGGTGGTGGTGGTCAAGGGTAAGATAAGCTTTCGGGATGGTTTTCCCAAGATGATGGCCAATGAAATGGCCGGAATTGATGAGGTTTATGACATGATCAAATCCGTCCATGTGGACCTGTCTTTGGCCAATGAGGATCTTTTTGAAAAGCTGAAAGAAAAATTATCCCGGTTCCCGGGTAAGACCCCGGTTTATGTGCAGGTAGATACGCATAATTATAAAAGAGTGCAGATCCTGGTAGGTGAGGACCTGTACGTGACGCCCAGTGAAGTATTAATGGAAGAGATAAAAGTTTTGGTAGGAGAAAACAATTTCTCTCTGACGTTGTAGTTTAATCTTAAACTTGGACCGTTTCTAGCTATCCCTATGCTGGACAACGGTTTTCATAGAACTGCTGTCCCCAACAGTGTAGTTTCAAAAAATCCCCTAGAAAATTAAAAATAGAATCCAATGGTCCCCCTCTTTAGCACAAAGAGGGGGTTAGGGAGAGTTAAACTGGATGAAAAAAGTTCCCCGCTTTTTAGCACAAAGAGGGGTGGAAGGGGGAGTTAAACTGGATGAAAAAAGTTCCCCGCTTTTTAGCACAAAGAGGGGTGGAAGGGGGAGTTAAACTGGATGAAAAAAGTTCCCCCCTCTTTAGCACAAAGAGGGGGTTAGGGAGAGTTAAACTGGATGAAAAAAGTTCCCCCCTCTTTAGTATAAAGAGGGGGTTAGGGGGAGTTAAACCAATGAAGATTTTTAATAATAAAATCACAAAAGAAAGGCGCAGAGAATTAAGAAAGGCCCAAACAGATTCGGAAGCAGTGTTGTGGAGAATATTAAGGAATAAACAGATGGGTGGGTATAAATTTTTTAGACAATATGGCGTAGGTCCGTATATTGTTGACTTTTATTGTCCGTTAGTAAAGGTTGTTATAGAGGTTGATGGGGGGCAGCATTACAGTGAAGAAGGATTGAAGCATGATTATAAAAGAGAAAAATTTTTAAAAGAGTCCGGTATAAGAGTCATCCGTTTTAATAATTTGGATGTTTTAAACAATAAAGAAGAGGTTTTTGAAAGTATTCAAAAAGAACTCCCCCAACTTCCTCTTTAGCACAAAGAGGGTGGAAGGGGGAGTTAAACTGGATGAAAAAAGTTCCCCCCTCTTTAGTACAAAGAGGGGGTTAGGGGGAGTTAGGTGAGTTAGTGGGAGTTGCTGGCGGGATCAAGCAAGCTTAAAAAGCAGTTGACACTGTAAGTCCTTGTTGATACGATAGTTGCAATTAAATTAAGAAGCCCCGCCTGGGTTGTAAGCCCAAACGGTGGGGTCTAATAAGGAGAGATTTTAATGACGAAGAAAGATATTGTCTTGCGGATCACTGATGCCACCGGCATCAAGCAGGTAGATGTTAAAAAGATCGTGCAGAAAACCTTTGATGTCATCGTTGATGCTTTAATGAAAGGCGATAAGGTGGAATTGCGCAATTTCGGAGTATTTAAGATCAAAGAGCGTCGTGCCCGCTTTGGCCGCAATCCCCGCACAGGAGAAAGTGTTCCCGTTCCTCCTCGTAAAGTAGTGGTCTTTAAATCCGGATTAGAAATGAAACAAAAAGTTAAATAAGCCCGGGAATTCTCAAGTGAACAAGAAATTTGCCGTCCCTCGCGGGACATCTGATATATTACCCGACTCTATTCCTCTCTGGGAAGCATTGGAATCCAAGGCCAGAAAAGTTTGTAAATCCTATGGCTATAGGGAAATCCGTACTCCCATTTTTGAAGATATTGATCTTTTTAAGAGATCTTTGGGCCAAACCAGTGACGTTGTTAACAAGCAATTGTTGGAACTAGCCTCCGGAAAGCAAGAAGCAGGGGGTCTTGCGTTGCGTCCGGAAGGGACAGCCGCTATTGTCCGTTCATATATAGAGAATAGTCTTGATGGTAAAGAAAGTCTTTCAAAGTTGTTTTATCTAGGGTCCATGTTCCGCGGTGAGCGACCGCAAAAAGGGCGCCTGCGTCAGTTCCACCAGATCGGGGTCGAAGCCATAGGTCCTAATTCGACTTGCGGATATCTTGATGCTGAAATGATGGCTTTAGCGATGCATTTGTTAAAAGAACTGGGCGTTCAAGATCCGCAATTAAAGATCAATAGTCTTGGCTCCAAAGAAGATAAGGCCAATATTGCCGCATGGCTGCGCGGCCGGATGGCTGAACATAAAAATGATCTGTGCGAGGATTGCCAAAGTCGTTTTGAACGCAATGTGTTTCGTGTTTTGGATTGCAAGAAAGAATCCTGCCGTAAGTTGACCGCTCAAGTCGTGAAAAATTTGCCGTTGTCTGTACAGAGTCAGCAGTATTTTGATCAAGTGCGCGCGGCCTTGACCAGCATAGGCGTTGCTTTTGAAGTGGCTCCTCATTTAGTCAGGGGGCTGGATTATTACACGCATACCGTCTTTGAAATTACCGCAGAAGGGCTAGGCAGTCAGGATGCTGTTGGTGCCGGCGGGCGATATGATGGCTTGGTCCATGAATTGGGCGGCAATGAAAAAATAGATTATGGCGCCATGGGTTTTGCGTTAGGTATTGAACGTATTTTATTGGCGCAAGACGCCGAGCATGCCCAGTCCGTTCAGAGCTCCTTGGATGTCTTTGTCATTGCCATGAAGGAAGAATATCAGCCTCAGGCGTTCTTATTATTACAGCAATTGCGTCAATCCGGCATCAGTGCGAATATGAGCTTTTCCCCAGGTTCTATGAAGTCCCAGATGGGCCGTGCTAATAAAGCAAATGCGCGTTTTGCCTTGATCCTGGGTGAAGAAGAAATGAAGAATAATACCGTAGCGCTTAAAGACATGAGTACGAGTCAGCAGGAAATAGTGGCGCAGGAAAATATTGTAAGTAGAATAAAGAATTAATTTTAGTAGAGGATCCGGTGTCCTCTTGTATTGTAGGGGAGGACCTTGTGTCCTCCCGTTAGGTGAGAAAGGTTGATATGAGAACGCATACGTGTGGGGAATTAAATTCGACTTTTAAAGATCAGACAGCGGTGCTTTGCGGTTGGGTGCATCGCCGCCGGGACCACGGCAAATTAATTTTTATCGACATCCGTGACCGCTATGGCATTACCCAGGTGGTATTTGTCCCCTCCGTCAGTCCTGAAGCCCATAATGAGGCGCAAAAACTGGGTCCGGAATTCGTCGTCAAGATCACCGGCACGGTCAATGTCCGTCCTCCGAAGAACGTTAATCCCGATGCCGCCACCGGGGATATTGAGCTGTTGGCCCTGAAGCTGGAGATCCTTAACACCAGTAAGGTTCCGGTTTTTGAGATCGATGACAATATTGAAGCTGCTGAAGATGTGCGTTTAACGTATCGGTATTTGGATATCCGCCGCAAGAAGGTCAGGGACTCTTTGATCCTGCGCCATCAGTTATGCGCGTCCATACGGTCTTTCTTGAACAATGAAAGATTTATCGAGGTGGAAACCCCGGTGTTGACCAAATCAACACCCGAAGGGGCCCGTGATTTTTTGGTGCCTTCCCGTCTGAATCCGGGGACTTTTTACGCGCTGCCGCAGTCGCCGCAGTTATTCAAGCAGATATTGATGGTCTCCGGAATGGATCGTTATTATCAGATCGTCAAATGTTTCCGTGATGAAGATCTTCGCGCTGACCGTCAGCCGGAGTTCACCCAGCTTGATATGGAAATGTCTTTTGTGGACCAGGATTTTATTCTCGATCTGACCGAACGCATGTACAAACAAGTGTTCAAGGAAGTCTTGAACATCGATCTGCCCACACCGTTTCCCCGGATGACCCACGCTGAAGCGCTGGCTCGATATAATTCCGATAAACCTGACATCCGTCAGGATAAAACCAACCCTAAAGAATTTGCGTTTTTGTGGGTTGTGGATTTTCCTTTGTTCAAGTATAATGAAGAAGAAAAGCGCTGGGACAGTGAACATCACCCCTTTACCGGGATCAACCCTGAGGATATGGGGTTGCTTGAGAGCGGTCAATTTGCGAAGGTTCGCGGCCGCTGTTATGATTTAGTCGTGAACGGCAATGAGATCGGCAGCGGGTCGGTGCGTATTCACCGTCGAGAATTGCAGCAGAAGATTTTTGACATCATCGGGTTGGATCCTCAGGAAGCCCAGTTGCGCTTCGGGTTTTTACTTAAGGCTTTTGAATACGGCGCGCCTCCTCACGCGGGGGTGGCCTATGGCATAGATAGGTTAGTGACGCTCATTACAGGGAATGAATCCATCCGCGACTGTATTGCTTTTCCTAAAACTCAAAAAGGGACGTGCCTGATGACAGATGCACCGTCGAATGTGGATGCGAAGCAGATAAAAGACTTGGGATTAGTAGTTATAAATAAAAAGTAGGGGTTCGATTGATCGATCCCGTACGTTTAATCGGAGGATTGTCATGTTGAATAAAAATGTGGTTCTTATCGTTCTATCGTTCTTTGCTGCCGGCTGCGGGTTGGAAACGCATACGTATGTGATGACCAAAGACCGCGTGGGCTATGATCAGATCAAGAATGGCGGCTGTGTGATGGGGCAATGCGCTCCGACCCCGGCCCCGGCTGAAAAAACCCGAAAAATTTATGTATTGGAAGTGACCAAGCCGGTCCCGGAATCTGAAGTGCAGAAAATAGAGCAAAAAGCCGTTTCTGCCATAGCTGAAACGACACCGACACCGCCGGTATCGACGAACGGTACGCCTGCCGCCTCTGCCGAGAGTGTCTCTTCCGGCACAAGTAAGAGTGTTCAGCCGGCCGTGGTGATTCCGGCCATTGAGGACCAGCCTGCAGCCGCTCCGAAGGATGTCAGCGTCCCTGCACAAACGTATACCGTGCTTAAAGATGACACCTTGCAAAAGATATCCAAGAAGGTTTATGGCTCGTATGGCAAGTGGTATAAAATATATGAAGCGAATAAGGGTAAGATCAAAAACCCGAATTTTGTTAAACCCGGGACAGTGTTAAATATCCCTGCGATGAAATAAATTTTTAAGTAGGGGCCGAGCATGCTCGGCCCGTACAGGGACAATCTATAGAAAGGCCACGAATGGAATTACGTTTGGATCTGGACAATAACCGTGATTTGCAGCTGCTATTCGGCCGTTATGATCAGAATTTAAAGATCATTGAAAAAGAGCTGGGTGTCCGTATCATCCGTGCGGAGAACGGCATCAAGATATCGGGGCTGGATCCGCAGGTGCAGAAAGCCGTTGAGCTGTTCCATTACCTGATGACCTTTGTCGAGAAGGGCAAGGATGTCAAGAAGGCGGACATTGTTTATGCCTTACGTCTCGTTGATAAAGATAAAGAAATAGACTTCAAGCGTTTAGCTAAGGAAAAGATCGAAGTTTCGGTTAAAGGGGGTCTCATCACCCCTAAGACCAAGGGGCAGATCGAATATATCGAAGCGATCAAGACCAACGATCTGGTTTTTTGCATAGGTCCGGCCGGTACGGGTAAAACGTATCTGGCTATTGCCATGGCGGTCAATGCCCTGAAAAAAGGGCTGGTGCGCCGTATAATCCTCACCCGGCCTGCGGTAGAAGCCGGCGAGAGCTTAGGTTTCCTGCCCGGGAATATGGTGGAAAAAGTATTGCCGTATCTTCGTCCTTTGTATGATGCCCTTTACGATATGATGGAGCCGGAAATTGTCGAGCAGTACAGCGAGCAGGGGATCATTGAAGTGGCCCCCTTAGCTTTTATGCGCGGACGAACGCTTAATGAGGCTTTTGTTATCCTGGATGAGGCGCAAAATGCCCGTCCGGACCAGATGAAAATGTTCCTGACCCGCATGGGGTTTGATTCCAAAGTGGTCGTTATCGGAGATGTGACCCAAAGCGATCTTCCGGCGACTGAGAATAACGGTTTGGCTGAGGCTGACCGGATCTTAAGCGGCGTTCCTGAGATCAAATTCATTTATTTGACCAGCGAAGATACGGTCCGTCATGAACTGGTGCAAAAGATCATTGAGGCGTATGCACAGTTTAACGGCCATCACAGGCAATAGATCCCATGAGCTTTCGATCCTACAATTCAGTTTCCCGCGATCAGATCATCATGCTGGCCCTTTCATTTCTGGGGCTGATCATCTTTTGTTATTTTTGTGTTATTCCCTTGATCATTCCTTTGCTGGTATTTTTTCTAGGCGTCCATTTATTCTTTTTTAAAAAGGCCAATCCGCGGCTTTTCCTGCATTTAGCTTTGCTTTTAGCCCTTCTGGTATTCGCCGCCCATACGCTTAAATCCCTTCCTGTCCAGACACATTCTTATGTGCCTGTCGCGGCGATCGGGATGCTGACGATGCTGCTGTTCAATGATGTGCAGATCAGTTTTATGATGTCCTTTTTGAGCGCCACACTCGCTGGGGTCATTCTGGGTTTTGACCTCAGCGGAATGCTGGTCTTTTTTTTAGGTAGTCTGGCCGGTGCCTACAAGGTGCGTGATGCGAGGACCCGCGGCGTACTGATCGAAGCGGGTATCTTTGTCTCCGTCATCCAGGTGGTTTGCGCCCTGCTGATCAATCCGGTCATCAACAAAGATATTCTGGTCTATATTCTCGAGCCGCTGGCCATCAACGGGGTGATCTGTGCCTTAGTGGTGATCGCGACGTTGAAGATATTTGAGACCATATTCGGAGAGACCACCAATTTTACTCTCCTTGAACTTTCCGATTCCTCCCATCCGCTGTTAAAAAAAATGGTCGTCGAAGCGCCGGGCAGTTATCATCATAGTTTGATCGTCGGGAACCTTGCAGAATCAGCGGCTGAGGCTATTGATGCCAACTCATTGTTAGTCAGGGTCGGGGCGTATTATCATGATATCGGCAAGATGTTCCATCCGGAGTATTTTACGGAGAACCAGATGGTCCTGGCCAACAAACACGATGAGTTAGAGCCTTCCATGAGCCGGTTGGTGATCTTTAATCATGTTAAGGAAGGCATGGACCTGGCCCGCCAGCATCGTCTTAACGAGCGGATCGTTGATTTCATCCCGGAGCATCACGGGACCAGCATCATCCATTTCTTTTATCAGAAAGCCCTGGCGGAAGGGCAGCTGGAGGGCCTGGAGGAGAAAGATTACCGTTATCCCGGTCCCAAGCCGCAGAGCCGGGAAACAGCCATTGTCCTTTTGGCGGATTCCGTCGAGGCGGCTACCCGTGTGCTGGATGAGCATACCCCCCAGCGCATTGAAGATGTGGTGCGTAAAGTGATCAATAATAAATTCATCGACGGCCAGCTGGATGAGTGCAATTTAACCCTGCGAGAGATCGATATCATTGCCTCTGTTTTTGTGCGGGTGCTGGGGGCCATGTACCACAGCCGTATCAAATATCCCGAAAAGTCTAATGCAAATCAAAATAAAAAATCTTCAAAAGAAGATCCCAATCCCGCAAGCTCTGATCCTCAAGGCGGTACCGGTAGTACTGCAGCAGCTTGATTTTGACCTGCAGAGCCTTTCCATTGTTTTTTTGGGGGTCAGGCGCATGCGTGTCATTAATAAAAAATATCTTGGGCATGATGACAAGACTGATGTCCTGACCTTCGACCTGGGGGACGGTCTGGGAGAGATCATCATTTGTCCGCAGGTAGCTGCGGCCAATGCGGCGTTTTATAAAACGTCGACGAGAAAAGAGATCCTTTTATACGTCATTCACGGCATTCTGCATTTGAAGGGCTTTGACGACCACGCTCCTCAAGACATCATCCAAATGCGGAAAATGGAAAATAAATTGTTAAGACTTGCCAAATAAATTGTTAAGACTTGTCAAATAAGTTGTTAAGACTTGTCAAATAAATGTCCGCCTCTTTATAATAAAGAAGACACAAAAGTTTTTATCCCCCTCTTTATAATAAAGAAGAGACAAAAGTTTTTATCCTCCTCTTTATAATAAAGAAGAGACAAAAGTTTTTATCCCCCTCTTTATAATAAAGAAGAGACAAAAGTTTTTATCCCCCTCTTTATTATAAAGAGGGGTTAGGGGAGTTGGGAGTCATGAAACGCATCGCCGTCATAGTATTGGTCTCTTACCTGGCCTTTATGTCTGAATTCGTTTTATATAACGCTTTAGGGACCTGGGGCAAGCCTGAGTTCCTGATCCTGGTGATCGTCTTTTTTAATTTGTATCTGGGAGTACGGTATAGTCTTATCGCCGCGGTATGCTGCGGGATATTAAAAGATGCGTCGGGCATTGCTCCTTTTGGGACGTATTTGCTGGTGTATGTCGCCGCGGCGTTCACTACGACCTTTGTGCGCCGATACTTGTACGAGCAGGGTTCAAGGTTTTCCCGCAGTCTGGTGGCTTTTTTCGTAGTGGTGATCTGTTTTATCCTTCAGGCGGTGCTGACCGTGATGAACCACCAGATGCGTCTGCATGCCTTGCTGGCGGATATTCTGATCCCGCAGTTATTGACGACCATGGCGGTGTCAACACTGGTTTTTCAGCAGTTAAAGGACATTAGCGGTTTCTTTAAATTAAAATCATAGGGACGCAAAATTTTGCGTCCGTACAAGAATAATTATGCGTTTTAATGTCATCCAATCGATCATTTTCTTATGCCTGGCGCTGATCATCGGCGGGCTGTTTTATATGCAGATCATCCATGGCGCGTATTATCACCGCCAGAGCATGAATAACCGGATACGCATTGTCCCTTCCGACGCTCCCAGGGGAAGGATACTGGACCGCAACGGGGTCATTCTGGCAGACAACCGCATGGCTTTTCATGTGGGGGTAGTAGCCCAGGACATAGAGAACAGAAAAGCGCTTTTTGATTATTTGGGCCGAGTGCTTGATCGTGATCCCGCTTTCTTGGAAAAACAGT
>Ga0302319_10017839_pt1 | contig 12976 bp, 12 predicted proteins | sample Bog_T0_2_FD_203319 | JGI IMG/M metagenome (GOLD analysis project Ga0302319, IMG submission 203319) | Peat permafrost microbial communities from Stordalen Mire near Abisko, Sweden - Bog_T0_2 | ecosystem: Environmental > Terrestrial > Soil > Wetlands > Peat | place: Sweden: Abisko, Stordalen Mire...
GGCTTGGCGCCTTGCCAATTCGGTGCACTTGTGTGCCTTCACGTGGGGCCGCAGGCGAGTCCCGGGAAGGGCGTCGGCCATGGTGCGGATGTTGTCCCTCAGCCGCTGCCCGTCGACGAGCAGCGCAGGCGTCCTGAGTTCCGAGGTCCGCATAGCTGCACGCTACCGACCACGATGCGCGTCCGCGCCCCGGAAAGTGGTCAGGCCAGAGCTTCCCTCCACGGCCGCATGTCGAGTCCCGGATAGCGGGCTTGGACACCGGTCAGGGTGGCCTCGTTCCAATAGGGATGGCCGGGCTCGGGCACCCCCATGAGTGCGAGCTGGCGCGGTGTTGCCTGCTGAACGTACTTCGTGAGCTCGTGTGAGAAGCCACGGAAGGGCCAGGCTTGATAGCCGCCCCAACTGGCGTCACGATGACGGAAGGAGACATGGAGCATGACGCGATACCGGCGGGGGTCGATGAAGTCGACGGATCGGTGGAACACGTCAGGTCGGTAGGCAACGACGGATCCGGCGGGAGCCGCTGCATTTGCCGTGTCGGCGTAGAGCTCGGGATACTCGACGTAGCTCAGCGTGTGCCGCTCAACGGGAATGCCCTTCGTCTTTTGCCACGAGACGAATCGCGTGGCACCGGTCTCGGTCGTGACGTCGGTGAGGTAGACGAAGAACTCCACTTGCTGGAAGCCGAGCGCATGGCGAGGCACGACCAGCATGTGGTTGGGGTAGTCGGCATGGAGGAGCTGGTTGTAGCCCGACGCCTGCTGCGCGTACTTGGCGGTCACGATGCCCATGTAGAGGGCGAGATCCGGGGTCCCGAGCAAGGCCTCGGCGAGATCGATGACCTTGTCGTGGAGGACGAGGGCGTTCAGGCGTGAGCTGTGGAAGGGAAACTCAGGCCATGGTGCATCCCAGCTGTGCCATTCGCCGACTTCGGTGCCGCCACCTTCTGCCATTTCGGACGGGGTGGGGAAGTGGCGGTGCATGGCGTCTTGCGCCGCTACTAGCTCGGCCGATGGGATCAGAGCCGGCACGATGCACCACCCGTCGCGGTCCCACTGTTCCTTCAGCGCGGACGTCAGCGCGGCCATAGCGGCAGGATAATCCCCGGTATCTGCTATCATTGAGCTGCCTCGGGTGTTCGCCCGGCGGGGCCCGTTCGAGTTTCCTGATCGAGTAGGCCACTTTTCTCGATCGGAGTCTTGTCATTTCTACCTTCTCAGACCTTGGCGTCCCCGCTGTGTACACAGAGCGTCTCACGCGCCAGGGGATCACCGAACCACTCACCATTCAGTCAGAAACGATTCCGCCTGCGCTCGCGGGCCGGGACATCTGCGGCAAGGCGCCCACCGGATCCGGAAAGACACTTGCCTTCGGTATCCCGCTCGTCGTCAGCTCTGTGCAATCGCGGCCACGTCAGCCGCGTGCGCTGGTCCTTGTGCCGACACGAGAGTTGGCTACCCAGGTCCATGACGTCATCGGAGACCTCTTGGGGCACGACAGCAAGCGGGTCGTCTCCATTTTCGGTGGCACCGGCTATCGCGACCAGGTGCGCGCCCTCCACAAGGGGGTCAACATCGTTGTGGCTTGCCCGGGACGACTCGAAGACCTGATTGAACGCGGCGACATCCGCCTCGACGATGTCACGACCGTGGTGCTCGACGAGGCGGACCGCATGGCGGACATGGGATTCCTTCCCGCGGTGCGCCGCCTGCTCGACCAGACGGCAACGAACCGCCAGGTGCTCCTCTTCTCTGCCACGATCGGTCGTGAAGTGGAGTCGATCATCCGCAACTACCAGCGGGACCCCGTGAGGGTCGCCGTCGAGGCCACCGAAGAGGCCAAGGGCGACGTCGCCCACCACTTCTGGAAAGTCGACCGGGCCGACCGGGTGGCGATCACCGCCAAGTTGATCGAACACCACGGGCAGGCGTTCGTCTTCTGCCGTACCAAGCGTGGAGCCGACCGGGTCGTCAAGCAACTCCAGGCGCACGGCGTGCGTGCGGTTCCCATGCATGGCGACCGCACGCAGGGGCAGCGGGAACGCGCACTGGACTCGTTCGCCAAGGGGAAGGCCGACGCACTGGTGGCGACCGATGTCGTGGCGCGGGGCATCCACGTGGACGCGCTGCCATGTGTGGTGCATTTCGACCCGCCGACGGACCACGTGGATTATGTGCACCGGTCGGGCCGGACGGGTCGGGCCGGGCACACCGGGACGGTCGTGTCGCTGGTTACTCCTGAGCAGCACAAAGAGGTCCGTGGGGTGCAGCACGCGCTCGGACTCGAGCCGGGGCTCTTGGCACCGTTCTCGGCGCCCATGCCGGTCCCGTCGACTGCGAACGGTGGATCACCCACCCCCCGGAACGGTGGATCACCCACCCCCCGGAACGGTGGATCACCCACCCCCCGGAACGGCAGTTCCCTCAAGCCTCAGAAGAACGGATCTTCCAAAATCCGGACATTCACCGGAAAGGTGAAGTTCTTCAACAGCGCTCGTGGCTACGGCTTCGTGGAGCATCACGGTGGCGAAGACCTCTTCGTCCACCACTCGCAGGTCGAGGGAGACGCCCGTCACGGCATTACCCAGGGTTCGAGCGTCGAGTTCACCATCGGTGCCGGCCGCAAGGGCGAAGAGGCCCGCAACGTCAAGGTTCTCTGACGATCGGCTGAAGAGGAGCCCTTCTCAGCTCCAGGTCAGCAGGACCAGCGCTGCCCCCAATGCCATATAGAGGCCGAAGGGCAGTGCGGACCGCCGGTTCGCTCGATGCGCCGCAATGAGGACAAAGCCGACGACGATGGCAAGGACGTTGGCGTAGAGAAAGGCCTGCAGCAGGGCCATCGGGCTGACCCAGGCCAGGCCGAAGCCGAACACGAGGGACAGGCGCACATCGCCGAATCCCATCCAGCGTGGGTTCATCAGGTTGACGAGGAAGAACAGGGCGAAGGCGACCATTCCGCCCAGTGATGCGAACAAGAGCCGCTCCCATTCGCCGGTGAAGATGGCGACGAGGCAGCCCGTCCCGATGACCACTGCGGTCAGCGCATAGACGAGCGTCTTGGGTAGGAGTCGGTGCGTCAGGTCGCAATAGGACAGCTGCATGAGCCCGATGAACAGCAACAAGGGCGGAAGTGCATTGGGCGACCATCCGACGCGGTGCAAGACGTAGGCCGGCAACAGGCCCGAGACCACCGCGAGGGCGACCCAGTGACCCCATGCGACCGGCGGTGGGCCGTCTTCATCGACAGTTTCGGATACCGCTTCCGAGAGAGCACCTGACCGGTGTACTGCGGCAGCCAGCTCGCGACGGGTAAGCGGCACCAGGAGAGAGCCGGCCGCCATGCCCACCGCGGCACCGGCAAGAAGAGTGATGGGCGCGCTCATTTGACGATGGACACTGCGCCGCAGTTGTAGTTGAGGTCGGCGACGACGGCGCCGCCCACGGAGACGCCAGCGGCCTGAAGGATGGGTCCGAGGACCGGCTGAAGGGTGCTGGTCAACAGGGTGTTCGCGAACCCGGTGGCCGTCAAGCCGCTGTAGGACAGGGTCGGAGCGGTCGAACCGATGGAGGTGGGATTGGTATTGGCTGCGAAGGTCGAGGCCGTCGGAGGGACAGCGCTCGCGCCGAACGGCAGCGACGTACTTGCGGCGCCACTGATGGTCATTGTGCCGATTGAGGAGCCGCCCAGCGTCAGCGCAGCCGTCGCCGTCGTGCTGCTCGCCGTGACGCCAGCCTGCCCGAAGGAGTTGTTCGACTCAGAACACGTGACCGCGTTGAGGGTCGCTGTGCCCGATGCTCCCGTGACCGGAATGTTGAGCGTGCCGCTGAGTGAGGGCCCAGTCAATTGCAGGTCACCGGTCACCTGCGCAGTCGTGGCGGTCGCTCCGACCGGGCCGTAGGCAATCTGGGGTGGATGAATGACCTGGAGGCTGAGGGTGGCCCCACTCACGCCTGTGATGCCGAGCGCGGACTGAATGTTGATGGCATTTGTGCCGTTGGCGAGTTCGGCTTCGGTGGTCAGCGTTTGCAGCACATTGAGATTCGCAGAGAGTCCGGCTTCCAACAGGTTGCCACTGCCACAGCTCGAACCGTAGATGGAGACCAACTGGCAGAGGTTCACCGCAGAACCGCCGAAACTGAGTGACTTCAGAGCGGTGTAGGCCGTGCACGGAGAAGGCACTGGTGTCGATGAGCAGTTCAACGCCGACTGCTGGGTGTTGATTGCGGTTGTCAGGAAGGAAAGCCAACTCGAAGCCGGAAGGCTGAGGGTGAGGACATTGCTCGGAGTGAGGGTCCCCGCCGAGGCCGTGATCAACTGCTGCACCGTGACATAGCTGTTGGCCATTCCCTCGTAGCTCGCTGCCGTGAGGCTCACGCTGGTACCGAGCGAACTCAAGACTGCGTTGAGCACTCCCGTCTGTTGTGTGTTGAGAGAGGCCAGATAGGTGCCGATCGAGAATCCGTCCTCGGGCGTGACGGCGGCCAGGGCAGATCTGGTCACGGAAGTTGTGCCTCCGGCGAAGATGCGCGGGACGGTTTGTGTTGCGGTGACCAACACCGCGGTGCACGGTGGATTCCGAGCCGGAACCTGTCGATAGCATCCTTCGCTACCGGTGGGAGTCGTCCATCCAACGGGGGCCGTGGTGCTCCAGAACATGCCCGTAGCGGTGAACGTGACGCCCGCCGCGTTGTTGTCTGACTTGACGTTGGCCAGCTTGCCGCTGATATAGGTGTTGTAGTTGGTGCTGCCGTTCACATTGTCGGCCAGATTGATGTACCGGGCCATGTCGAGCGAACCGGTGTCGGCGAGAGCCTGTGCCTGCCGAGAACCTACGACGGAGAAGCCGATGTCGACGCCCATCGCTCCACCCCAGAGCAGCAGGACCATGCAGACGGCCGTGAGCACGAACGTGGCGCCTCGCTCCTCACGTCGCCTCGCCCCGTGTGATCGATGGGACTTTCGCATTCCCATCACCTACGAGCTGGGAAGGGACATCTGGAGGACGTCCGTCGATGAGATCGTCGATGGGGTGATGACGCCCATTCCGGGGAGTTCTGGGAAGAGCGGATCCTGGCTGTAGTTGTAGGTCACGGTCACAGTGAGGCACTGATTGCTCGCGTTCGAAGGACAGGTCCCTTTCGTTGCCGTACAGGAAAGCGGTGCCCCTGACGTCCCGGCCGGTACGGCGGGTTCGTAGCACTGACCCTTGCCCATCCAACCCAGGTCGTTGCCCGACTGGGCCTCCGCTGTCGCGACTGCAGTCGATGACGCAATGATACCGGCGCGCGCTCCGTCGGCGGCAGCCTGAGTCACCGTGGACTGTGCCGACAGGATGAGTCCGTACGAAATAATCCCGTACAGCAGCGCGATCAGGAGGACCACGACAAAAGCGAATTCCACCATTTCCGCGCCGCGCTCGTCGTGCTGCCGAACGCACTCCTTCGGCATTGTGGTGCGCGGCCCCACGGCGAACCCCCCTTCTCGCTATCTCGTGCGTCCGTACCAACTTCTGAGACGATGTCGATCAGTAGGTCGCTGCGATACGTCCGGGTTGATTCTGGGCCGAGGGGTGTCCACGGTACATAGGACATATGGACCATTTGTGTGTCTCACCAGGGATCCCGTATCGGAGAATGGTCTGAAGGACCTATGTACCTTGCCTACTTCCCGTCGTACCCTCCAACGAAGCCGGCGGGCTTCGACGTCGCGTGACGGTTTGCGACGCGTTGTTCTCCGGTTGAGAGGGGGAATGCTCTGTGAAACGGCAGACACTCATACTGGTGATGATCGGGGTGGTCCTGTTCATCGCCGGAAGTGCGATTGCCTTCGCCAGTGTGGAGGGTGCGAGCAAGCGCGCGGGGACGAATTCGGGAGCAGCACCCCCGACGACGTCGGTCGTGGTTGCCACGGCCAACATCCCTGCCGGCACGACGGGTCAGTCGATGGTGTCGAACGGGCTGGTAGCGATTGAACCCATCCCGACCAAGACGTACACATCGGCAGATCTCGGTTCGCTACAGGGTTTGTCGAGCGAGGTGCTGACAAGCACCGTCACGAAGGGCCATGCTCTGAACTCGTCGGAGCTGACGGCGAGTGCCTCCGCTATCTCTGTGCCGAGCGGCATGGATGCGGTCACGGTGACGCTCACGGGAAACAACGCCTTGGCCGGCTACCTGCAGCCGGGCGCCCGGGTCGACGTGTATGCCAACATCACGAAGGTTTCGACGAACAGTGGGCTGACGTCGACACTTCCTTTGCCGTGCACGGAGCTGGCAATGGCAAATATTCAGGTGCTCGACGTGCAGAGCACCGTCCCGTCCTACGCGGGCCACAAAAGTTCTGCTGGTCGGACGATCCCGGCCTCAGAGACGCTCCTCCTTGCCATGAACCCGGGCCAGGCCAGAGACGCTCAGTTCCTCGGTCAGAACGAAACCCTGTCGGTCGTGCAGACCCAGCAAGACGCCAACCCGCCGCCGTTGCAGCAGTGCATCGGCACCGACCAGACCTCGACAGCGCCATGATCGCTCGACGGATTCTCGTCATCAGTCGATCACCCGCGCTCAGCCGGGCTATTCAAGCCTCACTTGGTTCGGGCTACGAGGTCGTCACCAGCGCCAACGTGAGCGACGTCGTCGAGGAGGTGCACGAGCAAGGGCCATTCGACGTCTTGGTCGCCGGCCCCGTCTTCGACAGCCATGCCGGTATGGCCCGCCTGGCTACGGTGAGGGCTGCAGGAGCGGTCCCCTCCATCGTCCTGGCCCTCGGGCCAAAACCCAAGGCCCAGCTCAGTGAAATCGTCAGGACCGGCGCGGTCGACTTGGTCGAGTACCCGACCAGCAAGCGACAGCTTGCGGCTTCCCTCAAGCGCGCCTTCGACATCGCCGACATGTCGGCTTCGAACGGAGATCCCACGCTTCCAGTGGTGGCCTACGGCGCTGTGGTCGACCGACCACAGTTCGCCGAGGTGTTCACCGTGGCCTCGTCGAGTGGTGGGTGTGGAAAAACGTTCTATGCCACGAACCTGGCCTGCTTTCTGGCGGCCCAGACGGGGCGGCGGGTGTGTCTCGTGGATCTCGACCTGCAGTTCGGCGAGGTCTCGACGGCCCTCCACCTGCGACCGCGATTCACGATTTCGGATCTGTTGTCCCGGGAACCGGTCGACGAAGACGATCTCGACGAGCACATTGAGGAGTACCTCGAGGAACACGACCTAGGGTTCTCGGTTCTCGCGGCGCCGTTCAGCCCAGCCGATGCGGACATGATCGCCCCGAAGGACGTCTACAAGGTCATGGGCGCGTTGCGGCGGCATTTCGACTACATCGTCGTCGACACCCCGGCACAGCTGTCCGAGATCGTGCTCGCGGCGTTCGACCATTCGACCAGGGTCCTCTGCATGGTCACGCTCGATCTGCCCAGTATCCGCAACATGCGGGTTTTCCTGAGCACCCTGGAGAAGCTCCGCATCAACAGCCAGACCATCGGAGTCGTGCTGAACAAAGTCGAAGACGACATCGGCATCGACATCAACGACGTGCAAGAAGTCCTCGATGACAAAATTGTGTCCGTTCTCCCGTATTCGCGTGAGGTCATGAAGTCGATCAACAAGGGTCAACCGGCGCTCGTCTCGGCAGCCAATTCGGAAATCGGGAAGAAGCTGGCGGGAGGGATGCAGCAGTTTCTCTCCGATGACGCCACGCCAGTATCCGGTTCGGGCTCCGGGAGCAATGAGGACGGAGAGACGCGTGGGTTCTGGCGGCTGAAGAAGAAGGGCAGGACCAGCAAAGCGCCCGAGTTCGAGAGCGCCTGATCGACATGAACCTTTCAGAGAAGCTGGCCGCAGCCCACGGTTCCGAGTCGCCAGCGGCTCAGCCCGCACCGACGGAAGAGACCCCCCCGCCGCGAAACCGTCGCGAGGGAGATGTCATCGGGGCGCCCAATGGGGTGGAGAGACGGTCGGCGGGCAACGCTTCGGCCGCTGCGGCCAAAGGACATCCGCTGCGACGAGCGTCCGACCGAACTGCGCTCGATTCTGCCTGGAAGCAGTCCAAGCAGAAGGTTCAAGCCAGAGTGCTGGCCGAGATTGCACCGAAGGCTGCCGATCTTTCGCCAGAAGAGCTGCGGGAGAAGGTCCGCTCCACGGTCAATGACATCCTCGATCACGAGGACATCGGGATCTCGCCCATCGAACGCCAGCGCTTCGTGGAAGAGATGCTCGAGGACTCGCTCGGTTACGGCCCTCTCGAGGCTCTACTCGCCGACAGCAGTATCTCCGAAATCATGTGCAACAAATTCGACGAGATCTGGATTGAGCGCAAGGGCAGGCTGGAGCGGAGCGAGATCGTCTTCAATTCGCCACACCAGTACCGCCGGATCATCGACCGGATGGTCCATGGGGTGGGTCGCCGCGTCGATGAGTCCTCGCCGATGGTGGATGCCCGGCTCGCCGATGGCTCCCGGATCAATGCCATCGTCCCGCCGCTCGCGTTACACGGACCGGTGCTCACCATTCGGAAGTTCCCGGAACGGGCTCTGGTCATGCAGGACCTCATCGGTCTGGGCTCACTCTCCATGGATGCTGCCGTGTTCCTGGAAGCCCTCGTGCGAGGCAAAATCAGCCTGATTGTGGTCGGCGGTACGGGGACGGGGAAGACGACAATGCTGAACGTTCTCTCCAACTACATTCCCGATGGCGAGCGCTTGATCACTATTGAGGAGTCTGCCGAGCTGCAGATCCAGGGTGAGCACGTGGTGACCCTGGAGACCCGCCCAGCCAACGCAGAAGGGTCTGGAGAAGTCCGCATCCGGGACCTCGTGCGCAACTCGTTGCGTATGCGACCTGATCGCATCATCGTCGGAGAGTGTCGTGGCGCTGAGACGCTCGACATGCTGCAAGCCATGAATACCGGCCACGCGGGGTCGATGACCACAGTGCACGCCAATACACCTCGAGAGTTGCTCGGCCGCCTGGAGACCATGGTCATGATGGGCGGCGTCGAACTGCCCCAACGAGCGATCCGTGAGCAGATCGTGATGGCTATCGGGTGTCTCATTCAGTTGCAACGGACCCCCGCCGGTCCACGCGTCGTGCATTCCATCACGGAGATCCAGGGGATGGAGGGCGATACCGTCCTCCTTCAAGACATCTTCCACCGGGTCGACATGCACGAGGGGTTTGGGCGGCTGGTCTCGACCGGACTGCGACCCAAGATCCTTGACGAGCTTGCTCTCAACGGGGTGGAAGTGCCGCCCCATCTCTTTCGAAATGATGGCGAGGCGCCCCCAGGCTCCGGCGGTCGGCCGTCGGGGCGCCATCACCGGCCGGCACGGCCGGGCCGTGGGCAGGTCGAGCCACCCACAGAGGAGATGTACGAGATGCTCGCCCGTCGGCGTGAGGGGAAGTGAGCGCCATGGTCCCCGCAACCCAGCTGAGCACCCAGAGTGCAGCACTTGTCGCTGCGGTCCTTCTGGGTGGCGGACTCGCCCTGGTCGTCATGGGGTTGATCATGCGGGTGCGTACGAAGCAGCGCACGCTGGCCCAGATCCTCGACGACACCATGGGAACCGCGGAGATTCCAGTCGAGGTGATATCGGAGTCTCCCGAGCATGGCGAGCTCTCGGCGCTCACTGTTCGCATCTCGGGCATCTTCGGACGGGTCGACACGCATGGAGCCCTGGAACGGCGCCTGGAGCGGGCTGCGATCCCGCTACGCGCCGGGGAGTACCTCGTGATCAGTTCCGCCATTGCCCTTGGTATGGCGGTGGTGATCGGGGTGATGACGGGCTCACCCATCGGCTCCTTCATCGCCGTCGCACTCGTGGCTGGTATCGCCTGGTACTTGCCTTCGCGAAAGGCAGCGAAGCGGATCAAGCAGATTCAGGAGCAGCTTCCTGACGCGTTGGCCCTGATGTCGGCGTCGGTCGAGGGTGGCCAGACGTTCCAACGGTCCATCGACATGTACCGGCGTGACGCCAAGCCGCCGCTTTCGGCGGAGCTGGACCGAGTGATGGCCGAGGTCGCTGTCGGCTCCGATCTCGTCATCGCACTGGAGAACATGGCGGAACGCTCCGGAGTCGAGGACCTCACGTGGGCTGTAGAGGCAGTGCGGATTCAACAGTCCACCGGTGGTCGACTGGCTCCCATCCTCCACACGCTGGCCGACTTCATGCGCACCCGCCAGGAGGTGCGGCGAGAGGTGCAGACTCTTTCGGCCGAGGGCCGCATGTCGGGTTACGTTCTGTTCGCCATCCCCATCTTCCTCGTGTTCGCCCTCGAGGCGAAGGATCCCGGCTATCTCAAGCCCATGCTGCACGGCGCCGGCCTGATCGTTCTGATCTTCACGGCCGGACTCATGGCGCTCGGGTTCTGGATCGTGCGGCGCATGGTCAACATCAAGATCTGAACGAAGGGGTCGATCACGTGAATGCGACATACATCGTCCCGTTGACGGGCATCACCTTGATGGTGGCCGGCCTCTGTGGCATTGGTGCCGCGGCCTGGCGATCCCACAAGGTCTCGAGCCGGCTGCAGTTCATCCGCTCACTGGGCTCGGAGGCCGAGCTCTACGCCGAGGCGACGCCCGTCGTCGAACGGGTCCAGGCGCCGCTGGTCACCCGGATGTTCGGGCCGGCAGCCCGGGGATTCAAGAACGTCCTTTCCCGTCTCTACCCCTCGAGCGAGGTCGATCGGGTGCATGCCGACCTCCTCAAAGCTGGACTCACCGGGACCGTACGCGCGGAGGAGTTCGTGGCGGTGCAGGTGGGATCCGCTTTGCTCGGATTCGGCCTGGGTCTTGTCGCGCTGGTGAGCGGAGCCGTCAGCGTCAAAATGGGCTTGGCGGGTCTCTTCCTTCTTCCTATTATCGGAGGTCTCGCACCCAGTTATTGGCTGCGCCACCGGATAAAGATTCGCCGGGAGCAGGTCACTGACGACCTGCCTGATCTGCTCGACCTCATGTGTATTTCAGTCGCGGCTGGACTCGGACTTGAGCAGGCGATGCAGGTCTCCTGCGCGCGATTCGAGTCGCCGGTCTGCCACGAACTGCGTCTGACGCTCAGGGAGATGGAGCTCGGGCTCTCGAGACACGATGCCTTGGAGAACATGAAACTCCGCACCGATATTGACGATTTGGTGACCTTCGCGGTGGTGCTGTCCCAGGCCGACGCGCTCGGTCTGCCCATTGGCCGTGTTCTGCAGGCGCAAGCAGACGAAATGCGGGACAAGCGCCGACAGCGAGCCCGAGAGAGGGCCGCCAAGGTGCCGGTGAAGATCCTCTTCCCGCTGGCCCTCTGCTTCCTGCCGGCCATCATGATCATTGTGCTCGGACCCATTGTGGGCCCGATCAAGCACGCCTTCCACGGATCCTGAGTTACCAGCCTTCTTCGCGAATTGTTTTTCGTCTGAGGTCCGCACCCCTTCGGCAACAGAGATGCGACTGTCGTTTGACCCCCATTGCATACAATGACCTGGGAGTTTCCGTCGTGCAGCGGTGGAAATGGAGCCACATCGCAACGTAGCTCGATGTGGGATGAGGGGGAGGAATGGCAAACACAGCCTCGATCCTGCGGCTGACGGCGGAGCCGTCACCGGCCGTTGGGGTTCGAAACGGATCCGAGTGGAAGTTCTATACACACGTTTCCGTGTCCGGTCCTTCGGTCTGTACGACCGTGCACCGTGGTGGGGGCCTGCGGGGAGCTCGGGCAACGCTCACGCGAGACGAGACTCCGGTCAGGCCGGACAGTGGATACAGAGAGCCTCATATCTCAACGCAATCTCGACAAGAGGACCGGCAGTGGGGTCCGTGGTCGCTCACCCAGCGGGAGCTCGAAGTGCTGCAGCTACTTGCCGAGGGTGCTACGAACGGTGAGATCTCTCAACGGCTCTACATCAGTCCCAAGACGACCAAGAATCACCTGGCCGCCATCTTCCAGAAGTTGGATGTCACAAACCGCACGCACGCACTCGTGCGTGCGGTCGTCATGGGTCTCGTCACCATCGAATAGCAACCGGAATTTGGGAAAAACCCCAGCGTAAATGGTCCAATAAGCCTATGGAATTTGGACTGTCAAATGGCCAAAAATGTGCTGGGAACCCCAAAATACGCCCGGACAAACCGTCCGGGAGGGTTGGGGCGAGGAAGAGGGGAATCATCAAATGACTGAGTTGTTTCTGAACGCGTTCCTTACGGTACGGGGCTTCCATCGGGACCTGTTCGAGCGGGCACGAAGCGAACGGGGTGCCTCAATGGTTGAGTACGCACTCCTCGTCGGCCTGATTGCGGTCGTCGCCGTTGTGGCGATTTCTTTGCTGGGTGGGGGCATTTCGGGCCTCTTCAGCAAGGCCAGCAACTGCGTCGGCAACAGCAGCCAGTGCAGCTAGGAGCCGAGCGCTGGCCTCTGCACTGAGGCGACGAAATTCCCTAAGGGAATATTCCCCCTTCCCCAATGGGATGACGGCTGGGCTGGGTCAGCTTCGGCTGGCCCAGCCCGCTGTCGCTCTGGGGGAGTGATGCCGGATGGACCGGGCCGCCTCTGAATGTGGCGATCTGGCCGAGTGGCACACATTGGACATTGGGAGGGCTGGGTCGAGAGATCCGGCCCTCCGTCGCGTCTGGGGCCCGGAAGTCGCCCGCAGGCGGGATTGCGCCCCGATTTCGTACCCGACAGGCTGGGGCCGAGGCCCTCAGCTGGATTTCATCTTCGGTTCACATAACCGATACCGCGGCGAAATAGGGTCCAAACAGACTGATACGGCAAACCGGGGGCGGGACGTCGTGACCGCAGAAGGCCGGGACCCCCCGCCCCGGCAACTTGACCACGAACACGAAGGGGAACACAGGAGAATCCATGAGCTACCAGGCCGAGTACATCTGGATCGACGGGACGGAGCCGACCCCGCTGCTCCGTAGTAAGACCAGGATCGTCGAGGAAGGCAAAGACCCCGGGATCTGGGGTTTTGATGGCTCGAGCACGAATCAGG
>Ga0302319_10017840_pt1 | contig 12975 bp, 7 predicted proteins | sample Bog_T0_2_FD_203319 | JGI IMG/M metagenome (GOLD analysis project Ga0302319, IMG submission 203319) | Peat permafrost microbial communities from Stordalen Mire near Abisko, Sweden - Bog_T0_2 | ecosystem: Environmental > Terrestrial > Soil > Wetlands > Peat | place: Sweden: Abisko, Stordalen Mire...
CGACCGTCTCGGCCTCCAGCGTGCCGGTGCCCCAGTCGCCTGCCAGTGCGACGCGCAGCGTGCCCTCGCCCGGCGGAGCCGCGATGGCAAAGATCCCCGTCTTGCCCGCGGGATAGCTTTGATACGCCGCGTTCTTGTGGATGAAGTCGTGCAGGTAAGGCCCAATCCACTTCCAGAACTCCAGAAACGCCAGCAGCCGCGGATACTTCGAGTCCGGAGGGGCCTGCGAGGCGATCTGCTGTATGCGGGACATCCAGGTGCTGCGCCCGAAGAACGGGACGTTGCTCAGCTTCGCCACATGCCGGGACTTGTGCCCCGTCGCGCGCGACCGTGGAGGGCTGGAAAGGTTGACGGGCGTTGCTGGAAGTTCTGCCAAGGTGACCACTCCCTTTCACTGCCGGAGGCACATGCCGGCAAAGGACTCTGGATGGGTGGGAGAACGCGGCCCGCACCCAATGTACAACAAGAATCGCCGAATGCCCCATGTCTGGGGTTATGAGCTTGTGCCAATGGAGGCTTCGTTAAGGGCACGGCTTCTGAGCCTGTCCTGAGCGAAGTCGAAGGATGCCGTAAAGCTCACCCCTAACGAACGTCGGCTTTAGCCGCTGAGGTACGCTTTTCAGCGTTGCGGCGACTACATTCGGAGCTACAATTCCTCCCTATCCGGGCCATGTATGCAAATTGTCTGCTGGGCATCGCCGCTCTACGCTGCGGTGTCGGATCGAGTGCCTGCCCCATGAAGACCTACCCGCACACCCGCAGAGATCTTCCGCTCAAGCGTCGGAGCCTGCGCAAGAGGATCGTTCTCTCTATCGCCGCAGTGGTTGTCGCGCTTGGAGTGATCTGGACCATCTGGAAGCACTCCGTAATCGGCGGTTGGGTCACTGGACCGTATTTGGCAATTACCTCCTGGTCGACGGAGCACTCCCGTCTCGCCACCGGACTCTCCATCGCGGCAGCGATGATCGCTGCGGCACTCGCTCTCTGGAAGCTGCCCAAGTGGCAAGCAGCCCACTCACAGGGCATCAGCTCCAAAAACCGCTTTGATCGCGAGGACGACGCCAGAAAGACCCTTGCGCAGGTCATTGGCGGCATCTTTGTGCTCGCCGGACTTTACTCCTCCATCCAGACCTTCAATCTGCAACAGCAAGGCGAACTCCTGCAACGCGAAGGCCAGATTACCGACCGGTACACCAAGGCCATCGATCAGCTGGGTGCGGTGCTTCCGGGCGACAAGCCCAATCTGGAAGTCCGGCTCGGCGGCATCTATGCACTCGAGCGCATTGCCCGAGACTCGCCCAGGGACCAGCAGACGATCATGGATGTGCTGTGCACCTATGTTCGGCGGAACTCTCCTAGTAAAGCTGCGGTGGCCGGGCGAGACAATAGTTTGTCCAGCGCCCCCGGCGGCGATTCTCCCATGCCCCGCGCCGATATTCAGGCGATCCTGACCGTGATCGGAAGGCGGAATGTCTCCAACGATGGGCGATCAGGAATCGACCTGTCGAAGACAAACCTCATCGGCGCGGACTTTAGCTATGCTCAGCTAGCTAATGCTGACCTAAGTGGCTCCAATCTCAACAAAGTCGACTTCAGCCATGCGGACCTAAGTGGAGCAGATCTCACAGAGTCCCACCTCTCCGGAGCACATTTCGAGATGGCTAACCTCACCAGGGCCGATTTCGGCAAGACGCATGTCGAAGGCGCGCACTTCGACGGTGCGGATGTAAGCGGAGCAGATCTGAGCAGTGCGACCGGCCTGACACTGCAACAGCGGTCAACCACGAAAGGAGGCAGTTGAGAGCAACATGGACTTCTGATGCTTTACAAGTATTGTCTCAACCCCTTGACACCGCTGATAAAATACAAACAGCTGAAAGGACCCAGCTACTGCCTTGTGGGAGGCGGAACGACGGGTTCGACTGAAAGGGGGTACCACCGCTAAGTCCAATGTTCTGCGGTTCTTGGGGGAAAAAGGGGTGGGGGGGGGTGTAGGACATATCACAAAGATATATCCCGCAGAAGCCTGTCCTGAGCGCAAGCTGCAGCGGAGCTAATCCGTCGGATTTTCAGGAAATTTTTGATACGGCAGCCGGACGCCCTGGATCACAATCTGGTCGGCGCGAATCACCGCCGGAGCCATAAAGCCGGCTGCCCCGCCAGCCGCCGCGTAGTCGTCCTGGTCCACGCCGTCACCGGAGACGCCCAGCCCGCCGGCGAGCTGGTTGTTCACATACAGCGGCACCGAGCCGGGAAAGAAGACGATCCCGCTCTGGTTGGCGTTGGCCACCTGCGAGCCCTGCGTGCAGGGGTTGGCCAGGTCCTTGAGGAAGAGCGGGAAGAACGGCCCCGGCGGTGTGCCGTCGATGCCGCTGGGATACAGCGGCTGGCCTGCGAAGCCGAGCGTGCGGTTGGTCACGGCGGTTCCCGCGGGCACGCCGGGCAGGTCGGCAGTGGCATTGCCGCTGAAGTAGATCACGTTGCGGCTCTTGGCCACGGCCACGTCCACCGAGAAGACCGTGGCGTCGGGCATGCGGTAGAGCGCCAGCAACGTGCCGTCCAGGTCAGCTACCGCGATGACGAAGCGGGCCCGGGAGCCTACCGGCAGCCGGATCGCCGCCCGCGTCAGGTTGCCGGTCGTCACGGCCTGCTGCACGATGGTCTGGACTTGCGCCAGGGTCAGACCGTTGGCGAACTTGGAGCCCTGCTCGGCGATCAGGTCGCCCTCCGGAGCGGCGCCGCTGCCGGCGCTGGGGCCAAGGGTGAAGCTGCCCGCGCCCGTCCCGGCACTCACACCGGCCGGGAGCGTCGTCTGGAAGACGAACGGCAGCGTAAAGCCGCCGACGACCACCGCGCCAGGGTAGGGAACCGTTGGCGCAAAACCGTTGCCGATCGTGCCCGCCACGCCCGCGTACTCTACAACGGCGTTGTAGTTGGGCGTGGAGGCCGCGGCTACCACCCCAATGCCGCCCGCCACGCGGTTGTTTTTGAAGATGGGCACGCCGCCGGGGTTGACCGCCGTGCTGTCGGAGTCGTAGATGTCCGGCTTGCCGGTTTGAATGCCGAGCCCCGGTCCTGCGGCGTGCAACAGCCCGGAGGGCGGCAGCGATTGCCCGGCGAGGTAGGTGGTGTTGAAGCTGCACCCGCGGTTGGTGTTTTCGATGCCGTAGAGCGGTCCGGAGGCGGTGTCCGAGATGCCAGGTGCAAAGTGGATACTGCTGATGAAGCGCACCGTGCGCGAGCTCAAGGGCGCCTGGTCGTTGGAAAAGAACGCGGCGGTGCGGGCCAGCGCGGCGGCCTCTTCATCGGCGGGGACGGTCTTGCCGAAGTTGGAGGTCGCCGTGGCAGGAGCGCCGGTGGTCTGGTAGACCGCGAGGATGACGCCGCGGCGGTCGCTGATGGCGATGACCAGAGGCACGTTGACGCTGGCGGCGGCGGCGGTGGCAATTGACTGCACCTCGATCGCGGTGAGGATGTTGTTTGCGGTGTTGGCGGTGGTTGCCGGAACCCCGGCGTTCGTCCCTGTTCCGCAGTCGGCCGCGAAGCCGCACAGTGCGGCCAGCGCCAGCGAACGTAGCAACCCTCTCGCGACTGCCCTGGTGGAAGCCATAGGAATTCGAAATCAGCCTATCGCAAAGCGGGCCGCAGTGATATACAAAACGCGTGCGCAACGGCCTAAAACGTGCGGGTTATGGGCTGGTGATTGCCGCCATTGCCTCGGTGTCGGTTCTGTTTGCTGGGCGCTTTCCGTCCTTTCGAGACATCGACAACCTCACCTACGACTTCACTGTCGATCATGCCGGACTTAGCCCGCAGTCGCCAGACATCCTCTTTGTCGACTTCGATGAAGCCAGTTTCGCGCAGATCCGCCAGTACCCGATTCCGCGCCCGATCATCGCGAATGCCATCCGCAAGATCAGCGCCGGCAAGCCGCGTGTTCTGGGCGTCGATGTCTTCCTCTCCGAGCCGCGCACGCCTGCGGAGGACAAGGACATGCAGGACGCGCTGACAGCCGCGGGCAATGTCGTCCTTGCCAGCCAATCCAGCAACGGCGATCTGCCCTCCGTGAGGCCGCTGACGCAGTTCTGCCAGCCGGAGATTCCGGAGGCCGACTCCGGCTTCTGCGTGGAGGGCAAGCCCGGCGCAATGGGCTATGCGCTGGTAGACATGCCGATCGAGGAGGACGGCTTTGTCCGCGACTTCAACCTGTTCTCCGCCGGCCACCCGCCCTCGGTGAGCTTTCCCGTTTTCCTCGCGCAGCAGTATGCGGTCGAGACGATTCAACCGAAGGACAAGGGCAATGCCATCTTCCTCGGTCATGCTGTTCCCTATCACGACCGCAAGCTGTCCACTGCGCTCATCGGCGCCTGGGGAGCGGACCCTGCAACCCACATCACGGCCATGGATGTAGTCCAGGGCAAAGTTGCACCGCAGAGGTTTACCGACAAGCTGGTGCTCATCGGCCAAAGCAGCGACGCCGCGCGCGATACCTTTCTCACCCCGCTCTTCCGCGTCGCGGGCGCGGGTGGCGTTCGCGAGCGCATGGGTGGAACCGACATTCTCGCTGCTGCCATGCGCTCTCTGCTGGAAGGCAAGACCGTTCGTCCGGCGCCGGCGTGGCTGCGCTGGTTCTTCCTCATTGCGGCGGCGGTTGCGGCTGGCTGCTTCCTACTCTTCTACGAGCTTGGACAAGGGGCCACGCGACTTCTGCTGCTGATGGTGGTCTGCGCGGTTGTTCCCATGCTGATGTACGCGCGCTGGCGTTATTGGTTGCCCTTTTTCCCACCAGAGCTCGCCATGCTGCTCACGGTTCCTCTCGCGCTCGGCCTGCAGTTCGTTCAGGAGCGTCTGCTCTCCCGCGAGGTTGTTGCCCAGCGCGAGCAGTTGATGTCGCTCTTCTCCAGCTACGTCGATCCAGCGGTCGCGGAGACCATCTGGAAGCGTCGTGGCGAGCTCTCGCTCGGCGGCGAAGAGCATGTCGCCACGGTAATGTTTACAGACATCCGCGGTTTTACCGCGCTTAGTGCCGGCCAGCCGCCCGCGGAGGTGCTGCGCTGGCTCAACCGATACCTCTCCGCGATGGATGAGGTCATCCGCGAGCACGGCGGCTTCCTCAACAAATTCATAGGAGATGGATTGATGATCATATTTGGCTTGCCACTGAGCCAGGGAGGTCCGCAGCAGGACGCGACCCGCGCATTGCACGCCGCGCAGGCGATGCTGGCGAGGGTGGAACAGTTGAACGAGCAGCAGACGGACGATCCAACCCTGCCCCGATTGCGCATCGGCGTTGGCATTCATACTGGCCCGCTAATGGCAGGCAGCATCGGCTCGGCTAGCCGCCAGGAGTACTCGGTGATCGGCGAGACAGTGAACCTAGCCTCTCGCCTGGAGAGCCTGAACAAGACCTTCAAGACAGAGATTCTGCTAAGCGCGGCGACCAGAGAGATGGTCGGCGAAGGCTTCGACGGGCTAGAATCGCTGGGCGACGCTAAGGTCGCGGGACTGGAAGAGCCGGTCCCGGTGTTTACGCTTCGAGCCACGGAGTTTGTCGCAAGGGAGTCATCATGAAGATCGCGAAGTGTTCCGCCTTCCTGGCGGGTTCGTTGATGTTGATGGTCGGCAGTGTGCTGGTTCTGGGGCAGTCCGGTTCCAAGCCAGCCGCGCAAAGTGCACCAGCCAAGTCGCCCACCCGCGTACGCGCTAAACTTGATGGCTTCGATCTCTCACCGCAGTCGGGCAAGAGTGCTAACCAGATCGGTGGGGCCTCGCGCGACCTGGGTAGTCCGCGGCTCTATGCGCCGCACGCAGGCAAAGCCTTCTCGGTCATGCCGGTCTTCTATTGGGGCACCGCAGAAGCCGGTCAGAAGGTCACGTTCCGGTTGACCTCGCTCAATGGGCGGACGCTATATGAGGTGACGACCTCCGAGAACCACGTCGCCTATCCGCGCGATGCAACCTCGCTCACTGTAGGCTCGACCTATCGCTGGACGGTCCTCCCGGAGAACGACATGCTCGGCGGGCCGCCAGCTCCGGCTCTGATCACCATTATCAACGGCGATGAGCGTGCCGCGATCGAGACCGAGTTGGGCAAGAACTCCGCCGATGCCAACGCTATCTTCGTCAACCATCGCATCTGGTATGACGCCGTCGCGGGCTATACCGCCATCCTTAATCAGCAGCCCGATAACCAAGACGCGCTAAAAGGACGCGCCGCGGTCTATGACCAGGTACCTTCGACCCAGAATCTTGCCGATGTCGACTGGTCGAAGGTCCACTAGGTTCTGACAGACATGGACCAGGCCAGCCAAGCTTCCGATGGGTCTTTTGGTCTCCGCTTCTGGGGTGTGCGCGGATCCATTCCAACCCCGGTCGGGCGCAATCTGGGCTATGGCGGCAACACGTCCTGCGTTGAAATCTGTGCCCGTGGGGGAGGAGCGTTACACGACGATGAAGTATTGATCGTCGATGCAGGCAGCGGTATCCGTGCGTTGGGCGCCGCCATAGCAGAACGTCCACAGCCGCCCAGCACCATCCACATCTTCTTCACGCACTTCCATTGGGACCACATGCAGGGGCTGCCTTTCTTCGCTCCCTTGTTCGCTCCGCAGAACCATGTGATCTTCCACTCCGCGCATCCGCCGCGCGAGCTACGCGCGATTCTCGCACGGCAGATGGCCACTCCCTTCTTTCCGCTGGACTTCGGCTCAGTAGGCGCGCAGACCGAGTTCCAACAGATATCCTCGCCGCAACGCTTTGGAGCGGTCACACTGGAGATGTTTCCCCTGCATCATCCTCAGGGCTCGGTGGGGTATCGAATATCGGAGGAACGCAAAGCCATCGTCTACGCCACTGATCATGAGCACGGTGTGGCTGCTGTCGATAGAGCCTTGCGTGCCGTCGCCCGCCGCGCCGATGCGTTGATCTACGACGCGCAATATACGCCGCAGGAGTACGCAAGCCGCAGGGGTTGGGGACACAGCACATGGAAAGATGCTGTCGAGGCCGCACGTGACGCGCAGGTTGGGCGTCTGATTCTCTTCCACCATGATCCGGATCGCGACGACAAGGCGCTGGATGCCATCGTGGCACAAGCACAACTGGAGTTTCCGCAGACGGTCGCGGCGCGCGAGTCGATGATGATCTAGCGGGATCTCAGCTCATTGGGCGCAAAACAGCGTTCGTTCCTCGCTGAGAGGAGAGTGGCCACGCAGGGCCTGATCATATTTAGGGAGGATGGCTGAAAGGGATTCCGCGAGGAACGGAATATATAGGCACTTGCTGGAGGTGCTTGTCCAGCAAGTGCCCTGACGTTCTAGGGACGTCTGACTATCGAAGGGCGTCTAGCCACCGCGGGCGAGGATCTTGGAGAAGAAGAGGAACATAGGAGTCGCGCTCCCTGTCTGAACATCCCTCGGTTTCATCCTGCGGCTTGTCGACCGCGAACAAAAGCTTACTTCGCGGACGCTGTGTTGGTTGTGTCAGCCTGCGATGCGGCCAGTGCGGCGCGCTGCTTTTCCAGAGCTGCATTCTGCTCATTCAGCTTCTGCTTCTCGGCCAGGAGCTTCTTGTTAGCGGCGTCCAGCTTCATCGCCTCCTTCAACAGGTCCTGATTGCGCTTTACGATCGCGCGCTCGGAGAGAACTTCACCACTCAGCGACTTGTTCTGATTAGCGAGACCTTCCTTGAGCGATTGGTAGTCCACTGAGGCCGTTGCAGGGTCCGTGGCCGAGGTGGAGGTTGACTGCGCAAGCGCAGGATAGGAGAAGGTGGTTAGGGCTGCAAAGAGAGCACAAGTGTGCAGGACGCGCATTGGATAGTCCTCCAAAAAAAAGCAAGTGAGATAAAAAACCTTAGAAAAAAATCGTACAAAGTGCAGAATACACCCACTGGACGCGGCAAGTGCCGAATCCCAGTGGGCGGCGGCTGTCTTTTGCCCCGGTAAGACCGGCTGAGGGCAGGTAGCAAGATAATAGCCGAGCCTCGCAGGAATTGCGTTAACACTTTCGGGTCTTGACAAGGGACCTATTAGCAGAATTACAAACATCAAGCCCCTTTTGCACCCACGCACATGGCGGATGGGCAGTGGCCGGTGCTCCTACAAAAGCGGCTTCAGATCTCCCAGCAGCGTGGGAATCAGCTCCGCCACGGTCGGATGGATATGCACGGCGTGCTGCACCGTGGCGTACGGTGCATGGGCGTACATGCTGTCAAGCAGGCAGTGAATGGCCTCGTCGCAGCCCACGCCCAGCAGAGCGGCGCCCAGAATACGACTACTTTCGGCGTCCACCAGCACCTTCATGAAGCCCAGGCTCTCACCCTTTTCGAGCGCCCGGTTTACCCGTGACATCGGTCGCGTCGCTATCAGCGCCGGCTTGCCTGTCGCCCTGACCTCGGCCTCGGTCATGCCGATGCGCGCAAGAGGCGGGTCCATGTACATCGCATAGCACGGGATACGGTCGCTGACGCGGCGTGAGTCATTATCCAGAAGGTTGGCCGCGACGATCTCGAAGTCGTTGTAGGACGTGTGCGTGAAGGCCCCGCGGCCGTTGCAGTCGCCCAGCGCCGAGATGCCCTCCACGTTGGTACGCAGCTGGTCGTCCACCACGATGTAGCCGTGCTTGTCCGTGGCGATTCCGGCGCGCTCCAGACCGAGATCCTGCGTGTTGGGTGTGCGCCCCACCGCCAGCAGGACGTGCGATCCCACAACCGTGGGCTCGCCCAACGTACAGTTGGTCCCCACGCGAACGCCCTGCGCGTCCGGAGCCAGCGTGATGCATTCGGCGTTCAGACAGACCCGAATTCCTTCCCCTTCGAGGATGCTCAGCACGCAAGCCGAGACATCTTCATCCTCGCGGCCCATCAATCGCGGTCCCTTCTCCACGATAGTGACTTCGCTGCCGAAGCGGCGATACATCTGGCCGAACTCGATGCCGATGTAGCTGCCGCCGACGATGACCAGGTGCTTCGGCAACACGTCCAGTGCCAGCAGCGAGGTGTTGGTCAGGAACGGGACCTCATGGACGCCGGGCATCTCCGGCACGGTGGCGCGGCAGCCGACGTTGAGAAATATCTGTCCGGCCTCGAGGATATCCTCGCCCACGCGCATGGTGGTGGGCGACTCGAAGCTGGCCGTGCCGTCAAAGACCGTGACCTTTGGGTTGTTGCGCAACGATTTTTCTACGCCGTTGCGCGCGGCGGACACGATAGCCTCGCGGCGGGAGATGATGGCCCCCATGTCTACCTGCACTTCGGAGCCGAGGCGGACACCATATTCTGCTGCCCGCCGCGCCAGGTGTGCGGCATAGGCGCTGGCCACCATCGTCTTGGTGGGAGTGCAGCCGGTGTTCACGCAGGTGCCCCCGAAGAGCTTGCGCTCCACGAAGGCGACCGACCAGCCGGCCTTGGTAAGGCGCGCGGCCAGCGGGGGACCGGCCTGTCCTGCGCCGACGATGATGGCGTCAAAGCTCTGCATCTGCGGCTCCTGCGCAAGGCGTGATGATGGGATGTACCCCCCTCCCCGTCTCCCGCAAAGTTGGCAGAACATTAGACTTAGCGGTGGACTTCAATGGTAAAGTCTTGAAAAGAAAAGACATCGCCGTAAAGTATCCCAAATGAACCACTTACGCCATGGATTTGGAGCGCTGTTTCCCACCGCTCCCACCACATTCAAAACTAAATCTTACACCCGCTGTCAAGCTCTTTATGGGTAAAGCAGGTAGGGAGACGCGGCCGCACGGAAGGCAGCCAGCCCGGGCTGCCAGGCGGCGGCAATGGTCCGGGGATCGTCGCCGCGGGTGAGGGCGTCCATGGTGGACTGGCTGGCGAGGAACGTGGCGGCTCTGGCGAGGTTGAAGTCGCTGGGGTAGAGGGTGTGGAGGGCGGAGAGGATTTCGATGTCGAGTTCGGGGGAGTTGAGGGCGGTGCGGTCGGTGACGCGGATGCGGACGGCTTGAATGGTCTGGCCGTGGTAGGGGTGGATGGGATCGTCGTCGACTGGCGTGCTGGTGGGCTCGAAGGTCACGCCGGGGATGTGGCGAGCGTTGAGGGCGGCGGCGACGTCGGCGGCGTGGAACCAGGATTCCTGAAACTGCTGGTCGATTGGCGCGCCTCGATCTCCTGGCCTCTGTCTCCACAACGAGCCGGCGCCGAAGAGCTCGAAGGGGAGCGCGGTGCCTCGGCCTACCGAGACGTTGGTGGTTTCGAGCAGGGTGAGGGCTGGCAGCAGGATGGCGGCGGTCTGGTTGCGGAGGTTGGGGCTGGGATTGATCCATCTGCCGTCGGCGGGGAAGCCGGTCTGGTCCATGTACTCCGAGCGGCTCCAGTGCTGCATGGGGACGACGATCAGTTGGGCGTCCAGGTGTTTCTGACCTTTCACGTACTGGGCGAACTCGCCGAGGGTGAGTCCGTGGCGGAGAGGAAGCTGCATGTAGTCGCTGTAGTTGCCCTCGTGCCCGGGGTCGGAGACGGGGCCTTGGACGTCGGAGCCGTCGATCAGGTTGGGGCGGTCGAGGATGACGATGGCGAGGTCGTGGTGGAAGTCGGATTTTTCTTTGGCGGCGGCTTCGAGGAAGTAGCCGGTCACAGCGGGGTAGGTGTAGGTGCGGACGCCGGCGTCCTGAAGGTCGATGACGACGGCGTCGAGCGGCGCGAGCTGCACGTGGTTGGGTCGGCGGTCGGCGTCGTGTGCGCCGTAGAGGCTGGTGACGGGGAGGCCGGTGGCGGGATCGGTTTCGGCGGCGAACTTTTCGGTGTCGTGGGTGCCGGAGAGTCCGTGCTCGGGGGAGAAGAGGGTGGTTAGGGATTGGTGGTTAGTGTTTAGGGCCGCTTGCAGGATGTCGATGGTGCGCTTGCCGTGGGCGTCAATCCCGGATTGGTTGGTGAGGAGGCCGAGGTGGGAGAGGCCGTTGAGGGCGGCGAAGTGGGTGGCTTCGAGGACGTCGATGCCGGTGAGGGTAACGGCAGGAGGAGTGAATAGACCGCAACAAGATTGCAGACGATCAAACTGCCGCGATTGATCAAGGTGAAGAGCCTGCGCTGCGGCCGTCGCAACCTGCCCGCGCAGGTTGCTGATCGGCGGGTTGCCACGGGGGTGGATGGCGTTGGAGAGCAGGACGACGTAGGTGTCGCTGGCCGGGTCCATCCAGAGCGTGGTGCCGGTAAAGCCGGTGTGGCCGAAGCTGCCGATAGGGAAGATCGCGCCGCGTGGCTTGGAGAAGGCGGTGTCGATGTCCCATCCGAAGCCGCGCAGATCCTGGCCCTTGATGGCCGGGTACGCGGGCGCGAGACCGGGCGCGGCGGGCTTTTCGCTTGCAGCGATTTCCTTGGTTTCGGCCTCGTTGGCGTTGAGGACTTGCTGACCGTTGTGGCCGGGTTGCTCGGGCTGGGTCATCAGTTGCAGCGTGGACTGCTTCAGCGGGAAGGGGCCGGTGTTGTGCAGCAGCTTGTCCAGCAGCGCCTGCGCGTAGAGCGAGATGTCGTGCGCGGTGGAGAAGACGCCCGCGTGCCCGGCGACTCCGCCCATGCGGCGTGTGGTGGGGTCATGGACCGTGCCGCGGAGAAGATGGTCGAAGTTCGGGTTGAGTTCGGGTTGGGGTTTGGACTCGTCGTCGTGGGCGGTGGGAGCGATGCGGGGTATGAGTAGCGCCGCTGGCCAACTCCCAGGATGATCACACTGGATGATGTATTGCGTGCCTGTAATCTTCATCGCAGCAAGCGAGTAAGGCGGAGCGTCAGACATGCCGCACGCGCGACTAATCGGGAGATAGCGCGTGTCTTTCATCCCCAATGGTTTGAAGATGTGCTGGAGAACATATTCATCTTCTCGCTGGCCACTAAGCGTTTCGACGAGGTCGCCGAGCAGGATGAAGTTAATGTCGGAGTAGACGAACTTCGCGCCGGGTGCGCCTGCAAGCGGCGTGGTGAGCGCGCGGCGGAAGCCCTCGGCGCGGTCGGGTGGGCCGAGACCCCAGGCGTCCTTCAGGCTTACGTCGGGGGCTTCGCCGGAGGTGTGGGTGAGCAGCATGCGCAGCGTCACCTTCGTGCGCTGCGGGTCGTGATTCGGGTTGAAGGCTGGCAGGTACTTCTCGACCGCGTCGTCGAAGCTGGCGATATTGCCGGCCTCGTAGAGTTGCATCACGGCGGTCGCGGTAGCGAGGCACTTGGTCAGCGAGGCCATGTCGAAGATGGTGTCCTCGGTCATGGGCTCGGCGGGCGAAGGCTTGCCGTCGAGACCGGGCTCGCCGGCGAGCTTGCGGTCGCCGTAGGCGTGGTGGAAGACGACTTTGCCGTTGTGACCGATGAGGACCACCGCGCCGGGGAGCTTGTGGGCGGCGATGGCGTCGTTGATGAGGGTGCTGACGGGGGTGAAGTCGGGGGCGTTGGGGGTGGAAAAGGGTTGAGCGGTTGTGGCGGGTCGGGCGCTCTCGGGGTCCTTCGACTGCGCGTCGCAGGGACGCGACGCTCCGCTCAGGATGACAGACGTTGTTGCGAGGGCCAGCATCGCAACGACGGTGCGGCGGGATTGTTTGCGGAAGAGCAGGCTGGCGAGGGCGCCGATGGCGAAGGTCACGAGGGCTCCGATGATGACGTACCACGTCCAGGCGATGTGCGGGATGGTGATTCCCGATGTTGTGCAAGACGCCCAAGAGTATCCGTCGCTGGCATTATCCTTCCCGGGTGGGCAATGAAGTACATCGCTACCGAAAAAGACTTTGGGGAAGTCTCCTTGCCAGAGCCAGAGATTCAGCGCGAAGCCGCAGACCATGCCGATGGTCGCGCCGATCTCGGTGGCGAACTTGGTCAGGGTGCCGAGCAGGAAGACGCCCAGCAGGCAGCCGTAGGCCACACTGGCGATGCTGAGGCCGATCTCGACGACGTGCCCTTTTCCGCCGGCGCTGATGCTGTAGACGGCGATGGCAAAGAGCACCAGCGCCCAAAGGACCGTCGAGGACTTGGAGATGATGGCGCGTTCGC
>Ga0302319_10017841_pt1 | contig 12975 bp, 33 predicted proteins | sample Bog_T0_2_FD_203319 | JGI IMG/M metagenome (GOLD analysis project Ga0302319, IMG submission 203319) | Peat permafrost microbial communities from Stordalen Mire near Abisko, Sweden - Bog_T0_2 | ecosystem: Environmental > Terrestrial > Soil > Wetlands > Peat | place: Sweden: Abisko, Stordalen Mire...
AAAAACCTCAGCGGTTTACAACTCTACCTTACCGACTTTCACAAACGGACAAAGAGCTGATAACCAATCAGACGCAAACGGTGCGCAGTTCGTTTCCACAAAAGTTCCAAGAACTTATTCTGCCCCTACTACTGCTTTGGTTAATACGACCTCAACTTTGATTCTCGCTGCAAACGCAAACAGAAAGGGTCTTTACTTAAGCAATACGACGGCTACTCAGCAGATATCTTTGGGATTTAACGGGAACGCCGCTGCTTATCAAAACGGACTCACTCTATTTCCTGGAGAGAAGTTTTGGATGGACGAGTATTCGTTCAGCACCGGGGCTGTGTACGCTATTACTTCTGGCTCTACTACATATATTGGTATTCAGGAGATAACCTAATGCCGGTTAAAGGTTCTATATTATTTCAAGGCCAGTACATCAACGCTCCTGGGGTTAACTCTGGTGCGCCGTTGGTTGACAACGGTGGTAACCTTGCATTTGGCCTTTACAACAACGAAGTAAACAGCTCTGCTGCAATAACAGTTACAACTACGGTCGGAGTCATAGGAAGTGCCACAGTAACTCCTGTAGCGGGCACTTATTTGGTTATCGCCAGCGGTAACATCACTGCCTCAAGTGCTGCCGGCAATATCTTAACTTTTCAGATATATGTAGGCGGAACTGCTCAGGCAGACACAAAGAGAACAGCGATGCCTACTGGTACTGGAGCTTTAAATGCTTTTCAAAATATGACAATTTCTACCAACAAATTAGTAACTGTAAACGGTAGTCAAGCAATTGCGCTCGAGGCTTCTAGTAGCGCTGGAACTATTACAGTTACAGGCTTAAACTTTGATGTAGTAAGGATCGCATAATGGCTACTATTACTGAATATGACTTTACTCAACAGGTAGACTATCCCAGCGTGTTGGTTGCCAACATACAAGCTAGCAGCATATCGGTGCCGCTCATCAGTATAGAGACCGACGGCTCAGGTCCTACGATGGCCGTGACAGTTTGGTTCAGCGATGTGTTGTCAAGTGCCGATCAAACAACCCTTACCGGTGTCATGTCCGCATACGTCAACTCGCTTCCCCCCTTGCAAGAAGCTCAAGCGAAAGTGGCACAAGATATATCTTTTGGCATGAAGCTTATCACTCAGTTTGGAGCCGCCAACCGGTTGGCAGGCCTTAGTACAGGTCAAGTAGTACAGATCGCTCAACAACTAGCGCCAATACAGGCCCTGTTAAGTTCTGGATCTATCGAGACCGCGCTGTACCTTGTTCAAAACTTAACCCCAAACAGCTTAATATCACAAGATGTGATCAACACTTACGTGCAAGAGATCCAAAATTATTTGAACAGTTGAGGCGGACATGAAGACGATCACGATTGGTTTTAGCCACTCCAACAAACAACTCTACCTTCTCAATAGGAAAAATAATATGTCTAAAAAATTAATAGTAGGATTTTCAAGACCAAAAGCATTCTTTGAACCTTTTAGTTGGCTAATTAGATTAGTTCAATGGACTTCGTATTCCCATGCTTATGTACGATTTTACTTAGAGTCTACAAATCAATGGATCGTACTTCAAGCTAGCGGACTTAAAGTAAACATGGTTACCTGGGAACACTTCCGACAAATTGAAGTGATTGCTAAAGAATTTGAATTTGATATCACAGATCGTAAGAATAGTAAGATTATTTCCTGGTCATTTAATAAACTTGGATTACCTTATAACTTACTTTCCGTCTTTGGAATTGGATTAATCTTGTTATTTAAAACATTTGGCATTAAAATTGGCAATCCTTTTTCTGGTAAAGGATCTCTCTTTTGTTCAGAACTTGCAGATATAGTGGTAAGTGAATTCTTGGGTGCTCATATTAATGAATTGCCTTATGATGTAACACCGAAAGATCTGTTTACCTACTTAGAAAAGTATCACAAACTTAACGAGTAACTTTAGATCCTAAGAAGATCGCTAATACTGTTAATAATACCCCACTTCCAAAGAAGATCATATTATTCCTGAATTCAAGGTCCCGGACCTTAAGTAGATCGCTTTGTAGATTGTTTGCAGTATCAAACCAAAGTTTGGCTTTTGTTTGCTCTTCCTTAATCTGGGTATCTTTAAGAACTACAAGTTTATTAAGATCTACCACCTGCTTGTCATCTAGCTCGGATTTAGCAACTAACTGTCCAGTTTTAACATGACAAGCCAAAGAGTAATTGAAGGTTCCATCAGTATTAGCATGAATTCCTTTGGACCAATCGCATAATACTACGTCTGCTAAAGCAGACTGGGATAGTATAGTAAAAGCTAAAATTGTTATAGTAAATTTCTTCATATCAATCCTTCTTTAAATACCAATTGGCTTCTGAATCTTTAGCTGCAGTTACTTCTTCTTTGTTAATTTTCGCTAGATCAGTTTCTACGGTAGTTTCACTTTTTTCTGTAGCTACTATTTGAGTATCTATCGCAACACTTTGTTTGGCTGTTGCATCGTATAATACTTTGGCTTTTTCTATAGTAAAATCTATAATAACTTGTCTAAATTTATAAATCAAGATAATAGGTATAATCAAAATGAATAGCAAACTATTTTTAGCCCAAAAGGTCTTTAAATCTTGTTCTAATAGATCTTTTAAGGCAATCAATTTGTCTTTAATCTGTTGAATTAGAAGTTTTATGTATACATTCATATCATTGGTCCTTTTTATCATCAACAGAAGCGGTCCCAATGGTCAATTTCTCTGACATATGATCCTTAACTGCAGTAACTAAATGCTCAACCGAGTTGGCCCCAAAAAACACGACAGTGACGGTCTTAAACAGATCTATTAGATCCGACCCATTAACTAGATGTAGGTAGCAGAATATTGAGCTTATCACGTAGATAAAGAACAAAGCTAAGACTTTTCTCATACCAAAAATCAAGTCAATCCATTCCGCTAACCAAACTTTCATAAGAACCTCTTATATAATTATATCATAAGTTTATATCGATTACTATAACATTCCAGTAATCTTATATCTATAACTGAGGATATTCATATGGCTTTCGATCTTTCATCTCTTGGCATGCTTATTGGTAGTCTTTCCGGTATCTTAGCTCCTTTAGCTATCGTACAACGTCTTCTAAAGAACCACAAGAAGGACAAAGACTTTGAAACTGCTAAACTTATCCATATGGTCAAAGAAGAAGTATCACAAGTAGATAAGCGTCTTACGAGAGAAGTCCTCGCTCTTGAAGAAGCTATGGAAATCATGAGAAGTGGTTTCGCTAAAGATCTTGAACATACTAAAGAAAGTCATGAGACCAAACTAGAGAGTCTCTCCGAAAAGATAGAGCAATTGAGAGAAGAAGTCAGAAGTCAACATTCTCAATTGATTGCCCTTTTAACTAAACTTATCAGTAACTAACAATAGTAAGACCCCACTATATTCTCTAAAGACATCAAATCCAAGTCCGATAGGTAAGCCTCTAGAACTACTCCAGTAGCGAAAGCTATAGCTACTTTATTGCAATGCTTTCCGTGAAGCTCGTAGCTTTTTGCCATTATATAGTCTATTGCATGTACGGCCAATGTTAATCTTACGATTTCATCTGGTACTTCCGACATACTGCTCAAGGTCAAAATTCTGAAATCTGACATATTCATACTATACTATATCATATGTGATATAATATAGAAAGAGGTCCCATATATGTCAGATGATTATAACGATATTACTCTAGAAGGCTCATTCGCTACCTGGACCATGAAAATGGAAGGAGCCATCCTAGGCACTTATTCTGGTATCTTCAAGTTCAAGTGCTTCCTTACTCCTACTCAAGCTATAGCGGCTAACCGCGAATATAGGGCTATCCTTGGCGAATTCCCAATTTTGGTGCCAGAATATGAATCTAACCTGGCCTATGCCTTAAGTCAGTTAAAACATCGTATAGTAAGCGCTCCGCCATTCTGGAGCAGTTCCATTCAAAGCTCAGGCCTAGAAGGCGATATACCAGACAATAACGTGCTAATGGCCGTCTTGGACGCCGCTTTGCGGTCGGAGCTCAAGTTTAAAGAGAAGCTTCTAGAAAAGAAGAACGAATTAGCCGCTAAAGCTAGAGCTGCAGCTGAAAAACTAGCGGATGATGCATCTTCTGATAATTCTGTAGTTTTACCGGAATAACTATGAGTATTTTCAAAGACTTAATAGATACTAGTCGTTTGGAATCTATAGCTACCAAATTAGTACCGAATGAGGACTATATTTGGCGAAGTATCTGCCGTGCATATTCCAAGAAATTCTTTACTCCTTTACATCAAGTACTTGAAATGGATCCTCAATTTGTTATGCTTCATCACTATGAAGACGATCTTACGGATATAGATATGGAAGCTAATATTCAGAACGTCTTAGACATGGTCTATACGATTCAAGATCCTAGTTATATCAGAGAGAAGGAAGAAGATCTTCAAGACTTTATTAAACAAGTGGAAGCCGGTAAGTACGATGTTAAGCCTAAGTCTAAAATCGTTGAAGAACCTGCTAAAGAACCTGCTAAAGAACCTGCTAAAGAACCTGCTAAAGATGTAGTGGGCAGTCTAAAAGAAGGCTTTATAGACTTCTCTTACCTAGAGAGCGTCGACAATATGTGATTTGGTGGAGTTTCAATGGTTTCTCTAGCTAAAATCAAATCCTTTACAAATTCAACTTGAGCAGTCTTGCTACGTCTTAGATAGCTAGGATGGTATGTCGGTATCCAAAAAGAAGGTCCGAAGGCTATTACGTGACCTCTGATATCTCTTAGTTTTGGAAGCTTAGCAGTGGACCATAGAGCTTTAGCGGCCGTGCCGCCTAGGGTTACAATAGCCATTGGCTGGATAGTCATAAGTTCATTAAATAGCGTTATAGACCAATAAGAGATCTCTTCATTGGTAGGCGTTCTGTTCTTAGGCAATTTTACTTTCACTACATTAGTAAAATAACACTCGTCAGGACTTATACCGGCTTCTTCTAATGCTTTATATAGAACTTTACCGGAATAGCCGACAAACGGTCTCCAGGCCTTTTCTTCTTCAGCTCCAGGAGCTTCACCGACTATTACGAATTTAGCTTGCTCATTACCATAACCTGGTATCATTGCTTCTTCTTTCCAAGGAACTTTGGACACCAGCCGCTATGCCTTCTGGGTCCGATATCTTTCATAGAATCTGAACCACACTCGCATACATAAGCGGTCGGAACACCCTTCTTAAGTATATCTAATATCTGATCAGCTTGCATAATTACTTCAGTATAAAAAGGTGGATCATCTAAAGATATGATGTACTCTTTTTTACTTCCATAAATATCGACAACTTTAAGAACTTTACCAGTTTGGGTATTAAAGATCTCTTCATGCCAAACAGTATCGCCTTCTTCAATAACAAAGTAGTTTTTACTCATAGCATGTCATCCATTCCATACCAACGCATAAGCTCGTGATCAGAAAAATCTTCTGTGGATTCGGGCATAATTGGTTCAGCTAAAGCTTTGATGATGTCATCTGCATCTTCTTTTATTTCTACTCTACAAATGTTGCAGAAATAATATTCAAATGTAGTAAACTGTTTTAACTCGGCTTGTCCTAAGCAATTGATACATTTCATTATTATTCCTATTTATCACAAGTTTCGTATTGACCTAAAGCTTTTACTTCTGAATTATTAGGCATGCCACCATGCGTGAAGAATAAAAACATGTTTTCTTGTTTGTATTTAGGTAAACAAGAACGATTCGGAGCTTGCTCTGCTGTAGCGCAGCCCACTAATACGAATAGTACAATTGCTATTTTCATACAAAATCCTTTATTCTTTCTAAAACTTCTTCTGGACTGGTATAGAAATCATCTCTATAATTGGCTAGATCCATCATTATCAAGATCTGATGAAATCTAAGTTCTGGATTCTTTTCCATCACCTCAGAAATTACTTTTATAATCTCACGATTAGTATCTAGCCAATTCATATAATTCTACTTCTTAGATTTAAGAAAAGCAGTCATTTTACTTTCAAAATCTAAAGGATGTATACCTTTTTTGGTTATAACACCGAACTTAAACCATTGAAAGTGTTCAGTACAGAAATTAAGTCTTGTACCTTTATTTTTACAGTTCGTTTCAGCGCAAACACCTGTTGAGGTATCTTTGCCTTTAGCTGACGCTGAGCCACCTGAATACGTTACACTTTTAGCCATTTTTATCCCCTTTTGTTTTACCTAGAATTACTAGGTAGATGAACATTATTGCCATTACAAATTTAAATACGTGATACATTTTATCTCCTTCTAAGTCGTAGGTAGAATTACTGGTGTAGGTACTTGTTGTGGAGGGCCTACAGGAATTGGGACCACTACTACTGGCGGAGGTCCGACAGGGATCGGTACTACTACTGGCGGAGGTCCGACAGGGATCGGTACTATTACTGGCGGATAATAGTATGGACGCCAGTAAGGCCTATAGCCGGGACCAAAACCTGGTCGTCCGCCGTAACTACCATGATGACCATAAGCCCAGCCAAAAGCTGTCATCTGACCTACAGTCAAGATGGTTACTGAGATTAAAGTCCCTAATATAAGACCTAGTACCTTTTTAAACTTACTCATAAATACCTCACCTTTAAACAATACCATTTCCCATCATACCGAAACTAAACTGTTAAGTCAACTTATTAATAAGGAACACTATTAAAAAAATAGCCGATATAATTCCGATACTGACCAATACTATTTCATCTTTCATAACCTGTCTCCTTCCCTTTAAGTATATCAAAAAGAAAGGAGTAAGTCAACAGTGTGTCACTTTATAATAAAGAAAGGTTGAGATTCAGTTACAATAGGATGAAGTAGATTTTGATAATAAGTTGAATAAACCTTAGACATACCAGTAACGCCAAATGTTTTCAATAACTTCCATACCCAAAAACGATACGTTAACCGCCAAATCGGACCTTTATTAGCTACTAACCACCAACTCATATAACTGAGTTTCCAACCGTCTAAATTCGTATTGGAAGAAAAAGCCGAGATGACTTGACTAACCCATAAACCAAAAGCTCGAAACCAAGATGTGTGCCCTTTGGCTGCGAAATCTATTATAGCCATCATACCGGGACTTCGGCCAAACCAACTGAAGAAGCAGAAGAAATCTGGATTATGATTATTCCAAAATCCTTTAAGATTCCAAAGAGATAGGGGATTAAGCCATTTAAACCACACAGAATTTGTACTATTAGTAGCGCTATCTAAAGTTGTATCAGATCCAGCGCATTTTCGTTTGGTATCATGTTCGATCATTCTTAAAGCAAAAGCACCTTTAGCTAATATCCCATCAAAAGCGAGTCTAGCTGTATGGTTATCCATAGAATCATATGAAGTGCTTGAAGGACTTCTACGTTGAACTCCTGGAATACTTTCACAAGTTTCGAATACTTTAGCTACTCTTGATACTTCTTGTTCGAATAAAATCTTATCTTCAGCAGTTTTAACTAACTGAGATATACAAAGAATATATTCAGACGTAAAGAGTACTCCGTTATCTGAAGTAGTTCCGTTAATTTGATTGAGTCCAAACTGATCTTGAAAGGCCGCAAAAGCCTTAATGATTTCTTGCATATTATTTCCTCCTTGGAAAATCTAAGCCGCGCTCATGAATATGAGCGTCATATAAATGTGGATTAAATCTAGTTAATATTAATTTCATTGCCAACTTAGTATCAAAAGGTTTGCAACTAAAGATGTCTATAAAGGAATAGCCTTTTTCTTGAAAAGAATGTATAGAAATATGACTTTCAGCTATTATTACAGTACCGGTAATTCCCTTATCTTCTGGAACTAACCCATCATATCTAAAAACATGAGGTTGAGTAATACTCGTCATTCCAATTGCTTGAGGCATTTCTTTAAGAAATTCAAAATGTAAATCTAAGTCGGCAAGGATATCTATATGGACTCCCTTTAGATCAATCATAAGATGAGGACCGAAACTGTTGGGGATTTTGGTTTTCTTTTTAGCCATATCAAAATCCTTCAAGGTCGTCATAGTCGGTAGCAAGCATTACGTCTAAGCTATCATCTTCTATAAGCTCTTGAATCTTTTCGTAAATATCTTGACGCATATCTTCAATGTCTGAAGAATCACTTTTCACACTTAGTCTCACGACTATCTTATAAGTTTTCATATTTTGATCCTCCAAAACACTTCTATAAAACACTTTTATAAATCTACTATTATTTATGCCCGAAAGCTCTTAAAGCTTCATAGTATTTTTCTGCCCAATCATTACAATCCTTTAGAGATTGATCTAGACAAAAATACTTATCACTATCTTTTGGTAGTGCTGTACAATAAACACTAGAATGTTTAAGACATCCATATTCAAAAGCAAATCTAGCCATAAGATCTCTCTTTGGTCTTTCAGAGAAAAGTTTATAAGTTAAACCTCCAGAAAGCAAGGAGAGAGCTATAATTGGAAATAAACATTTAATCATTTGCTAGAATTCCTAGCTTCAATCTTAGCTAAGATCTTAGATTCACTCCACGATCCTGGTTGTTGCTTAGCAAGCTTTTCTTCTAAACTAAGATTATCATTAGCTTCCTGTCTTGCTTTAGCGCTGTTTTGTCTTTCTAATACTCTGTGCGCTAATTTTCCACGGCCTTTTGGTCTACCCATATAATACTCCTTCGTTTATTATACCACAGTAATTTGTGATATGCAATCTAATAATCAGATGATTAAAAACACTTTTATAAATTATACCATTTCTTATCTACTAAGGACTTAACAATTTCAAGTCCTGGAGTCTCATAGATTAAGGATTTAACTTGCATCTTTTTCATCTCTGTGTCACAAGAACCACAGGTATGGACTTCCTTAAGTCCTAAATCATTCAATCCTATTGGTTTAACCAGACTAAATTCTTTACAGATAAAACAATTCTTATGCATTACCGGCTCCTTTGATTTTATTATCTTTCTCGAAGTCTAGTAGAACACTGTACATAAAAGTTCTATATCCATTGGGATTAGAAGTAGTCATTAAGCCCATTCCGAATTCCGATACATTATGATCTCTCTTGTCCATTTCTAGGAGAGCGGTCTCAACTTCGGAAGAAGAAGCTCCAAGCTTTAGCATCATTTGGAATGCTTCCTTTAAAGAACCTGTATATAGACCATTCTCGTTCCATACTCCGTACATACTATCTGAGAGTTTAACTAGCCTTAACATATTAATTCCTTTCAGTTAAAAAACACTTCTATAAAAACACTTTTATAAATATCAATTCGTTCCACAAGTAACAGTTTGAGCATTCCAAGTAGCGTACTGATTACTTCCAGCAGCCCAAGACACAGATGTATTCCCATTTGGGAGAGAACTAACAGAGAAATTACATCCTGAACTATCCGTGTCAATGTATGATCCTGTTGGAATTAAAGAGAATCTTGTGTTCAACCCACCAGCGTTATCCGAAAAACTAGCTAGCAACGAACCGTCGGCCAAACATAAAATCTCTTCTTTCCAAGGGCTTGAAGCTTGTGTACAAGGAGCTATTAAAGAAACTATACTAAAAGGTGTCGGACTAGCACTAGTTCCAGGTAACCCTGAAGGTCCGATCGGACCAGGACTTCCGTCATTTCCATTAGAGCCATTGGACCCATTGCAAACTGTGGCCGATTGCAACTCAGCATCGCTAGTATTTAAAACTCCAGTCCCACTTGTGTCAAGAGCTATAAGGATCGTAGAGCCACCGTTAGGGCATGAAATAGAATCGGCAGCGACCGTTGTAAACACCATGGACAAGCCATTGGAACCAGAAATTCCTGGACTCCCGCTAGGTCCAGTTTGACCTTGAGGTCCCATCGGACCTACTATACTTTGACCTGGAGAACCACTTGGTCCAGGACTTCCTTGCGGCCCAACTATAGACGCTCCAGGAGCTCCTGAAGGACCAATATTGCCTTGGACACCTTGAGGTCCAGTCACGGACTTTCCAGAGGAACCTGAAGGTCCTACAGCGCCTTGCGCACCGTTCAATACAACAGCGGAGCTACCGTCAGGACACACGATTAAAGCTCCATCAGCTTGCTGAGAAGCAGTACAGTTAATTGTAGGTACACTTAAGATAGGACCGCAACTTGCAAAAAGTATCCCTGTAAAGAACCAAGTAAAACATCTCATGTGAACTCCTTTAATTTTATAATGTTACATTCAGGTATCATTGCACTAGTATCACCTAGTGTATCAGTATAAATAACTTGATACCATCGATTAGAAAATACTGTATCTAATACTTCCATTATAATACCCTCATAGATATGAGTTACGTTATAGTTCGCAAAGACGATTGTATCACCTTTTTTATAAAAGCTACTGGAATCATCACTTTGATTATAAATACCAGATGTAACGGAATTGTCTGTAATTTTAGACGCACCATTTCTCATTGGTTTAGAACTTATTTCTGTAGCTTTTAAATTACACTTTACACAGTACTCATAAGTCTCTGTAAATACTATATAAGTCTTTAATTCGTGATTGCACATATAAAACTCCTTAGCTAGCTTTTTTAAGCTTGTATTCTACCATGTCTACTGTATTGGTTTCTTTTCTAGCAATTCCAATAGCTACCGATTTATCGATTAGCATTTTGCCTATAATTTCAATCTCTTCATGAGATAATAAACCAAGTCTGCGTTTAACAGATTGAAGTACACCAGCATAGTCAGTAAAAGGGGAACTAGTATTATGGAGACTTTTGATGTCGTCGATTAGATGCATTAAGTCTGTAAATAACATTTCATTACTTTTTTGTCTTTTAGTATCTGCTTTAAGCTTTTTCATTTCATTACTCCTTTGAGTTTATAACTCATATATAGAATATACCAAGGGACTATTGAGCTGTCAAGCTAGGTGCAAAAAGGGTGTTTATTGTGACCTGGGACGAGGTTTGTCGGATTACGTAAGTGATTGTATTTTAACCAGATATACGATTTATTGGAAATAATATTCAAAGTTATGATATTACTTAGTATAAGTAACCTAGGGAAAAAAGAAAAGTTCTCACTTTTCTACAGAGTAGAAAACGGGAGCTGGCTGCCTCTCAGGGCAGCCTGGGAGCATGCCTTCAGGGCATGCGCGAATAGCTTAAGAAGGCGCTAGCCATATCTGGTAATAGCTTTGTGGTTAAAACGCTATCATAAAAACACTTTTATAAAACAAATAAAGGACATAACTTGTGGTTATGTCCCAAGATACTAAGTCTGGTTAAAAACACTTTTATAAATACTATCTTATTTTCTTAACTTAGAAATTGCTACCATCAAAATTGCCGATATTGCCATGGTTACAACTATATACATCATTTCAGCTCTCATAAAATCCCCTTTTGTTTTAAAGTAAAATATAATATTACTAATATTCCGCCACTTATCTGGATTATAAGTGGCATTAAAAATAGACCTATAGTCCATTTAATGGCTTTAATAGCTTTAATGTAAACTGGAGTCATAGTTTTTTTGATTTCCTTCGTTCTTTTTTACTAAAACCAGTTTTAAGACTAATTGTCTCTGATTCTTGATCTAATGTTGTTAAAATTATATTAACTCGTCTTAAAGTTAACTCAACTACTTTATAATAGTCAGTATATCCAAAAGCATTGCGGCCATGAGTGGCAATCCCTTCTCTTAACACAGCGGCTATTACCTCTAAATCACTTTTATATAAAAACTTCATGAAATCTCCTTTAGCCTAGCTAGGGATCGAATATGGCGGCAAACGATCCCTACTAAGCGCTCTTGCATGGGACGTTTATAACATATCGTCTGGTGGAAAAACTACCGTTTTTTCCACTATCTCATATTCCGGTAGTTCCTCAAAAGGACGATTCGGAAACATATCTAACATGAAATCGTCAGCTTCAGATTCACTTTCAAAATCCATGCCTGGAAACAAGTTAATTCCAAGCCATCCCTTTATGATGAATACTTTGTCATTTTCCATAATATCTCCTATTGCCTAGTCATTCCGTCAACCGACATGACTTTCGATTCAGCTTCAGTTTTTAACTCATAGAACTTCTTGGCAGCTAAAAAAGCGTGTAATACCTGATTGTTGTCAAGATTGAATGGTTCTACTTTGACTTGTGTGTCAAGATAGTCTAGCAGTGAATGGAAGATTTCTAGTTCGACCATAAACTGGTCATCCATTTCCCATCCCATTATGGTTTTCGTTTCTTCTTTATGTATTTTACTAGCATTCTTTTTAGTTTTTCTCATACATTTCCTTTGGTTAAGCTGCTAAAAGCTTGTTAACTTCTTCGTATACATCATTTAAATCCTCAATACTACCGATTTTACTAAGTATTAAGGCGTAGGTAGTATCGTCATGTTGAACAGCTACAAAGCCATCCCCCATTTCAGGTAGGTTTCCGCTCTCTCGGCATATTTCAGCAAAATCCTCAAGTAGTACTTTAATTGAGAACACTCTATCACCGATTGCCATCAGATCCGTAATAGTACCCTGATCATCTAATTCTACTGCATATATCTTTTTTACAATTCTCATATTAATTCCTTTCAGTTAAAAAACACTTTTATAATAATTTCAATAATCTAGCTATTTCATCTATAATTTCAGACTTTGATTTAGACTTAGATTCCATTTTTTCATTGAATTCTTGTTCGGTTAGTTCTTTACCATTTAAATACTAGCGTTTAGTGCCGTCAGGCCATTCGATAGCTGGACCATCCTGGTCGTCGTAAGAGATATAGACGAAGTCGCCATCAAAAGTTACTTCAAAGTCTGTATAACCCCATCTATGTCCAAACTGCCCTATTGATTCTGCTGTTTTTAGTACTTCTTTTTGATCATACGTTAAAAGCATATTTACCTCACATTTAAATAATACCATTATGGTATTATTTGTAAAGATGTGTCATTCATGCATATTGTATATATT
>Ga0302319_10017845_pt1 | contig 12974 bp, 11 predicted proteins | sample Bog_T0_2_FD_203319 | JGI IMG/M metagenome (GOLD analysis project Ga0302319, IMG submission 203319) | Peat permafrost microbial communities from Stordalen Mire near Abisko, Sweden - Bog_T0_2 | ecosystem: Environmental > Terrestrial > Soil > Wetlands > Peat | place: Sweden: Abisko, Stordalen Mire...
GCTCAACACGACGGCGAGCAACCTTGCGAATGCCGAGAGCGTCGACGGCGACGAGACCAAGGTCTATCGCGCGCGCCATCCGGTGTTCAAGACGCTGCTCGACAGCGCGGCGGACGGCACCGACGGCCAGGGAAGCGTCGCGGGCGTCCGGGTTCTCGGGGTCGTCGAGAGCAAAGCACCGGCCGCCCGGCGCTATGACCCGAGCAATCCGCTCGCGAACAAGGACGGCTACGTATTCATGTCGAACGTCAATTCGATCGAGGAGATGACCAACATGATCTCCGCCAATCGATCCTTCGCGACCAGCATCGAGGCGATCAACACGGCACGCGACTTGCTTCTGAAAACCATTGCGATGGGCCACTAGAGTCCTCGAGGAAATCTCCATGATCAACGCCCTGCATCCAACGATCCACGCCTCCGCCGCGTCCGGCGCGGCCACCACGACTCCGCCGAGCGCGGCCGCGAGCACCAGCAACGCCGCGGTAGGTACCGGCGGCAGCGTCAGCGCCTCCGGCGGGGTGAGCCTCGGCAACACCGATTTTCTCACGCTCATGCTCGCGCAGCTCAAGAACCAGGATCCGACGAGTCCGGTCGACAGCAACACCTTCCTGACGCAGCTCGCACAGCTGAGCGAAGTGCAGGGCATCAGTTCGCTGAACAGCAACTTCTCGTCGCTGTCGAGTTCGATGATCTCGAGTCAGGCGATGCAGGCTTCCTCGCTGCTCGGACACCAGGCACTGGTACCGAGTTCGACGACGACGCTCTCGAGCGCCGGCGCGACGGTCACGGGTGCCATTGCGGTCCCGCAGACCTCGTCGGACGTCTTGCTCGACATCAAGAATTCGGGCGGACAACTCGTCCGGCAGATCGACCTCGGCGCGCAGCCGGCGGGAATCACGAATTTCAGCTGGGACGGGACGCTCTCCGACAAGTCGGCCGCACCGACCGGCACATACACCTTGAGCGCCCAGGTCGCGGGCGTCGACGCGAAGACGACCATACCGACTTACGTCAACGGGCTGATACAGAGCGTGACCATGGGTGCCGGCAGTACCGGCATGATCGTGAACGTCGCCGGACAGGGTCCGGTGCCGTTCTCGAGCGTCGAGGAGATCTCGAATTGATGCGCCTCGGAGCGCATCGGACGCGCCGCGACACGCAGCGCCGAACGCTTTCAGGGCAATGGGACTTTCTTTCAGTGCAGGAGTATCGATATGTCTAGTTTCAGCATCGCATTGTCGGGCTTGACCGCGGCAAGTACGGATCTTTCGGTGACGGCGAACAATATCGCCAACGCCGATACGATCGGCTTCAAGTCTTCGCGCGCCGAGTTCGCGGACCTGTATTCAACCGGCGCCGCCAATCTCAACCAGTCCGTCACGGGTGAGGGCGTCGAACTCGCAACCAACGCGCAGCAGTTCACGCAAGGCAACGTCACCACGACGTCCTCGAATCTCGATCTCGCGATCAGCGGCGACGGCTTCTTCACCTTGAAGAGTACGAACGGCATTTCCTACACACGCAACGGCCAGTTCCAGGAGGATCCGACCGGTAACGTCGTGACGCCGGCGGGCGCAGCGCTGCAGGTCTACCCGACCCTGCCGAACGGCGGTTTCAATACCGGCACGCTCGTCCCCCTCAACCTGCAAACCTCGCAGAGCGCGCCGGCGGCGACGACGGGCGGGAGCGTGATCCTCAACCTCCCGGCGAATACGACGCCCCCGGTAGGCACGCCGTTCAATCCCAACGACTCGACGACCTACAGTCAGTCGACATCGACGACCGTCTACGATTCGCTCGGCACCGCCTATCCGGCCACGTATTACTTCTCGGCCACGGCCAATCCGAACGTATGGGCCGTGAACTTGACGGTCAACGGCAAGACCGTCACCGCCAGTCCGACCACGTCGCTGCTGACCTTCGGGCCGAACGGCGCGCTCGCGAGCGCAAGCAATGCCGGAACCGCGAATGCCCAGGGAAACCTGAATTTCGCCTATACGCCGACGGACGGCGCCAATCCGATGGCGATCACCTTCAATTTCGGGGCCACCACGGCCTACGGCGGCCAATTTGGCGTGACGTCGATCACCCAAAACGGCTTTGCGACGGGCCAGCTCAGCACGGTCGCGGTCGACGCCCATGGCATCGTCTCGGCGGTTTATACCAACGGGCGGTCGACCGAACTCGGCCAGCTCGCGATGGCGAACTTTCCGAACACCCAGGGTTTGAAGCAGCTCGGCAGCACGAGCTGGTCGGAGACCTTCGATTCCGGCAACGTCGTGCAGGGCACGGCCGGTTCGGCTTCGTTCGGCAGCATCCAGTCGGGCGCGCTCGAGAGCTCGAACGTCGACCTGACCACGGAGCTCGTCAACATGATCACCGCGCAGCGCGCCTTCGACGCGAATGCCCAGGTGGTCACGACGTCGAATCAAGAATCCCAGACCGTCACGCAGATCAGCCGCTAATGGATCGCGGGCTCTATGTCGCGATGACCGGCGCGAAGCAGATCATGCAGGCGCAGACCGTCAACAATCACAATATCGCCAACGTGAATACGACGGGATTTCGCGCCGACACGTTCTCGTTCTCGAGCCAGCCCATCTATGGCCCGGGGTTCGCGACGCGCGTCAACGCTGTCGCCGTCGACGCCGGCACGGACCTCTCGGGCGGCGTGCTGCTCAGCACGGGCCAGCCGCTCGACGTCGCGGTCGGCGGCAAGGGGTTCATCGCGGTGCAGGGCGCGGACGGCAAGGAAGCGTACACGCGAGCCGGCGATTTGCGCATCAGTGAAACGGGCGCGCTCACGACGGCAACCGGGCTGCCCGTGCTGTCTGGAACGGGTCCGATCGTGCTGCCGCCGGCGACCAGCGTCACGATCGGCGGCGACGGCACGGTGTCGATCGTGCCGCTCGGCCTGAAACCCTCGGCGCAATCGCAGGTCGACCGCATCAAACTCGTCAACCCGCCGGCGAAGGACCTGCAGAAAGGTGAGGATGGCCTGCTGCGGCTCAAGAGCGGGCAGCCCACGCCCGCGGACGAGACCGTCACGGTAAGCTCGGGCGTGCTCGAGTCGAGCAACGTGAATGCCGCCGAGTCGCTCGTCAACATGATCCAGCTGCAGCGGCTCTATGAGTTCCAGATCAAAGCCATGAATTCCTCCGACCAGAACGAGCAGAGCGCGCAGCGCCTCATGCAAGCCTCGTAAGCTACAAGGACAACCCCCATGAATCTCGCACTTTGGGCCGCCAAGACCGGCCTCGACGCTCAGAACACCCAGATGGCCGTGATCGCCAACAACCTGGCGAACAGCAACACGACCGGCTACAAGGCCGCGCGGGCGGCGTTTCAGGACCTCATGTACCAGAACGTGCAGCAGGTCGGCGCCCAGAGCACGCAGAACACCCAGTATTCGACCGGTTTGTCGATCGGCACCGGCGTACGCATCGCCGCGACCGAAAAGAACTTCTCGCAGGGCAGCGTGCTGCAGACCCAGGGAACTTTGGACCTCTCGATCACGGGATCAGGCTTCTTTCAGGTGACCCAGCCGGACGGCACGCTCGCCTATACGCGCGACGGCTCATTTTCTCTGGATTCCTCGGGCAACGTCGTCACGGCGACGGGCTACCCGATTTCACCGGCGATCACGATTCCGATCACGGCGCAGTCGGTCACGGTCGGCGCGGACGGAACGGTATCGGTGACGACGTCGGGCACCGCCAAGCCGACGACTGTCGGGCAGATTCAACTCGCGAATTTCATCAACGACCAAGGTTTGCAGTCCGCCGGCAACAACCTGTACATCGAGTCGGGGTCGAGCGGTGCGCCCACGGTGGGCACCGCGAACACGAACGGCCTCGGCAGCATCGCGCAGGGATCGCTCGAAACCTCGAACGTCAACACGGTCACTGAGCTCGTCAACATGATTCAATGTCAACGCGCTTACGAGATGAACTCGAAGGCCATCAGCACGACCGATCAAATGTTGCAGTACCTCACGCAGAATCTGTCATGACGCGTCGCAATCCGGGAGTCCCGTTCGTCCGCGCCGTTCAGGCGTTCACACTCGTCGCGATGGCGGCGGTCGGCGCCTTCACGGCCGGTTGCGGACTCACGCCGTCGCGTCCTCACAAGCCGGAGGCGAGCACGCCGCGGCCGCTCACGCCCCCGACGCCGCGCACGGAGGGAGCCATATTCCAGGCAGGACAGCAAATGGAGCTGTTTGCCGACTTGAAGGCGCGCCGGGTCGGCGACGTGCTCACGATCACCCTCAACGAATCCACGGCCGCGAGCAAGAACGCGATCACCAAGACCGCCAAGACGACGTCGGCCGTCACGACCGGCCCGTCATTGTTCGGCAAGTCCATCACGCCGGGCGGTGTGCCCATCTTCAATACGACCTTGAACGGCGCCGACAGCTTCGACGGCGAGGGCCAGAGTTCGCAGAGCAACAGCCTCGCCGGCGCCCTGACGGTCACCGTCGTCGACGTGCAGGCCAACGGCAATCTGGTCGTGCAGGGCGACAAGACGCTGCACCTCAATCAAGGCGACGAGTTCGTGCACATCTCGGGCGTGATACGCAGCGCGGACATTGCGACCAACAATACGGTCACCTCGGACAAGCTCGCCGACGCCCATATCAGCTACTCTGGAAAAGGCGCGGTCAATGCCTCCAACCAAATGGGCTGGCTCGCACGCTTCTTCAATTCCCAGTTCTCCCCGATGTGATGTGCCCATGAAAACACTCTGCTCGTCGCTGTTGCTGCTGCTCGCTCTGACCGGAGCATCGCGCGCCGAGCGCATCAAGGACATGGCGCAGGTCCAGGGCGTGCGCACGAATCAACTCGTGGGCTACGGCCTGGTCGTCGGCCTGAACGGCACGGGCGACCAGACGAGCCAGGCGCCGTTCACGGTGCAGTCGCTCACCAACATGCTCGCGCAACTGGGCGTGACCGTGCCGCCGAACGTCACGCCTCAGCTCAAGAACGTGGCGGCCGTCTCGGTGCATGCCGTGCTGCCCGCCTTCATGAAGCCGGGACAGACCATCGACATCACCGTGAACTCCATTGCGAACGCCAAGAGCCTGCGTGGCGGTTCGCTGCTCGTGACGGCCCTGCACGGACTCGATGGCCAGATCTACGCGATTGCGCAGGGCAATCTGATCGTGAGCGGCTTCGGTGTCGAGGCGCAGGACGGCTCCAAGATCACCGTCAACGTGCCGAGTTCCGGCCGCATCCCGAACGGTGCGACCGTGGAGCGCGCCGTACCCTCGCAAATCACGCAAGGCGACTCGATCACGCTCAATCTCAACGATCCGGACTTCACGACCGCGACCCGCCTCGTCGATATCGTCAACGATCAGGTCGGCAACGGGCTCGCGGTCGTCCTCGACGGCGGTTCGATCCGGGTTCGGGCACCCACGGAAACGACCGAACGGGTCGCATTTCTCTCGAAGATCGAGAATCTGCAGGTCGAGCCCGCGAGCGCCAAGGCGCGCGTGATCATCAACTCGCGCACGGGCACGGTCGTGATCAGCAGCTATGTCGTCGTCAGTCCCGCGGCCGTCTCCCATGGCTCGCTGTCGGTCACGATCAAAGAGGAGCAAAAGGTGAGTCAGCCCGGCGCATTCGCGGCCGTCGGCCAGACGGCGGTCACCCAGAATTCGACGATCAAGGTCGACGAGGGCACGAACCACATGTTCCTGTTCAAGCCCGGCGTGGAACTCGAGCAGATCGTGCGCGCCGTCAACGAAGTCGGCGCCGCGCCCGGCGATCTCGTCGCGATTCTCGAAGCCCTGCGCGAGGCCGGCGCGCTGCAGGCCGAATTGGTGGTGATCTAAATGGCCGGACCCGTGCACTTGTCGGGAGGCCCGCCTGCGTCCGGTCCGCTCGCTGCGGGGACGAAACCCGCCGCCGCAGCGAACACCTACAGCGATCTCAACGGCCTGTCGGCGCTCAAGAACGCGCCGCGCTCTCCCCAGGCGCTGCACGCGGTCGCTCAGCAGATCGATGCCATGTTCCTGCAGATGATGCTCAAGAGCATGCGTGACGCCAGCGCTGACACGGGCGAGACGCCGAGCAACGAACTCAGCATGTATCAGGACATGTTCGACAAACAAATCGCGCTGACGCTGAGCCAGCACCAGGACATGGGACTCGCCTCGGCGATCCTCCGGCAATTGGGCGGAGCGTCCGGTTCAACCGCGGCCGCCACGGGCGCCGCGGGTGCCACATCCGGACCCGCGGGTACTTTGTCCCCGGTCACGCCGAGCGCCGCCGGCGGCCCGACCACCCCACTGCGGCGCGGGACGCCCGCCGCAATGACGAGCCCCCGCATCTCGAGCCCAGGCATGGCGAGCATGGGCATGGTGCCCGTCGGACTGACGACCGCCGCTCCGCCCGCAGCGACGCTCCCGGACACGGTAGCGGCCGCCGTCGACGCTTCCACCTTGACCCAGAATATCGCCGCCGCATCTGCCCCGAGTCGGTTCGTGAACGCCGTGTTGCCCGCGATTCAGCTTGCCGCCGGCGCGCTCGGCGTGAGTCCGCTCGGCATGCTCGCCCAGGCGGCCCTCGAGACCGGCTGGGGACAGCGCATGCCGAAGACCGCTAGCGGCGCTTCGAGCCTCAACCTGTTCGGCATCAAGGCCGATGACGGGTGGGACGGTCCGAAGGCCTCGGCCACCACGGTGGAGATCAGCGGCGGCGTTGCCAAGCCCCAGCGTGCAAATTTCCGCGTCTATGATTCGATCGAGCAGAGCGTCGGCGACTTCGCGAACCTGCTCGGCAACTCGCCGCGCTATCGCGCCGCGATTACCGCGGGCGGGAGCGCCATCGCCTACGTCGCCGGCATCGGCAGATCCGGTTATGCGAGCGATCCGGCCTACGCGGCGAAGCTCACCAATATCATGAACAGTAAGGCATTTCGCGAGGCCGTCGCGGCGAGCGGAATCGTCTTCTAGGAATTGTCCTCAAGAACACGGCGAACGCGCCGATACCCCGGTCGAGCAGAGTTTCAAGGAAGACTGGGGCGGAGAAATAAACGTGTCGAATTTGTTCGATATCACCACATCGGCGTTGACGGCGTTTCAAACGGCAATCGCGGTCACGAGCAACAACATCGCGAATGCGAACACGCAGGGCTATGCGGTAGAGACCGCCGACCTGACTTCGGCGATTCCCCAGACCGCGGGCGAATCCCAGATCGGTAACGGGGTCAACGTGAGCGGGATCAGCCGGGCCTACAGCACCCTCGCCGAGAATCAGCTCAACACGTCGCAATCCGGTCTGTCGCAGCTCACCAGCCTGCAGACCTATACGAGTCAAATCGACAACATCGTCGGCACGACCGCGGGCGGCGTCAGCACGGCGCTGCAGAACTATTACAACGCGTGGTCGACACTCGCGGGCGATCCCGCGTCGGCGGGCGCCCGGGCGGCGCTGCTCGGGCAGGCGCAGAGCCTCGCCCAGACGTTTCAGTCGACCTCGAGCCGGCTGCAGAATCTCAACACGCAGATCAATACCGGCATCACGGCCGACGTCAGTCAGATCAACTCCGACGTGCAATCGATCGCCACGCTCAATTCACAGATCGTCGTGGCCACGGCCCAGGGCAACGGTCAGCCACCGAACGATTTGCTCGATCAGCGCGATGCGGTGGTCCAGAACCTCAACAAGCTCGCCAACGTCACGACGACCGTGGATGGCAACGGCGCGCTCAACGTTTTCATCGGCACGGGCCAGCCCTTGGTGCTCCAGGGCACGGTCACACCGCTGACCGCGATACCGAATCAATTCAACGCCTCGCAGCTCGAAGTGTCGACGGCAAACAACGGCAACAACACGCTGAGCTCGACCATCACGGGCGGCGATCTCGGCGGGTTGCTCGCGGCGCGCACCGATGCGGTCAATCCGACGCTCAATCAACTGGGCCAAATCGCCGTCGGCTTGGCCCAGTCCGCGAACGCGCAGCAAAACGCCGGACTCGACCTGACGGGCAATTTCGGCGCCAACCTGTTCACGGTCGCAGCGCCCGCGGTTACCGCGTCTCACAGCAATACGAGTGCGGTGACCGGCGGGGCAACGGTCACTGGGATCGGCGCGCTCACGACCAACGACTACGTTCTGTCCTATCAGGGCGGCGCCTACAGTCTCAAGAACGCGACTACCGACGCCACGGTCGCACTCACGACGACGGGTACGGCGGCGAATCCGTCGTTCACGGCCGACGGCTTGTCGATCACGCTGTCGGGGACGCCGGCATCGGGGGACAAATTCCTGATCCAGCCGACGGCGAACGCGGCCGGGAGCTTCGGTGTCGCGCTCACGAATCCCTCGCAGCTCGCGGCGGCGGGTGCGTTGGAGACGACCGCTTCGTCGAGCAACACCGGCACGGGCACGATCGGTAGTCCGACCGTCGTAACCGCGACGAATCCGAAATTGCTTCAGCCGACGACGATCACGTTCACGAGCCCGACGGCCTATACGATCGGTACCACGAGCTATCCCTACACGTCGGGGGCGGCCATCGCGCAGAACGGGTGGAGTGTCGCGATCAGCGGAACGCCCGCGGCGGGCGATACGTTCACCGTTCGGCCGGGATCGAGCGGCAACGACGTCAACGCGCTCGCCATGGCCAATCAGGAAACCCAGGGCGTACTCGCGAGCGGCACGATCAGCATCAACGGCGCGACCAGCGGCTTGATCACGGCCGCGGGCACGCAGGCGCAGCAGATCAACACCGCCCATACGGCGCAGGCGGCCGTCAATACCCAGGCGCTCCAGACTGTCCAGTCCGTATCCGGCGTCAACCTCGACGAAGAGGCGGCGAATCTCTTGAAGTGGCAGCAGGCTTATCAGGCCTCGGCCCAGGCGTTCTCCATCGGCAACAGCGTATTCACATCCCTGCTCGCCGCAGTCAACGGCACCGGATCCTAGGAACTCATTCATGCGCGTCACCCAAAGTCTCGAACAAACGCAGTTCCTCTCGGCGCTCGATACGCTCGAATCGAACATCTCGACGACCCAGAACCAGGTTACCTCCGGACTGTCGTTCACGACGCCGTCGGAGAATCCCGCCGCCGCGGGCACAGTCAACGGCTTGAACCAGGTGCTCTCACAGAGTCAGCAGTTCTCGAGCAACGCAAGCGCCGCGCAGGGCAGCCTGCAAACCGAGAACAACGCGCTAGACCAGGTTCAGACGCAGCTGCAGAGTCTCTACAGCCTGACCCTGCAGGCCGGCTCCGGCACGCAATCCCAGCAGAGCCTCGCGGCGATTGCGGCCCAGGCGACGCAAATCCAGAGCAGCTTGCTCGGTGTCGCCAACACGCAGGACGGCCAGGGTCAATATATCTTCGCCGGCTATGCGACCCAAACGCAGCCCTTTGCGCTGACCGCGACGGGCGCAACCTATTCGGGCGACCAGGGCCAGCGCCAGGTCCAGATCGCCGCCGGACAGACCCTCGGAACGGGCGACAACGGCGATCTCGTGTTCAACCAGATCAAGAACGGCAACGGCACCTTCACCGTCGCGGCCGGGCCCAACGCCACGAGCGGCACCGGCGGCACGCCCGGCCCCAACACCGGCACCGGCATCATCGGGGCGTCGACCGTGACGAGCGCGAGCTCTTATACCGGCGGCAGTTACACGATCAAATTCACGGCGCCGGGCGCCTATCAAGTGCTGGATTCGAACAATGCGACGGTCACGTCCGGCGCCTATACGTCCGGGAGCGCGATTTCGTTCGCGGGCATCCAGGTGACCCTGACCGGCCAGCCCGCGACGGGCGACACCTTCGCGGTCGCGCCCAGCAAGAATCAAAGCATCTTCACGACCGTGCAAAATCTCGTCACGGCTCTGCAATCGTACTCGGCGGGACCGAGCCAGCAAACCCAGCTCAGCAATTCGCTCGCGACGGCGCTCGGTAACATCAACCAGGCCATCAATCAAACCTCGACGATCGTCTCCCAGGTCGGGGGCCGGCTCAATCAGATCACGACTCAGCAGTCGGTCGCGACGGCCCAGCAGATCCAGCTCAAGACATCCATTTCAGCGCTGCAGAGTCTCGACTATCCGAGTGCGATCACGTCGCTGACGGCCGAGAACACCCAGCTGCAAGCCGCCATGCAGGCCTTTACCCTGACCCAGGGCCTGTCGCTGTTCAAATACATCCCGGCCTGACCGGAGCGACGGTCGGCCGCGCGTTGGGCGAGCTGCCGGCTCGACGGCCGCCGCCTCAATGATGATGGCCGCCGGCGCCGTGCACGTGGCCGTGCTCGAGTTCCTCGCTCGTCGCTTCACGCACGCCGACGACTTCAACGTCGAAATGCAGCGCTTGATCGGCCAGCGGGTGGTTGCCGTCGAGCGTGACCATGTCGCCGATGACCGCCGTGACCGTGAACAGGCGCATGCCGTCCTCGGTTCGTGCCTGGAATTGCATGCCCTTCTTGATGTCGCCCGCGCCCTGCAGCGAGCGCTTCGGCACACGTTGAATCAGCGTCTCATCCCGCGTGCCATAGCCCTCGGCGGCAGGCACGACCACGGAGAGCGTATTGCCGTCCTCTTTGCCCTCGAGCGCTTTCTCCAGTCCGGAGACGAGGTTGCCGTGCCCCTGGATATAGGCCAGAGGCTCGCCGCCCTCGGAGCTGTCGAGGACGGTGCCGCTCGCGTTCTTCAGGGTGTAATGAATCGTGACCACGCGGTCCGCTGTAATTTGCACGATGGAATCTCCGCCGTTCCGGGGTTTGAAGAAAAATTCGCTCTCAAGCTTACACAACTACGACGTCAACTTCGCCTCGAGATCGTAGGCGTCGGAGCCGACGATGCGCACGTCCGCGAAGTCGCCGACTCGCAGCTTTCTGGCACCGCGGATCCGTACGACGCCGTCGATTTCGGGAGCGTCGGCGCTCGAACGCGCCACGGCGATCCCGGGCTCGATGCGGTCGACCAGCACCCGCATCGTCCGGCCGTGCTTCGCGGCGAGGCGCTCGGCACTGATCTCGGCGGCGAGCTCCATGAAGCGCGCGCGCCGCTCCTGCTTGATCGCGGGGGGCACCTGGGGCTCGCGCAGCGCGTTCGCCGCCGCTCCCTCGACCGGCGAGTATTCGAAACAGCCCACGCGATCGAGCCGCGCGGCGCGCAGCCAGTCGAGCAGCTCCTCGAAATCGGCGTCGGTTTCGCCCGGAAAGCCGACGATGAAGGTGCTGCGGATCGTGATGTTCGGCGCGACCGCCCGCCAGGCGGCGATCCGCGCGAGCGTATTCTCGGCCGCGGCCGGGCGCTTCATGAGCTTCAAGATCCGCGCGCTGGCATGTTGGAAGGGGATGTCCAAATAGGGCAGCACTCCGCCAGCCTCGCTCATGAGTTCGACGGCGGCGTCGACGTGCGGATAGGGGTAGACGTAATGCAGCCGCACCCAGACGCCGAGCTCGCCGAGCGCGGCCGCAAGGTCGTAGAACTGCGCGCGCCGCTCGCGGTCGCGCCAGACCTCCGCCGCATAGCGGAGGTCGACGCCGTAGGCGCTCGTGTCCTGCGACACGACGAGGATTTCCTTGACGCCCGCGCGCACGAGTTGTTCCGCTTCCCGCAGCACGCCGCCGATCGGGCGGCTCACGAGGCGGCCGCGCATCGAGGGAATGATGCAGAAGCTGCAGTGATGGTTGCAGCCCTCGGAGATCTTGAGGTAAGCGTAGTGGCGCGGGGTGAGCTTCACGCCGCCTTCCGGGAGCAGATCGACGAAGGGTTCGTGACGCGGCGGTAGGTGTTCATGCACCGAGGCCATGACCTCTTCATAGCGCTGCGGTCCGGTGATCTTGAGCACCTGTGGGTGGCGGTCGAGGATGCGCTGCGGCTGGGCGCCCAGGCAGCCGGTGACGATCACGCGGCCATTCTCGGCGAGCGCCTCGCCGATCGCGTCGAGCGATTCATCGACCGCGGAATCGATGAAGCCGCAGGTATTGACGATCACGAGGTCGGCATCCCCATAGGTCGGAGCCACCGCATAGCCCTCGGCCCGCAGTCGCGTGAGGATACGCTCGGAGTCCACGAGCGCCTTCGGGCAGCCCAGGCTCACGAAGCCGACCTTCGGGATCTTGGCATCGATGGATTTCAAGGGATACGGTGACCTCGCCTTAAAGGTTGGGCGCGGATTCTACCCGTAAATCCCCCTTCAATCCGGCCGATCTCGGCCGATATGCTTGGTCACGCAACGCGGAGATTCGTGGCTGCCGTGCGGCGTTCTGCCGCAGCGCGAAAAGTCAAATTCGGCTGCCGAATCTGTGAACCCAAGCAAGCAAAGACCCCCCGGACCCCGCTCGATGCCACTCAAGAACCGCCGGGATCTTCCGATAAACCTTTTGAATGTGCTCATCGGTCCGCCCGCTTGGCGGGTGAAGTGAACACAACCTAAACAGGGCCTAAGACGGGCCGGTGGAACAACTTTCAGGAGTTTTTAGACATGGCATTGACACTCAATACGAATATCGATTCGCTCACCGCACAGAACAATTTGGGCGGTTCCCAGGGGCTCTTGTCACAGGCATTGACGCGCCTGTCCTCGGGCCTTCGCATCAACAGCGCCGCCGACGACGCGGCAGGTCTCGCGATCAGCCAGCAGTTCACGACGCAGATCAACGGTACGAACCAGGCGATCAACAACGCGAACGACGCCGTTTCCGAGGCCCAGACCGCGGGCGGCGCGCTCTCGACGATCGTCAACAATCTGCAGAGCATCCGTACCCTCGCCGTCGAAGCGGCGAACGGCTCGAACAGCGCCTCGGATCGCCAGGCACTCAACGCCCAGGTGCAGCAGCAGATCGCGGAAATCACGCAAATCGCGGCGCAGACCACATTCAACGGCGCGAGCGTGTTGAACGGCAGCAGCGGTTCGACCACCTACCAGGTGGGCGCGAATGTCGGCGACACGATTTCGATCAACCTTGCGCAGGGCGTGCAGGGCAACCAGATCGGCCAGGTCG
>Ga0302319_10017846_pt1 | contig 12974 bp, 6 predicted proteins | sample Bog_T0_2_FD_203319 | JGI IMG/M metagenome (GOLD analysis project Ga0302319, IMG submission 203319) | Peat permafrost microbial communities from Stordalen Mire near Abisko, Sweden - Bog_T0_2 | ecosystem: Environmental > Terrestrial > Soil > Wetlands > Peat | place: Sweden: Abisko, Stordalen Mire...
ACATGCAAGAGCGGCCGCCGATAACGCCAGATCGAGGGCAGGAACCAGCGGAAGCCAAAGCTCCTGGGATCGGCGCCCGCGCCCAGCGTCCGCCGCTGCACCAACAGCAGCATCGGCTCGATCGCGTCGCACAGCACGCTGAAATCAAGCTCCCGATCGATCCGGGTAATGGGATCGATGATGCGGTAGCTGCCGGTCGCGGTCCTGCCGGCGAAAATCACAAAGCCGCCGTCGCGCAGCTTGACGATCGCTGGCACCGGCGCCTGTTCGAGCCGGACCGCGGTCGGCTTTTCGACGATACGGGCCCTGAGGCCGGCGAGGGCGGCGGCGCGCGCGATATCGGAGGCTTTGGCGGGCGCCGCCAGCGCCAGTTCGCGCGCCAGCGCGAAGGGATCGGCCGCGATACGATAATAGGAAGCGATGCCGCACAGCGCGGTCAGGCCGGAATCGACCGTCGTCGCATGGACCAGCACGTCGCGGATCGGGGCGTCGGTCGCCACTGCCACGGTCATCAACGTACACCGATGCGCGACAACAGGTTCGAAAGCCTGTTCGGATGAATCAAAATATGCGCTCCAGATTTGGCGGGATAATCCCGCGCCCGTGTGATGGATGGCTCTAGGGGCGCGTTCCGCTGCGTGCGATGAATGTGCCTTTGCATTTCATTCCAGATCATGTTTCGAAGCGCAAACGAAACCCGGAAAGAGCTTTAACGCGACTGGTAAACGCGGGCCGGGGTTAACGTCACGACGACTTTGTTCGTTCATCATTCCGGGATGCGGGCGTGGTCGGCACCAGCCCTGCTGCGGGTGCATGCCCGGAATCCAAAAATATTGTCCGGGATGACGGTCCCTCAAATTTAGTTCGGGCATGAAACCAACCGATTCGATCAGCGGAGGCGGCTGACAAGCCGCCTCCGCTTGCGCGCGATGATGACGTCTGAGCTCAGCCGATCCTGAAGTTCGACGCATGCAGTTGCGACAACGCCGTGCCCGCGAAATCGATCGAACAATTCGATCCGAGCGACAGCATGGTGCCGCCGTGACCGTCGCTGTGCAGGTTGTTCATGATCTGCGCGGTCGAGGCGTAGCCGCCGCAGCCGTTCAGCAGATCGACCACGCCAAGGGTATCGCTGGTGCCGAAGCCTGTGATGCAGTCGTTCTGAGTCGACGAGCCGATCTTCACCGTCAGCGCCGAGCCGAGATCGCAGATATTGATCGAGGAGATGCCGCAAATCGATGCCAGACTTGAACTGCCGGCGAAGGTCAGATTGTCGCTGCCGCCATTGACGGTGACGGTGTCGCTGCCCTGGCCGCCGCAGACAGTGGCGTGGCTGCCGTTGAGCGTGACGTTGTTGCAGGTGCCGCCGAGGTTCACCGTGTCGGTGCCGGCGCCCAGCACGATGGTCTCCAGACCCTGTCCCTTGGAGATCAGGTCGGTACCACATCCAAGCGTGATCTTATTGCCGAGGCCGGCGGCGAGGATGCTGTCGTTGCCGTTGCCAAGCGTCACGCAGGCGTTGCCGAGCGCGTCCTGGACCGTGGTGCAGGCGTCGCCGCCGCTCAAGGTGGCGAACGAACTGGTGAGGTTGTCCACCAGGTTGGTGGCGGCCGAACTGACCGAACCAAGCAGGGAAGTGACAGAACCGAGCAGCGAGCCCAGCAGGTTGCTGCTGCTGCTGGTGGTGGTCGCCTGTGGGTTGGTAATGGTCAGGGCGACCGAGCCGGTAGCGGTGTCGCCATACTGATCGGAGATCGTATAGCCGAGCGTATCGCTGGCGGTGCAGTTCGCCCCGAGCTGCGTGAGCGCCGGGGTCGACGCCGCATAGATCAGCTCACCGTTGACGAGCGCGAAATTGCCGAGCGTGCCGTTGCCGTTGACGGCCGTGATCGACAGCGTGTCGCCCTTCAGGCCGGGGGTAGCTGCGGCCAGCACGGCGCTGGTCAGGTCGATGCCGGTGCCCTCCACCAGCGTCTCGGCGAGCTTGCCGGTGGTCGGACCGGGATCGACCGTGAGCGTGGTCGACGTGTTGGTGGCGGTGAGACCGGCGCTGTCCTGATCGACGAGCTCGAAGCCGACCGAGGTGGCCGACCGCGTGCCGGGCGCCGGGGTATAGACGAGGGCGTCGACTTCGGCGGTGGCCTGGGCCGCCGTCTGGGCCTTGATCGAATAGAGCCCGGCGACCGAGGTCGCGGTCAGGCCGGAGAAGCCGGCGCCATCCGACAGCGTTCCACCACCGCTGATATCGATATAGACGCTGTCGGTCGAGTTGGCGTTGGCATCGCCGATCGTGACATGGGCGAACGGGTCGATGGTTTTCTGCGCACCCACGATTTGGCCAGCCGCGGTCCCCGAGATCGTCGGGGCGACCACTGGATTGTTGATCGTGAAATTGACCGTGCCGGTAGCGGTGTCGCCATACTCGTCGGTGATCGTATAGCCGAGGGAGTCGTGGACCGAGGTGTTCGCCGCAGTGCTCGACGCGGTGTAGGTCAGCTGCCCATTGACCAGCGCGTAACTGCCCAATGTGCCCTTGCCGTTGACCGCGGAGATGGTGAGCGTGTCGCCCTGCAGGCCCGCGGTCGCAGCACCGAGTATAGCGCTGGTCAGGTTGATGCTGGTGCCGTCGACCAGTGTCTCCGAGACGGCGCCGGTCTTCGGGCCGGGATCGACGGTCAGCGAGGTCGTGGAGTTGCTGGTGACGATGCCCGCGCTGTTCTGAACCACGAATTGCACGCTGACGCCGGTCGGGGAGGTGGTCGGGGCTGGCGTATAGACCAGCGCTTCGACTTCGGCGGTGGCTTGCGCCGCGGACTGCGCCTTGATCGAGTAGAGCCCGGCCACCGAGGAGGCGGTCAGACCCGAGAAGCCGGCGCCGTCGCTCAGCGTGCCGCTGGAGACGTCGATATAGACGGCGTCGGTCGAGTTGGCATTGGCATCGCTGATGACGGCATGGGCGAACGGGTCGATGGTCTTGGCGACGCCAACGACCTGGCCGGCGACGGTGCCGGAGATCACCGACGCGACGGCGGCATCAGTATTGGTGACGGTGGTACAACCGTTACTCGTGCTGGTACCGACGGAGCTGACGTCCTGCAGCGTGAAGGTGGTCTCGGCTGACGAGTTCGGTGCCCCGGCCGCGGGCGTGAACACCAGCGCGTCGAGTTCCTTGGTGACGCAGGCGGCGGAGCCCTGAAGCACGTAGATGCCTGATGCTGCGCCGGAGGTGCCGAGACCAGAGAAGCCGGCGCCGTCCTTCAACGTGCCCGAGCCAGACAGGGTGATGAACAGCGTCTCGGAGGCGCCGGCGTTCGGATCGCAGATCGTGACCTTGGCAAAGGGGTCCAGCGCCGCGCCATTCGTCGTGGTCTGACCGGCGACGGTGCCCGAGATGGTCGGGTTCGCCAGCTTCGCCAGCGTGACATCGGTGCCGCCATGCCCGTCGGAGGAGGTCACGAATCTCACCTCGCTGCTGGTGAGATAAGTCTGCAGCGCCAGATTGACCGTTTCGCCGCCCACGGTCAGGGTCTGTGCCTGGCTGTTGTAGGCGACCGACTGGGCCGACACGCCGGCGAAATCGATCGTGTCACCGACATCGTAGCCGTTGATGCAATTGGCGAAGCTGCCATTGGTGAAGGCGCCGGCGTCGAGCTTCAGGGTCGGGACCGGATTGCCGTTTCCAGCGTAGCCAAACCAGATCGCGCCGCTGCCGGCGGCCTGCGCCGAGGTCAGTTCGAGCGTGCCGGAATCCAGCGAGATGCCGCCAGTGAAGGTATTGGCCGTGGCGGCGGAATTGGAGAGCTCGGGGCTCAGGATCACGGTGCCGCCGCCGTCGATGATCAGATCGGCTTCGTTGACATCGGCGCTCACCAGCCCGTGTTCATCGGTGATGACGCCGGTGATGGTCAGGGTTTCGCCGCTGGTCGGCGCCAGGGTGAGTGTATTACTGCCCTGAATGAAGATGCCGGTACCCCAGGCGTTGCCGAGATTGCCGCTCAGGTCCACGCCACCGGTGACGGTGCCGACCCCGAGGTTGCCGCCCTCGATCGTCAGCGTGCCACCCTGGATCTGGAAGATATCGGCGCCCGCGGCGACGCCGGGGCCGCCAGAGCCGGTCCCGGGGGTGCCGCCATTGCCGCCGACCGCGCCGTCATTGGCGAAGGTGACATCATCCAGTGTCACGTTGGCGCCGGTGCCAACATACAAGCCGCCGCCGAGGCCGTAGCCGCCGTTGGCGCCGCCGGTCACCACCGCGTTCTGGATCGTCAGATTGTCGACCGTGACGGTGCCCGATGTCACATTGAGACCCTGATATTGGCCGCCGCCGTCGAGCGCGCCGCCATTGCCCTGGATGGTCAGGCTGTCGCAGCCATTGAGGTCGATCGCAGGCAGCGCCGCCGTCTCGGTCAATGTTGCACCGGCGGCGATATCGATCTCGAATGTAGCGCCGCTCCCGGTCGACGCGCTGTCGATGGCGGCGATCGCGGCGGAGAGTTGGGCCGCGGAACTAACAGAATAGATGGTGGTGGTCATGGCAGCGCCCTTTCGGCAAAAAGACTGTCAGATACAGTTGGAACGGAGGGTTGGACGCGGCGCGCCGAGCGGGCGGCCGTGCGGTTTCTTTCAAGCTCGCGGCAGATCGATGCCGGCGGCGACGGATCGGAGATCGCAGCTAGTGCCACATCGGTACAGGCACTGCTTCCGGCGGCGCTCCCAATATTCGGCACGTGGCATCAAGGATTGACATCGTATTGTTAACAGCTCGACTTTGAACAATATGCTTCATCAGCCCGGCGGGTGTATCGTGCCAAGCAGGGCTGAAATGGGACTGAAAAAGGTCGAACCGCGGCAATTGCAGCGGCATCGTACGCCTTGTTAATTAATTTTGCGGCCGATCGAGAAATCTGTTGGATCCATCGAACATGGTGTGATCCGTGCAAAACTACCGATGACATCCGAAGCCGCCCTGTCATTTGCGTTAGATCAAGCCGCGGCTGGCGGGACGGCTCGAGGATCAATCCCGCGATCGAGGCCGTCTCGCCCGCGAGGGCAAGCGGCCAAGTCGCGCCAAACCCGCTCAGGACAATTTGAGTTTCCCGCGATCTGACGTAAGGTCGCCGATCAAACATCGCGGCGGCTCACATAGACTCATGATTTCCAATGACAAAACCGACGCGCTTTGGCGGCTGGGGGTGCTGTTCTCGCAGACCGGGGTGACCTCGGCTGTGGAGCAATCCCAGTTGAACGCGACGCTTCTCGCCATTCAGGAGATCAACGCCAGCGGCGGGGTGCTTGATCGGATGATCCAGCCGGTGATCTACGATCCGGCCTCCGACCCCAAGCAGTTTCGCAGCCTCGCTGAGCGTCTGTTCCAGGTTGACCGTATCCGGCTGCTGTTCGGCTGCTACATGTCGAGCACGCGCAAGGCTGTCTTGCCGGTGGTCGAAGGTCACCGCGGCCTGTTGTTTTATCCGACGCTCTATGAGGGCTTTGAATATTCGCGGCATTGCATTTACGCAGGCGCTGCGCCGAACCAGAACTCCCTGCAACTGGCGCGATTCCTGCTCTCGACCTATGGCAACCGCTTTCTGCTGGTCGGTTCCAATTACATCTACCCCTATGAATCCAATCGCCTGATGGCTGATTTCGTGATGCAGGGCAGGGGCAAGGTGTTGGACGAAATCTACGTTCCGCTGGATCCTCGTCCGGAGGATTTCGACAAGGTCATCGCCCGGATCAAGAAGTCCTCGCCGGACGTAATCTTTTCGACCGTGGTGGGGCGCGGTACGAAGGTGTTCTACGAGGCCTACCGCCGTGCCGGCTTTGATCCGGCCAAGATGCCGATTGCCAGCCTCACCACCAGCGAAGCCGAAGTCGCGGAAATGCACCGCGAAGCGGCCGAGGGTCATATCACCGCGGCGCCGTTCTTCGAGACCTCGTCATCGCCCTCGGCGCGGCGCTTTGTCGACAGTTTCAAGCTCAAATACGGTCCCGAGGCGCCGGTGACGGCGGCGGCTGAGGCGGCCTATTTCCAGCTGCACCTGGCGATGCGCGCGGTGGCCCGCTGTGGGTCGGACGATCCGGAGCGGGTCTTGAAGGAACTGCGCGACTCCGAATTCGACGCCCCGCAGGGCCGAGTCCGAATCGATCCGGAAAACAACCACACCTATCTGTGGCCGCGGATCGCGAGGTTGGACGCATCGGCCCGGTTCCAGACGGTCTGGAATCCCGGTGTCCGGATCAAGCCGGACCCTTATTGTGTCGTGCAGAGCCTTGATGACTGGTCGGTCGACGACCTGCAAACGGTCAGCCACTGAAAAATCCGAGCCGGGAGCAGCTGGTGGCGATCCAAATCCTTCGCGATCTGCGCGGCCTCCGGGTCCAGGTCGTCCATCCGCCGGACGATGAGCGGGTCCGGCTGGTGGAACATCTTCGCCGCATCGGCTGCATGGTCGAGATCCAATGGCCGGTCCCTGACAGCTGGACCGACAGCGCCGACGTGATTCTGCTGGCCGTCGAGCACGACTTCCGCGCTGCGATCGAGCGCCTGCTGAAGTCAACCGATGGGCCGCGCCCCACCCTGATTGCTGTCGTCGGCTACGAAGATCCGTCGACGCTGCAGCTGGTTCTGGAAGCCGGCGCGGTCGCCGTCATCGAACGGCCGATCCGCCCCTTCGGCCTGCTCACCAACCTGACGATCGCCCGCAGCCTCTGGCTGGAAAAGCGCGAAGCCGAGAAACGAATCCGCAAGCTGGAACGCAAGCTTGCCGGACTGCAGCGAATCCAGAAGGCCAAGGCGATCCTGATGGATGGTCAAGGATTGAGCGAAGCGGAGGCCTATGAAAGCATTCGCCGTCAGGCAATGGCGAAAAGATTGGCGATGGATGACATGGCCGCGGCTATAATTAATGCAAACGAGCTCTTGCAGTACCGCGCGAAAGATGTTTAGTTTTCATCCTGTTGGTGCGGGAAGGTAATTTTCTACGCGCAACTGGCGTCGGATCACCAGTGTTGTTGGTCTGACTTGGCTAGGAAGCCCGAAAGATCCGCGAGGGTCTGTCGGGCTTTTTTGTTTTGACGGCTGAACTAAGGGTTCGGATTTGGGCAGGAAGTTTGCAAGAGAATTTGCAAGAGAATTTGCAAGAGAATCTGACTGTCAACCAAGCGCAAGGAGAACGACATCATGATGCACGGCGATATTTCCTCAAGCAACGACACGGTCGGCGTCGCCGTCGTGAACTACAAGATGCCACGCCTGCACACCAAGGCGGAGGTGTTGGCCAACGCCAAGAAGATCGCCGACATGGTTGTCGGCATGAAATCCGGCCTGCCGGGCATGGACCTGGTGATCTTTCCGGAATATTCGACCCACGGCATCATGTACGACTCCAAGGAGATGTACGAGACCGCCGCGGTTGTGCCCGGCGAGGAAACCGAGATTTTCGCCGAAGCCTGTCGCAAGGCGAAGGTCTGGGGCGTGTTCTCGCTCACCGGCGAGCGTCACGAGGAACATCCGAAGAAGGCGCCCTACAACACCCTGATCCTGATGAATGACAAGGGCGAGGTGGTACAGAAATATCGCAAGATCATGCCCTGGGTGCCGATCGAGGGCTGGTATCCCGGCAACTGCACCTATGTGTCCGAGGGCCCGAAGGGAATGAAGGTCTCGCTGATCATCTGCGACGACGGCAATTATCCGGAAATCTGGCGTGACTGCGCCATGAAGGGCGCCGAACTGATCGTCCGCTGCCAGGGGTACATGTATCCGGCCAAGGACCAGCAGGTCATGATGGCCAAATCGATGGCGTGGGCGAACAATTGCTATGTCGCCGTCGCCAACGCGGCCGGCTTTGACGGGGTCTATTCCTATTTCGGCCATTCGGCGATCATTGGCTTCGACGGCCGTACGCTCGGCGAATGTGGCGAGGAAGAATACGGCATTCAATATGCGCAGCTGTCCAAGATGCTGATCCGCGACGCGCGGCGGACCGGGCAATCGGAAAACCATCTCTTCAAGCTGGTGCATCGCGGCTACACCGGGTTGATCAATTCGGGTGAGGGCGATCGCGGCGTTGCGGCCTGTCCTTACGAATTCTATGCGAAGTGGATCGCCGATCCCGAGGGCACGCGTGAGATGGTCGAAGCATTCACGCGGCCGACGGTCGGCACCGAAGAAGCGCCGATCGAGGGAATTCCGCACAAGGTCGCCGCGCATCGCTGAGCGCTGTTCGCAACATTGTGCGCCGGCGTGCTGATGCCGGCGCACTGGGGTCAGGGGAGGAGTTCGCGGGTCCGGATCGGCGTCCAGGCGATCGGTGACGGTCCGAGTCCAGCGATTGATCACGTATAACAAAGATGATTGGCAGCGCCGCCAGCGCGATACGAGATCGCGCAAGGACAGACTTCTCGACGTGAAATCCGCAAACCCCACTTCATTTGAAGGATCCCTTATATGAGCGGCAGCATGACTAAACCCGGCACACTCCACGTCGCCGAAGAGCAGGTCGACCATCTTCTCGGCGACGAATACGAGCACGGCCCCGTACCGATGGGCGCGCGGCGCAGCGCGTTTTCCGTCACCCTGGTCTGGCTCGGCTTCCCCATGATCATCACCGGCGCCATGACGGGCTCGATCCTGGTCCTGGGCATGGGCTTCTCCAGGGCGCTGACGGCGATGATCGTCGGCAATATCCTCATGTTCGGTTATGTCGGGCTGCTCGGCCTGATCGGAACCAAACGGGGCATGAACTTCGCTTTGATCGCCAGCATCGTGTTCGGCAAGAAAGGCTACGTCTTCGCCTCCGGCCTGCTGTCGACCCTGCTCTTGGGCTGGTATGCGGTGCAGACCGGAATCACCGGCGCCCTGGTGAGTTCGACCTATGGTCTGAATTATGTCGCTATGACGGTGATCGCCGGATTGCTTTATATCGGCATCACCTTTGTCGGCGTGAGGGGGTTGCACTATATCGGCTTGGTGTCGGTTCCGCTGTTCGTCATCCTCGGCCTGTTTGTCGCGTTCGATGCCGCGTCCACCAGTTCGGCGGCGGCGATTTTCAGCTATGCCGGCAATAACGGCGTCGCAACCATGTCCATGGGCGTCGGCCTGACGGTGGTGCTGGCGCTGTTTATCGATGCCGGCACGGTGACCGCCGATTTCAACCGCTGGGCCAAGACCCCGACGGCCTCGCTGGTGTCGACCTTCAGCGCCTTCCCATTCGCCAATCTGATTGCGATGCTGGTGGGCGGCGTCATGACCGCGGCGCTGGCGGTACCAAACGCCAATCCGTTTGGCGCCGACAATATGTTCGGCTACATCAACGGCAAGCAGATGGCCTGGCTGAGTGCGCTGGCGTTCGTGTTCCTCTACATCAACCTCGGTTCGGTCTGCTCGCACTGTCTCTATAATGCCGCCACCGGGTGGTCGCGCATCCTTGGCAACCATATGCGCGTGATGGCCGTCATCCTCGGCGCCATCGGCATTGTTGTTGCCGCCGGCAATGTGTGGGCTTTCTTCATCCAGTGGCTGTCGTTGCTCGGCATTCTGGTGCCCCCGATCGGCGCGGTCATCCTGGTTGACCAGTATCTGATCCGGCCAAATGCCAAGATCGAGGCGGATTGGCGACCCGAGGCCTTCATCGCCTGGGCGATCGGTTCGATCTGCGCCTTTATCGTCGAGGAGCAGATGCCCTATCTGTCCACCGCGATCTCGGCTGCCCTGGTTGCCAGCATCGCCTATTACGCGATTGCCAAATCCCGCCGGGTCAGCGTCGTCGCGGCGAAGCCTTTGTGATGGCCAACCGGTCGGCCTCAGCGGAGGCCGGCCGGTATGGCTGCACGGCGAAATCAGTCATTGCGAGCGAAGGCGACACTTAACCAGCTTCATAAACAGGTGTCATCGCCCGGCTTGACCCTGCGACATGCACACATCTCCGCTGCTGTCGGTTCCGGGGCGCGCGTCCGACGCGCTGATAGCGCGTTGGAGGCGCGAGCCCGGAACCCATTCCTCATCTGGCTTGGAGCCCGATGGATTCCGGGCCTGAGCCTTCAATCGGCTCGCGCCGACCGAAGGCTCGTCCCGGAATGACGATGAGAGATCGGGGCAACGACGCTCGCGATCGACTTGTATGAATTCGATTGCGCGGACGACTAGCGCCGCGCCAGTCGAAAATACAGTTCGGACAGCCGCCCCGGCAGATCCTCGACCCTCGGCACCAGCATGGTGTTGCCGCGTCCGAAAATGCGTGCCGCGGAATTCATCGCGCCCGATCCGAGCACCACGCCAAAGCCATCGATGCCGCGCGTCCGTAGTCCGATCGAGGCGCGGCGGGCGTCCTCGATCAGATCGAGCGGATCGGCGACGTCGGTGTCGGATGGCTCGCCGTCGGTCAGAACGATGACCAGTTTGCGGAAGCTGCGGGCGCGGCCCATCACCCAGCCAGCATGGCGGAGCGCGGTGCCAAGCCGGGTCGACAGCCCGGACGTCAAACCGGCCAGCCGTCCGATGCAGGTGCGGTCATAGGGTTGTTCGAAGCCCTTGACCGTTGTCATTTCGACGTCGTCGCGGCCATTGGAGGCGAAGGCGAGCAGGCAGAACGGATCGCCAAGGGCGCTCATGGCTTCGGCGAGCATGGCGACCGCGAGCCGCTCGACGTCGAGCAGCGTGGCGCCGGAGGCCAGCCTGTCGCGCGTCGATTCCGAGATATCGAGCAGCAACAGCACTGCGAGATCGCGCCGGGTCGAACGCGTCGCCCGAAACAGCCGAGGGTCGGGCTCCTGCCCCAGCCGCAGCGCGATGCCGGCATCCAGCATGGCGTCGACATCGAGGTCATGGCCATCGAGCTGCCGCTTCAGCCGGATCATGCGGCCGACGCGCACGCCGCGCACCAGCCGAATGATCCGGTTGCGCAGCCCGTCGGCCCGCTCGACCGCCTCTTCGACAAGCCGCGGGTCACCCGGCTTGGCCGCGACCTCGCGCACGCTGGTCCAATCCGGCCGTTCGACGCCGTGCGCGCGATCCCATTCCGGGTATTTTGCAATGACGCGGCCGCGCGGGTCCGGCGCCACCGGGCGGGCGCGGCCGAGCTGGTGGTCCTCGCCGGGATCCGGATTCAGGTTGCCCCGATCCGGGTCCTCGCGGCGTTCCACGCGCGCGGCCTCGACCGCGAGGTCGAGCATCTCGCCGGAACTAGGCGCGTCGTCGCCGAAATCCCACAGGCCCAGTCCATCGTCGCGATATACCGGCTCGACGACATAGGCCTTGGCATTGAACTGGACGCGCATCTGGCCGAGATCGTTGCCCAGCAGCATGCCGATCTCGCGGCTGATCGCGGGATCGGTCAGCCGGTCAAGCCGGCTCTCGAACATCGCGCGGCCCTTGGCAACGAAGCTGTCGTCATCGGCGTAGGAAAAATCGAACAGCGCGCGGGCTAGCCGCGCCAGCAGCGAAGGAGCAGTGGCGACGCCGGCCGCAACCGCGGTGTGGTAAGGCGACCAGAGTCGGCGCAATCCCGGCAGTTGGCGGATGGCCAACAGCTCGATGCGGGCATCCTCGATCAGGCCAACGAGAGCGATCTGCAGCGGCTTCAGCGTGCCAGCCGGGAAACGCGGCCCGCCGAGCACAAGATGCGCCTGGGCGTGCGCGGCGGCGGCCCGATAGAGTGCGAAGGCGGCGTCGCCGCGCACGCCCCGATAGATTTCAGGCAGGCGGATCAGCGGCCCGGCCAACCCGGCGCGGCGTTGCGGCGCCTGTTTGGTGCTGGCCGGCAGGCTGCGCAACAGCGGTGGGATGCCCCACAGCGATGTGACAAAAGCCTTGGTCTGCCGCTCGGTCTCGCCGAAGCCGACACCGGCCGCGGCGCGCTCGATCAGTCTTTGCGCCAGCTCATCCTGCAGCGTGAAGAAGCGCAGCCGGCGGCGCCGGTCGCCAGCGGAAACCTTCAAGCCGGCGGCCACGAAGCTCTCGAAGGCCTGGATGTTGCCCGCAAGTAGAATCTCGCCCATGCGTGTGGCCGTCGCCTCGACCGATTCCGGCGCCCGCAGCGCCAGCTCATCCATGGTGCGCCACCAGCGCGCCAAGGCAGGACCGCTGCCGAGACTTCGGCGCGCGACCGCGACCGCACCAATCGTGGTGGCCGTGGCCCGTGCGCCGGCCTGGCGGCAGATATTCGCCGCGATATCGGCGGCCGCGATCAGCGGCGTGATGCCTTCTTCGGTCGGCTGCTGCTGGCTTAAGTCCCAGAACGCGATCAGGCAGGAGGGTCCGGCGTTGACATCGGCCAAAACCAGGCAAGCGGTGGCCCAGGCCGCCATTTCCTTGGCATCAAACCGCGCCGCGAGATCATCCCAGGCCGCCCGGAACCGCGGCTTCAGCGTGTCGCGCTGGCGCATCAACCCATGCAGACGGCGTACCGCGCCGTCCGACGCGGTCCCGACCAGCCGCAGCGGCGGCGATCGCAACACGGCGCTCACGGGATGCAGGCCTCGATGGCCGCGCTCAGCGCTTCGCGGATATCCTGATTGTCGGTGATCGGCAGCACGATGCTGGAGCGGATGGCGGTGGAAAGCGGCAGCCCGGCGCGCACCAGCCGGCCGGCGTGGATCAGCATGCGGGTCGAGGCGCCCTCATCGAGCCCGTGGCCCTGCAGATTGCGCGAGCGCTCGCCGATCGCGACCAGGGTTCCGGCGAGTTCGGCATCGGTGCCGGCCTCGCGCGCGACGATGACGGCCTCGATGGCGGGCGTTGGATAGCCGAAATCGATCGCGAGAAAACGCTGCTTGGTGGATTCCTTCAGATCCTTCACGGCGCTCTGGTAGCCGGGATTGTAGGAAATGGTGAGCTGGAAATCGTGGTGCGCCGGCACAATCTCGTTGTGCTTCTCGAGCGGCAGCACCCGCCGCGCATCGGTCAAAGGATGGATCACCACGGTGGTGTCCTGCCGGGCTTCGACGATTTCATCGAGATAGCAGATTGCGCC